>Ga0164290_1000915_pt1 | contig 66600 bp, 52 predicted proteins | sample Micstemetagenome_FD_108782 | JGI IMG/M metagenome (GOLD analysis project Ga0164290, IMG submission 108782) | Contaminated culture microbial community from soil near Moab, Utah, USA - Microcoleus steenstrupii SON62 (Illumina Assembly) | ecosystem: Environmental > Terrestrial > Soil > Soil crust...
CTGCAAGTCCACCGCCGATCACAACCACTCGATCCGTCGTTTGCTTAATCATCTGTTCCCCGATTTGCTCCCTCTGACTTGCGAACGCTACCGATCGCCTGAACCAAGGACCGAATCGCAGCAAACTTTGCTGAGAGACTTCCCGTATGAACCAGTTGCAGCCAGGCCGCGAGAATCTTGGCGTCGTGCGGTCCGGGCGACTGCAAATGCGGCAGCCAGCGGCCATGTCGAACGGCGACAGCCTGCATGACGGTCATTTCCAACAAACCTTCGAGTCCGCGAGTAACGCCGAAGCCGCTCCGTTTACGGCCCCCGAAGGGAAGCCGGGCATCGGCGGTCGGCGCGACAAGGTCGTTGATCGTCACGCAGCCGGCGTGCATGTGGGAGGCAAGCTCTCTCGCTTCGCGGACATTGCCAAAGATGCTCAGTCCGAGCGCGTACTGGCTGGCGTTGACCTGTTCGATCGCCTCGCCTGCGGTAGCGAACTCGCGCCAAGGGAGCTGCGGCATCCGCTCACGCAGCGTGGCAATGACCTGTCGGTGAGCCAGAAACCGGCGGGGCGCGATGCAAGTTTCACCCTGATTGAATCGGGTAGCGAATTTGATACAGCTCGCGACACGTTGCAGATCGGCATTGGGAAGAACGAGCAAGGCGTCGCAGCCCGAGAGCTCCATCACCGAAGGTGTAACGTGAGTCGCCAGGTGTTCGAGTACGTTTCGCCCCGTCTCGTAGGAGCCGGTCAGGAAAACCTTGTCGACACCGGCTGCGATCGCTGATTGGGCAGTCCGAGGCGATTCGTCGAGGACCTGCACAACATCCTGAGGCAGCCCGGCAGCTCCGAGCAGCCTGGCAAGACGGCGAAGAGCGCCCTCACCGCCTATCCCCGGCTTCACCAGTACGGTGTTTCCGGCCGCCACGGCCTGCAGGATTTGCACGCCCGGCAGAAAGAGCGGATAGTTCGCGGGGCCGATAATTAGAACTACGCCAATCGGCTGGCGGCGGATTTCCAGACTAACCGTGGAAAGTCCGATCCATCGCGACCAATTGCGCTCGCGCCTGGGCTTGAGAGCCCATGACAGATTGCGTTCAAGGAACCGGGCAGCATCAGCGAGCGGGACGATCTCCGCAGCGAGTGTTTCCGCCGGCGTTCTGCCTTGCCTGTCGATGGCCGCGATGAATTCGTCCGGTCGAACGGCGAGAAGCTCACGAAAGCGGCGAAGGATCCGTACTCGCTCGGCGAGTGGAGTCTGCGACCAGCGTTGTTGTACGATCCGCGCAGCGGCAACGCATGCGTCGACATCGAACGCTGGCGAGGCGATTTGCCCGCCGCCTGAATCGCCTAGAGACTCTCTTGTCACCAGCCGCATGATTAATTGGCCCTGGCCAGAACGGGTTCCACGACAGCCGACGACGTTTCCGGCAATCGCAGGAACTCCGTTGAGTATCCCAGGTCTTCCAGCAGCAGTCGACTTGAGATCCGGGCCGATTCGTAAATCACCGGCAAGCCACTGCCAGGATGCGTGCCGCCGCCGACCAGATAGACGCCCTCCAAATCCTCAAAGCGGTTCCTTGGCCGCAAGTGAAGCATCTGACCGAGGCTGTGTGCCAGATTGAAGGTAGCGCCGCGATGGATGTGATACTGCTCGTCCCAGTCCGCGGGAGTCAGAATCTTCTCGTAACGAATTCGCTCCCGCACATCGGACACGCCGATGCGAGCAAGCTGATCGAGTGCCCGCTCGCGGAACCGCTGACTTTCCACAGCCCAGTTCACGTTGGGATGCTGATGCGTTACCGGAACAAGCACATACAGCGTGCTTTGCCCGGGCGGCGCGAGCGAGGCATCCGTGACACAGGCATTCTGCACATAAAGCGACGGATCCTGTGGCAGTACGTGTTCGCATTCAATCTCGCGTAAGTTCTGAGCGTAGTTGCCCGAGATGTAGATGGTGTGATGGGGCAGGTCTTCGTAGCAGCCGTCGATCCCGAGATACATCATGAAGGTCGAACACGAGAACTTCTTGCGGGCTATCTGTCGATCCTTCCAGCGCCGCCGCAAGCGATCGGGGACGAGCTTCGACATGGCGCGGGCAAAATCGGCATTGATGACGATGGCATCAGTCTCGATGACTTCGTCTCCGCACCGCACGCCGACCACCCGCCTTCCTTCGAACAGCAACTCATCGACGCCACATCCAAGCTGCACGTCCGCGCCCAGATCTTCGGCCGCCTCAGCCATCCTTTGCGACACGGCGCCGCAACCGCCGTGAGGATGCCAGACGCCGTATTCATACTCAAGGAAAGACAGGATCGAAAACAAGCTCGGGCACCGGAATGGCGACATGCCCAGATACTTCGACTGGAACGTGAATGCCAGTCGGACGCGAGGATCCTTGAAGTAGCGCTTCAACTCGCCATCGACCGACATCCATGGCCGCAGCAGCGGCAACATCTTTGCCAGCGACCACGTAAGCACGTCTCCGAGCCCGTGGAAGGGAGACTGCAGAGCAGGCCGAAAGCACTCGAACTTGGTTCGATTATCGGCGATGAACCTTCGAACCTGCCGTGCGTCCTCTGGGCAGAGCCGAGCGACCGCTTGCTCGAGTCGAGCGAGGTCGGGCGTGGCATCCAAGACTCCACCTTCGCCAAAAACGAGTCGATACTGCGGATCGAGACGCGTCATCGGCACTTCGCTGCGCAGATCACGACCGCACGCGGCGAAGATCTCGGCGAGAACTTGCGGATAGAGGAAGAACGTGGGACCGCAATCAAAGCGAAAACCTTCCGCCTCGATCGTCGACGTGCGACCGCCAACCCATGGCTGGCGTTCCACCAGGCGGACGTCGAGCCCGGCGCGGGACAGCATCATGCTCGCGGCAAGGCCGCCGGGGCCTGCGCCGATCACGACGACCCGCTTGGTTTTGCGGCCGATCACCACTTCTGCCTCCGCCGTACGACGTCTGGAAATACCAGTTTTGACGTCGCATTATTGGCGGGCGGCTAGTGGGGATCTTCCAATTATCTACCTGGCTCGGCCACTACTCCGCTCGGCGGTGATTGCGGGCTCCGGAGCTGAGGCGACGTACAGTTGGGGGTCGTCGATCACCCACGGCGTCGAGACGCTGCGACCGTCGTCCCGGTTCATGACATTGAAGAAGTAAGTCTGGAACGTATGAGCCCGCCAGCTATAGGAGAAGTAGGACCCCTGATGATCTTCGATCGTCAAATCCTCGATACCGGGGCGGGCGAAGAAATGGCACTGACCGTCGGGCGTGAACGACATGCCCAGCGTCGCCCAGCTTGCCGCTTCGAACGTCGGCCCGGGCATATCGCGTCCCCAGCCGTCGGCTCGGATCCAAGATTGGATGAAGTTGTGGCGCTCATTGTTCCGCAGATCGTACCGCTGTTCGAAAAAGATTCCGGGCCAGTACTCGTCGCTTTTCCCTTTCGGAGTATTCCCCAGAAGTCCCGCGCGGAAACCGAACGAGTGGTGATAGTGCGGCTCCCATTTGCTCGCTTCGGGGATGTAGACGCGAACGGTGCAGTTCGGCGAGTGGGCCACCGGAATGTAGCGGCCGATCATGGCCGACAGATTGTAGAGCAGGTCGTCCTGTTGATCTTCGTAGCTCAGCTTTCCCGGAACGCCGGAGTAAAGCGTCTGAATCAGCATCGAGCCTTTGCTGCCCTCGATGCCACCGGGAGGCGTTGGGACTCGCTTAACGACATCCGGAGTGCCACGTTTGGCCGCTTCCACCCAGCGAAGGTTCTTGGTGATAGCCCCAGGAATACGGATGTTTTCGTCGATGTTGTAACTGCTCTTCGGATGCTGCGGGTAGTAGACGAAGTCATCGAGTTCGAAGTCGTCATCCCCTTTGCCAACTCGGCGACCTGTACCTGGAACCAGCGCATTGCTCGGCGGCGGGGCTTTGCGTGCTTGCCCAGGGGCGACCTGCGGTTCGGCGAACACCGACGCGCTCGAACCCGCTAGCAACGCGGAAAGCAACGAAAAGGAGAAGCGGCCGAACTTTCGGCGCGAGATTGCCCTGGCCATGAATCACCGCGAGAGTAGAGGCAGCAGAACTTCTAGAGTCGATGCAGATTGCCACCGGCGGATGGATGAGACCGGTCGCTTCCTTTCCTATCGGAACTGGGTCAAAACTTGGTGCAGTATTTCATTTGTGCTGTGCACTCAACCGCAGCGGTTCCATTGGCGAGCCTCGCACCCCGATGCCTGAAATTGGCTGAGGCGTTAAGATGGGGCAATTGGACCTCTCGCCCGCTGCCTGGGCTCGTATTTGAAGAAAGTGCTGTCATGTCTCGCTCCAAACCGCCCCGCCGCAATCGCCCGCAGGCCTACGATTCGGGCGACCACCAGGAGGGGGGTGAGACAAATGGCGCGGAGCGACTGCAGAAAGTCCTTGCGGCAGCCGGAATCGGCAGCCGGCGTGATTGCGAGGAACTCATTAAGGAAGGACGCGTGGAAGTCGACCGTCAGGTGGTGACGGAACTTGGCACCAAGGTCGACCCGCTGCAGCACGAGATCCGCGTCGACGGCATGCCGATCCGCAAGCCAAAGCGGATGTACTTCGTCGTCAACAAGCCGATGGGTGTTGTTACGACGAACTTCGATCCGAGCGGTCGAATGCGCGTCATTGACCTCGTGCCGACCGAGGAGCGGGTGTTTCCCGTTGGGCGATTGGATCGCTATAGCGAAGGGCTCATCATCGTCACGAACGACGGTGAATTCGCCAATCGGCTGACCCATCCGCGATATGGCGTGGAGAAGACCTACCTGGTCCGTGTGGCTGGAGAGCCGGACCAGACGAAGCTGGCGAAACTCAAGCGCGGCATTCACCTGTCCGACGGCTTTTGTCAGGTGCAGTCGATCAAGGTAAAGGGTAAGCGGGGCAACAGCACCGATATGTTCATGGTGCTGAACGAAGGCCGCAATCGCGAAATTCGCCGTGTGCTGGCCAAGGTGGGTCACAAGGTGCTGCGGCTGAAGCGAATCGCAGTCGGCACTTTAAAACTCGCCGATCTGCCGACTGGCGCCTGGCGTAAGCTGCTGCCGAACGAGATCGAGTCGCTGCTGGAAGACTCTCACCGTCAGGAACAGAAGGCAAAAGCAGCCAAGCCGCAGCGCGACAAGCGTCGGCAAGAGCGTCCCGCTGTCCCGATCGACGAGGAGATGGACGAAACGCTGCCGCTGGCTAGCGATCATGTTGCTGAAGATGAGGAGCAATTGGGCGATGACGAGTTCAGTGGCATCGGTGGCATGCTGGGCGACGGAGGGGATGACGAACTGATGGCCGACGGAGACTTCGGGCCCGATGAAGATGCCGAACTGCTCGCCGGAATGGACGACGACGGAAGCGACGAAGATTTCGGGGACGAGGACGATGAGGACTTCGAAATCGTTGAGATCAGCGACGACGAGATAGAACGACCGCGGCGCCCTCAACCGACTGGAGACGTGCTCAGCTATGACGATGACGAAGCCGACTTTGACGAGTCAGGTGACGATGAAGCACTCGGCACGCCGGAGCGGCCACGGCGTTCGGCCGGTCCACCGCGACGTCCAGCGGGATCAGGTGGTGGGCGCGGTGCGGCGGGTCGAGAGCGTGAACCGGGCGGCCCCCGTCGCGAAGGAGGTCGCGCCGGAGGGGGTCCTCGCCCTCGAGGCGGCGCAGGGCATGGAGACCCTGAGTCACGCCGCCCCGGGACCCGGCGGAAGGTGAGAGGCGAAGGTCGCGGCGAGACGTACCGCGGTGGCTTTGGTAGCCGGCCCGCACGAGGTGAAGGCGATTCAGGCGGCGAAGGCCGCAGCCGTCGACCGGCGGGAAGGCATCCGGCCGGAGGACGCCCGTCAGGACGGCCGGGTGGCGCGGGACGGCCCAGGTTCGGCGAACGAAGCGAAGGACGCGGCGAGGGCGCGTCGCGAGGTCCGGGCGGAAGACCTGCGGGACGAGCACCTGGTAAACGAACAGGGCCGGCATCTCGCGGGCCGGGTGCCCGTGGGCCAGGTGGACGGAGCGCGGGCCAAGGCGGACGCAGCACCGGACCTGGCGGACGAAGCTCCGGACCGGGTCGGCCGAGCCGTGGAGGCCCAGGTGGTGGTCCCGGTCGTAGCGGCCCTGGTGGTCGCGGACCAAGCGGCGGACGCCCGGGTGGCCGTCCGGGTGGCGATGGAAGGCCGGGCGGAAGTCGCCCAGGGGGTGGCCCCGGTGGAAGGGGCCCATCGAGCGGTGGACCGCGCGGCCGTGGCCCAGGTTCCGGCGGACCGCGCAAAGGCGGGCCCCGTCAGGGAGGTCCCCGCCGATGAGCCATCCGCTGCAAGCTGCGTACTTCGCCGATCACTGCACTCAGATAACTGCCGAGATACTAGAGAACCGCAGGCTCGCAAAAGACACCTACCTGGTGCGTTTCGCCGCTCCGGAGATTGCCCGCCGCATCACGCCGGGGCAGTTCGTCATGCTGCGACTGGCAGGCTTCAACGATCCACTCATCGGTCGGCCCTTGGCACTCTACGACACCTACGGCGCTGCGGAAAACCCAGACTCGCTGTCGGTCGTTTACCTGGTGAAGGGCAAGCTCTCGACTCGCCTGGCGACAACTCTGACGGGTCAGAAGCTCGAAGTTTGGGGACCTCTGGGAAATGGCTTCACCCCGCAGGCAACCGACCACCTCATCCTGGTCGCAGGCGGAATAGGTCAGACGCCATTTCTGGCGGTCGCGCGGGAAGTTTTGGGACACCGCCACTATGGTTCGCATCAGCGAGGGGCAGGTTTCGCGAAGCGGGTTACCTTCTGCTACGGTGCCCGATCGGCTGATTACCTAACCAGCATCGAGGACTTCGAGCGACTGGGCGTGAATGTCCGGATCGCTACCGACGATGGCAGTCGTGGTCATCGCGGGCTGGTGACCGATCTGGTGCGGCAGACGCTCGCGGAAAGCGGTCCCTCCGAGACGAACCGGACCCGCATCCTCTGCTGCGGCCCGGAGCCGATGATGGAAGCGGTGGCTCACCTTGCGCACGCAGCCCAGGTGCCGTGCGAGGTGTCGCTCGAAACGCCAATGGCCTGCGGCATCGGTATCTGCTTTACCTGCGTCGCCAAAGTGCGAGACGAGCACGGCGAGTGGGATTACAAACGGACCTGCGTCGAGGGTCCGGTCTTCGACGCCACCAAGATCGAGTGGTAGGCGGCCCAGCACAAAGAGGCAGGCGGTGCTGAGGAGGGAACAGCGCTACATTCAAGAGTTATAGCGCTGCGATCAGCGGCCACGAACCGCGGAAGAGTTCCTCCTGAAGCGGTCGTGAAACGTGCTGAAGGCGAAGCACTGGGCCACTTCGCCTGTTCGCCGCGGCGTTCAGAAGAGCTGACTAGCTCTTCGCCTTATCCTTAGCGGCCTTGATGAGGTGCGAGAGCCGCGCCTTGGTTCGCGAGGCAGCGTTCGCGTGAATCACACGCTTGGTGCCGGCCCGGTCGAGCAGCTTCGCCGCTGCGCGGAACTCGGTCTCGGCGGCAGCCATGTCGCCGCTCGTTACGGCAGTACGCAGCTTGCGGATTTGGGTTTTGATCTTCGACTTGGCAGCCCGGTTGCTCGCACGCTTTTCGAGGCTTTGACGCAACCGCTTCTTGGCACTTTTCGTGGTCGGCATGGATCGGTTTAACTGGTTGTCGCTAACTGGTTCTGGATATTGCTCTTAGGCCGCTTCGCGGGCCGTCGCCCGGAGCCTGCTCGCCATTATCCACGGCTCGGCTCAAGGGGCGGAGAATCCATTCTTATCGCAGATCGGCCGCAGTTTGTCTAGCCGCTCCTGGGCATCTTTGTAGCCACCGGCGGAAGCGACCAGTTCTTCCAGCCAATGGCAGGCTTGTCGGCCGAGCCCCAGAGCTTCCGCCAGGACGGCGCCGCGGTACAAGGCTCGGTGTCGTGTGTCCGGATCTCCCGGTAATCGTCGCGAGTCGATCGCCTCCTGGTAATAACGGAGGGCCTTCTCGAACTGCCGCAAGTGCTGCCAGCATTCCCCGAGTTCGACGAGGGCGTCCATCTCGAAATCAGCCTGATGGCGAAGTTCCTCGAAGCGTTGCACTGCCCCGCTGTAATTGCCATTCCGCTTGAGCCGCCGACCTAGCTCGAGCAACAAACGGCCATCGCCCGGGAACCGCTCCGCCCGCGAATGAGCGATTCCCAAGGCCAGCCGTTCATGTTCCTCGCTGACCTCAGCAACTAACCGCTGGGCACTCTCCGAGTTATCTCGTTCGACGGCCTCGCGGGCGAGTCGTAGACGGTGTTCGGACTGCGCCAGCGATAATTCCTCCCAAGCCTGTCGCACTCGTAAGTCGCCGCCGCCGACCGCCGAGGCCTGCGTCAGCAGACGACTGGCTTCGTCGAAGTCCGAAACCTGTACCCGGCGTCGAACGAGGCTCAGCAGCGCATTCAAGTCTGCGCCGTCCGCCGCAATCCGGTCGCGGAGAGGATCCTCCTCTTCGCCCGCAACTCCTGCATTCGCCGCCGCGATTTCTGCAGTCGCTTCTGGGTCGTCGGGACATGCCGCAGCCAGTTTCAACCACCAGTCCCTCGCGTCCGCGTACATCCCCATTCGCTTCAGAGCACGCGCAAGTCGCCGGATGGGTTCCGTCTTCGCAGGAGCGGCAGCGACCGCTGCCTTGCGATACATAAGCTCTGCCGGCCCCAGTTCCAGACCAGCGCAAACCTCTGCGGCCAGCCCCAGCACACTCTCTTCCGGCCCCGCTGCCCAAAGCGACTCCGGAACGAGCCGTGCCGCCTCGGGCCAGTGCTCCGCCTCGATCGATCTCTCGAGCGCCGCCCGAGCCCCGATCGGTGACGCTCCGATCCAGCGGTGCAAGAGACCCGGCCGAATGCCCGCTTCTTCTCGCCGCTGCAGATTCAGCAACATCAACTCAACGTAGCGCAGGTTGCCGGGATCAGTTGCCAGATTCTCCCCCAGCAGCCGATGAACATTCCCGAAGTCATACGCCGGCCGGGCCATCTGCGACTGGGCTTGAGCATACCGCTCCTGCAGCAGGCGACGCAGTTCGGGCGAGATGACTCTCGGCAGTCCGTTCGCCTCGTTCGATCGTTCCCTTCGGCCGGTCATGCTCACCGCGATTGCGTGTAAGATAGGCTCTTGTCGTCGCGGATTAGTCCGCCTCTTCGTGGATCACACTGTGTGACCGCCGACCGCTACCATTCGTCGCCGCTCGAAGCCGTGTCCCCACCTGCCGAGAAGTCATCTGCCGATCAGCCGCTCACCGGCAAAGTTTACCTCGTCGGCGCCGGGCCGGGCGATCCAGGACTGATTACGCTTCGTGGCGCCCGCTGCCTGGCCACCGCCGACGTCGTGCTGTACGACTACCTGATCAACCCTCGGCTGCTCGAGCACTGCCGGCCCGATGCCATCATAATCTGCCTCGGTCAGCACGGGCGAAGTCGTATTTGGCCGCAGTCCGAGATCAACGAGCACCTGATCCACCATGCCCGCTCCGGCAAACGGGTCGTTCGCCTCAAGAGCGGCGATCCAGCCGTCTTTGCCCGCGGCGCCGACGAGGCGACCGCGCTCGCGGAACATGGCATATCCTTCGAAATGGTTCCTGGCGTCACCGCCGCACTCGCAGCCAGCAGCTACGCCGGCATCCCGATCACACACCGCGGTCTCGCGTCCGCGGTAGCACTGGTAACCGGTCGCGAGGACGACGACAAAACGCAATCAGCGATCGACTACGGCGCCCTCGCTCGCTTCCCCGGAACGCTCGTCTTCTACATGGGCGTGACGACCGCTGCCCACTGGACGAGACAACTCATCGCTGCCGGCAAGTCGAGCAGCACACCGGTCGCCGTTGTCCGACGCGTCTCTTTCCCCGATCAGTTCGTTCTGCGTTCCACACTGGGCGAACTAACGAATGACTTGTCCGCTGCGAAGCTTCGTCCGCCGGTCATCTTCCTCGTTGGCGAAGTGGTCGACCTGGCGCCAACACTCTCCTGGTTTGATCGCCGCCCGCTCTTCGGAAGACGAGTGCTGGTCACACGGCCGATCGCCCAGGCGGAAGCCCTACGAAGTCCGCTCGAGGAACTTGGCGCGGAAGTCCTCGTGCAGCCCGCCATCGCCATCGAGCCGCCCGTTAGCTGGGAAGCAGTCGACAAAGCCCTGACGACACTCGATCTCTACGACTGGATCGCTTTTTCGAGCATCAACGGCGTGCGAGCTCTACTTGGCAGGCTACCAAAGCTCGGTCTCGACCTGCGTGCCCTCGGCAACGTTCGTCTGGCAGCAATCGGCCCCGGCACCGCAGATGAACTGGCCAGACATCACCTGAGAGCCGATGTGGTTCCCGCGGTCTACGAGGCCGAAGCTCTCGCCGAGTCGCTCGTCACCCGTATCGCGGAGCAGCCGGTCAAGAACCGCGTGCTGCTAGTCCGCGCCAGTCGCGGCCGCGAAGTACTCGCCGACCAACTCATCGCCGCCCAGGCTCATGTTGAACAAGTAGTCGCCTACCGCAGCACCGATATCATCACGCCCGAACCGGCGATCGCCGAGCAGCTTCGCGAGGGCCGCATCCACTGGGTCACCGTCACCAGTTCCGCCATCGCGCGCTCCGCAGCAAGGCTTTTCGGTGACGACCTGCGACAGACAAAACTCGCCAGCATCAGCCCCATCACCTCGGCAACCTTGCGTGAGCTCGGCTTCGAACCAGCCGCCGAAGCCACCACCTACACCATGCAAGGCGTCGTCGACGCCATCCTGACCGCCGAGCAAACCGCGTCATCGTCCCCGTAGCTGAATTCGCCAGAATTCAGACAAAGCGGGCCTCCACTAGCGGGGCGGCTGAATTCTCGGCGAATTCAGCTACACCTCTAAGATCTACCGCTGATAAATCGGCAATAGCCCGCGATCAAGCAGCAGCATGATCAGATTGCAAGCGGTGACATAAATCGGCCCGATATTGCCGGTCCAACTGCCATCACTCTGCTGCTCGCCGACGATCTTGTTGTAGAGCTTATCGCGGAACGGCTCCCACTCCTTGTCACCCTGGCGATACATCACCTGTGCGTAGTACAGATAGGTGTAGTGCCAGTGGCCGAACGAATTCGGGCCTTCGCTCAGGTTGGTCAGCGTCTTCTTGCAGTACTCGAGCATTTCGGGCACATGCTTGCTGTCGTATTCACCCGCGTTGTACAGCGTGGCGAGCGCCGCGGCCGTGATTGCCGGCCGGCTGGTGCCACGATTGCGGGAGCTATACGAAATGCCCCCGTCGGCATTCTTGCACTGGAAGATGTATTCCTTCGCCTTGTCAATCGATTCGCCCGGCACCACGATTCCCGCATTGCGACAACCGCGCAGTCCCTGCACCTGCGTGATGGTGGTCGAGCCTTCGTCGAAATCGGGCTGATCCTTTGTGCTCACGTAGCCCCAGCCCCCCGACGGCGCCTGCGCCTTGCAGCAGAAATCGACCGCCTTGGAGAGGGCGTCGACAAGTTCCGTCCGCACGTCCTCGTCCTGCTCCTCGCCGATCACCTGCGACAGGTACAGCATCGAAAAGCCGTGACCATACGTGTAGCGATTGTCCGATTGCGGATCGCCGATCAAACCGTTCCCGCGCAATTTGCTGCCGAGCAGATAATCGACCGACTTACGAATGTGCTTGGCGTAGGGACCCTGCGTCGTTGTCGAACCCGATGCGACAAGCGCTGTCCCGGCCAGGGCGGTCATCGCCGTCGGATAGCCGCCGGCGGTCCAGTGCCCGAGGGACGACTGCGTGCGAGCGACCCACTTCAGCCCTTTTTCAATCGCGGCTTCCCACTTCGGCTCCTTCTTGCCGGCGTGGGCCGATCGAGCAAACGAGCCGCCGACGGTCACCGCCAGCGCTCCGGCCGTGAGTTTGCGAAGGACACTGCGTCGCGATTCAATTTGATTCATGATTCCGTTCCCTCGCCGACCGCACTCGATCCGAACTGTCATCAAAGTGACCTGGGCTGAGCTAGGTTTTTCAACATTCGAGGGGTCCCCTGGGGCCCCCAACTTGGTGAAAAACCTCTCGTCTCTTCACAACCGCCGCGAGACTCAACTTGTCGTCGTTTCGATTGCGCTTGGCCCGCCAACACTGCCGCCTGCCGGCCAACCACACATCATAAACAAGTTTTCAATTGTGGTCAACAAGCATCCCGACCAAACCGTAGGCGGTGGCGCTATTCCATCCTACGTTGTGTGCGCACGAAAGCTTGAAAGTTCGAATTCCGCCAGCACTTAATCGGATTTCGCGGCTTTTCGCTGCGGCTGACACTTGGGGCAGAAGTAGGTTGTCCGTCCCAGATCTCCTTGTCGTATCAGCTGGACGGGCTCGCCGCAAATAAAGCACGGCTCGCCACTTCGGCCGTACATCCAGAACCGCCGTCGATCGAGCGCGTGTCGGGTAGTCCGCGGCCTTCCGTCCAAGTTTTGCTTCATCAACTCACGTGACTTGCGGATGAACTCCAAAATTTCCTCGTCGGTGAACGCTCCCACAGGCGTCAGCGGGTGATAGTGCAACAGGAATAGCACCTCGGATTTGTAGACGTTCCCCACCCCCGCAGCGATCGTCTGGTTCATCACCGCTTCGCCAATCGGCGTGATGTTGTGGGTCCGGAAACGGGCCAGCGTCGCCTGCTCGTCGAACTCGCCGCCGAGCAGGTCGGGCCCCAGTCGCTGCAGATAGGGATGCCGCTTCACTCCAGCGGCCGTGAGCAGCTCAAGCGTCTTCGGGGTAAAGCAAACCACCAGATAGTGAGGGCCTTCGAGCACGATCGCCGCCCGATGCTCCGGCTTCTGCCACGCCTCGCCGATTCGATAGATGTGCCATGAACCGGTCATCCCCATGTGCGAGTGCAACGCGCGGCCATCGTCGAAGAAAAACAGCAGGTGCTTTCCGCGGGCCTCGACCTTCGTGATCGTGTGCCCCACCAGCGAAGCCGCATCGACCCGATCCCACCGTGCGCGAGCCCGCTCCACCGGCTGCCCCTCCAAAATGGGCCGCAGCCGCGTCGCCGCACGAAAGATAGTATCCCCTTCAGGCATGATGCACTCGCAACCCAACGGCAACGTAGCGTTATCCCTCTCGCCTTCGGTGCAGCATGCCGCGACTCGTGGCGATGAACCCCGCATCCTCCAACGCTCGTCCCAGCGGCGAATCCCCGGGCGAACCGCCGTCAATCTTCGTCAGGAAGACCGGCCGCTCCGAGGTAGTTAGCTTGAGCACCGCGTCGACCAGCGCTCCGCGGGCCAAGGAGCGCTCTGGCTCGTTCTCGGGCAGAAACGTCAGCAAATGCTGCCCCGTCTTGCCGAGATAACCCACGAGTTGGCCGTCGAATAGAATTACCCTCGCTCCAGCCGCACGCCCCGGCCGCATCCCTTCGTCCACGGTTCGCTCAGGCCACGGGAGGGCGGCGCCGTAGGGATTGGCGGGATCGTTCGCGGCGAGCACCAGTGCCGCTTCGGGCTCTTCCGCCGTCCGTCGCTCTCGCAGCCGATCGTCGGCCCCCGGCGCCGCAAACTGCGCGGCGCCCAGGCCGGCAACAAAGTAGCCGCGTCGCACCCGGCCGGTCTCTTCCATCGCCTTGAACACGGGATAGATTCCTGAAAAACCGCCAGCCACCCCTTCGCTCGCCACCATCTCGCGCGTCACGACGCCGTAGCGTTCCAGAAGTTGCGTGGCAATGCTGGTCTGTCGCTCCGTCGCATTCGGCCGCTCGCCTCCTGACGGCAAGAGCAGCGACCAGCGTCCTTCCGATCCCGGCATTTTCGTCTGCCGCCGCGAGCGAAAACCTCGCATGGTGCGCGCCTCGCGCCTGCGCTGCGGCTGGTTCTGCCGCCGGAGCGATCGGAGCGGCATGAGCGTGTCGTTGGTCACTTCGCCGGACCAAACAAGACGCCAAAGGGCATCGAGCAGGTCGTTGCGAAAACCGCCAAGCTCGCGCACAAGATCTTCAAAGAAGAGCGCGCTGCGACGGGCAAGCAACTCGCGCAGCTTGCCTTCGAGCTCGCCTTCGACTGGAACGACTTCGGGAGCGAGCAGCGGCAAGTGATCGGCAAGGTAGAACGCAATCCGACCGTCGTCGTTGCCGAGCGAATCGAAGCCGCGCCAGAGCACTTCGCCCGCCGCGCACAGTTCGTCCATATCGCTCGGCTTGTAATCGCTCACTCGCGCTGGGAGCACGAACCGCTCCCAGTCCGACGCCGGCAGTGGCAGCCCCTGCAGTTGTTCCAGCACGTCGAGCAGCCCATCGAGGCCCTTGCGTGGCCGCGCCAGACCTTGCCAGTGTGGCAAGAACCGGCCTAGCGCCGCTTGCTCGACCGGCTCGACTTGCTTCCGCAATCGTGCGAGCGACCGGCGCTTGAGCGTGCGGAGGACTTCGGTATCGCACCACTCGCGATCGCGACCGCCGGGAAGAAACTCCCCTTCGACGACCCGGTCGCGCCCGGCCAACGCTTCTAAGGCTGTGCGAACCGGCGCGGGTCCAAGCCCAAATCGGCGGGCCACGTCGTCCAACCGAAACGGAATATGCGTGCGTGCGTAGCGGCCGATGAGTTCGCTCATCGGCTGATCGACACTTTCGAGGAATACGCTAGGCAGCCCCTGCGGCGGATTGATGCCGAGCGCATCGCGATAGCGTCCCGCATCCTCCGCCGCGATGAAGCGAGTCTCGCCGGCAATACGAACTTCTAGGATGCGTCGTTTATCGACTAGCTCGTCCAGCCACCTCTCATACGGCGGCCGCTCTGCGGGCTGAACACGCATAGCCTCTCCTTCGTCACCGCCCGCTACCTGCGACGTCCATCCGGTTCGAGCCAAGACTTCGTCTCGAGAGAGGTCGCCTAGCTGCAACAGCAAGTCGTGCAGCTGATCCGCTTCCCGAATGGGATACTTGCGATTGAGGTGCTGCAGCTCCAGGCCCAGCTCGTCAACCGCCTCAGCGTCGAGCAGTTCGCGCAGTTCGGCGGTGCCGAGCAGCTCATGCAGTTGCGCCTGATCCAGCGCCAGCGTCGCCGCCCGCCGCTCGGCCAGCGGAGCGTCTCCATCGTAGATGAAACTTCCCACGTAGTTGAACAGCAGCGACGATGCAAACGGCGATGCGCTACGAGTGACGACCTGCTTCACGCGGATCGTACGGCGCTCGATGTCGTGCAGCAGAGCCCGCAGCCCGCGCAGATCGAACACATCGCGTAGACACTCACGATAGGTTTCCAGGAGCATTGGAAACTGCGAGTAACGCGATGCGACGGCCAGCAGGTCCGCCGACTTGCGCCGCTGTAGCCACAGAGGCGTCCGCTTGCCCGGCTGACGGCGGGGCAGCAGCAGGGCGCGGGCCGCGTTCTCGCGAAAACGAGCTGCAAAGAGCGCGGTGGAACCGATCTGCCGCACGACTTCGTCTTCTACGTCAGTCGACTTGGGAAAAAACAGCTCGAGCGGCGGGGGTTCGTCGGCTTCGGGCAGGCGGAAGACGATGCCGTCGTCGGACCACATCATGTCGACTTCGCCGGTCGTCTCGCTCCGCAGGCGTCCCGCCACCGCGGTCGCCCACGGCGCATGCACACGGGCTCCGAACGGCGACAGAACACAAATGCGCCAGTCGCCCACTTCGTCGATGAAGCACTCCACGACGATGGTCTTGTCGCTCGGCACTTCCTCGGTCGATTCGGCCTGGTCGTGCAAATAGTTGAGCAGGTTCGTTGCAGCGCGCGGATCGAGCGCATGCTCCTCAACCAATTGGCGCTGAGCTTCTTCGCGGTCGAGCTTAATCAGCCGCCGGGCGAGGGCACCGATGGCGCGTCCGAATTCCATCGGCCTGCCAGGCCCTTCGCCGCGCCAGAACGGCATTTTGCCTGATTCACCAGGAGCGGGAGCCACGATGACCTGGTCGCTCGTGATATCAAGCACGCGCCAGGACGATGCCCCGAGCAGAAACACATCGCCCGGACGCGTTTCAAACACCATCTCCTCGTCGAGTTCGCCGACGCGCGAGTTGCGCCCCTCGTCCGAGGCGAGGAACACGCCATATGTGCCGCGATCGGGGATAGTGCCGGCGTTCAAGATCGCCAGACGCTGCGTGCCCTTGCGGGGAGCCACTTCGCCGGCGAGGCGGTCCCAATTGAGCCTGGGGCGCAGTTCGGAGAACTCATGCGACGGATAGCGCCCGGCGAGCAGATCGAGCACGCCTTCGAACGACGCTCGCGGCAGTTGAGCAAACGGCGCCGCCTGCCGGGCGATCCGATAGAGCTCATCAACCGGCATCGGCTCGAGCGCCACCATCGCCACGATCTGCTGCGCGAGTACATCCAGCGGGTTGCGAGGGTAGTAAGTCTCCTCCACCTCGCCCCGAACCATCCGCTCGGCTGCGGCGCTGGAGGCTAGCAGATCACCGCGGTACTTCGGAAAGATGATGCCCGACGAAGCGGCGCCAACCTGATGACCCGCGCGGCCGATGCGCTGAATCCCCGCGGCAATCGACGGCGGGGCTTCGATCTGGATCACCAGATCGACTGCCCCCATGTCGATGCCGAGTTCCAGCGAAGAAGTCGCCACGATCGCCGGCAACTGCCCGCTCTTCAGCCGATCTTCGATCGCCAGCCGCGTGTCCTTCGCGATCGAACCATGATGGGCGAGCGCAATCTCCTCGTCGGCAAGTTCATTGATCGCCGCGGCTAGTCGCTCGGCGAGCCGCCGGCTGTTGACGAAGATCATCGTGCTGCGGTGTGAGCGAATCAGCTCCACCAGCCGAGGATGGATCGACGGCCAGATTGAGGCAGTCGTCGGTCCACCGGCGGCCGGCCCGGAGATCGACTGCTGCTCGCCGAGGCGCGTCATGTCTTCAACGGGCACTTCAATCCGCAAATCGAGTTGCTTGCTGCGGCCGGCCTCAATGAGCGTCACGGGCCGAGGCTTGGGGGGCTCATCCGGATGGGCGGTGGCTTCCGCACCGCCGAGCAAGCGGGCGATTTCGTCGAGCGGTCGCTGGGTCGCGGACAAACCGATCCGTTGCAACGGCGGCACATCGGGATTGGTGCGGCGACGAAGGTGCTCCAGTCGCTCCAGCGAGAGAAACAAGTGCGCGCCGCGCTTGTTGCCGACGAGCGAATGGATCTCGTCGATGATCACCGTCTCAACACCCGCCAGAATGCCGCGGGAGCGCGAAGTGAGGATCAGGTAGAGCGATTCGGGCGTGGTGATCAGGATGTCGGGCGGCTGGCGGTTGAGCTGCGCCCGGTCCGCCGTCGGCGTGTCCCCGGTGCGGACGCCGACCGTCGGCAGGTGATGCTCCACACCGTCGCGCTGTGCAAAGGCTCGCACGCCGGCGATTGGCGAGCGGAGATTTCGCTCCACATCGACGCCGAGCGCCTTCAAGGGCGAGATGTAGAGCACCCTCACTCCGGACGCCGGCTCCGGAATATCTCGCGCGGAAGGCTTTCTGCCCTTCGGCCGCATCGGTGCGGGCGGCGGAGCAGGGCGAGGGCCGAACATGATCCGGTTGATCGCCACCAGGAACGCGGCGAGCGTCTTACCCGAGCCGGTGGGGGCGAGCAGCAGCGTGTTCTGCCCGGCGGCGATAGCGGGCCAGGCTTTGACTTGCGCGTGAGTGGGGGCGTCGAACGATTGCTCGAACCAGCCGCGAAGCGTGGGATGAAAGTGGTCCAGCGCTGCCGTCTTCGGCTCAGTTCGCAAAGAAACCATTCCGCAGTCGCCCCAAGGTGCCGGTGACTAAACATGGGGCGGCTTGCGCGCAGAAATAGCAATCTCCCCATCCCATTATTACACCCCGCAAAGCGGCGGACAGGGCAACCAAAGAGAGGGTTTTCAGACTGGATTTGCGCAAAAAGAAGGCTGGCGTTGCGGCCAGCCATTTGCGAGTGAGATCGGTGGGACTCGAACCCACGACCACAGCATTAAAAGTGCCGTGCTCTACCAACTGAGCTACGATCTCGCCGCCCACTTCGCAGCTTTGACGCCGCTGGCGGGCAAGTATCGCATTGTACCTGCGGATGCCGGTTCGTCGAGGCGGGACAAGTTGCCTGCAGCCTTGGCCTTTTCGACGCGTTGTCCCGTTTTTTCCTGCCTAAGCCAAAATGTCCTTCACCACGTGCCCATGCACATCGGTAAGGCGGAACTGCCGTCCCTGATGGGTGAAGGTCAGTCGCTCGTGGTCGAGACCGAGTTGATTCAGGACCGTCGCCTGCAGGTCGTGCACGTGAACCGGCTTTTCGGCGACGTGAAAGCCGAGTTCGTCCGTCGAACCGTACGAGATGCCCGGCTTGATCCCGCCACCGGCCAGCCACATGGTGTAGGCCTGAGGGTGATGATCGCGGCCAAGGCTGCGGCCCAGCGCTGGATTGGTCTCAACCATCGGCGTGCGTCCGAACTCGCCTCCCCAAATGACGAGCGTTTGGTCGAGCATGCCGCGCTGCTTCAGATCGGCGATGAGCGCGGCCGAAGCCTGGTCGGTCTCGCCGCAGTTCTTTTTCGAGTTGCCAGCGACGTCGCTGTGCGCGTCCCAGCCTTCGTGATAGATGTTGATGAATCGCACGCCACGCTCGACCATCCGCCGTGCAAGTAAACAGGCCCGTGCGAACGACGGCTTCTCCGGTTCGCAGCCGTACATCGCCAAGGTCTCAGCCGATTCGTTCTTCAGGTCCATGAGTTCCGGAGCTGACGTCTGCAACCGAAACGCCATTTCGTAAGCGGCGATCCGCGTAGCAATCTCTGGATCGCCATCGGCCGTCAGTCGTCGCTGATTGAAGGCACTGATCAGGTCGAGCGACTCGCGCTGCATTTTGGCATCGATGCCGCTGGGATTGGCGACGTTCAGAATCGGATCGCCCGAGTTCCGCAGCCGCACGCCCGTATAAACGGTCGGCAGAAAACCGCTCGACCAGTTGGCCGCGCCGCCACTGATGCCCGCTCCTGTCGACATCACGACGAAGGCAGGAAGGTTGCTGGTCTCCGCGCCGAGGCCGTACGTCACCCACGAACCAAGGCTCGGCCGGCCCGGCTGGGAGAACCCGCTGTTGAAGAAAAGCTGAGCCGGAGCATGGTTGAACTGATCCGTCTTTACCGAGCGAATCAGGCAAATGTCGTCGACCACCTTGGCCAGGTGCGGCAGGGCTTCGGAGATTTCCGTTCCGGCCTGACCATGCCTGGCAAATTTGAAGCGCGGGCCGAGGCAGGCGGCATCAGGGCGGATGAACGCATACCGCTGGCCGCCGATGACCTCCGGCGGGATCGACTTTCCTTCGTACTCGGCTAGCTTCGGCTTGTAGTCGAATAGATCGAGTTGGCTCGGGGCGCCAGCCATGAACAAGTGAATGACTGCCTTCGCCTTGCCCGGAAAATGCGACGGCCTAGGAGCAAGCGGATTTTCGTCCGCACCGCGCTGACCACCGGTTGCCTCGGCGTGCACGGTGCTTGCAGCACCCGCCGACAGAAGTGAAGCGAGCGCCACTTTCCCCAGGCCAACGCCGCATTCGCGGAAGAAATGCCGCCGCGTAACAAACTGGCCGGCAGCCCGCGGATCTATTTTGAGATGAGATCGGTTCATATCTTCAAGTGCCGTCGCCGGCTTTAGTGTTTCGTTACCGTTTCATCCAGGTTCAGCAGCACCCGAGCCACGAGGGTCCAGGCAGCTGCTTCATCACTCGACCCTTTGCCACCCACTGCTTCTGCAGACACTTCCTTCTTCTGCAGCCGCTCGCGCTGTGCCTGATAGAAGCTCGTCAACTGAGCCACTTCATCCTGCTGCGCCGGGCGGGTCAGAATCTGGCGCTGCAAGAATTCGGCCTTTTTAGCATCGTCGCCCTTGATGCCGGCGGTGGTATTTCCGAGTGCTTGAGCTGCGTCGAGAAATGTGGTGTCGTTCAACAGCGACAGCGCCTGTAGCGGTGTGTTCGACACATCCCGCCGGGCCACGCAGGCTTCACCGCTCGGAGCGTCAAAGGTGCCCAGCAAGGCAAACGGGGCGGACCGCTTGGTAAACGTGTAAAGGCTGCGCCGAAAGCGATCCTCTCCCTTGCTGATCTCCCACTTGAGCGGCCCGTAAGTACCTTCCGTAGTGATCGATGCCGGCTGCGGCGGAAACACGCTCGGCCCAAGCATCTTTGTCGATAGCAGACCACTCGCTTGCAGCGCCGCATCGCGAATGATCTCCGCTTCCAAGCGACCACGCGGACCGCGGGCGAGCAATTGATTTTCGGCGTCCTTGGCCAAAAGCTCTTTGGAGACACCCGACGACTGCCGGTAGGTATTAGTGGTCACAAGCAGGCGATGCAGCGACTTGGTTGACCAACCCCTGCGAGGCAATTCCAGGGCGAGCCAGTCGAGCAATTCCGGATGGGTCGGCAGTTCTCCCTGGAAACCAAAATCCTCCGTCGTGCGAACGATGCCCCGACCGAAGATCGCCGCCCACTGCCGATTGGCGGTCACGCGGCCCGTCAGCGCTTGCCCGGGTTCGAAGAGCCACTTCGCCAATTCCAATCGATTGGTCGGCTCGTGCGAACCAATCCGCGGTAGCAGGCTGAAAACTCCCGGCTGCACTTCATCGGCTGGGCTGAGGAAATCGCCTCGCTTGTACAACCGAGTGGTGCGGCCGAAATCGGCGGGCCGCTCTTTGAAGACCAGTGTCGTCGGCGGTTGCGGGATGTGCTTGCGGAGTTCTTCGATCTCCTTGCGCTGCTCGGCAAGTTCCGGAGCGACCGAGACAAAGTAGGTACGAAGCCGATCGCGGTCTTCCTGCGACAATTGTTCAGTCGGCGTTCCGAGCAACCGCTGCAAATCGTCGGGCATAGCGGTCGCGTCGAGGTTCGATCGATCGTCCGCAGTCACAGATACTCGGAAGCGGCCGAGGCCGGCTGCGTAGTAGCGTTCAAAGATCAGCTGCAAATTGAGGATCTGCTCGCCCTCGACTGGCGTGGCGAGTTGAAACACCGCCTCGTGAGCTTTTCCTTGGCCAGCGTTGACAGACCAGCCGGTGAGCGGATTGTTGTCGATCGACATGGCGGCCGTCGCGTTGCCGCCGGCAAAGCTCTGCGTAGCGCGGCCGATGCCAACCGGTCCGGCAGCCGCATTGAGCTTGATTTCGCTGAGGAAGAAGTCGCCAGCCGGACCTTCGTAATAAATCCGCCCTGGGCCGCGCTTCGGCAGCGAGTCATCGGGCAGCGCTTCCAAGCGAATGGCAGTCACCCGCGGCAAAGACGACTGCAATTTCAGATCGTAGACATCCCGCTTCGATTGATCGCCGTCGGCCAGCACCGATCCGTCCGGCTGCACGCGCAAGCGAGGCATGTTCGACGAGGCTTCCACCGGCGTAACAACCGTCCACTGCACCTGCTTCGACTGCTGCTCGTTCAGCCAGGCCGAAAACTTCTGCTCGAGGTGCGCAGCGCGGCGAGCCCCTTCCGGCTGGTCCTTCGCGAGTTCGTCACCCGGAAGCGGAAATTTCGACGCTGATGCGGAAGTGCGTTCAGCAATTTGTTGTTCAACTTCCAGTTGTCGGGCAGCGATCTCGGCCGACAGCACGGGAAGTTCCGGCTCCTCAGCATTGTTCAGCAGGCCGAGCATCCGGTAGTAGTCCTGATGCGGAATCGGGTCGTACTTGTGCGTATGACACTGCGCACAACCGAGCGTCAGCCCCAGCCAAACCGTCGATGTCGTGTTGATTCGATCAACGAGGGAGTAAAAGCGAAACTCCTGCGGATCGATGCCGCCTTCCTCGTTCAGCATCGTGTTGCGATGAAAGCCCGTGGCAATCTTCTGTTCCTGCGTGGCATCGGGAAGCATGTCGCCAGCCAGTTGTTCGATGCTGAACTGGTCGAAGGGCATGTCGGCGTTCAGGGCGCGGATTACCCAGTCGCGATACGGCCAGATGGAACGTGGACGATCCTTTTCGTAGCCGTTCGTGTCGGCATAACGAGCAAGATCGAGCCAGCGACGGGCCCAGCGCTGGCCGTACTGCGGCGAAGCGAGCAGGCGATCGACGAGTCGTTCATAAGCGTCCGGCGACGTGTCACTGGCGAAGGCGTCGGCTTCTTCCGGGGTTGGCGGCAGGCCGATCAGGTCGAGATAGAGCCGGCGTGCGACCGTGAAACGGTCGGCTTGGGGGGAAGGTTGCAGTCCTTCTTTTTCGAGGCGGGCGAGAATGAAACGGTCGACCGCGTTCTGCGGCCAGTCCGCTTGTTGCACTTCGGGAATGGGCCGCGGAGATGGGGGCGTGAAGGCCCAATGCGGCTGATAGTCGGCGCCCTGCTCAATCCACCGACGCAGGATCTGCTTTTGGGCATCGGTCATAGGATGCTTAACCGCCGGGGGCGGCATCATCTCGCTCTCGTCGGTCGCGAGGATCCGGCGGACGAGTTCGCTCTCGTCCGGCTTTTGCGGAACAATGGCTCGCTCGCCCGAATCGGCGGCAGCCAGGGCCGCGTCTCGCAGGTCCAGCCGCAAGCCACCTTGTCGCTGGTCTTCGTCCGGACCGTGACACTTCAAGCAGTGGCCAGCCAGGATCGGGCGGACGTCACGCAAGAAATCGACCGGCTGATTTGCAGTCGCAGACGCGGCGGCAAGCAGCAGGCAGAGCAGGGAAGTGACTTTTATTGGAATCGGCAGCATGCTCATGGCGGGAGAGAGCTCGCGGAGCAAGGGACGGTTGCGGGCAGATTGCAGGCAGTCCCTCATTGTAGCGACTGGTCGCCGAAATTAGCACGGAATTGTCCGGTTCCGCCCCGCTGATTTCGCCGCTCGCAAGTTCGTGTCGGCCTGCTCAAAGGCTTGTTGATACAGGACATCGGCCTCTGTTTCGGATAGCAGCTCTGGGCTTCCCGCAGACGGTCGGCTGCCATGCGGCGCCGAGGTGAACATTGCCCAGCCAGCACTGGCGGCTACCGTGCGCTGGTCCGCAACGGCCGCTGTCGTGGCTGCTTCTCGCAACCGATCAACCAGACGGCAAGCTACCTCGGGGCTGACCCCGAACAGCGCCACCGCAAACTCATCGCCACCGAGTCGACAAACCAGGTCGCCTTTGCGCACTGCCGAACTAAGCCGCACCGCCACCTGTCGTAAAAGAGCATCGCCCGCGGAGTGACCAATCTCGTCATTCACCGGCTTGAATCGGTCGAGGTCGAGCAGCGCCAAACAGCAATGCTCTTTACCCCTCGAAATGCGCAAAAACTCCATCAACCGCTCGCTGAAAGCCCGACGGTTCATGAGGCCCGTCAGAGGATCTGCGTCGGCGAGTTGCTTCCAGCGCGATGCTCGTTCGTTCGCATCGCGCTGCCCCCGCCGCAGCCGAACGACGGCCGCCACCAGCTGACAGGCGAGCACGATCTCGCGTGCAGATGCATCGGCTGGGAGGTGCACGCGTGGAGGGCCGTCTGGATCGAAACGCAGGGAGCTTTCATCCGTCGCAACGGCGCTATCGATCGTTCCATCGCTGGAAACCTGCACCGATCCGTTCAGCCAGAGGCTGCCGGCCTTCGCTGCGTCGCCTGGGTCGCCTGGTAGGGGCTGGTCAGTCAGCACCACATCAACCAGTCCTTCCCACAAACCGCCCATCGGTCGGGCGACTGAGATTCCGGCAGCAGCTAAGGCCTCACCCCATTCGCGACGGCGCTCCTCGGAATTGGTAACGATTTGCACGTGAACGGCTGCGGCCATACGGCAATTATATTTCATGATCGGACGGCAGGCGGGCGGGCGGGTTCTGCGAAAGCGAACGATTGCGCGAGCATTGCCTCCGCCTTGCGAGCCTCACGGTCGATGCTAGAATCAGGCCCAATTTGCCTGGACCCGGTTCTTCGCACTGCTGTTATCATCCGCTGGATGGGGTGGGATGTCCGACTTCGAAAAAATTCCCGACCTTTGGACCCGTCGGCATCTGCTCGACCTGGAAAGCCTTTCCGCCCCCGAACTGCAGTGCATTCTCGATACAGCAGACGCTTTCAAAGCCCGCACCGACAATTGCCGGAAGAAGTTGCAGGTGCTGCAGGGGCGGACGCTCGCGAACCTGTTCTTCGAGAACTCGACCCGCACTCGGAATAGCTTCTCGCTCGCCGCCCGACGACTCGGCGCCGACACGGTCGAGTTTTCTTCCTCGGGCAGCAGCACCTCCAAAGGGGAAACTGTGATCGACACGGCCAAGACGATCGAGGCCATGAATGTCGATGCCGTGGTGGTTCGCCACCGCACGCCCGGCGCCGCAAACTTGCTGGCCAACAACCTGAATTGCCACGTGATCAACGCCGGCGACGGCCCGCACGAACATCCGACCCAAGGGCTGCTCGACATTCTGACCATCCGCCAGCACCGAGGCAGCTTGAAGGGGCTGACGGTCGCTCTGGTTGGCGACATCGCTCATAGCCGCACTGCTCGCTCGAACATTTGGGGGCTGCTCAAACTCGGAGCGCACGTCATCGTTTGCGGACCGGCGACGCTCGTCAGCCGGCGATGGGAAGAGTTCGGCGTCGAAGTCACCCATAGCCTGGACGAGATCGTTCGCCGCTGCGACGTGTTGAACTTGCTGCGCATTCAGTTCGAGCGACAAAGCACGCGTCCGTTCCCCTCGGTCCGCGAATACGCGCTGCTGTATGCGATGAATCGCGAGCGGATGGCTCAGGCCAAGGACGACATCCTGATCATGGCTCCGGGACCGATCAATCGCGGCGTAGAAATTACGCCCGATGTTGCCGACGGTCCGCATAGCGTCATTCTCGAGCAAGTCACCAACGGTCTCGCTGTGCGAATGGCAGTGCTGTGGCTAACGATGAATGCGCCGTCGCCGAATTGAACGTCGCGAACTGACGACTGAGAACTGAAGACATCTTCCATGCCTCGCCTGCTCATCACCAACGGCCGCGTCATCTGCCCCGCACAAGGCATCGATCAGGTCACAAACCTGTTGATCGAAGACGGCCGCATCGCGTCGCTTAATGCTGGTGACGTGGAACACGCGCAGGTGATCGAAGCCAGCGGCAAGATTGTGGCACCCGGCCTCATCGACATGCACGTTCAGCTGCGCGAACCGGGCTGCGAAGAGGATGAGACAATCCAAACTGGCACCGCCTCTGCATTGGCGGGCGGCTACACGACGATCGCGTGCATCCCGGAGACCGAGCCGGCGATCGACACTCCCGCCGGCGTGGAATTCATCCGCCAGAAGGCGGCCCGGGCACGCTCCTGCAATGTGCTGGTCATCGCGTCCGCCAGCAAGGATCGCGCGGGCAAGGAATTGGCGGAGATTGGATCACTCGTCGAAGCAGGGGCAGTGGCGTTCAGCGACGCCTCGCAACCGATCTGGAACGCCGAGCTTTTGCGGCGGGCGCTCGAATACTGCTTGATGTTCGGTCGGCCGATCCTGAATCATCCGGAAGTGCTCGAACTGTCTCGTGGCGGTGTGATGCATGAGGGGACCGTCTCAATGGTCCTTGGTCTCGGCGGCATGCCTGCCGAGGCCGAGGACGTAATGACCAGCCGCGACCTGCGACTGGCCGAAGCCACCGGCGGTCGGCTGCACCAAATGAACGTCTCGAGCGCCGGGAGCGTCGATTTGATCCGCCGAGCCAAGCAGCGCGGCGGGTCCATCACGGCAGAGATCTGTCCGCTCAACTTCATTTTGACGGACCAGGCGGTTCGCTCGTTCGATACCAACTGCAAACTCAACCCGCCGCTACGATCGCAGGACCATGTCGACGCCTGCATTGAGGGACTCAAAGACGGCACGATCGACGTGATCGCCAGCTGCCACGCTCCGCGAGCGCTTGAAAAGAAGATGCAGGAGTTCGATCAGGCACCGTTCGGCGCCGTAGGGCTCGAGACCACGCTCGCCGCGGTCGTCACCTATCTGATTGAGCCGGGACATCTCGATTGGCAGAATGCACTAGCAAAGCTGACCATCAACCCGGCCAAGATCCTCGGCTTGAACAAGGGCACGCTTCGCGACGGGGCCGAAGCCGACGTGACAATCATCGACCCCAACTGGCAATGGACCGTCGACCCTAAGCGATTCCGCTCGAAAAGCTCGAACACGCCACTCGCCGGCCTCACGCTCCGCGGCCTCGCGACCCACACCATCGTCGGCGGCGAGATTCGTCACGCGGTGTGACGATCGTAGCGCAACTCCATTGCATCGCGATTTCTTCGGATTCGCGCATCAAAAAACCGTACCGAGTACTCAGCACCCGGTACGGTCATGTTGCAACCGTTGTCGCGAACCACGCCGCCTCAGTCACAGCCCAATGCGGACCGAGTGTGAACTGTCTACTGTTAACTTCTGTCAGACAAACTTCGTAATCCCAGGCATTGCCACGCCGGGCACTTTCACCTCGCCCCATTCGTAAGCAGACGGGGTCAGGTCTTCGGTCGAGTGCATCGCCTGTTCCCAGGTGATGTTTTGCCCGGTGTAGGTCGCCATGCGGCCCATGATCGCGAGCAGGGTGCTGTAGGACATGTAAGTGCCGTTGTTGATCGGCTTGCCGTCGCGGATGCTCTTGAACAGTTCCACGTGCTCTTGGTCGTACATACCTGGCTTGTCGCCGCGGTACTTCCAGACTTCGTCGCCCGACTTGATCGTGTGGGCCAGCACCTGGGCCGAGCCCTTGGTGCCCATCACGAAGTCTTCCGTCTCGTTGCTGCAGCCGGCCATCTGGCGGGTGAAGGCGAAGCACTTTACGCCGTTGGCCCACTCGTAAACGACGGCATGGTGGTCGTAGATGTTGCCCCATTCCGGTCCGGTGCGAACCTGCCGACCGCCGAGGCCGTAAGCCCGCGCTGGCGGCTTGTCGTCCATCAGCCACATCGCCTTGTCGAGGCTGTGGATGTGCTGCTCGACGTTGTGATCGCCTGAGAGCCAGGTGAAGTACAACCAGTTACGCAGCTGGTACTCCATCTCGCTCCAGTTCGGTTGCCGGCCGCGGTGCCAGAGGGTGCCGGTGAGGTAGTTCTCCTGGATCGCAACAATGTCGCCGATCTGGCCGTCCTTAATCCGCTGGATCGTCTCGCGCACGCCTAGGTCGTAGCGCCAGCACAGGCCCGAAACGAGGCTGCGGCCTTTTTCTTCGGCCAGCTTCGAGGTCTCGAGCACCGCTCGCACGCCGGGAGCGTCGACGGCGACCGGCTTTTCGCAGAAGACGTGCTTGTTGGCGTCGATCGCCGCTTTCAGGTGAGCCGGGCGGAAGTGGGGCGGCGAGCAGAGCAGCACCACGTCGACATCGCTGGCCATCACCGACTTATAAGCGTCGAACCCGGCGAAGCACCGATCGTCGGTGACAGCAAACTTCTCGCCGATCTGCCGCTGCAGTGTGTTCTTGCAGCGTTCGATCTGGTCCGGAAAGGCGTCGGCGAGCACCGTCAGCTTTACGTTGTCGTCAGCCCGCATGGCGTTGACCGCGGCGCCCGTTCCGCGACCACCGCAGCCGATCAGGGCGACCTTCAGCGTGTCATCGCCGGCGGCGTGCACGGTACGGGGGTTCGTAAGCGTGGCAGCCAAAGATCCACCGACAATCGCAGCGGTCGAGCCTGCGAGGAACTCCCGCCGGGACGGTGCCGAGGCACTGGTCGGTAGAGATTGCGAATCGGCCATGTTCATTCGACTCCTAGTTTTTGAGAAAGGGCGGGCGTTAGGGGCTCGATGAAAGAGCATCGAGCGGTAGGAGAGTGGTGGTCATATTACCTTTGCCCAATGAGGCGTCGCAAGCATCTTCGGACGGGGAAACCGCAATTCGGCGAAGCAGCTACTAGGGGTCCATCGATCTCGGCAACCTGACGCAACACAGCCCGACAAAACATTTTAACATTAATATGCCGACTTACTCACCAACTAAACAACAATACCACCAAAGAGGGATTCGCACAACACGACGCCTGCAGTCGGGCGGTCAAACTAAGTAACGCCTAACGGCAAATCGCCGTCCATAGCGGTTTGACCCGACCAGAAAATTCTCCCACGACTACTATAAGCGCATCGCCGCGGCAATCGTTCGCAGGTCAACGATCGCCATCTTCAGATCGGCTCACGGAACTTCAGCCGGACTCGAAATCTGAACCTGCCAGGTTTCGCCAGTCTTCAGCGTGTGTTCCTGCCGAGCAACGTGGGCCAGATTCCACTTCTTGGACTCGTCACCGTCATCTCCCAGGTTCGGAATCCACTGCTTGCCTTCCAGCAGCCGCCCGGTCCAAGCCGAGTTGTTCTGCACCTCGGCTGCCAGCCAGATCTTCGGCCGGGCACCCTCGGTCTGCTTTACTTCCTCCTCGTCCACGCCCATCGATTCGAGCACCTTCGCGCTCGGTCGGCCGTAAATGCCCGACACGTAAAAGAGCACTCTTCCAGCGGGCACTTCCAAGACTCGAGGAAGCGAGACGGGCTCGCCCAGGTCAAACTCCACGTAGCCAACGCGGAGCAACTCGGGTCCATAGCCCTTGGAGAAGTAGGCGGTTCCCGTGCGTCGGTCCTTCGCCTTGCCGTCTGTTTTCTCGATCGGATAAATGCGGCTGTCGCGCAGCAAATAGCGCCGCGTATCGCCGGCGGCGTCGGGGCGCCACGACCAATCCAAGACTGTATTACCGGACTGCGGAATCGGTTGCATGATCCGAAAACTTAACCCGAGGGCGACTTCCTCGATCCCGTCTGCCGTCGTCGGGAATGTTTCGAAGTCTCCAGGCGGAGCGCCCGGCTCGGGCGATTCCTTGGACCAAAAGCCGAACCCCTGCGGCTCCTGCCAGTTACCAAACCGAAGGCCATCCAAATGGCGGTCGGAGATATCCGCCTTCAGCTGGACCGTCGCCATCTCGTCCGGGTTAGGAGCGACCACGGTTCGCTTGAAGTCCTTACCGAACTCGACCAATACCTCCGCTCGAGAGTACCAGCCCGAGGCCGTCGTCACGTAGAGATCGTAGAGACCATAGGGCAACACTCGATCAAGAGAGACGCCGTCTTTCCCGGACTCGTCGCTCACACGAATTGGCTGATCGGCTTTGTTCTTCAGCGACATCTCGACCTTCGCTCCGGCCATTGGCGTCCCACTGACCGACACGATGGTCACCTGCACGGATGGGAACGCGGGCGACGCGTTCTCCACAGCGCCCTCCCCGCTCTTAGTCGAGGATGCTGCCGCTTTAGTCGGCGGTTCGCGAATGATCCGCACGATCTTCTTACCCCCGCGCTCGAGGACGACGGTCTGCGGCTCAATCTGCAAACTGTCGTGGCCGCCCGCGATGCGCACTCGATACTTACCGGCCTTCAAGCGAGTTTCTTCGCCCCCTTGCTCGATTTCGAGTTGCGACGATTGCTCCTTTTCGTCGACAACCTCAATCGTGATCCCACCGACTTCCGATTCGATCCGCAATGTCCCCTCGGAAGTTTTCAACAGAAGCACAAGTCCCAGGCAGCCGATGAGGAGAGCACCAGCGAGGCCGACGATCCATGCGACTCGTGGAATGGAATGCTTGGCAAGCACCGTTGCCTTTTGCGAGGGCGTGTTTGCACTCAAATCTTGCGCGGAGTTCAGCAGCTCCGCGAGCGTGCGAGAGACATAGCCTGTGGACAGCGACAACGAATCCGCCGGAATCAAACCGGCCAGCGGTGTTCCGCGCTGGGCGAACGTCGCCAGTCGACTGGCGACCACTGACGCATCGGCGGGTCGGTCAGCCGGATCGTGAGCCAAGAGCGAAGCGACGAGACCATCCAGCTGCTCGGGAATGTCCGCTCGCAGCCGACTCAATGGCCTAGCCGAATTTGATGCGGCCTCAGCTTTCGGAGCTTGGCCAGTCAGCAGAAAGAATAGAGTGGCTCCCAGGCCATACAAATCGGCGGCTGGCTGAACTTGGCCGCCCGAAGCCTGCTCGGGCGCCATGTAGTGCAGCGTGCCGAGCAACTGGCCTGCGTTGGTCGTGTGGCCGTCCGGACCGCGGTTCACAAACAGCCCCAAGCCGAAGTCGAGTAGTTTCACCTGACCCTGCGTATCGATCATCACATTAGACGGTTTCACATCGCGATGGACGGCGCCAGCCCGATGCGCTGCGGCTAGAGCGACGGCGATTTGCCGCGCCACTTCGCACGCTTCGCCCACCGTAAGCGGGCCCTGCGTGCGTACAATGCGGGACAGATCCGCACCCTCGATCAATTCCATCACCAGGTAAGAAGCGGGCCCCACTTTGCCCGCATCGGTGGCCATGACGATTCCCGGATGCCGCAGTCCGCCAAGAATCTGAATCTCTCGCTCAAAGCGGCCCCGAGCTTCGGCTGCCGAGACGAGCTTTGGATTGACAACCTTGATCGCCACTTCGCGGCCTAGTTGCTTATGGCGGCCTCGGTAGACGACCCCCATGCCGCCTTTTCCAAGCACTCCGGTGAGTTCGTAGGAACCAAGTTCATTTAGCTCGCTCGGTTGCTCCGGCAGAGGAGAGTCGGCAGCCGTTTGACGGTAAGGAAGCTCCTTCATCCGCTCCAGCCAAGGCGGAGCAGCCGACGCGGCACCTGCGGCCAGCGGGAGGTGACGGAGAACCGAATCCTGAACTTCTCCGAGCGAGGCGACCACCTCTTCGCACATCGGGCAGTACTCCAGGTGCTGCTCCAATTCGCCGGCTCTGGACTCGTCGAAGCTGCCGAGCAGGTACTGGCGGACCGTTTCCGCGGAAGGACAGGCATTGAGAGTGGTTTGAGCAGCCATCGGTCCCTCCGCGGTTGAAAGTCATCAGCAATCACACGTCGCGTCCTAACATTCAATCCGCGGGTGTGACACTGTTACTTCCGGAGATTGCATGTGGCAAGTCAGAGTTCTAAGTTAAGTGTCACCTATGCCAGCACTTAACCAAGAGCGAGAAAGTTCCTCGGGCCTCAGTCTTGCCGTTCGTTTACAGGACGATTGCTTGGGCGCCTGGACGGAACTGGTCGAACTTTATGGCCCACTCATCGAAAGCTGGCTGACTTCTGCCGACCTCGATCCGGCCGGCAAAGAGGATGTGGCGCAGGAAGTTTTCCTGGCCGTGTACCGCAACATCCAGCGGTTCGATCCACGCCGCGAGGGAGCCACGTTTCGCGGCTGGCTGTGGCAGATCACGCGAAACGCCATGCTGAAGTACGTTGAAAAACGCAACCTGCGAGGGTGCGGCGGAACCGGAGCACTGCAACAGTTCGCCGTAGTTGCGGACTCCGGGGCTGGCGGTTCGAGCATCGACTCAGCTTCGAGCGCAGCGGACGTGGCGGGTCTTCTGAGCCGAGCGATGACCCGGCTAAAGCCGCAGATCGAACCCCAAACTTGGGAAGCTTTCTGGCAGACGGCCGTTCTCGGTCGCAACGCGACGGAAGTTGCCAGCACGCTCGGAATGACTGCTGCCGCGGTCCGCCAGGCAAAGAGCCGGACCCTCCGTCGGCTGCGGCAACAATTGGGCGACGTGTAGCTAAGTACGGCGACGGAGCGTTGTACGAAGGCGTACGGATGTCCAACGGCCACCCGCAAACCAATTGCCGCACTAGCCGATCCCCCTATACTAGGCATCATCGTTACACCTCTGCCTGCCTAGCGTTCGCTCGCAGAAGAACGACGGAACCAGAGACGTCCAGCCGGGTATGGCAGGCAGCAACGACTCGCTATCGCCGGAGGTCCCCGCGTTCCTCGCCCGTGGTGGCGAAATGGGGGAGCGCCTGCGCTCCTTCGACTGGAGCAACCATCCGCTTGGCGATCCAGCCACCTGGCCCCAGCCGATCAAGGCTGCCATCGGCATCATGTTGAACTCGCGGTTTCCCATGTTTGTGTGGGTGGGACCGCAACTCTTCAACTTCTATAACGACGCCTACATTCCGATTCTGGGCAAGCGGCACCCGCAGGCTCTGGGACTGCCCGCCGAGCCCACTTGGAAAGAAATCTGGCCCGTGGTCGGCCCGCAAGCTGAAGCAGTCATACAGCGGGGCGCGGCCACCTGGAACGAGCGGGTATATCTCGGGATGGAGCGGAACGGCTTCCCTGAGGATACCTGGTTCACTTGGTCCTATAGCCCGATTCCCGACGAGAACGGCAACATCGTTGGCTTATTCTGCGCCTGTACCGAGGACACCGGCCAGGTCGTAGCCGAACGAGAGCGTGATCGATTCGCCGACAAAGCCCGGTCGGCATTCAACCTGCTCGATAGTGTTGCCGAGAGCAGTCAGGATTTGATTGCAGCAATCGATCACGACTTTCGCTTCACCACCGCAAATAGTGCCTACCGGCGTGAGTTCGAGAGAGTTTTTGGTCCGCGCATCGGTGTTGGCGACAGCATGTTGCGAGCTCTCGCGCACCTGCCTGAGGATCAGGCACATGCTAAGGAACTCTGGGGAAGAGCCCTCGCCGGAGAATCGGTCGCCGTGACGGCCGATTTCGGAGATCCTCAACGAGCCAGACGCACCTTTGACCTGCGGTTCTACCCCATTCGCGACGCGCATGGCCAGATTATTGGCGCCGGTGAAATCGCTACGGATGTGACCGAACGACGCAGTGCTGAGCAACAGGCGAAGGTAATTCTGGAAAGCGTCACTGACGCGTTCTTTTCGCTTGATAGCGAGTGGCGATTCACTTATCTCAACCCGCACGCCGAGCGACTGCTTGACCATACCTCCGCTCAGCTCGCTGGCAAGGTCGTCTGGGACGAGTTCCCTGGCCTGATCGGCAGTCCCTTCGAAGGGGCCTATCGCAGCACGGCGCAGAACCGCGTGGCTTTGTCCGTAACTGCGTTTTACCCCGACCACGATCGCTGGTACGAAGTTCATTCGTATCCATCGGCCAATGGCATCTCGGTCTATTTTCGCAACGTGACCGAAGCCAGGCGTACCGAAGCTGCGGTTCGAGCGAACGAGGAGCGGTTCCGCTTAGCCGCCGAGGCGGTGAACGGCATCATCTACGAGTACGACCTGCAGACAGGACAAGTGGAACGCACCCGCGGCCTCTACGAGGTGGTTGGATATCATCCGGAGGAAGTACCAGCGACGGTCGAGTGGTGGCAGGACCAGATTCACCCCGACGATCTCATCGGCCCTGGCCGTACGTTCAAGACAGTTGCGAATCGAGATGGTACGACCGTCGCCAGCTACCGAGTCCGCCACAAGGATGGCCGCTGGCTTAATGTGGAAGACCGCTCGGTACTGATGCGGGACGCTTCTGGCAAGCCGATCAAGGCCATCGGCTGCACGCTTGACGTGTCCGAGCGCACGCAAGCCGCAGCGAACTTGCGAGCAAGTGAACAGCGTTTCCGGTTTTTGAGTGAACTGGGCGAACTTACGCGCGGCGCCACCGCACCGGAGCAGGTGATGGAAACGGTTTGCCGCGCCCTGGGCGAGTATCTGGGAGTATCGCGTTGTGCGTACGCCGAGGTGGAATCAGACTCGAATTATTTCACCATCGTCCACGACTACACACGCGACTGCCAGACCACTCAGGGACGATACAGCCTCGAACTGTTCGGCTCGCATGCAGTCGAGCAGATGCGAGGAGGGCGTACGCTAGTCATTCGGAATGTCGATCAGGAGCTAGCCGACAACGATGGCGGCAACATGTTCCGCGCGATCGGCATTGAGGGAATTATTTGCTGCCCTCACGTGCACGGAGACCGGCTGCGCGCCATGATGGCCGTGCATCAAACGACACCCCGAGACTGGAGCACAGACGAAGTCCGGTTGGTAGAAGCTGTTGTCGAGCGCTGCTGGGCTTACATCGAACGGGCGCGTGCTGAGGCCAAAGTCCGGAAGAGTGAGGCCCGCTTTCGCGAGTTCGCCGACACTGCCCCGGCCATGCTGTGGATCACCGAGCCTAATGGCTCTTGCTCGTTTCTTTCGCGCGGCTGGTACGAGTTCACGGGACAGACCGAAGAGGAGGGTCGCGGCCTCGGCTGGACAAAAGCGGTCCATCCGGATGATCGGAGTGACGCCGAAAAGCATTTCCTGCAGGCCAATGAGCGTCGCGAGCCATTCACGCTAGAACATCGACTGCAACGCGCCGATGGCGGTTACGCGTGGGTGCTCGACGCGGGTCGGCCGAGGTTCAGTGCTGCGGGCGATTTTCTTGGCTATATCGGCTCCGTCATCGATATCGACCAGCGTGTCCGTGTGGAAGAGGCCCTCAAGCAAAGCCGCGAGCGCCTCGATCTGGTCGTGAGTACCAGCCAGATTGGCCTGTGGTACTGTGACTTGCCTTTCAACAAGCTCGACTGGAATGCCAAGGTGAAGGAACACTTCGGCCTGCCAGAAGACGCCGAAGTGACGATCGACACATTCATCGAGCAGCTCCATCCAGACGATCGCCAGCGGACGCAACAGGCTATCTCGCAGTCGATCGAAGATCACACCGACTACGACATCGAATATCGTACGATCGGTGTCGACGGCCGGCAGCGCTGGATACGCGCGATTGGAAGAGCCACGTACGATTCGGAAGGTACCCCGATCGCCTTCGACGGCATCACGATCGACGTGACTCAGCGAGTTCAGCAAGCCGAAGCACTTCGCGACGCCGACCGCCGCAAGGATGAATTCCTCGCCACACTGGCTCACGAACTGCGAAATCCGCTGGCCCCCCTACGTCATGGCTTGGAACTAATGGAACTCGCCGGGGACGACCCCGAGATCGTCGCCGAAGCTCGAGAGATCATGCAGCGGCAATTGACTCAGATGGTGCGATTAATCGACGACTTGCTCGATCTGAGTCGTATCAGCCGCGGTAAAGTGGAGCTGCGACGCGAGTCGGTCGAACTGGAACGCGTGATCCACAGCGCAGTGGAAACCTGCCAGCCATTGATTCGCAAGGCGCGTCATGAACTGACCGTGAATTTGCCCGACGAGCCGATTCGCCTGCATGCCGACTTCACGCGCCTGTCGCAGGTGTTTGCCAACCTGCTCAACAACTCCGCCCGCTACAGTGAACCGGGCGGCCGGATCGACGTTACCGTCACTCGCGACGGCGACGAGGTGCAAGTGGTTGTGCAGGATACGGGGATAGGTATCCCCACCGACATGCTGCCGCATGTCTTCGACATGTTTACGCAAGTCGATCGCTCGTTGGAAAAACAGCGCGGCGGCTTGGGCATTGGCCTGACGCTCGTGCAGAGATTTGTCGAACTGCACGGCGGCCACGTCACCGCGGAAAGTCAGGGGCCGGGACATGGCAGCCGCTTTACGGTGAAGTTGCCTGCATTGGCGGCGGAGCATTCTGCGGACAATGGCGAACGTCAAGTTCCCGAGAAGACCGCCAGCGGACGACGAATCCTCGTTGTCGACGACAATCGTGACGCCGCAGTCAGCCTGTCGCGAATGCTGCAGTTGATGGGCAACGATACGAAGGTCGCCCACGACGGCCTGGAAGCGCTTGACGTCGCGGATAGTTACCGACCGGACGTCGTGCTGCTCGACATTGGTATGCCGAAGCTGAACGGCTATGACACAGCGGTGAAACTGCGGCAGCAGAGTTGGGGAGATCAGATGACGCTGGTGGCCCTGACCGGCTGGGGGCAGGAGGAAGACCGCCGACGATCACTGGCTGCCGGCTTCGACGCCCACTTAGTGAAACCGATCGACCGGCAGGCGCTCGAAACCGTCGTGACGAGTCCGCCGCGCGTTCCGACGTGAATCCACGAGCACGCTGAACGACCCGCTTTAGACGACCGGCGAATTTGGGCTGCTCGGAAACGGGATTACCGACTCGATCGGCGCTGCCATAGTGGTATCACGCGGAGCTTCCGCTTGTCGCTCCGTCAGCGGCAAATCGCTTGCCCGCCAGCGCGGACGAGTGGCCGCTTCGGCGTCGCCCAGACCGTCGTCGCTCTTTGCGACCGGCAGAACCGCATCACCCGTGTGCTGGAACACGATATTGCGGCCTGAGCTTTTCGCCGAGTACAGCGCAGTGTCGGCCCGCAGTAGCAAGCGCTGAGCATCATCGCCTTCTTCGGCGGTTGAGACACCACAGCTCACGGTGAGTGAAGTGCCTTTCGAGATCATGGTGCGCATCCGCTCGGCAAACGTGCAGCCGCCAGCCAGATCGGTGTTCGGCAGCACGACGACGAACTCCTCGCCACCAAAGCGCGAGACGATGTCCGTTTCGCGCACGTACTGGTCGAGTATCAAAGCCAGTTGCTGCAGCACTCGATCGCCGGCCAGGTGGCCATGCTCGTCATTCACTTGCTTGAAGTGGTCGATATCGAACAGAGCGATCGTGAACGGAGCACCATACCGGGCGTTCATCGCCAGATGGTTCAGCAGTGTTTCGTCGAGAGCCCGACGATTGGTCAGGCCAGTTAATGGATCGGTGCGGACCTCGGTGAAGGTCATCAGCAAATTGGTCTGCTGACGAAGTTCGTCATAAGCGTGTGCGATCTGCGTGGCCAGCCGCTGGGTTGGTCTCAGGAGCTTTTCGGCTTCCTCGGTGAGTCGCTGCCAGCCGGCATCGTTGGAGGGGTCGTTGCAGAGTTCGTTGACCTGAGCCTCAAAGTGCAGGAGCGTCTTGTTGTGCTCGGCCAGGTCCGACTTGATCAGCTGTCCAATGCGTTCCAGGTCGCGAATGATTGACTTGGCCCGTTTCAACTCGCGGCGGGCCGAGATTCGTTCGGCGCTTGTGGGGCCGCTGCGGCGCAGCCACAGGTAGCCGATCACCACAACGGCGGCCAGCGCGACACTTGCCGGAATTCCAATGCCCCAAAGCATCATTGCCCCAGTCCTTATCCTCGAAGCAAGCCGCGGAGTGAACCTCGCCGGCCTGCCGACGTCCTCTTAGTAGGCTTTTTGCGATCCAAAACCGCGCATGCAGACGACTCCGACGACGATCAGCAGCACGCCGATGCCGACCCAGTGATAGGTCTCAAAGTCGCCGACCGCACGCGTGACTTGATCGATGTACCGCGAAACCTGATTCATGCTCAAACTCCCAGAAAGAAGGGGGCAACGGTGCCCGCGCACTTCATCCGGAAAAGCGTAGCTCACAAACGGACGTGCGACTGGAGCAACCCTTCTTTCCGCCGTGGTAACCGTACAATCGGTATAGCCTTACGCTTACTTGCCGGTTGCTCGGCGAGTCTGACCGACCGCCACTTGCGAGCCCCGCAATACGCGTTAAAATTCAAAGTCTCCATTGGGGCCGTAGCTCAATTGGTTAGAGTACCGGACTGTCGATCCGGTGGTTGCGGGTTCGAGCCCCGTCGGCCTCGCTTACAACAGCCCGTCTGGCGGAATCCCGTCGGCGGGCTGTTAGCATTTCTTGGCAAGAGACAAGGGAACAGGGACCAGAGGGGACGCACTCTACTTCCTTCCCTTATCTCTGTTCCCTTATCCCTTATCCCCCTGCACCCATGACCATTGCGATCATCGATTATCAGATGGGGAACCTGCGCAGCGTGCAAAAGGCGTTTGAGACCGCCGGGCACGAGGCGATGATCACATCTGACCCGGCCGAATTGGCCAAGGCCGATCGCGTTGTGCTTCCGGGCGTCGGAGCCTTCGGTGATGCGATCGCGGAACTGCGGCGGCGCGAACTCGTCGATCCGATTCGCGAAGAAATCGCTTCGGGCAAGCCGTTTTTGGGCGTCTGTCTGGGGATGCAGTTGCTATTCGACGTGGGTTACGAAGGCGGCCGCTTCGAAGGTCTGGGAGTGCTCCGCGGAGAGGTTCGCAGGTTCGAATTGCCGCGCGAGTTCAAAGTGCCCCACATGGGCTGGAACCGTGGCACGTTCCGCCGGGCGGCACCACATCTGACCGGCTTGGAAGATGGCGAGCACTTTTACTTTGTGCACTCCTATTTCTGCGTGCCGGAGGATCCGACGGTCGTCGCAATCGAGACCGACTACGGCGGACCGTTCTGCGCTGCTGTTTGGCGAGACAACCTGTTCGCCACGCAGTTTCACCCGGAAAAGAGCCAGGCGGCCGGGCTGCAGATTCTGAAAAACTTCGCCACTGTCTGAGCGACCATTCAAACGACTAGCGCACCAGGCGTACCGGCGAATAGATGAACTCCGTGTGCGGATCATCACTCGGAATGCCGCCGAGCGTGATCACGCCAGCCGGTTGCACAATTACCCGCTTGTCGCCACCGGCCAACTCCGTCTGCATCACGCGGATGCCCACGAACTTCACAATCGTGAATGTCGAAGCATTGCCGTTGCCCGTAACGTCGCTGAACACTGGCACCATACGGGCCTGGCCCGTAATTTTGCCGATTGATTTACCCAGGCTGGCACTGATCCCCGGATCACCATTCAAATACAGCTTGCCCTCGGCGTTGAACTCAAGCTTGCCCCCGACATAGTCCAGATCTGCGGGCGTAATGCCGCCGGTGATCTGACGGGCGATGTCCCCCACGCTGTTGGCGGGATTGCCGATATCCACTGTGCCGCGGTTTCCGCCAGATCCGGTGTCCTGCGGATAGAGATTGAACTCACGCATCCCGTCTTTTCCGGGCAGCACCTTCCCGGTTTTCGCGTCGTAGCGGAACTCATCCTTCCCGCTACCGGCCAGCAGTTCGTTCCAAGTCTCCAAGTCGAGAGCGAAGGGCAGGATTGGCAAATTGCTGCCGTCCGACGGCGCTTGGAAACCTTTGAAGTTGACGTTCAGCGCCGCGGTGGCCTCAGCGGCGACGGCCGAATTGGTGAAGCCGAGTACGCGAGCGAAATAAAGCGGCAAACGTCCGTTGCGGTCCGCAGTGCGCTTCACCTCCACATGCACGGCATTCGGCTGCTGCGACCCTCCGGTCTGAAAGCTACTCGCCGGGTCCGACGGATTGCTGAGATAGCCCAGTTCGACATCCTCGCGACCCAAGCTGAGCCTGGCGGAGTCCTCGCTGTTGAGCTTAGCGAATTCCCTCGCCTGAGCACGTACTTGAGACTCCAGCTTTGCAGTTGGGATCTTGCTGGAAGCGGCGCGGGCTTCCAGCAATTCCCATGCTGCCGCCATGGCCGACGCATCAGCGGTTCTCTGAAGTTCCGTTCGGCCGATGTACAGAGTGCCGACATCAACGGCCAACGCAACGACAGCAAGCAGCACAACCATCAGAATGGCCGCCTGCACCGTGATGCTTCCCTGGCGAATCTTGCGGCGGGCACTGTTGTGAATCATTGAAACGCCGATCGTGAGAAGAGTCGGCCAGCCGCAGCGTGCGGCCGACGACGGTGCCCATGCCGGAAGATGGAATAGCACTGAACCTTATCTCGCGATGGGTGATTTGCGGCTAAAATCACTGCCGAAACACCGCAAAAACCGACATTCCGCTCACATGGCTAAGAACGAGCCCCCGCTGGAGAACGGCAGTGTTGCGGGGATGCAACAACCGGGGGCATTGCTGTCGAGGAAGTGCAACTGCTTTTGAACAGCAGAGCATGAGGAGCGCTCAGGATGGCGCTCCAGAAGAAAGTGGCATCCGCTCGCTACTGGGGCGGAATTGCGCCCGATTTAACGCACGGCGAAGCCCGCTTCGTAGCCGAGGCCTTCCACAAAGTTCTTCGACCGGACGTAATCCTGCGGCGAGAACTTATCGATGTCGCCCTTCAGCACAGTAAGAAACTCGGCCGTGGTGGTCTTAATCGGTCCATACGTGGAGAGGTCACCCAGTGCGCGGCGGTTGTAGAGGGTCTCGAGTTCTTTTCGCATCGGAGCGTAAGCGCTCACCATCAACTGCGGCGGCCAATAGATCTTGCCGTTAAGCGTGTCGAGTTCGCTCGGGCTCATGCGATCTGGAGCTTCGATGCGTGCAAGACGCACGTACTGCTCCATCGAGAGCGGCTTACCCTGCGTTTCCTTACGATAGGCCTCGTTGGTGCGACGCATGTCGAAGTAGGTCTGCGTGGCGAGCATCCGATTGCGGATGTACTCCGAACGTGCCTTTTCGGCTTCGGTCGCGGCCTGGGCGTTCATCAGGTTCGCGGCGCCCGCGGAGCTGATGATATTCGCCATGCCGTTGGCAATGCCTTCTTCCGCTGTCGACGCGTGCGACTCGACCGGATAGCCGTAGTACTGCGCATGCACCTGGCCATTCACACAAACCAGGGCCCCCATCGTCATTGCCAACGCTACGGTGAACTTCATGCTGACGTTCCTGAACAAGGTGAAAGCCTGATCCGGCTCGAACCAGTGTAATTACTACGACCGGCGCCAGGGATGCGAAAATCTCAAATATTGCAGGCCGCATCGAAGCAGCCGATCCGACCACCGCCAGGCTCTACCGTCCGAGAGGGGTGTGGGGCGATTGCCGCCGGCAGAAAACTTGGGCCGCAAGTGGAAGTATAGTATAGAAATCAGCACTTCTCTTCGTATAGTGTTGATTAGCCACTAATCGGCGATTCCTCAACTTGACGTTCGACCTGCGGTGAATTCATGAAGAGCCTGTGTTCGGCTACGTTTGCCTGTTTGATGTCTGCCGCCATCGTGGCTTCGCATTCGGTAACTTTCGCGGCCGAGCCGACAGTCGAACAACTGACGGCTGACTTGAGAGGCAGCGACACGGCTAAACAGATCGCAGCTGCCGATGCCTTGGCCGACCTGGGTCCCAGTGCCGCGGTCGCCGCACCGGAACTGGTCAAAGCGCTTTCATCCAAAGATGCCGAACTGCGTTTGCGAGCCGTGCGAGCTTTGGCGGCTATCCATCCGCCGGTGCAGCAAGTGCAGCCCGCACTGCTGAAAGCGCTCGGCGATCAGGATGCCTCGGTTCGGGCCTATGCCGCCTACACGCTCGGTCAGTACCCGCCGGCCAGCGAAGGGACCGTCAAAGGTCTCGCCGCCGTCATAGTCGACAAGTCGCCCGCCGTGCGCCGCGCCGCCGTGCGAGCGCTGCGGAATTTGCGGCCGAATCCCGAAGTCATGCTGCCGATCGTTGTGAAGGTTCTAGAAGACGAAGATCCGGCTGTCGTACAGCCCGCACTTCACACTCTTGCCGAAGCTGGTGAAGAAGTTGTTCCAGCCCTGATCGCCGCTTTGGAGCGACCCAAAGCCCGCTATTGGGCAGCCGTCGTTCTCGCTGACATCGGTCCCGATGCCAAGGAAGCCGTTCCGGCACTGACCGAAGCTCTCGGCAACGAAGAACCAGAAACTCGCATGCAGGCCGCCGTCGCCCTCGGCGAAATCGGCCCTGCGGCCAAGTCAGCAGTACCGGCGCTACTCAAAGCCCTGGGCGACAAACAAGCTTCTGTGAAATACGGCGCGGCCTTCGCGCTGGGCCAGATCGGCGATGCCTCGGCAACGAAGGCCCTCGTCGACGCCGACGTGAAGAACGACCCCTTCTTCGACATGATCACAACCTGGGCCGCCGCGAAAGCGAATCCTCAGGACAAACAGCTCAATGAAGAGGCCGTTAAGGAACTGATTGCGGGTCTGCAATCCAAGGAGTCGTTCGTTCGGCAGGCCGCCGCTCGCGGATTGTTCGAACTGCATGCACCGCCGGAAGTCGTTCGTCCGCTGATTACGAAGATGCTTCAGAACAGCGACCCTGAAGTGGTCGCCGAAGTCGTCGACGCTCTCGCGTCGCTCGGTCCAAAAGCGGTTCCCAATGCCATTGAAGCTTTGAAGTCGTCCGAGATTCCGCAAGTTGCAGCCCGCGTCCTCGGCCGGATTGGCCCCGGTGCTAAGGACGCCGTGCCTGCATTGGCCGAGGCGCTCAACAGCAAAGATGTTGGCTTGCGACAAGAGGCCGCGTTCGCACTGGCCCGAATCGGAGAGGATTCCGCCTCGGCAGCTTCCGCTCTCGCAAAGGCAGCCGCCAGCGACGATCGCGAAACCTCGCTCGCCGCCATGTACGCCCTGGGGAGCATCGGTCCGGGCGCTAAGGCTGCGGTGCCGGAACTGAAGAAGCACCTCGCCGATGAGGACCTCGTCAGTCAAATCACGGCTGCTTGGGCCTTGGTCGAGATTCAGCCGACTGACAAGGAAACCACCGGCGCCGCCTTGCCGCTGCTCATCAAGGCTCTGAGCCACGAGCGTGAGTTCGTTCGCCTGCACGCAGCCGACGCCCTCGGCCACCTGGGCCCCGACGGTCGCGACGCAGTGCGGGCCCTGCAGAAAGCTCAGCAGGACCCCAGCCCCGCCGTCCGTGCCGCCGCCGCAGCAGCGCTGCGGAAGATGACCCGAGAGTAGGCTCGGTCGCCCGGTGACCTTCTCGTTCCCACGCTTAGCGTGGGAACGCAAGCACCGACGCTCCGCGTCGAGTCGATGATGCTCTTATGTATTCATTCGGAAAACAGTTCGCGCACGCTCGGCCTGCGTAAGACGATAAGTGCCCAAATGCCGAATGGGATTCCCATCCAAATCATCGGCGAGATGAGTGGCACGCAGGCGAGGGCTGCGGCTAAGCAACAAAAGCGGTATCGGCGCAATCGCCGCATCTGAAAAGCGCCGTAAGTGACCAAAGGCGCAAGGATCGAGCCCAGCGTCACGCCTCCGTCCATCCAGGTGAACCGAGGACTTTCCCGCGTCACGATAGACAGCACCAATAGGATCGGAAGCGTCACAAGCCCCAAGCTTGAGAGAGAACCGAGCCCAAGCAATGCGACCGCCGGTATCTGCAACGCCACGGGCACGCGGTACGCGTTTAAAGGCGCGTCCGTCGTTTGCGGCGGTTCGTAGGGATTCACTGCCATCGCATCGCGCCGTCTAACTCGCCTCGTTCCCACGCTCCGCATTGGAACGCAAGCACGGACGCTCTGCATCGATTTCCTTAAGCTTGGCGACCGGGAGGCAGAGCGTCCGAAGCTGTGTTACGACGCAGATCGCCGTAACGAGATGGTCTCTACGGATAGCGGAGTACTCAGCTGAGCTTCGCCGCCAGCTCTTCCGGCACCGCTTCGGCCTTCACGCGCCACTGCTCGAGCGTGTCGCGGTCACGGATTGTTACGGTGCCGTCGGTCATCGTCTGACCATCAACCGTGATGCAGTACGGCGTACCGGCTTCGTCCTGGCGGCGATACCGCCGGCCGACCGCGCCTTTCTCGTCGTAGAAGACGTTCCAACGTTTCTTCAGCGCTCGGTAAATCTCCTGCGCTTTCTCTGGCATGCCGTCCTTCTTCACGAGCGGGAATACCGCGGCCTTGATGGGGGCGATTCGCGGGTGGAACTTCATGACCACGCGGGTCTGCATCTGGCCGTTCTCATCGGGAGCCTGATCCTCGTGATAGGCTTCGCAGAGGAATGCCAGCGTGCCGCGATCGGCGCCGGCTGACGGCTCGATCACATGAGGGGTGAACCGTTCGTTCGTGATGTCGTCGCGATAGGTGAGGTCTTTACCGCTCCCGCGCCACTTCGGCTTGCCGTCAGGACCAACTTCGACCTTCAGCTCCGGCTTGCTGTTCGGATCGAGCTTGCCTTCCATGTGGCTGCGCAGGTCGAAGTCGCCGCGGTGGGCAATTCCTTCGAGTTCGCCAAATTCGCCAGCCGGCAGGAAGGGGAACGCGTATTCGATGTCCGCAGTGCCAGTCGAGTAGTGGCTCAGCTCATCGGCATGATGCTCGCGCAGCTGCAGTCGCTCGCTGGAGAGGCCCAGATCGGTGTACCACTTCATCCGGCGATCGCGCCAGTACTCGTACCACTTCCGCGAGCTGTTGGGGTGGCAGAAGAACTCAATCTCCATCTGCTCGAACTCGCGGGAGCGGAAGGTGAAGTTCTTCGGCGTGATCTCGTTGCGGAAGCTCTTACCCGACTGAGCAATGCCGAACGGCACTCGCACGCGGGTGCTGTCGAGCACGTTCTTGAAGTTCACAAAAATGCCCTGCGCCGTCTCGGGCCGCAGGAACGCCGCATCTTCCTCGCCGCCGAGAGCGCCGATGGTCGTCTTGAACATCAAGTTGAAGTCGCGCGGCTCGGTCAGCGTGCCGAGTTCCTTCGCATCGGGTGCGAGCACGCGAGAGAAATCCGCGCCGAGCGTCGTCAGGCTGACAAACTCGCTTTGCCATGCGAGCTGCTCGGCTTCCTTGCTGCGTAGCTTGAAGAACTTCAGTGCTCGACTGAGCACATCGTCCTGCTCTTTCGCCGCTTCAACGGCGGTCGCAACAAAAATTTTGTCCGACTTGTACTCGACCCAGCGGCCGCGGATCTGGTCGTAGCGATAGCGCTTCTTCGATTCCTTGCAATCCACCTTTTTATCGACGAACAAGTCGTAGTGCCCAGAAACCTTCCAGACCTGCGGGTGCATGATGATCGAGCAGTCGAGGCCGACCATCTCATAGGCTTCGGGAGCACCTGCCGGGGCGACCAGATCGTCGTGGCCGCTGACCATGTCCCGCCACCAGGCATCCTTGATGTTGCGCTTCAGTTCCACGCCGAGCGGACCGTAGTCCCAGAAGCCATTGAGGCCGCCGTAGATTTCGCTCGACTGAAAAAGAAAGCCTCGCCGCTTGCACAGCGAGACCAGTTTGTCCATGTCCATGGTTTGAGGAGGGGTCAGGGTTCAGAGGCCAGGGTTCAGTACGGCATTAAGTACTGAGATCCTGCAATCAACGACCGTCTGTCGGGCCATTAAGGTTCGCCGAGGTCATCGCAGCCGCTCGATTGCAAAATCAAACAGCCAAGCAGTTTACCTATTTCGGCGCATGCCGACCATGCCGCCCAAGGTAGCAGGCACACTCCGTGTGCCGTCTGTCGAAATCTGGCAGGCTGAAGACACGGCGCACGGAGTGTGCCCGCTACACTTACCGCCGCCGGATGCTCCAAGCTTGCAGATCCAATTCGGCGATCAGCTCGTAGCGGTCGATCTGGGCCGCCAGCTCGATATCGTTCTCCTGGCCGATCTCGATCAGGTTCCGTCCACCCAGGCTGCGGCGCATTTGATTGGTGAGCAGCGATTTGCCCGTCATTTTGCCGACGGCTGCTCGCCAGGCATCGCAAGCAATCTCGGCCTGGTCGTTCACCACGACCGACGGTTTGTCGACCGGATGCCCCCAAACATCGCCGCCACCGCATTTCGCGAGATCGTCTACGATTGCCCCGGCCAGCAGAGTATCGTCGCGCGTCACTTGACCGTCGGTGCCGGCGCAGACAATGTCCACATGGCGCTCCTGAGCCAGGAGCTGACAAAGCGATGAGAAGTTTACCCAAGCTGCCACCAGTACACGCTGCGCTCCTCGGCAATGCAGCATCGCCCGCGTGCCATTGGTGGTAGTGAACACGACGCGCTTGCCGCCGACTACCTCGGGCAGATACTCGGCCGGCGAGTTTCCCAGGGCGAAACCTTCGATCCGCAAGCCACCACGCTCGCCGCCCAAAATGCAGTCGACCGGCAGTTCGGTGGCCCGGCGGCGGGCATCGTCGATCTCGAGGCACGGAATTACCTCTGCCGCGCCGGATGCCAGAGCCGTAACGATGGTGGTGGTCGCCCGCAGCACATCGATCACCACTGCAGTCCGCCCCGCCAGCGCTTCGGGCGAAACGAGTGCGGGCAACAGGTGGACATGGAGGGTCTCAGGCACGTCGGTTGCTCCAAGATCGCTAAACTGACTGTTCTGTAGCGTTTGCAGCGCCGCTTAGGCAACCGCGGCGGAACCTATTCATCGCCCAATCCGTAGTTCAACGCGACCCCTGAAGTAGGTCTCGCTAAAGCCAGCAAAACCGGCCCAGGACCATCGCCGCGCTCGCGAGGCATGTTCCCTACGCCCTTGAAGTCGCGGTTGCCAACGAACCGACCTAAGCCGTTGTCGCCGCTACAACTCCGAATCATAATGCCCGCCGAGTTTCTCGGCTTAGAAGGCATCGTAATGGACATTGAACCGCAAATGCAGGCCCAACCCGCTCCGGTCCCGGCTGTCGCCGGCCGCTTCGCGGGAAAGGTAGCACTGATCACTGGGTCGAGCGATCGGGGCATCGGCGGCGAAACAGCCCTGCGATTAGCCAGCGAAGGCTGCGCCGTTTCGCTCGTTTCGCTGCATCGCCCCGAGAAGCTGCTGAAGAAGCTAGCCCGACACAAGCAAGGAGTCGTGCACACGGTTGCCGACGTTACCAGCCCGGCGGATCTCGACCGCGTCATCGACGACTGCATGAGCGAGTTCGGCAAGATCGACGTCCTCGTGAACAACGCGGGCATCGAAGTCGCCAGCCCGCTCGAGACCTTCGAAGCCGACCAGTGGCGGCGGCTGCTCGATGTGAACCTAACCGGAGCGATCGCTCTGACTCAAAAAGCGCTGCCGCTGCTGAGCGAACCTGGCGGTGTGATCGTGAACGTCGCTTCGGCGTTGGCGCTGGGCGGCTGCAGCGGTTTCACGGTGTACAGCGCAACGAAGGCGGCGCTAGTCGGCTTCACCCAGTCACTGGCCTGGGAGGTGGCTCCGCGAGGCATCCGCGTGGTGGCTGTTGCTCCGGGTCTCGTGCATACGCCGATGGTCCACAAGCACGCGGCCAAACTGACCGAGGACGTCTGGAAGCAAATCGAAGCCGCCCATCCCTTGGGCATGGGCCGGCCGCACGACGTCGCCGCGGCGATCGCCTTTCTCGCTTCGGAAGATGCCCGCTGGATCACCGGCATCACGCTGCCGCTCGGCTGGACGTTCGCCTACCCATTGCCGACGCACGCGATGATGGGGCCCTAGCGCAATCCAGCCGTCGCAGCACCGGAGCGGGCGACTTTTTTGAGTCCGCTCGATCCACCTGCTACACTCCCTCGCAGCATTCAGTTCGTCTGAAGCGTAGGAGTGAAAGAATGTCTAGCGACGGCAAGATCCATTTCCGCTGCCCGCACTGCACCCACACCGTGGCCATCGCCGCCGTCCATGCGGGCAAGCGAGGAAAGTGCCCGGGCTGCGGGCAGGTGATCGACATTCCTACGGGTAGCACGAGACCTGCGGTGCCCAGCGACAGTATTGAAGCTCTCATCGCCCGCAGCATGGAAGAGTTGCAGATCAAGTCAGCCGCCCACGACCAACTATGGGGCCTGGGGGATTCTTCCTGGGACGTTGATCAAGACCAGGGCAAGATCGTCTTCACGTCGCCCCGCGGCATGACGACAGTTTGCCCGGTGCAAATCATCGGCACGCTCAACACCAACGATGGCTCGTGGCTGTGGGGTTGGGATCACCCATCCGTCGAGCCGGCGCTGCAACAGCACGCTCAGCTTTGCCGCACCTATGGCGAGCGGCACGGAATCGACTGGCTCGTCTGTCAGCGACTCGAGGAATGCACTGAGGACGATGGCTGGCAGATGGTAGCACTCGCCTGCAATCTGGCGGGTGCTCAAGGAGCTTATCGCGGCCCGATGGGAGCCACCCTGGTCTTCATGACCTTCGGCCAGCCCCAAATAAGCAGAACGCAGTAGCCGAAGGACTTACAGCGGCTGGGCGTAAGCCGATCGGCGCCGAAGATCAACCAAAGTAGCTGCCAACCGGCGCGTCGGTATACTTCTGCACCAGGCGTCGCCCTTCTTCCAGCGCCGCTTCCGGGTCGGTGTTGTACCGTAGGAGCGACATGGCAAAGGAGATCAACCCTTCGGCTTGTTCCTGATAGTTTGTGTCTTTCGGGAGCAGGTCGGAACGGATTGCGTCGAAAGCGAGCAGCCGAATCTTTTGCACCACCTCAGGGCGGGACGAATTCAAAACACTTCCCCTAAGCTCAAAAACCTCAGCCCAACCCGCTCGGCACGCTCATGATCCACCGCCGCAGCTCCGGAGCACCCGTTCAGTATAGCGGCCTATTTCCGGACTTAAACCTCAAATCTCTTCCTCCCAAGGGCGAACACTGATCCAATGCGACACCACGGCCCCACACGAAACGCAGCGAGTTGCAGCCCGGCTGCTCGCAGCCAGCCGGGCTGCTAGCCTCTCAGCGATTCACCATCCCATCTCCCTGCTCAAGCGTCGTAAGTCTTCTCCCAGTTTCTAGCTGCCTGTTGATAAAATCCATGGGTTTTTCACCATCCAACCCGTCTGCAGGGGCCCCGTACTTGGTGAAAAACGCATCGATTAAATCAACACCAATCTCTCCGCTTCCCGTTCACTTACGTCGATCCAGCACGTCGATCCAGCACGTCGATCCAGCACGACGTAAGCCATCTGCCACGGCACCTCAGCCTTCTATGCCGCCCAGTTCCATGGTTGGCGTTCTCGCGAACCCGGCAGCAGCCGAACCAGGTGCAAACGCCCACTCCAAGGGCAAGTCATGAGCAGCAAGTCAGCCCGTCGACCTGATTCCGGGCACTCCAAACCATTCTATAAACTAACCGTTCGGCTATAAGTTGTCAATATTTTGTCAATACGTATCGCGAGAAGAGCCTCGGCGTTTCAGGTATCTGCAGAACCGTCGATAGGCCAATACCAGCATCAGTCGATACGCCGGCACCATCCCCAGCAACAGCACGCTGACGTCTGCCCAAAACGCGGTGGCGCTGTGCCACTTACTCCCCTGATGAATCGAATAGAAATGCCAGGGGTAACCGATGTCGCAAGCCGGTTCGAAGCCGCGCAGCCGGTCCCAGCCACCGTTCGTCAGAAACGACAAGCCAAAGACAAACGCGATCGTCGGCAATGCGAGAGCGATCGCATCCAGCCAAAACCAAGGGCTATAACGCACGCTACGCATCGGGTCTTACTCAAATTCCCGCTCAGCAGCCCCCGAGCGGACCATGGCTTCCAGCCACGTAGTGGCGTCATTCACTAGCCGTGGTGCGTAAGCCCACGGTAGCGTTACGCGATCGCAACCTAAGAAGCCCTGGAGGGGCGGCATTGCAGGGTTGGCCAACCCTGCAATGCCGCCCCGTCGCAGCTTATAGCTCCGCCCTTTTGGATCGCTCCGTGGGTTCACATCCACGGCTAATAAATGCCGCCGCTTCGCGGCTCAAGGGCTACGCCTTCAAGAACCCCGCTACCCGCTCCACAAACCGCTCCGGCTGCTCAAACGGCGGCATGTGGCCACAGTTTTCGATGATTTCCAGTTTTGCGCCGGGGATGTGTTGGGCGTAGAACTCGCCGTGGGCGAGCGGGATGAGCTTGTCGTGGCGGCCCCAGAGGACGAGCGTGGGGCATTCGACGCGGCGGAGGTGCTTCGGGAGCTTGGGATTGTGCAGGTACGGGTTCCAGGCGACGCGGGCCGTGGCTTCGCTGGCGCGCAGCCAGTTGAGAATGCGGGCGTCGTCGAGGGACTTCGGAATCGCCAAATCCACTCCGGGGCTCTGTTGATCGTGGAAGCAAAGGCGGCGGATTTCTTCCAAGTCGTCGGTGAACAACTCAGCCATCGGCGAGCCCGGCACGTGCAGGCCGGCTGCGTTCACCATGACCAGCTTCTGAACCAGCTTCGGCCGCAAGATTGCCAGTTCCACCCCCGTCCATGCGCCGAGCGATAGCCCCACCACGGGTACCGGCCCCAGCTTCAGTTCGCTGAGCAAATCCACATAGTGCCAGGCGAAGTCGGTCACCTCGCGCATCTCTTCCAGGCCCGTCGAGGCCGCGAAGCCAGGATGGGCTGGCAGATAAACCGTGAAGTGCTTTGCGAGCATTTCATGAAACGGCATCCACTCCGTCTCGCCGCCGGCGCTGTGCAGGTAGAGCAGGGGAGGGCCGTCGCCGCCGCGGGTGAGCTGCGTGCGTCGGCCGGCGACGGTGATGGTTTCGGAGGTTGGCTTGACGGACATCGGCGAGATTTAGGATTTCGGATTGATGATTATGAATTTGGGGCAAGCGACACGTCTAGCCGGGCGATTCACCCGCGTTCGGCCCAAGGTGTCGAAATCATTTTTCGGCCCCGCCGCTTACCAGTCGAATACGTATTGGCCGAAAATGATCCCGACACCTTCGCGCTGGCAGCACTCGACGCACCGCGTGGAAACGAGAATCAAGCCGTGGCGGCCGTCAGCTGTACATTGTGCTTCTGTAGCGCGGGCATCACTTCCTTGGCGAACATCATCATGTTCTTCTTGGTCAGATCCGCCGGCAGGCTGCCGATCTGGAACAAGCCGAGCAAGTTGCCGACGCCGAGATAGTTGGCGTAGTGCAGCAGCTTGTCTCGCACCGTCGCGGGACTGCCGACGATTGCATACGCTCCGGCTTCGACTTGCTCGCGCGTCTCGACCGTGCTCAAAAAGCTCTTCAGCGCCGTGTGAATACCAGCGACCGAGCGGATGCTCGTATAGCCCGGCGGAAACACGACCAATCCCTTGAGCAGCTTCTTGGCAAAGAACATCAGATGCTTTTCGTACTCCGCCCACGCCTGCTCGTCGCTCTCGGCGACATAGATCGGGCAGAGCCAACCAAGCTGATCGGGGCTCGATTCGTATCCCGACTTCTGGGCGGCGGCGCGGAACATGTCGAAGTTCCGCTTGAAGAAGTCGACGTGGAAGTACGGAATGCCCATGTAGCTGTAGCGCCGCGAAGCAACGAAGTCGATCGTCTCCTTACTGCCGGCGCCGGGGATCCACACGGGCGGATGCGGCTTCTGAATCGGCCGCGGCCAGGGGTTCACGTACTTCAGTTTCCAGTGCTCGCCATAGTGCTCGAACGGCCCGGGCTCGGTCCACGCCCGAATAACCAAGTCGAGTGCCTCGGAATACATGCTGCGAGCGTGAGTCGGGTTGACCGAGAAGCTGTAGTACTCCGGTCCGCCGCCGACGACGAGCCCCGCAATCAGTCGGCCGCCGCTGATCACGTCGATCATCGCCATCTCTTCGGCGACGCGTGTCGGCGGGTTGTAGAAGGGGAGGGCGTTCCCGACGACCGCAATCTTGCAGCGTTTCGTCTGCCGCGCGAGGATCGAGCCCATCAGGTTAGGGCTCGGCATGGTGCCGTAAGCGTTCTGATGATGCTCGTTCACGCACACGCCGTCGAAACCCAGCTCGTCCGCAAGCACCAATTCATCGAGATAGCGGTTGTAAAGTGAGTGGCCATGTTCAGGATCGTAAATCTCATTCGGCAGCCACGTCCAAGCCGACTTGTACTTCGTATCGAAGTCGGCCGGCAGCCGATCCCAAGGCATCAGGTGAAAGGCAAAACACTGCATAAAGCGGGGCGATTCTCGAACGAGGCGAAAGACAACATTTCGGCGGGTTGCCGCCAGTCTGTCACACTATAGTCGACTCAACAAGGGCGGCGAGTCGTGGTCCCTGCAGCGACGTTCCGCGATTTTTCCGCGGCCGATACAATGGTCCTTTGCTCACGACTCCCCTGGCGGCCGAATTCATGAACGCAGTCACGACGCCCAGCAACTCGAAGCCGCCGAAGCAGAAGGATAAGTTTCATCCCTATCCCTTCTACAGTCCTAGGTTCTGGCATGGGATGCGGTGGGGGGACTGGATCAAGCTGGCCGCGAAGCATCGGTTCGATTTCTCGCTCGTCCGCTGGCCGATGGCGCTGGCGATCGGTGCTGTCACGCCGTTCAATTCAACAATGCGGCTGGTGCAGAAATCCGCGTTTGGGAAGCGAATCGACGCGACGCGAATTGAAGACCCGCCGGTCTTCATCATCGGACATTGGCGGAGCGGCACCACGTTTCTGCACGAGCTGATGTACCTCGACCAGCGGTTCGCCTCGCCGAACACCTACCAGTGCTTCGCGCCGCATCACTTTCTGCTCACCGAAGGCCTCATGCTGAAATTCGGGTGGTGGCTGATGCCGCGTCACCGCCCGATGGACAACATGGAAGCCGGTTTCGACCGCCCGCAGGAGGACGAGTTCGCGCTGCTGACGCTCGGCGCCCCGACGCCGTACTTCCGGATGGCCTTCCCAAACCATCCGCCGCCGTACATGGAGTTCCTCGACATGGAGGGCGTCGCCCCCGACGACCTGAAGAAGTTCGAGGACTCGCTGCGCCACTTTGTTCAGCTGCTCACTTTCCAGATGGGCAAGCAAGTGCTCCTCAAGTCGCCGCCCCACACGGGGCGGGTTGAAGTGCTCTCGAAAATGTTCCCGGGGGCGAAGTTCATTCACATCACTCGCAATCCGTACTCGCTCTATTCGTCGACGGTGCGATTGTGGAAATCGCTCGACGATGTGCAGGGGCTCCACTGGCCCCCGCGGCCTGTCGGGTTGGAAGAGTATGTGTTCGAGTGTCTGGAGCGGATGTACCGGGGCTTCGAGAAGCAACGAGCCACCGTGCCCGCGGAAAACATCTACGACATCCGCTACGAGGATCTCGTGAAAGACCCGGTCGTTAAGCTGGCCGAGGTGTATGACAAGCTGAAGCTGGGCGACTTTAGCGCGGTACGGCCGAAGATCGAGGCTCACGTAGCGAGTCAGAAGAACTACAAGACGAACAAGCACGAACTCGATGAGTCGCTCAAGCAGCAAATTCGCGAGCGCTGGGCACTGTACTTCGACCGGTACGGCTACGAGTAATGCCTTCTCGTTACGACGCTCTGCGTCGTAACGCCCGCCCGGACGCTCCGCGTCCTCTGTTCCCAAGCTTGAAGCACTCGACGCAGAGCGTCGAAGACTTGCGTTCCCACGCAGAGCGTGGGAACGAGGAGCGTGAGGTTATCTCTTAGTACGCTTAAGCCGCCTGAGCCCCGGGCAGCTTCTTCCCCTTCAGTTGGTACACGTAGCGCACCACTTCGGCCACCGCCGCATACTGCTCGGCTGGTACCTGTTGATTGATCTCGACCATTTTGTAGAGCGCGCGGGCCAGTTCCTTGCGCTCGATGATCGGGACGTTGTTCTCGAGTGCTAAGCGGCGAATCCGTTGGGCAAGCGCCCCAGCGCCCTTCGCAATAACGACCGGCGCCGGCATCGTCTCTGGGTCGTACTTCAGGGCGATTGCCAGTTCCGTCGGATTGGTGACGATCACGTCGGCCTTGGGAATCGAGGTCGACAGCGAACGCATCACGAGCTGACGGTGAATCTGTTTCCGCTTAGAGATGAGCTGCGGATCACCCGACTGCTGCTTCATTTCCTCGCGGATTTCCTGGTGGGTCATCTTCAGGTCTTGTTCGTGCTTCCAGAACAGATAGCCATAGTCCAAAATCGCAAGCACTGCCAGCGACCCGCCGATCTTCAGGCTGGTCCACAGCAGGGTCATAAACAAGTAGCTGCCGATCTCCGCCGTGGTTTGGTCGGGTAGCTTGAGCAAGTTGTCGCGCTCGTTCCAGACGCAATAAGCGGCCACGGTCGACACGATGCCGACCTTCAACAATCCCATCCCCAGGTGTACCAGGCTGGTGATCGAGAAGATTCGCTGGGCATTCTGCAAGGGATTGATGCGGTCGAGGTCGAAGCCGAGCTTGTCGGGCAGAAACAGCAAGCCGCTTTGGCCGAGATGCACCACAATCGCCGCCAGCATGAGCATGCCGAGCACTGGCAGCACGACCATCGCTAGGTCGAAGCCCATCCGCGCGGCAACATGACAGAATTGCTGCCGGTCCATCGTCAGCCAGGCTTCGCCGCCTAAGTGGTCCTGTGCTGCGTGGCCGAAGAACGTGATCAGGGAACTGCTGCTGTACCACAGAATGAGCAAAGCGATGATGAGCAACGCCGCCGAGGTCAGATCCTGGCTCTTGACGACCTGCCCCTCTTCGCGGGCCTGCTGCCGGCGATAGGCGGTCGCTTCGTGCGTCTTTTCGCCGTTCTCTTCGGACATGGGCGGGGATCACTGGCGGGAGAAATACTGAGCAGGAAGCGAGAGGCGATTTAGTCGGTTACGGCGTACGGTCCGCGGAACACGTCCAAGATGAGTGCAGTGACGTCGTCGGTGGCTCCTTGAAACACCCAGGCAGCCGAGCCGAGCGTGAAACCGAGCATCGCCAGTACCACCAGGGCGTTGAAGTTCATACCGATCACAATCGCATTGAGCTGCGGAAGCGTTCGGCTAATGAGGCCGACAATCAGAATTGCCAGCAACATCGCCACCATGATGGGTGCAGCAGCCCGCAGGCCGGTATCAAAACTGTGAGCCGCGACCACGCTCAATGCGTCCGTCAACTCGGCAGGGAGCTTGCCTGAACCGGGCGGCATCCACTCGAACGAGCCGAGCAAGGCAGCCATCACTTGCCGATCGCCGCCAAGCAGAAAGAACAACGTCAGCGCGACAAGCTCCAGCAGATGCGAGAACAGCGGCACTTGCGTATCGAACGTTGGGTTCACCACGTCCGAGAGCGACATGCCGCTCATCTGGCTGATCACTTGCCCCGCGAGCTGCATGCCGCTAAGCAGAATCATAATCGCCGAGCCAAGCGCAAGACCGAGAAGCGATTCACGGCCGATAATCACCCCAAACTCAACCAAGTTGACCGCGTGCGGAGGGGACAAGCCCCAATGGAGCGGCGTGATGACAACCGCAAGTGCAACCGCGAGCAGCGCTCGCACCTGCATGGGAACCGTTTGCGAGCCAATGAACGGCAGGGCTGCCAGCAACGCGCCAACTCGCGTCAGGACCAGGACAAAAATCAGAAACTGGTCGAGGTATTGATTGAGTAGTGCGGCCATCGGTTCCGTGTCTCGTCACGCCGCCTCGCGTCGCAACGCCCCTTGAACAGCTTCAGCGCTGAAGACTTACCCGCCGCTAATCGTTTTCGGAATGCTCACGATGAGCAATTCGGAGTATTCCATCATTCGCTGCAAGAGCCACGGCAAGCAGACAATCAGCACGGCGACCATCGCAACGAGCTTGGGCACAAACGCGACCGTTTGATCCTGAACCTGAGTTAAAGCCTGGGCCAGGCCGATCAGCAGACCGACCAGCATGCCGACAATCAGCACGGGCGCACACAAGATCAGACAAGTGATCAACGCCTGCTGAGCCAGGTTCACTGCGTCTTCGGGTTGCATGTCGATCTCCGGCGGCGAAGGAAGCGGTACAAGGGATAGCCGACGACAGTCAGCAAAAGCGTAGTTAGCATTCCGTACTCATTTCGAACCGTTCAATCTCTCGTAACAACGACTTGCAGGAGAACGCAGCTCAACGGCCGCTCCTGCTTTTCTGTAACCACCGCCCGTCACATTGCCGGCCCGAAGCTATCCAGCAGCATGCCTACGACTAGGTTCCAGCCATCGACCAGCACAAACAACAGCAGCTTCAGTGGCAGCGAGATCATCACCGGCGGCAGCATCATCATGCCCATCGAAATGGTGACGCTGGAAACGACGATGTCGAGAATCAGAAACGGAAGGTAAATCTGGAACCCGATCAGGAATGCAGTTTTCAACTCGCTCAGCATGAACGCTGGCAGCAGCGCCTGAAGTGGGATCTCTTCATAAGTAGTCGGCGCCTCGCTGCGCTCTTGGGCTTCCGGCAAGTAGTCGTAGAACAGCCACACGTCGTCGCTATTGCCGGCGACTTCAATTTGTCGGCTCAAGAAACGCTTAATGGGCCCGGCACAGCGAGCCCATGCTTCTTCCGGATTGGTGAGCTTTCCTTCGGAGTAGGGCTGAATGCCCTCGTTGTAGACTTCGCGCCACGTAGGTGTCATCACTAGTAGTGTCATGAAGAGTGCGAGCGCCGTCATCACCTGACTGGGCGGTAACTGTTGAGTACCCAAGGCCTGCTTGAGCAAGCCGAGCACGACGATGATTCGCACAAAGCTCGTCGTCATCAGCAGCACCGCCGGCGCCAGGCTGAGCACGGTCAACAGCAACATGATTTGCAACGAGGAACTCAGTCGTTGCGGGCTGACCCACGCTTCGGGGCCACCGCTGAGCACCTCGTTCAGCGCATCGCTTGTCGACGGTAGTTCAGGAGTCGCGGGAACTGCAGGAGTGGCGAACGTCGTCTGAGCATTAAGCGAGTTCAGCGGCGAAACTGCCGCACTGCTGGATGTTGCATTCTGCTGTGCCTGGGCATCGGCTCCGATGGCAAGCGAAGCTGCCAGCAGGACCGCTGCTCCGAGTCGCCCGAGGGTGCGACCGGTACGAGCAGGAGTGGCGGCAGCGTCAGGCGGCGTGGTGCCGACGAATCCGCCCGTCGCTGGCTGGCGTTCGAACTCGGCCATCACCTGACGAAACGATTCGCTAGAACTGCCCGGCTTGGTGCGGCGGCAGATCGCTGTCAGACGCTCGACCTCGAGCAGATCGGTCACTTCGGTGAGCGGCTCGGCAACTCCATTGCTCACGGAGATCAATACCAGCTTGTTGCCGATCCGAACCAACTGCATCTGCGTTCGCCCGCCGAGCGGAGCCCAGCCGAGCATTTCCACGGCCTCTTTAGGAAGCGCCGACGAGGCCTGTGGCATGTAACGCTTGCTGAACCAGACGATCGCAAAGAACAGGCCAAGCACGATCGCCAGACTTCCCGCCACCCCGCCAAGCGCACCAGCCGTACTCGGAGGCTCGGACTTGTCTTCGTCGGGCCGCGACGATTTCGTGCGGGGAGCCAGGGGCAGTGGTGATTCAGCGACCGGGCTTTCGGCAGCAGCCGGTTGCACTTCGAATCTCGACGGCGAAATAGGAGTCTCGTTTCTCGCCTCGACCCCGGGCGACTCTGCTTGCAGAGTCGCCGGAGCAACGGGATCCGCTGACGCCGCAGGGGCAACTGGTGGTTGAATGGGCGAAGCATCATGGATGGGCAGGCGCAGGGCATTCGGCGATGGTCGAGGGATTGCGACGTTGGTCGAGGCCTCGGCGGTGCGTTCGGACGAGTTGCCGTAGGCTGAACCGGCGTTCGGCGGGGAGTAGTTGGAGTTGGGATATTCGGTCGCCGGATATTGCGGCTGCGGTTGCGACTCACGCTGACGAACGAGAGGGTTCTCGATCATCGTGGGCGTCGGAGTTGCCGCCGGGCTATTGTCCGACCAGCGGCTTGCATTTCCATATGCCGAGGGAGCTTCGCTTTCGGAGCTTTGTGCGGCGGCATGTTCCAACGTCAGCAGCACACTGGCAGCGACGAGCATCAGTTTGGAGATTCGGGTGAGCATCCGTGCAATTCCCGCCACTGGTTTTCAAGTTCTGGCTCGCCGCGAACGATAATCGATACGGGCAACTCCGGCCACGCCAAACCGCCGTCAGCAAAAAGTTGTTATAGGGCTATCTAGCTAGCCGGCTTCAGGCGATCTCATCTCCGGTCAACAACTCGCCGATCCGCACGCAAAAGTTGTCGTTGAGGACGAGCACCTCGCCACGTGCGACAAGTCGGCCGTTGACGAAAACGTCGACCGGATCGCCTGCGAGCTTATCAAGTGGAACGACGGCACCGCGCTTCAGCTTCAGCACGTCCTCAAGATACATCTCGGTGCGACCAAGCTCGATACGCACATCCAGGTCGACGTCGCGAAGCAGTTCTAGCGATGCCTTATCGCCCGAAGCTGGCGCGCCGCCAAAGTCGCGAAATTGAAAGGGCGTGATGCCCTGAATGGCCGGATCCACCGGCTGATCGACCGAAGCGATCGCCTGCTCGGCCTGATTAATCAGGAACTGGATGTCGTCGCCGACTGCGGCTCCCGATGCTCCACGCGGAGCCGATGCAGCAACGCGCTGCGGCGAAGCGACCGCCGTGGCACTGGCAGCGGCACCAGCCGTCATCGCGTCGATTTCAGCCTGGCTGATGCTATTGGAGTTGCTCGGCGCGGGTGCAGGCGCAGCAGCGCTGGCGGCCGGTTGCCCGGCAGCCAATTGAGCCTGGCGGAGCAGCTCTTCGATCTCGTCCTGACTGATTTTTTCCTGATCGCCTGCCATGGGCATCCTTTCCCGCGGGCGAGCGCGCTGCAGCGAAGCTGATAGGCACAGTCCGTGTGCCTTGCGCTAAACTACACGGCACACGAAGTGTGCCTACAACTCTGCTACTGCTCGATGAACGCAAAATCGCTGAACACCACGGTCTTCAGCATCGGCTTACCGAGCAGGTCGTTGCTTTTCGCTAATATCTTGCGTTTGATCAAGCCCAATCCGGGATCGGTCAGGTCGCTGACCTCGCTGTTGCGCACTTCCGAGAGCACCTGGTCGCGCAGGCGATGCTGATTGGCGTTGTAGAGGCTCTCGAAGTCGTGATGGTCCTTGTCGCCAACTAACCCAATCAGGTGGAAGTTCACACGAAGCGTCAGATTGGCCGACGGCTGATGGACAACAATGTTGTATTTCCCCAGGTCAACCTCAACCTCGTGGTTTGCGTGCCCACCATGGCCATCGCCATGTGCGTCGCCGTGGCCATCGCCATGCTCGTCGCCATGGCCTTCCGCGTGTCCCTCGTCCTGAGCGGTGTGAGCTGCTTCGGCCGCCGCCTTCGCCTTGGCCTCAGCCCACTCTTCGACCTGGGCCTGGCCGGGGATGAGGGTGTAAGCAGCAAAGCACTCGACGAGGATTACCACGCCGACAAACAGCGAAACCAGGATCATCTTGAGCATGGGTAGGTCTCCGCAGCGGACACCCTCCCTGGTGATCGTTGCTTTCAGGCAGCCCATCCGCGGGCCGCAGTTGGTTCTGCTTCTCCTAGAACCTTCGGGGTGGATTGGTCAATGCCGTGCGTGGCAAGGCCACGGCTTCTCCGGCATTCTGGATATCGACGACTTCATCGAGCAGAAAAACTTCTACTCGCGTGTTAGCTTGCTGGGCGTCAGGATCGGCCGTGACGCTGGCGGGCTCGTTCGCGCCAGCCACCGACAGCCGAATGCGCTTCGGTTCGATCTGGAGTTGCTCGACAAGAAAGTTCATCGTCGCTTCAGCACGCTGGAAAGCGAGAGTCCAGGCATTGGCGGGGTCTTCGTCGACGGAGCGCGGCGAGGTGTGGCCGCGGATCTCGATCTTCTGCGGCTTGCCGCGAAGTAACTCGGCCGTTTCCACCAGGTCTTCTCGAGCAGCTTCGGTGAGCTCGGCGGACGGTTCGGCAAAATAAACAACGGTACCGACCGTGGTTCGCGAACCCGACTGCACCACTCGCACGCGCGGTGAGGCTTCGAGGTCTTTTTTGGCGGTCGCAAACGGGTTCTGAAGCAAGCTTTTGCGCTTCGCCCGCCCGGCGAGAGCCAGCGAAGCGAAGAGCGCATTGCGCGGCTTCGCATCGCCGGGTTGGATTGCCTCGCTCGAGGATGTCCGGCCGAATTGCTCGTGAAGCGAGTCGGCCATCCCTTGGAATCGGTCGTTCTCGCGAATCTCGCTCATGGAGGCGAGCAGAATAAAGAACGTCAGCAGCAGCGACATCAGGTCGGCATAGGTGACCGTCCATCCAGGGGCGGCATCGGCGTTGAGATCGTCGTGGGCGTTCATGCGGCTAACCTCGCTTCCCGCCGCGTGCGCACGGCGGGTGGCAGGAAGGTGCTGAGCTTGCGCTCAATCAGCCGCGGGTGTTCGCCCGATTGAATTGCGAGGATTCCACGAATGATGATCTCTCGAGAGATCATTTCTTGTTTGCTCAAGTAGGCCAGTTTTTCGGCCAGCGGCAGGAACGATGCGTTCGCCAGAACGGCACCGTACAACGTCGTGATGAGCGCCACGGCCATGCCGGCACCGATGCTCGATGGGTCGGACATGTTGCCGAGCATGATAATCAGCCCCAAAAGCGTGCCGATCATGCCGAACGCAGGGGCGTACTTTCCGATCTGATCGAAGACGGCTTTGCCTTCACGGTGGCGAGCGGCCATCGCGTCGATATCGGTGCGGAGCACCTCTTCGATCACCTCGGCCCGTGTGCCATCCACGACCAACTCAATTCCGCGGCGAATAAAGTCGTTCTGGATCAAGTGCAGCCGCAGCTCGAGCGCCAACAGGCCGTCGCGGCGGGCGGTTTCCGCCAGGCCGACGATCGTGCGAATCAACTCTTCCGGCTTCGGAATCGTGCTTCGCATGCCTTTGAGCATTACCCGTGGTGCGCGGCGGATGGTGCGCAGCGGAAAGCAAATGAGCACGGCGCCCACCGTTCCACCGACGACCATCAGAATCGACGCGGTGTTCCAGAACGCACCGAACGAACCGCCGCCCAGATAGACGGCCGCCGCCATCATGCTCCAAGCGAGCAGCAATCCGAGAACTGTCGCAATGTCCATGGTGGTTTCGGTGGAAGGAATCAGAACTGCGGGCTGCTGCCTGCCGACAAGCGACCCGTTGTCGCCGCGCCGGGCAGCAGTTGTTTGGTTTGTTGGTAGCGGATGGCGAGTTCCATCACCTCGTCCATCGACTGGCGGACCACCAGGCGTTCTCCGGTCGTCAGGGTGACGAACGTATCAGGCCGAGCTTCGATGTAGCGAATGAGTTCGGCGTTCAGCACGAACGATTCGCCGTCGAGTCGCGTCAGCTTGATCATGGTGGTGCTTCGGCCGGCAGGCGCAGGGTATGCACTCGCCCGGCTGGGCTAGCAAAGATAGGTCACGCTCCGCGAAGGGGCGTCTGGCGACGTTTACGCGGGCGTTGCGTCTTGTCGCAGAAAAACGCCGCCGAGACCACAGCAGTTCCGCTGCTAGCGGCATAAGCGTTAGAGACGGCAAAATCATCTCGCGGGGAGGGCGTCAGGTGTTGTGCTACTAAGCGGTTAGCGACGCTTCTCAGAAGCGTTTGAACGCAGCCGGCGGCAAGAGGTCGCCTTGACTGGAAAGCCCAAACTGAGCTACAAGACGCGCGAGACTTTCTCGACACAGTGCGCCAGGATGCGCGCACGGTAGCGGATCAAGGACGATCCAGAGATGGCCAACCAACCCTCTAACCACAGCGCAGAAGGCGCCGCACCGAAGCGGTCGCTTGTGGGAAGGTTGCGCTCGCTGCCGGGCTGGTTGAAGACTCATCCGGTACGCGGTGGTCTCGCCATGCTTATCGGCCTGCTGGTTATCGGTGGTCTGGCGGCGGGCACTTCAGCCTTTTTGCCGGAACCACAGAAATCGGCGAAGGAACTGCTCGACGAAGCACTCGTCCACCTCGATGCCGGCGATTACAAGGAAGCACGTCGGCTTGCGGCGGAGTCGCGAACGGCTCCGGGGGCTGCCATCCCGGCCGACGGCACCACGCTGCTCGTTCTCGGTTCGGCGCTCGCTGCCGATGCTCGTCAGGATTTGAATCCGACCGAGCGACGCACGCTCAGCCTAATTGCCGCCAGGTATTTGGAGGAAGCACAGTTCCAGGGCCTGCCCGAGGGGCGAGAAACGGCGACTCGCTTGTTGCTCGGCCGCTGCCTCAACGACGGTGGCCGGTACGCCGCCGCCATCCCGGTCCTGCGAGACCTGCATCTCGACGATCCAGAGCAAGTCCGCCAGGTGCATCAACTGCTGGCCAATTGCTACTTGCAGCTCGATCCGCCTGCGCTCGACAAAGCGCTTGCTCAAAATCAGCAACTGCTCAAGTCGCCTGGGCTGACCAGGCATGACGAGGAACTTGCTCAACTTCAACGGGCCGAAATCCTGATGGAGCAGAAGCAGTGGGACGAAGCCCGCCGGGTGCTGGTCGCAATTCCTGAATCGTCAGCAGTGCATTCCACCGCCGCTTTGCTCACTGCTCGCATCGCGCTTCGAGATGTCCGGCAGCTAAGCACAAAGACCGGTTCCCCAGATCCCGACTTCGCCGCCGAATGTCAGGTGATTGTCGCTCAACTGCAAAAGCTGCAGGAATCGGACAGCGCTGCTCCGGAAGTGGTCGCTCAGGCGCAGTTGTTGTCGGCTCTCTGCCTGCTCGGTCAGAAGCAGGACACAGCGGCGCTCTCGCAGCTTTCACGTGTGCGACGAGCGTTCGCCGGTCGGCCCGAGGCACTCGTCGCCATGCTCTTCGAAGCGGAAATGCTACAGCACGATGACGATGCCGCCGCATCGCTTGCCTTGTACGAGCGTTTACTGCACGAAGCTGGCTCGGCCGACGCTTATCACAATCCGCTCTTGCCACTTAAAGAACTCGACACAAGACTCACCCAAGCATTTGATGCCTACCTGTCGAAAAACGAGTTCTCCTCCGCAGCCGGATTGGCTGCAGCAACGGGTCCGCTGCTCTCAGACGTCCGCCGCTGCGAACTGCTGGCGCGCGTGCACCGCGCCTGGGGCCTGCATCTGATCAAATCGGCGCCCGATGAGCTTAACCCGCGCAAGATTGCGGAAGCTGAAGCCCGAGATCACTTTCGCGAAGCCGCCGCTCAGATGGAGAAACTGGCGGAGTTGCGAATCGCGACGCGTCACTATCTCGACGATCTGGCTGCATCGGCACAGTACTACCTGGAAGGGCATGGGTTCCGCCAGGCGATACGCATGTATCGGACCTTGCTCGGTCAGGCCCCTGCCAATCTCCGCCCCGAAGCGCTCAGCGGCCTGGGCGAAGCTTTGCTTGCGACCGACGATCCGACCGCAGCACTCAAGGAATTGAACGAGTGTTGTGAGATGTATCCGAACCATCCCGAGACCTACCGCGCGCGGCTGCTAGCCGCACAGGCGCTCGAAGAGCAGGGCAAGCCTGCGGAAGCCAAACAGCTGCTCGTCGACAACTTGTACAAGTACTCTCTGACACCAAAAAGCGCCGACTGGCGGGATTCGCTCTTCGCCCTGGGCAACTTGATGTACCGCGAAGCAATCGCGGATGAGGCCCGCAGCCGAGCGGAGGGCGTCGACTCCGACGACATCGACCGCCGCCGCTCCGCACTCGTCATTCTGGAACGGGGGCACACTCTTTTCCGCGAATCGCTGAAAACGCTCAGCGAAGCAGTCAATCGATACCCGGACGCTGCGCAGACCGTAGAAGCTCGCTATCGGATTGCCGAGTGCCATCGTCACGCGGCGAAGTGGCCGCGAAAACGACTCTCGATTATCACGATTGAAACGACGCGAGTCTCACTCCATCGTCAGATGCAGCAGGATTTGCAAGCAGCGGTGGATGGCTACTCGCAACTCATTTCGGTGCTCGGCGACGACAAAGAGCCGTACCGCAGTCCGTTGGAACGCAGCATTCTGAGGAACGCATACTTCGCTCGCGGCGACGCTTTGTTCGACCTCGGCCGGTACGACGACGCCATCAAAGCCTATTCCGCCGCGACGAACCGCTTCCAACATGAGCCGGAGGCCTTGGAAGCTTACGTGCAGATTGCTGCGTGTTACCGCCGACTGAACCGCCCGGTCGAGGCCAGAGGCACGCTTGAACAAGCTCGCATGGTACTCAACCGCATCAAATCCGATGCAGACTTCCTCCGCACGACGTGCAACACACGTGAGCAATGGGGAGAGTTGCTCACCTGGCTTGCAACCCTGTAGAGACAAACGCATTTCATGACTAATACCGAAACTCTCGCCAGTTTGATTGCTCAGAAGCTGCAACTGCTCGAGTTGCTGGCCCGGTTGTCGCATGCTCAGGTCGAGCTGATCGACAGCGGCGACATGACCAAGCTGCTGCCGGTGCTTGGCGCCAAGCAGCGATTGCTCGCCCAAATGCAACAGTTCGAGCAGGCATTGGCGCCGTTTCGCAATGACGATCCCGAGCAGCGGATCTGGGCATCGGTCGCAGCCCGTGAGAAGTGTCGGGCCGATGCGCAGCGCAGCGAGCAGCTTTTGGCCGAGATCATGGAGATGGAGCGGCAAGGCGAAGCCGAAATGATTCGCCGCCGCGACGATACAGCCCGTCGGCTCGAGGAAATGGATACCGCCTCACGGGCCCATTCCGCTTACTTCGAGGTTCCGGTCCCTGCCACTTCCTTCTTCGACATGAGCTCCGATCGATGACCACCACTGCAGACATCTTCAGCGAAGCTACCGAGCCTCAGGTCTCGCTGGCGACCGTGCCGTCCGATCTGGATCTGCAGACCATCCTCCGCGCCTGGAACGATGCCACCGATCGTCTGCAGCGAACGCATGAGACCTTGCGTGAAGAAGTTCGTCGGTTGACCGACGAGTTGGAAGCCAAAAACCGCGAGCTCGCGCGCCGCAGCCGACTTGCCGATCTCGGCCAGATGGCCTCGCACGTCGCCCACGAGGTGCGCAACAGTCTGGTGCCCATGAAGCTGTACGTAAGCTTGCTCCGTCGTGCCCGCGGTGATGCGGACAAATCGGCCGAACTGCTCGACAAATTCTGTTCTGGTTTTCTTGCACTGGAGGCCACAGTGAACGATCTACTCAGTTTCTCGACCGAACGAGACCCGAAATGCGGCCAGTTCGATGCGGCCGAGCTCGTGCGCGAGATCTGCGGGTCGCTCGCTCCGCAGCTTCAAGCACAGCACATTTCGCTGCGAGTTGATACCACGCCGGCAGCTTTTGCGTGGGCCGATCGCGATATGGTTCGCCGCGCCGTGCTGAATCTGGTGCTGAACGCACTCGACGCCATGCCTGCGGGCGGAGAATTGGTGGTTACGGCCTGCCGATCGAGATTCGGCATTGAGATTGAAGTGGCTGACAGCGGCCCGGGCATCGACTCGAACACGCTGCAGCATTTGTTCGAGCCGTTTTTCACCACCAAGAGTAACGGCACTGGGCTAGGACTCGCCATCGTCGAGCGCATTGCCGAAGCTCACGGCGGCCACGTGATTGCAGCAAACTGCCCGGAGGGTGGGGCGGCATTCACGCTGTGCATTCCTGGTCAGCCAGCTTTCGCCGTGCACTAACGAGAAAACTTTTCGCCGCCACGGCCAGCAAAACAACGGATCGCAGGAGAAGCTGACATGAAACCCTTTCTCACTCCACACACCGAGCTGGTGGGCCGGATTCTCGTCGTCGACGATAACGCCCGCGCTCGGCAGTCGATGGCGGATGTGCTTCGCACCACCGGTCACGAGGTCTATGCCTGCTCGAGCGCTGTGGAAGCGCTGCAGCTCGAACTGCAGTCGTTCGACGTCATCATCACCGACCTCCAAATGCCCGGCATGACGGGACTGGAATTCATCCGCACTCTCTCCGAAAGGAAAGTGGAATCGCAGGTAGTGATGGTCACTGCCTTCGCGTCAGTGACGTCGGCCGTCGATGCCATGCGGCACGGAGCATTCGACTACATCGAAAAGCCGTTCGACGCCGAGCAACTGGAACAGCTAGTCGACCGTGCGCTGCGGCATGGCCAGCACATCGGCCGCCGTTCGAGCGTGCCGGCGACTCCCCCGTCGTGGCAGTCGATGATGATCGGTAACAGCCCGGCGATGCGTCAGCTGCGGGATTTGATCGCCCAAATCGGTGCATCCGACGAAACTGCCCTCATCTGTGGCGAAAGCGGCACCGGCAAAGAACTCGTTGCACGCTGCATTCACGCGGCCAGCCCACGTTCGGCCGGCGCCCTTGTCAGCTTGAATTGCCCGGCCCTGTCGCCGCAGCTTATGGAGAGCGAACTGTTCGGCCACGAACGTGGAGCGTTCACCAGTGCCGATTCGCCGCGCGTCGGCCGATTCGAACTGGCCGACGGCGGAACGATTCTGCTGGACGAAATCACGGAAATTGACCCGACCCTCCAGGCCAAGCTACTGCGTGTGCTGCAGGAGCGCACTTACGAGCGCGTCGGATCGAGCGAAACTCGTCGGGCGAACGTCCGGGTTGTCGCCACGACCAATCGCGATATTCGCAAGGAAGTATCCGAGGGCCGCTTCCGCCAAGATCTTTACTTCCGCCTCGCCGTGGTGCCGATTCAAGTGCCGCCGCTGCGAAACAGACTGGAAGACGTCCCCGCATTGATGCAATCGTTTCTGCAGCAGGCAGCAACGAGATTAAACCGTCCCGTTTGCCAACTCACAGCCATGGCGCTCGACCTGCTAACGCACTACCACTGGCCCGGGAACGTGCGCGAGCTCGAAAACCTCGCCACACGCGCTGCCGTGCTGTCGACGGGCAAACCGATCGACGCTCATGAGCTGCAGCCGTGGCTGATCGACCCTGAAGGGCATACGTTGCCGAGCGTGACTGTTGGGCCGAGCAGCGGCGAGACTCTCGAAGCCGGCATGAAGCTCGAGGACATGGAGCGAAAGCTGATCGAGTCGACGCTCGAACACTACGAAGGGCACCGCGTGAAGGCGGCGCAAGCTCTCGGCATCGGAGTGAGAACACTCACCAATAAGCTGCGACAGTACGGTTACGCTCCCCGCACCCGCTCGTTCGCGAAAGCCGGCTGATCGGCATGTATTGAACGGCCGGGAATCGGCAATTCCTGCCGGTCGGTTTTCGGCAGCAGTTGCCGAAGCGGACCGCAAACTTCCAAATCACCTTAATTCAACGCAGATCGCCTGAAACGCCATCAATAGCCCTATGTCGCTCTTCTGCCGCCTTTTACCGCGTCGCATCGCTCACCGAAGACCGGTAAAACACCCGCGTACTGACGCTAGCGGTACGGGCGTTGCTTTAAGAGCGCGACGAACCACTGCCTGGGAGGCCAACTGATGTTGCCTAACGTGTTTGGTTCCACGAATATCCCGGTCCTGCAAGAAGTTCTGCAGTTCTCGCAGGCCCGCCACGGCGTGCTGGTCGGTAACCTGGCAAATGTGAATACGCCCGGCTATCGCACGCGAGATCTGTCACTCGACAACTTTCAGGCCAGGCTGAAGGAAGCGATCGCAGCCTCGGAGCGTGGCAGCACGACGAGCCAGTCTCCCGGCGTGTTGACGACCGACCCGCAAGACCCGATGCGAGAAGTTCGCAACACGATGACAACGCTGCTGTATCACGACGACACGAACATCGACCTCGAAAAGCAGGTCGCCGAGATCACGAAGAATCAGTACATGCACAATCTGGCTCTGACGGTCATGACGAACCAGATTCAGTTGCTCGAATCGGCCATCAGCGAACGCGTTTAGGTTGAAGAAGGAACTTCGCCATGATGATGACAGCCTTCGACATCAGCGCCAGTGCCCTCGTGGCGCAACGCGTGCGGATGGACACCATTTCCAGCAATCTCGCCAACATGTCATCGA
>Ga0164290_1000916_pt1 | contig 66530 bp, 57 predicted proteins | sample Micstemetagenome_FD_108782 | JGI IMG/M metagenome (GOLD analysis project Ga0164290, IMG submission 108782) | Contaminated culture microbial community from soil near Moab, Utah, USA - Microcoleus steenstrupii SON62 (Illumina Assembly) | ecosystem: Environmental > Terrestrial > Soil > Soil crust...
GCCGAGCTGCCACAGCCCGCCGATCAGCGACAGCGCGACGGCGCCGGCGGCGATCGGTCCGCCGAAGCGCTGGCCGATCGAGGGCGCGAAGATGGCCGGATGCTGGCGTTTCAGGCGGTCGAGTTCGGTCACTTCCGCCCCTCCAGGTGCAGGATGCGATGCCGCAGCCGCTCGGTGCCGAGGTCGATCAGCATCACCGTGCCGATGATCAGAAGCAGGATGGCGGAGACGTCGGAATAGTAGAACTTGCGGATCGCCTCCAGGAGGTCCTGCCCGATGCCCCCGGCGCCGACGAAGCCCATGACCGAGGCGCCGCGCACGTTGATCTCGAAGCGCAGCAGGCTGTAGCTGACGAAGTTGGAGGCGACCTGCGGCAGCACGGCGAAGCGGACCATCGTGCTCCAGGTGCCGCCCGTCGCGGTGACGCCCTCGACCGGGCGCATGTCGATGTTCTCCACCACCTCGAAGAACTGCTTGCCCAGCGCGCCCATGGTGTGGATGGCGATGGCGAGGACACCGGGCACGGGCCCCAGCCCGAAGGCGATGACGAAGATCAGCGCGAAGACCAGTTCGGGGACGGTGCGGGAGAATTCCAGGAACCGGCGCACCGGCCAGCGGATCCAGGCGTTGGTGGTGAGGTTGGCGGCGGCGAGGAAGCAGAGCATGAAGCCCGCGATGGCGCCGAGCGCGGTGCCGATATAGGCGATCAGCAGGGTCTCGGCGAGCAGCTTCGACCACTTGCCCAGGCCCCAGTACCACTCGACCGGATCGCTCAGCACGAAGCGGCCGCTGTCGAGAAAGAACAGGCGGGCGATGTAGGTGGTGAAGTTGCCGATGTTCTCGACGAGCTTGCCCGGGCTGACCTCGGCCGAGATCGAAGCGAGGGCGGTGCAGACCAGCACCGCCAGGGCCAGAAGCGCGCCCTGGCGGCGCCGCGCCGCGACATTCTGGCGATAGGCCGCGGTCAGCACCGCGAGGCGTGCCGGCGGCAGCAGGGCGATGGTCGCACTCATGGCTCGCCCCGCTGCGATCGGATCAGGAGCTCTTCTTGCGCAGGCTGTCGACGAAGCGGACCAGTTCCACCGTGGCATCGAAGAACTTGTGGTCGACCTCCTTGAAGCCACGGTCCTTGCCGTCGGACAGCTTCTCGAAGGCGGCCTTGGCCTTGACCGGCGATTCCACGAAGGCCTTCTTGATCGAGGCCTTCAGTTCGGCGGGCAGGTCGGAATGATAGGCGAAGGGGGAATTGGCGATCAGGTCGGACTTGAAGATGACGCGGAAGTCCTCCTTCTTCACCAGACCCTTGTTGTGCATGCGGGTCAGGTTCGAATCGGTGTCGGTGTTGTACCAGTTGGTCGCCACGTCGACGGTCTTCTGGTGCAGGGCCAGCACGGCGTTCTCATGGCTGCCGGTGTTCACCACCTTGCCGAAGAAAACCTCCGGCTCGATCTTCATCTTGTTCAGCGCGTAGCGCGGCACGTTGTTGCCGGAGGTGGAGTTCGGATCGACGAGGCCGAGGTTCTTGCCCTTCAGGTCCTCGATCTTCTGGTAGGGGCTGTCGGCGCGGACGTAGAAGACCGAGTGATAGCCCTCGGCCCCGTCGGTATTGACGGTGATGACGAAAGGCTCGGTCTTGGTGCCGGTAATGTAGGCGCGGGCATAGGAGGCCGGGCCATAATAGGCGATATGGATGTTGCCGGCGCGCTGCCCCTCGATCACCGCCGCATAGTCGTTGGCGATCCGCAAGGTCACCTTGGTGCCGATCTCCTTGGACAGATACTCGACGAAGGGCCCGAAGCGCTCGGTCACGCCGGAAGCGTTTTCGGCCGGCACGACGGCGAAGGTCAGTTCGGGGTATTTCGCCTTCCAGTCCTGGGCATGGGCGCTGCCGGCGAAGGCGGCGAGGGCGGCGGCGGCGATCAGGCTGCGACGATCGATCATATCGGGTTTCCTTCCGGTGGGGGTCAGTGGGCGGCGGCGCGGCGGCCGGCGAAGCGGCGGCTTTCGGCCGCCATGGCGGCCGGCTGCAGCGTCTCCGGGGTGAGATCCAGTACGTCGGCGGCCTCCAGGCCATAGAGTTCGCGCGCCTCGTCCTCGGTCAGGGCCTCGGGCAGGCCGTCGAAGACGATGCGGCCCTGGGCCATCCCGACCAGCCGGTCGCAATAGGCCTTGGCGACGTCGAGGTCGTGCAGGTTGCAGAGCACGGTGATGCCGAGTTCGCGGTTGATCCGCCGGAGCGCCTCCATCACCACGCGGGTGTTGCGCGGGTCGAGCGAGGCGATCGGCTCGTCGGCCAGGATGATGTCGGGCTCCTGCAGCAGCGCCCGGGCGATGGCGACCCGCTGCTGCTGCCCGCCCGACAGGGTTTCCGCCCGCTGGGCGGCCAGCAGGCCGATATCGAGCTGTTCCAGGGCCGAAAGCGCGGTGGCGCGGTCCTCGACCGACCACAGCTTGAGCAGCGCACGGGCCGTGGGAACCACGAAGGAGCGGCCCAGCAGCACGTTGTTCAGCACGTCGAGCCGGCCGACCAGGTTGAACTGCTGGAACACCATGGCGCAGCGCGCCCGCCAGGCGCGCAAGGCCCGGCCGGACAGGGTGGAGATTTCCTGGTCGCCGAATCGGATCGAGCCTCCGGATGGTTCCTCCAGCCGGTTGATCAGCCGCAGCAGGGTGGACTTGCCGGCCCCAGAACGGCCGATGACGCCGACGAACTGGCCCGCCGGCACCGACAGCGACACCGCGTTGACGGCCGCGTGAGCGCCGAACAGCTTGGTCAGGCCCGTGACTTCCAGCATGTGATCCCCTTGTTCGACGCGGAATCGGTACCGGTCGCGGGGGACTCTTTGGTGACGGTTGGATTGCGGATCGATGACGGACGCCCGCTTTGCTATTTGGCCGGGCTTCCGCTTAGATCGCGGTCAAGGTGCGGACGGCACCACCCGCGGCAGGGGGGACGGCGGCTTGAAGTTTTTGATTGCATTCGTACGCGCGGCGGATGCGTTCACGGATATGACCGGGCGCATCGTCGGCTGGTGGACGGTCGGCACGGTGCTCGTCTGCGCCGCGGTGGTCGTGCTGCGCTACGGGTTCCAGATGGGCTACGTCTGGATGCAGGAACTCTACGTCTGGATCCATGCGGCGGTGTTCATGCTCGGCGCCGGCTATGTCCTGATGAAGGACGGCCACGTCCGGGTCGATATCTTCTATGCCCGCTGGCAGCCGCGGACAAAGGCAGCCGTTGAACTCGTTTCCTCCGTGGTCTTCCTGCTGCCCTGGCTGGTACTCCTCGGCTGGACCACCTGGCCCTTCATGGTCCTGTCCATCGGGGCCGGCGAGCCCTCCGACCAGCTCGGCGGCATGCCGGCGCTCTATCTTCTGAAAATTTGCCTGATGCTGTTCGCGGTCTTCATGGGATTGGCCATGCTGGCGGTAATGGCCCGCTGCATCCTGGTCCTGATGGGCCGGGTCGAGTTCCTGCACCAGAAGCGTGTCGAAGGCGCCACCCCGGAGCCCGGTTCCCTATGACGCTGTTTGGTCTCAGCCCGGGGGACATTCTCTCCATTCTGCTCTTCATCAGCGTTCTGGCGACGCTGATGCTGGGCTATCCCATCGCCTTCTCGCTCGCTGGCGCCTCGATCATCTTCGGCTTCATCGGCTACATGATCGGCGCCTTCGACTGGTCGTTCATGAGCGCGCTGCCGCCCCGCTACGTGGGCATCATGCGCAACGAGGTGCTGGTCGCCGTCCCGCTCTTCGTCTTCATGGGATTCGTCCTCGAACGATCGGGCATCGCCGAGGAACTGCTGGTCACGATGGGCCAGCTTTTCGGCAAGCTGCCCGGCGGCCTCGGAATCGCGGTCGTCATCGTCGGCGCGATGCTGGCCGCCTCCACCGGCGTGGTCGGCGCCACTGTCGTCACCATGGGCCTGATCAGCCTGCCGGCCATGCTGCGCGCCAATTACGATCCCCGCCTCGCCACCGGCGTCATCTGCACCTCGGCGACGCTGGCCCAGATCATCCCGCCCTCGACGATCCTGATCGTGCTGGGCGATCTCCTTGCCGGCGTCAACCAGCAGGCGCAGGCCAAGCTCGGCAACCTGTCGCCCGATCCGGTCTCGGTCGGCGACCTCTTCGCCGGGGCGCTGATCCCGGGCTTGATGCTTGTAGGCCTGTATACGCTCTGGATGATCTACAAGGCGGTGATGGTGCCGGAAAGTTGTCCGGCCATCGAACTCACCGCCGAGGAGAAGCGGGGCCTGCCCCGGCGCGTGCTCCTCGCGATGATTCCGCCGCTGCTCCTGATCGTGGCGGTGCTGGGCAGCATCCTGGGTGGCATCGCGACCGCCACGGAGAGTGCCTCGATCGGCGCGCTGGGCGCGGTTCTGCTGGCCGCCCTCAACGGCCGGCTCAGCTTCGACATGATCCGGCATGCCAGCCACAGCACGATGATGACCGCCGGCCTCGTCTTCGTGATCGTGATGGCGGCGTCGCTGTTCAGCCTGACCTTCCGCGGTCTGGGCGGCGAGCATCTCGTGGAACAGGCGCTCAGCAACACACCGGGCGGACGCATCGGCGCGCTGCTGGTGGTGATGGGGGTGATGTTCCTGCTCGGTTTCTTCCTCGACACTTTCGAGATCATCCTGATCACGGTGCCGATCTGCGGCACGGCGCTGATCCTGCTCGGCTTCAACCCGGTATGGCTCGGCGTCATCATCGGCGTGAACCTGCAGACCAGTTTTCTCACGCCGCCCTTCGGCTATACGCTGTTCTACATGCGGGGCATCGCTCCCGCCTCGGTCACGACCCCGCAGATCTGGACCGGGGTCATTCCCTGGATCGGCCTGCAGATCATCGCCATGTCGCTGATCTGGCTCTATCCTCAGACGGCCACCTGGCTGCCGGAATACATCTTCCGCCCGGACTTCTCCCTGGAGGCGCCCCAGTCGCTCGATCAGCTCAACGTTTCCCCCGAGGACGACCTGTCCCAGCCGATGGAGAGCGACCAGCCCTTCGGCCAGGGTGGGGGGGGAGGCGCCGACCAGCAGGGGCTGCCGGGAGCGCTGCAATGAACCAGCTCGGCATCGATGCGATCATCGCCATCGTGGCACTCGGCCTGTGGCTCGTGACCTTCTTTCCGCTTCGGCGCCTGGTGCATTCCATCGCCGGTCGCGACGGGCAGGGGCGCTATCCCATCGCCGCGGAACTCCTGATGCTGGCTCATCTGGCCGTGCTGATCGCGGGGCTTATCGCGTGTCTGGATTTCGGGCTCGAGCTGCTGCTGGCTCCCTGAAGAAAAAGCCCCGCCCCGGCTTCCCGGGACGGGGCTTGTCGGCAAATGGGGCTGGTTTCAGCCCGGATATTTGAACGACAGCAGACGCGCCTGCATATAGGCGAGATCCGAGATCCGCGAATAGGCCATGATTTCCTTCCGGAACTTGAGGAAGGAAACCGCCACCGCCTTCGAGTTCGGATCCGCCTTGTCCAGCACGTCCTGCATCACCTCGCCGGAGGCGGTGCCGAAGGCGATGAGCACATCGCGCGGGAACTGGCGCAGCTGCACCCGATGCTTGGTGATCAGCTCGTTCAGCGCCGGGCCCGACTTGCCGTTGAACTCGGAGGTCATCACGTCCATCTCGGCCGCCGCGGCGCTGCGGATGATCGCCTGCAGATCCTTGGGCAGGGCTTCGAACTTCGCCTTGCTCATCATGACCTGAAGCGTCGTACCGGGCTCGTGGAAGCCGGGCCAATAGTAGAAGGGGGCGACCTTGTAGAAGCCGAGCGCGAGGTCGTTGTAGGGGCCGACCCATTCGGTGCCGTCCAGCGCGCCGGACTGCAGGGCCGGGAAGATCTCGCCGCCCGGCAGGTTCACGACCGTGGCACCCAGTTTGGTCAGTACCTGGCCGCCCTGGCCCGGCATGCGGAACTTCAAACCCTTCAGGTCGTCGACCGACTTGATCTCCTTGCGGAACCAGCCGCCCATCTGCACACCGGTGGAGCCGCCATGCAGGGCCATCAGGCCGAAGGGGGCGTAGAGCTTGTCCCAAACCTCCTGGCCGCCGCCGAAATTGATCCAGGCCGAGGTCTCGGTCGCCGTGAGGCCGAAGGGAACCGCCGAGAAGAAGGCGGCGCCGACGGCCTTGGAGATGTGGTAGTAGGGCGCGTCATGCGCCATTTCCGCCGAGCCGCTGACCACGGCATCCCAGCCACCGAAGGCGGGAACCAGTTCGCCGGCGGCGAAGACCTTGATCGTGAGCCGGCCGCCGCTCATGTCGCCGACGCGTTGCGCGAAGCGCTCGGCGCCGGTGTGCAATCCCGGCAGTCCCTTCGGCCAGCCTGTGACCATCCGCCACTCGATGCGGCCCTGGCTGATTGCGGCCTTCGGAAAGCTGGTCGCGGCGCCTGCCGCGGCCACGGCGCCGAGGCCCGCGGTCTTGATAAATCGACGACGTTCCATTTAATTGTCTCCCTGCCCTCAACCGCTTTATAGACCGCGACGGCGGCCTGCGGCCGGCTGATTACAATAGCCGCCGGACATGAATTGGCAATGCGAGGAAGAGGCTGGACGGCGCCCCGTGGTTCGGGGCGCCGTCCCCGATTTCAGCCGCCCGGATACTGGAAATCCAGGAGCCGCGCCTGCATGTAGGCCAGCTGCGTGATCCGCGAATAGCCCAGGATCGACTTGCGGAACTTCAGATAGCTGACCAGCACTTCCTTGGAGGCGGGATCCGCCTTGTCGAGCAGTTCCTGGATCACCTCGCCGGAGGCCTTGCCGAGGGCCATCAGCACGTCGCGCGGCACCTGCCGCAGCTGCACGCCCTGCTTGGTCAGGAGCTCGTTCAACGCCCCGATGGAGGGCGCGAAGTAGTCCGAATAGATGGTGCTGTATTCGTGCTCGATGGTGACGCGGATGATCTCCTGCAGATCCTTCGGCAAGGCATCGTACTTGGACTTCGACATCATCACCTGTCCGGATACGGACGGCTCCGACGTGCCCGGCCAGTAGTAGTATTTGGCGATCTTGTGGAAGCCGAGAGCCAAGTCGGCATAGGGGCCGACCCATTCGACGCTGTCGATCGCGCCCGACTGCAGGGCGGCGAAGGTCTCGCCGGGGGGCAGCGTCACCACGGTCGCGCCGAGCTTCTGAAGCACGTTCACGCCATAGCCGGCGGTCCGCATCTTCAGGCCCTTGATGTCGTCGACCGACTTGATCTCCTTGCGGAACCACCCGAAGAACTGCTCGCCGGTCGGGCCCTGGGTGAAGGCCTTCAGGCCGAACTGCGCATAGAGCTTGTCCCACAGGTCCTGTCCGCCGCCATGCGTCAGCCAGGCGTAGAACTCGTTTGCGGTCATGCCGAAAGGCACCGCCGAGTAAACGGCCGCGCCCAGGCACTTGCCGACATGGTAGTAGGGAGTGTCATGCGCCATCTCGCAGGCGCCGCTGATGATGCCGTCCCAGCCACCGAAGGCAGGCAGGAGTTCGCCCGCGGCATACACCTTCACGGTCATCTTGCCGCCGCTCATCAGCTCGATGCGCTTGGCGATGCGTTCCGCGCCCTGATGCACCGGCACGAGGCCGCGCGGCCAGGCGGTGACCATCCGCCACTCGATGCGGCCCTGGCTGATGGCGAATTTGGGGAAACTGGCGGCGGCGGTCGCTCCGACTGCTGCTGCGGTGACGAAGTCGCGACGTTTCACGGTGTTTTCCCTCCCATTGTTGCGTCGAAAGGTCGCAACAATGGGCGGTCGCGTCAAGGGCCGATGCTGTCGCCGGGATCGAACGGCCGCCAGCCATCCGGCCCGAGGCGTTCCAGCGGCCGGAAGCGTGCCTTGTAGGCCATCTTGCGGCTCTGCTCGATCCAGTAGCCGAGATAGACATAGCCCAGATCCCTCTCCCGGGCTTCCAGCGCATGCCAGAGGATGATGAACGTGCCCGGGCTGCGGGGATCGTGGGCGGGGTCGAAGTAGCTGTAGACCAGCGAGAAGCCGTCCTTCATCCGGTCCGTCACGCACACCGCATAGAGTTCCCCGTCGGCGCGCCGGAATTCGGTAAGGGCCGTGTCGACGGGCGTCTCCTCGACCATGGCGCGATAGTCGGCGTAGTCCATGTCGGCCATGCCGCCGCCGGAATGCCGGCTGAGGAGATAGCGCCGGAACAGGCCGAAGTGCTCCCTCGTGGCGATAGCCGGCATCATCCTTGCGGTGATGCCGAGATTGCGGCCCAGCACGCGGCGCAACGAGCGGCCGGGCAGGAACTGGTCGACCGGGATTCGAACCGGAACACAGGCGCTGCAGCCTTCGCATGCCGGCCGGTAGGCGAGATCCTGGCTACGGCGGAAGCCGGCCTGGCTCAGCGCATCGTGCAGGCGATCGGGATCGTCGCCGGCAAGCAGCGTCACGACCTTCCGTTCCAGCCGGCCGGGCAGGTAGGGGCAAGGCGTCGGCGGCGTTGCGAAGAAATGCCGCAACGGGATCTGGACGCGATGCTTCACCCTGCGCGCCTCCCCTGGTCGAACGATGCATTGACAATCGCCTGATCCTAGACCGAATCCGGCCGTGCGTGAACCTCAAGCCGGCGCGAACGCCGCGAAGTCCCAGCCCTTTCCCGGCGCCGCCTTCAGCAGTTCCTGGGTGTAGGCGTGCTTTGGCGTATTGAAGACGTCCGCCACCAGCCCGTACTCGACGATCTTGCCCTTCTGCATCACCGCGATCGTCTCGCAGACCTGCGCCGCCACCCGCAGGTCGTGGGTGATGAACAGCATGGCGAGCTTCAACTTGTCGCGGATGTCGTCCAGCAAACGAAGGACCTGCGCCTGGACCGAAACATCCAGTGCCGAGACGGCTTCGTCGGCGATCAACAGTTCCGGCTCCATGGCCAGTGCCCTGGCTATGCAGATTCTCTGGCGCTGGCCGCCCGAGAACTGATGCGGGTAGCGATCGAGCGCGCGCGGGTCGAGGCGGACGATCTCGAACAGTGACTGCGCGCGTTCGGTGGCTTCCTTGCGGCTCACGCCATAATTCATCGGTCCTTCGATCACCGATTCCACGACCGTGCGGCGGGGATTGAGCGAACGATAGGGATCCTGGAAGACGATCTGGATGCGCCGACGGTGCTTGCGCAGCACGCGGCTGGACAGCCAGCCCACTTCGTCCCCGCCGAGGTAGATCCGCCCCTCGGTCGGATCGATCAGGCGGGCGATGCAACGGGCGACGGTGGACTTGCCGGAACCGGATTCGCCCACGATGCCCAGCGCCTCGCCTCGCCGCACCTCGATGCTGACATCGTCCGCAGCCCTCACCGGGCGCGACTTCTGGAAAAAGCTGCTGCCGCCGTAGGTCTTGCCGAGGCCGTCTGTGCGCAGGACCACGATCGCGGCCGTATCCCGGTCGCGATGCTTCGGCGTCATGCTCGGGACCGAGGAGATCAGCATGCGTGAATAGGCATGCTGGGGCCGCCGCAGCACGTCCTCGGTCGGGCCGAGTTCGACCAGGTTGCCGAGCCGGAGCACGGCGACGCGATCGGCGATCTCGGAAACCACTCCGAAATCGTGCGTGATGAACAGGACGCCCGTGCCGCGCTCGCGCTGGATGTCGCGGATCAGCTCCAGGATCTGGGCCTGGGTGGTCACGTCCAGTGCCGTCGTCGGCTCGTCGGCGATCAGCAGCACCGGCTCCAGGATCAGCGCCATCGCGATCATGATGCGCTGGCGCTGGCCGCCGGAAAGCTGATGCGGGTAGGAAGCATAGAGCCGTTCGGGATCGGGCATGTGAACCCGTTCCAGGATGGCGATGATCTTCTTCTTCCGCGTCGGCGCGTCGATGCTGGTATGCGTTCGCAACACCTCGTCGATCTGATCGCCGCAGGTCATGACCGGGTTCAGTGCCGTCATCGGCTCCTGAAAGATCATCGACATGCGGGTGCAGCGCAGTTCGCGCAGGCGCGCTTCGTCCACCTTGAGGACGTCTTCGCCTTCGAGGAGAATCTCGCCGCCGACGGGTTTCAACGCACCCGCCAGCAGGCCCATCACCGTGTGCGCGATGACGGATTTGCCGGATCCCGATTCGCCGACCAGGCAGACGATCTCGCCCGCGCCGACCGACAGGCTCACATTCTCGACCGCATGTGGACGGTCGCTGCCTTTGGGCAGCGCAATCGTGAGATTGCGGATATCGAGTACGGATTTCATGTCAGATGCGCTTGCTGAGGCGGGGGTCGAGCGTATCGCGCAGGCCGTCGCCCAGCATGTTGACCGCCAATACGGTGATGGCGAGAAAGATGCCCGGGAACAGGATCATGTGCGGGTGGATGCGGAAGTAGCTCCGCCCCTCCGACATGATGTTGCCCCAGGTGGGTACATCGGGCGGAATCCCGATGCCGAGGAAGGACAGCGTCGCCTCCACCAGCATGGCCGAGGCGCAGATGAACGTGCCCTGCACGATCAGCGGCGCGACCGTGTTGGGCAGGATGTGCCGGAACATGATGAGCGGCACCGGGGTGCCGACCGAGATGGCTGCCTCCACATAGGGTTCCTCGCGGATCGAGAGAACGACCGAGCGGACCAGCCGCACCACGCGCGGGATATCCGGTACGACGATGGCGAAGATCACGGTGACGAGGCCGGCGCCCCAGACGGAAACCAGGCCGATGGCGAGCAGGATGCCCGGTATCGCCATCATGCCGTCCATCACGCGCATGATCGGGCCATCGGTCCAGCGGATATAGCCGGCGATCAGGCCGATCACGAGGCCGATGGCGACACTGAGGGCTGCCACGGTCACGCCGATGATGAGCGAGATGCGGGCCCCGTACAGCACCCGGCTGTAGATGTCCCGGCCCAGGCTGTCGCTGCCCATCCAGAAGGTGCGCGTCACCTGCTCGCCCGCGGGGGTGAAGATGTTCCGCTCGACGCCCGGCTTGAGGTTGCGGGCCGCCGGGCTGATCGCCGTGGGGTCGGTGGCCCCCAGAAGCGGCGCGAACAGGCCGATCAGGATCATCAGTCCGACCAGGACCGCGCCGATGGCAACGCTCTGGTTGCGCGCCAGGCGGCCGAACAGGCCGACCTTCTTGACGGCTGCGGCGGAGGAGGCCGCGACGTCGATCTCGACGGGTTCGTCGGCGGTGGCGGTCAATAGCGGATCCTCGGATCAAAGAAGCTGTAGGCCAGATCGATCACCAGATTGATCAGGACGTAGACGAAGGAGAACATCAGGATGACGACCTGGATCACCGGATAATCGCGCGCCAGCACCGCATCGACCACGAGGCGACCGAGGCCCGGAATGTTGTAGACGCTCTCGGTCACGACGACGCCACCGATCAGCAGCGCGATGCCGATGCCGATCACGGTGATGATCGGAACCGCGGCGTTCCTCAGCGCATGCCGCATCAGCACGACGCGATTGCTCAATCCCTTGGCCCGGGCGGTGCGGATGTAGTCCTCGCCGAGGATCTCGATCACGCTGGCGCGGGTGATGCGGGCGATCAGCGCGATGTAGATCACCGCCAGCGTGATGCTGGGCAGGATCAGCCGCTCGATGAAATCGCCGAAACCGTCGCCGATGCGCCGATAGCCCTGCACCGGGACGAGGCCTAGTTCGATCGCGAAGACATAGATCAGCAGATAGCCGACGACGAAGACCGGGATCGAGAAGCCGAAGACGGAAAACCCCATCACGAACCGGTCGATCCAGCTGCCGTGGCGATGCGCGGCGAGCACGCCGAGCGGTACCGCGATCGCTACCGCCAGCACCAGGGTACAGAGGGCGAGCGACAAGGTGGGCTCGATGCGCTGGGAGATCAGTTCGGCGACGGTCTTCTTGAAGAAGAAGCTTTCGCCGAAATCGCCCTGGACCATCTTGGTGATCCAGATGACGAACTGGCTGACCAGAGGTTCGTCCAGGCCGAGCTTGGCCCGGATCTGGGCGACCTGTTCGGCGTTGGCGTTGTCGCCCGCGATCACGGCGGCGGGATCACCGGGCGTGAGCCGCAGCATGAGAAAGACGAAGATCGCCACCATCCCGAGGACCGGGATGGTGGCGAGCATGCGTCGTGCAACGAAGGAAAGCACGATACTTACTGGGCTCGATCGATCAGCTGCCCTTCTTGGTCATGTTCCAGAACACGGGGGCCGGCGCGGCGAGCCAGCCGTCGATCACGCCCTTGCGGTAGACGCCCGAGCCGTACCACTGCCCGACCCAGGCATAGGTGCCGTATTCGAGCGCACGGGCCTGGATCTTCGAAGCGAGTTCCTTCTGCTTGGCGGCATCGGTCTCGCGGGCATATTCGTCGCGCATCTTCTCCATCACCTCGTCGCAGGGCCAGCCGAACGGCGCCTTGTCGCAGGCGGAGTTCAGATAGGCCGTCGAGATCGGGTTTAGGATGTCGACCGAAACCCACGAGGTGAGGAAGGCGTTCCAGCCGCCGGCGGCCGGCGCGTCCTTCTTGGTGCGGCGCGCGACCAGCGTCTGCCAGTCCATCGACTGCATGTCGACCTTCATGCCGATCCGCTCGAGCTGGGCCTTCGCCACCGGCGCCAGGTTGGTCAGAACGTCGAGGTCGGTCGACTGCATCAGCACGGCCGGGGTGCCGTCATAGCCGGCTTCCTTCAGCAGCGCCTTCGCCTTCTCGATGTTCGGCTTCACCAGGATCCCGTCCTTGGGCTCATCCGCCAGCGGCGAACCGCAGACGAACATGGCGCCGCAGACCTTGTAGTACTCGGGGTCGCCGATGACCGCCTGCAGGTATTCCTCCTGACCGATGGCCAGCATCGCCGCCTGGCGGACCTTCTGGTTGTTGAAGGGGGGGTGCAGGTGGTTGAAGCGGAGCACGTACTGGTTGCCGAGTTGGTTCCAGTTGAAGAAGGTGATGTTGCGATCCTTCTTCAGCACCGGATAGAGGTCGTGCTTGGGACCTTCGATCAGGTCGACTTCGCCGTTGAGAAGGGCGTTCACCGCCGTCTGTCCGTCGGGAATGGCAACCCATTCGACCCGGTCGACCTTGACCACCTTGCCGCCGGCGACGCCGCTCGCCGGTTCACTGCGCGGCTTGTACTTCGTGTTCTTCACATAGACGGTCTTTTCGCCCGGCTTCCACTCGTCCTTGTTGAAGACGAAGGGGCCCGAGCCGGTGGTGTCGGAGATCTGCTCCATCGGGTTCCCGTCGGCGACGCGCTTGGGCATCATGAAGGGAACGTTCGAGCTGGGTTTGCCCAGCGTCTCGAGCACCAGGCCGTAGGAGGCCTTGAGCACCAGTTTGAAGGTCTTCTCGTTCACGGCCTCGAGCTTGTCCACATAGGACATCAGCTTCTGGCCCATCGTGTCGCGGGCACCCCAGCGCTTGATCGACGCGATGCAGTCTTCCGACGTGACCGGCGCGCCGTCGTGCCAGAGCTGGCCGTCACGCAGCGTGAAGGTGTAGGTCAGCTTGTCGGCACTGATCTCGTACTTGTCCACCATCTGCGGGTGGACCTTCTGGTTCGCATCGACCGAAAAGAGAGTGTCGTAGATCATGTAGCCGTGGTTGCGGACGATATAGGCGGTCGTCCAGATCGGATCGATGATCTTCAGATCGGAATGCATCACGGCGCGGATGGTCTGCGCCTGCGCGGCGCTTGGAGCGATCCCCTGACTGGCGCCGACCGCCAGTACCGCCCCCGCGGCAAGGCCCACGAATTTGCTGAAACTCATCATGCTCTCCCTAGCCTGGTTTCCTCGAGACTGCCGGATACCTCGGCAATTTGCGTGCCAGGGCGGATCCCGGTCTCGATATCCCGTTAGGTTAGCGCAATCGCTGCCCGACTCGGAAGCAGCACGTTTGCGGACTGATCAGGGACAGGGCAGCTGCCGGTTTATCGGGCGGCGCCGGCCGCCATCGCGTGCCGCAGAATGCGGCAGGATGTGACCATCTTGCCGATCGGATGCTCGGTAAATTTGCCCACCGCCAGCAGTGCCGCCGCCTTGACTTCCGGTTCCGGGGCGGCAGCCCGCCCGAGATCCCGCGCCAGAGCCTCTTGCAGGGGTCTCGCCTTCCGGAGATTCCCGGCGATCGCCTTTCGCAGGGCGCCTGAAGAATCGGTGGGCGCGAGAACGGACCAGGACAGTGCGAGAAAAGCGGGCCAATGGGCCAAATGACGCCACATGCTGGCGACGATGCGTCCTTCGTCTCGTTCGCCGAGGAGATTGAGCTGCGCGACCAGGGTGGCTGTCGCGGGGGCCATTTCCGCGAAGGTGAGAAGCTTCGGCAACTGTTCGACCCGCAGGGGCGCTTCGGGCCCGGCATCCGGCGATGACGAGGATCCGCCGGGTCGTCGGAGGAAGGCACCGAGGGCGAGGAGGTTGATCGTATTGCTGTGGTCGTAGCTCGCGAGCACGCGCTCGATCCCGGCCAGGTCGATGGCCGACAGGCCGACGGCGGCCAGCACCGCCGGCGGCAAGGCCGCGGTCGCCGGCAGGTCCATCCGTTCCCGCAGCTGCTCCGCGCCGATATCCAGGCGTCCGGGCCGATAGAGCGGCCGCACCGTGCCCCACACCCAGGGCAATGCCCGCGGCATGGTGGCCAGATGCCGCCAGACCAGGTTGACCACCGGGACACCGATGGTGGACCGGATATCGGCGAACAGGTCCGCGATCTCCCCTGTCGCCTCGGCCTCGGTGACGGCGGCGACCGGATCGCCCCCGGTCGTCACGCTGCCTGCTGTTCCTGCCGGCGCAGCACCCGCCCGGGCGAAGCACCGGTCGACTTGCCGTTTTCCCAGACCGCCGCGCCGTTCACATAGACCGAGGCGATGCCGGCGGCGGGTTGAATCGGCTTCTCGAAGGTGGCGGTGTCGCCGATCGTCGCCGGATCGAAGACGACGATGTCGGCGAAGGCGCCGGCGCGGAGATGGCCGCGGTCCTTCAAGCCGAAATTGGCGGCCGAGAGGCCGGTCATGCGCCGCACGGCATCCTCGAGGCTGAAGAGCTTCAGGTCGCGCGAGTAGTGGCCGAGCACGCGCGGGAAGGTGCCCCAGAGCCGGGGATGGGGATGCGCGTCGCCGGGAATCCCGTCCGAGCCCACCATCGCCTTCTCGTGGCTGAGGATGCGCTGCACGTCGTCCTCGTGCATCTGGAAGTAGATCGCGCCCCCTGGCACCAGGCGCTTGGCCGCCTCGAGGCGGCTCATCTGCATTTCGGCTGCGATCTCGTCGAGATCGCGGCCCGCGGCCGAGGGCATGACCTCGGACCCGGTGATCAGGACCTTCTCCGAACGGTCGACCATTTCCGGGCGCAGGATGGTCGAGCCGGCGGTATAGGGATAGACGTCGAAGGCGATCGGCTGCCGGCGCATCGCCTCCTCGATCTGCGCCAGTGTCTGCGGCGAGCGGCCGAAATTCGCCCGTCCGTTGCACTTGTGGTGCGAGATGACGGTACGGCCGCCGGCCGCGCGCCCGATCGCGAAGGCCTCCTCCAGCGCTTCGGTGATCTTCTCGGCCTCGTCGCGGATATGCGCGGTATAGACCGCCCCGGCCGGACCGAGAGGCTCCACCAGTTCGATCAGTTCCTCGGTGCTGGCCGGCATGGCCGGCGGATAGAACAGCCCGCTCGAAAGGCCGATGGCCCCGTCGTCCAGCGCGCCCTTCAGCATCGTCTTCATCCGCGCGATCTCGTCCTTGCGCGCATGCCGGTTCAGGTCGTCGCCCATGACCGACATGCGCAGCGTCGAGTGCCCAACCAGGAAGGCCGAGTTGAGCGCGGGCCGGGCCGCCTCCACCTTGCCCATGAATTCCTCCATGGTGGGCGCGACCAGCCGGTCGTCCTTGAAGAGGAGCCGCAGGACCGAGCCCACCCCCTTGGTCTTGTCGTAGGGCGCGGCGGAGGCGCCGCAATTGCCGCAGATGACCGTCGTCACGCCCTGGCTCGCCTTCATCTCCATGCGCGGCGTCTCGATCAGCGCGGCGTCGTCATGTGTGTGCACGTCGATGAATCCCGGGGCGGCGGCCAGCCCGTCGAGATCGACCGTCCGCTTCGCCTTGCGGTCCGCCAGGTCGCCGATGGCGGTGATCCGATCGCCGCGGACGGCGATGTCGGCGCGGTAGCGCGGGGCGCCGGTGCCGTCGAACACCGTGGCGCCCTTCAGGATCAGATCGTCGGACATGCTCATTCTCCTCGGGACTTCAGTCGCAGCACTGTGACGCCGTTGTGCCGCGGATGGTAGGTGGCGGGCGAAAGGTCGGGGGCCGCGTGCCGGCCGGCGATCAGGGCCCGGACGGCGATATCCTCGGGGCTCACCGTCAGGGAGAAGTCGCGGCCCCGATAGCGCCAGGCCAGGATCTGCCCGGCCGTAACCGCGGGATCGGCCAGCATGGCGGCCGTTGGGGCGGGGGGCAGGCCGGTGACGAAAAGCGCCTCCGCGGGCAGGTCGTCGTCGGCCAGCAGCAGCCTGAAGCCGCGCGCATGCGCCTCGCGGATGCGCCGCGCATGGCTGATGTGGTCGTCGAAGAAGGCGAGGCTCACGCCCTCGCCGGCGGCGACCTCGTGATCCATCCAGTCGCCCAGCCGGTAGTCGATCCCGGGTTCGCGATGCTCCAGGTTCTCATGTTCGATGTCGAAGCTGACGATGCGCGCTTCCGGTGCCGCCTGCCGGAACAGCCAGGCGCTGTGCCCTTTCCAGGTGCCGCTCTCCACGATCAGTGCGGGTGCCAGCACGCGCACCGCCGCGAACAGGCAGAGCGAGCCGTTGAACCCGCTGCCGCCAGCATTGTCGCGCACCGGCCGGCGGGCGAAGACGGTGATGAACTCCTCGATCAAGGCCTTGGCATCGGCGCTGCCGCCGATGGAGACGAGCCAGGGCTGCAGCGCCGCCGCCGCATTGCCGACCAGACGCTCGCGCATAGGCCCGGGCGCGGGCAACGCGTCCGCGTCGTTCGCCGACTTCTTCAGCGCCAGCCGATAGCGCGGCAGGACATGCCGATTGAGGCCACGGACGATCGATGCCTTGAGATTCAAGGCTCAGGCCCGCGCCAGCGCCTGGTCCAGGTCGGCGATCAGGTCCCCGGGCGTCTCGATCCCGACCGACAGCCGCACCACGTCCGGCCCGGCCCCGGCGGCGGCGAGCTGCTCGGGCGCGAGTTGCCGGTGCGTGGTCGAGGCCGGGTGGATGATCAGGCTCCGGGTATCGCCGATATTGGCGAGGTGGGAGAAGATCTCGACTCCCTCGACCAGCTTCACGCCGGCCTCATAGCCGCCCTTCACCCCGAAGGTGAAGACCGCGCCGGCCCCTTTCGGCAGGTATTTCCGGGCGAGCGAATGATACCGGTCGCTGGGCAGGCCCGCATAGGACACCCAGGAAACCTTCGGGTGGCCCTTCAGGAACTCGGCCACCTCGAGCGCATTCTCGCTGTGCCGCTGCATGCGGAGCGGCAGTGTCTCGATCCCGGTCAGGATCAGGAAGGCGTTCATGGGGGCGAGCGTCGGCCCCAGGTCGCGCAACCCCACGGCGCGACAGGCCACCGCGAAGGCGAGGTTGCCGAAGGTTTCGTGGAAGCGGAGACCATGGTAGCTGGGCGTCGGCTCGCTCAGATGCGGAAACCGCCCCGGCACCTTCGACCAGTCGAAGCGCCCGCCGTCGACGACGATGCCGCCCAGCGAATTCCCGTGCCCGCCGAGGAACTTGGTCAGCGAATGGATGACGATGTCCGCACCCCATTCGAAGGGGCGGCACAGATAGGGCGAGGCCAGCGTGTTGTCGACGATGAGCGGTATGCCGGCGTCGTGCGCCACCTTCGCGATCGCCTGGATGTCGTGCACCACGCCGCCGGGATTGGCCAGGCTCTCGATGAAGACGGCCTTGGTCTTCTCCGTGATCGCCCGGGCGATGTTCTCCGGCTCGTCCGCATCGACGAAATGGGTTTTCCAGCCGAAGCGCTGGAAGCTGTACCCCAGCTGCGTGATCGACCCGCCATAGAGTTTTTTCGAGGCGACCAGTTCGTCGCCCGGCTGCATCAGCGTGTGGAAGGCGAGGAGCTGCGCCCCGTGCCCCGATGCGGCGGCGCAGGCCGCCGTTCCGCCTTCCAGTGCCGCCACCCGTTCCTCCAGCACCGAGACGGTGGGGTTGGTGAGGCGCGTGTAGATGTTGCCGAAGACCTGCAGGTTGAACAGCGAGGCCGCATGGTCGACATCGTCGAAGACATAGGCCGTCGTCTGATAGATCGGCGTGGTGCGCGCGCCGGTGGATTCATCCGGCGCGGCACCCGCATGCACGGCGAGCGTCTCGAAGCCCGGCTTCGGCTGGTTCATCGTCTTCTCCGTGTTTTCTAGGTGCGGCCGCCGACCTTCTTGCGCCGCCTGCTCGAGATGACGTGGGTGTTGACGCCCATCCAGCCGATCTCCCCCGACAGGCGGCCGAACTCGATCTTGGGGCAGCGATCCATCACCACCTTCAGCCCGGCGTCTTCCGCCTTCGCCGCCGCCGTGTCGTGGCGGATGCCGAGCTGCATCCACAGCACCTTGGCACCGATCGCGATGGCCTCCTCGGTGATGGCCGGGATCGCTTCCACGTTGCGGAAGCAGTCCACCATGTCGACCGGTTCGGGGATTTCCTTCAGGCTGGCATAGACCTTCTCGCCCAGGATCTCCTGGCCGGCCGCTCCCGGATTCACCGGGATGACGCGGTAGCCCTTCTCCTGCAGGTATTTCATGGCGAAGAAGCTCGGCCGGTTCCAGTTGGCCGAGGCGCCGACCATGGCGATGCTCTTGCAGCCCTTCAGGATGCCGAGGATATAGGCGTTGTCGTAGGACGAATGGTCCATCAGCAGCCCCGCCAGACCGGCTGGCGCTTCTCCAGGAAGGCATCCATGCCTTCCGCGGCGTCGGCCGCCATCAGGTTTTCCAGCATCACCTTGCTCGCATAGAGATAGGCCTCGTCCAGCGTCAGTTCGAGCTGACGGTAGAACGCCTCCTTGCCGACCTTCAGCGTGTAGGAGGACTTGGACGCGATCTTGCGGGCGAGCGCGCGGACCGCCTCGTCCAGTTCGCCCGCCGGCACGACCTGGTTGACGAGGCCCATGCGCGCCGCCGCTTCGGCATCGATCATCTCGCCGGTCAGCAGCATCTCCATGGCGTGCTTGGGGGCCACGTTTCGCGACAGCGCCACCATCGGGGTGGAGCAGAACAGGCCGATATTCACACCCGGCGTGGCGAAACGCGCGCCATCGGCCGCGATCGCGAGGTCACATGAGGCGACCAGCTGGCAGCCCGCCGCGGTGGCGATGCCGTGTACGCGGGCGATGACCGGCTTCGGCAGGCGGACGATGCTGGTCATCATCCGCGCGCACTTCTTCATCAGCACGTCGTAGAAGGCCGTGTCGACCCGGTTCCGCACCTCGCGCAGGTCGTGTCCGGCGCAGAAGCCCGGCCCTTCGCCGGCGATCACGACCACCCGGACCGCCGCGTCGTCGCGGATGGCATCCAGCTCTCCCTGCAGCGCATCGATCATCGCCTCCGACAGCGCATTGCGCGCCGCCGGGCGGTTCATGGTCAGCATGCGGATGCCATCGGCATCGTGCCGCAGCAAGAGCGGCACCGGCTCGATAGCGGGGCTCGCGCTCATCGGCGTCTCCTCGAAAAGGTCGGCGATCATATCCCCTGACCCGCCGGCATTGAAGCGCGCTAGTCTCCGTGCTCCAGGCTGGAAGAAAGGACGAACCATGCCACTGCCGCGCGAGGACGGATGCGTGTTCTGCCGGATCATCGAGGGCACCTTGCCTTCGATCAAACTCTACGAAGACGCCGAAACCATGGCCTTCATGGATATCAAGCCCTTCTCGGAGGGCCACTGTCTGTCGGTCACCAAGGGCCACTGGCCGGATATTTCCAGCATCCCGGCGGAGGCTATGGCCGCGGCCGCGCGGACGGCGCATCGCGTCGGCAACGCGGTGCTGAAGGCGACGGGCGCCGACGGCCTCAACCTCCTGCAGGCGAACGGCACGGCGGCGAACCAGACGGTGTTCCACCTGCACATCCACATGATTCCGCGCCGGCACGGCGACGGCGGCATCAGGTCCTGGGCGGCGGCGCAGCCGGTCGAGGATCCCAAGAGCCTGGAGCCGATCGCCGCCGCCATCCGCGCGGCTCTGGGTTGAGCCGATGCGCCAGGCCATCGCTATCCGGCATCTCGCCTTCGAGGATCTCGGCCTCCTCGGGCCGCTGCTCGCGGATACCGGCTTTTCCGTTCGCTATCTCGATGCGGGACTGGACCCGATCGATGCCGCCGAAGTCGCCGCGGCCGATCTTCTGATCGTCCTGGGTGGCCCCATCGGTGCCTATGAGGAGGAGGCCTATCCCTTCCTGGCGCCGGAGGTGCGCGCCATCGAAATGCGCCTGCGGGCCGACCGGCCGACGCTCGGCATCTGCCTCGGCGCGCAGCTCATGGCGCGCGCGCTCGGCGCTCGCGTCTATCCGGGCATCGCCAAGGAAATCGGCTTCGCCGGACTCACCTTGAGCGATGAGGGCAGGCGCTCCTGTCTGCGTCACCTGGAAGGCGGCCCCGTCCTGCACTGGCACGGCGATACCTTCGACCTGCCGCCGGGCGCCGTTCATCTGGCCTCGACGGCGGTCTGCCGCAACCAGGCATTCAGCCACGGCACCTCGCTCGCCCTGCAGTTCCATGCCGAGGTCGATGTCCGCCGCCTGGAATCCTGGCTCATCGGCCACACCGTCGAGATCGGCTCGGTCCCGGGCTTGAAGGTCACCGATCTGCGGGCCGACGGCCTGAGAGTGGCCGACGATCTCCTGGCGCGTGGCCGGGCGGCGATGCAGGCCTGGCTTGACGGGCTTTGGCCGTCCGCCATGCTTCACAGAGGGCGGGGAACCTGATATCCGCCTATCCGTATAGAGTGGGAGGAAGCGCGATCGTGGATCAACGCGCAAAATTGTCCTGGACGCTGGCCGAGGTCACGCGCGGCAACGCGGTGGCCGTCGGTGACCGGCCCGCCATCGTCTATGAAGGCGAAACGATCACCTATCGAACCCTGGACGAGCGGGTGAACCGCGCCGCCAACGGGTTGATCGCCGAGGGGCTGACGAAGGGGACGCGCTTCGGCCTGCTCGCCAAGAACGGGCCGGCCTTCTTCGAGATCATGCTGGGCGGGGCCAAGAGCGGAACCGTCCTCGTCCCGGTCAATTTCCGCCTCGCGGGGCCCGAGATCGCCTATATCCTGAACGACGCGGGCGCCGAGGTACTGTTCGTCGGCCGCGACTTCTACGATGTCGTCGACACCATCCGCCCGGAACTGAAGACCGTTCGCACGATCATCGCCATCGATGGCGAGCGGCGCGACTGGGAAGCCTATGACGCCTGGCGTGAGCGCCAGCCGGCGGCGGACCCGATGATCGCCATCGACGGCGGCGATGTCGTCGTCCAGATGTACACCTCCGGCACCACCGGGCACCCGAAGGGTGTCCAGCTAATGCATTCCAACTTCCGCAACATCATCATCGATTCCGCGGTGAATTGGGGCCGGACCTGGACGCCGGACGACGTCAACCTGGTCTGCATGCCGCTGTTCCATATCGGCGGCAACGGCTGGGCCCTGATCGGCCTCTATGCCGGCTCGAAGAACGTCGTCACCCGCGACTTCGTGCCCGGCCAGATCCTGCGGCTGATCGAGTCGGAAAGGATCACCAAGGCGCTGCTGGTGCCGGCGATGATCCTTTTCGTGCTGGATGCGCCGGAATCGAAGGACACCGATTTCTCCTCGCTGGACCTCGTCACCTACGGCGCGGCGCCCATGCCGCTCGAACTGGTGCGCCGGGCCGTGAAGACGATGAAATGTGGCTTCGCCCAGCTATACGGCCTGACCGAGACGACCGGCGCCATCACCTATCTGCCGCCGAGCGACCACGGCGACCATGCGCTGGACCGCATGCGCTCCGCCGGCAAGGCGCTCGACGGCGTGGAGATTCGCGTCGTCGACGGGGCCGGCAACGATGTGCCGCTGGGCGAGGTGGGGGAGATCATCTGCCGCTCGTCGCAGGTGATGAAAGGCTATTGGAACCTGCCCGAGGCTACCGCCCGGGCCATGCAGAAGGGCTGGTTCCACTCCGGCGATGCCGGCTATCTCGATGCCGACGGCTATGTCTTCATCCATGACCGGGTGAAGGACATGATCGTGTCGGGCGGCGAGAACATCTATCCGGCCGAGGTGGAAAGCGCCCTCTACGGCCACCCCGCGGTGGCCGACGTCGCCGTCATCGGCATCCCCGACGACCGCTGGGGCGAGGGCGTGAAGGCGATCGTGGTCAAGAAGCCCGGCGCCGAGGTGACGGCGGGCGAACTGATCGACTTCGCCCGCACCAGGATCGCCGGCTACAAGGTGCCGCGGTCGGTCGATTTCATCGATGTCCTGCCGCGCAATCCCAGCGGCAAGATTCTCAAACGTGAACTCCGCGCCCCCTTCTGGGTGGGCAAGCAAAGGCAGGTGAACTGATGTCCGGTCCCCTCACTGGCTATCGCATCGTCGAGCTCGCGGGCATCGGCCCCGGGCCCTTCTGCGCCATGCACCTCTCCGACATGGGGGCCGAGGTTCTCCGTGTCGACCGTACCCAGGATGCCGAACTCGGCATCCCCACCGACCCGAAATTCGCGCTGCTCAACCGCGGGCGCCGGTCCATCGCCGTCAACCTGAAGACCAAGGAAGGCGTCGAGGCCGTCCTGAAGCTGATCGAAAAGGCCGACGGCCTGATCGAAGGATTCCGTCCCGGCGTCACCGAGCGCCTCGGCCTCGGCCCCGATGTCTGCCTGAAGCGCAACCCCAAGCTGGTTTATGGCCGGATGACCGGCTTCGGCCAGGAAGGCCCGATCGCGCACGCGGCCGGCCACGACCTCAACTACATCGCCATGTCCGGCGCGCTGCACATGATCGGCCGCAAGGGCCAGAAGCCCACCCCGCCGCTCAACCTGGTGGGCGACTTCGGCGGTGGCGCCCTCTACCTCGCCTTCGGCATGGTCTGCGCTTTGCTCGAAGCCTCGAAGTCCGGCAAGGGCCAGGTGGTCGATGCCGCCATGGTCGACGGGGCGGCGCATCTCACCACCGCCATCTACGGCATGATGGGGATCGGCCGCTGGAACGAGACCCGGGGCGACAACATCCTCGACTCCGGTGCGCCCTGGTACGACGTCTACGAGACCAGGGACGGCAAGTACGTCTCGATCGGCTCGATCGAGGCGAAGTTCTACGACGAGCTGCTGCGCCTCACCGGCCTCAACAACGAGGATCTGCCCAAGCAGTGGGACAAGCCCAACTGGGGCAAGCTCCGCGACCGCTTCACCGAGGTGTTCAAGAACAAGACCCGCGACGAGTGGTGCGAGATCATGGAGGGCAGCGACGTCTGCTTCGCCCCCGTGCTGGCGCCGTCGGAAGTGGCGAGCCATCCGCACAACAAGCTGCGCGGCACCTTCGTCGAAGTGGAAGGCGTGGTCCAGCCGGGCCCAGCCCCGCGCTTCAGCCGCACCAAGCCCAAGATCCAGCGCCCGCCGGCCAAGCCCGGGGAGCACACGGAAGAGGCCCTGAAGGACTGGGGCTTCTCGGCCGGTGACGTCGCCGCGATGAAGACCGCCGGCGCCATCGCATGAGCGAGGGGCGCCTTGCCGGCAAGGTCGCGCTGGTCACCGGTGCCGCCTCCGGCATCGGCAAGGCGACGGCCGAGCTGTTCCGCCGGGAGGGCGCCCAGCTCATCTTGAGCGACCTGAACGGGCCGGGGGTGGAGGCGGTGGCCGCCGCTCTCGGCAATTCCTCACTCGGGCTGCAGCACGACGTCACCGACGAGGCCGCCTGGGAACGGGTGATGGCGGCCGGGAAGGGGGCCTTCGGCCGCCTCGACATCGTCGTCAACAATGCCGGGGTGGGACGGGGATCGCCGCTGCTCGAAACCAGCCTCGCCCAATGGCGCGACGTGATCGCCGCCAATCTCGACAGCGTCTTCTTGGGCTGCCGCTTCGGCGTGGCGGCGATGAAGGAGACCGGCGGGTCGATCGTCAACATCTCGTCCATTCTGGGCATCGTCGGCACGCCCTTCGCGCTCGCCTATTCGGCCTCCAAGGGCGGCGTGCGGCTCTTGACCAAGTCGGTGGCGCTGGAATGCGCGCAGTCCGGCTGGCGCATCCGGGTGAACTCGGTCCACCCGGGCTATATCGACACGCCGATGGTCCAGGCCAGCATCGCCAATTCGCCGGCCCCCGACGACCGCAAGAAGCACCTCCTGACCCAGCACCCGATCGGCCGGCTGGGCCAGGCGTCGGAGATTGCCGAAGGCATCCTCTACCTCGCCTCCGATGCCTCCAGCTTCGTCACCGGCACCGAACTGGTGGTCGACGGCGGCTATACGGCCCGATAGCGACGGCCCTCGCCCTTTGTGACGCGCCCTGTCGGGCGCTCCTCGGGGTGACGGCTTTTGCTCTAAGGAGGTAACCCTCATCCTGAGGGGCCGCGTCAGCGGCCGTCTCGAAGGACGAGGGTGGACCCGCGCCGTTGGCCGCTACACTTTCGCCGCCACCGCTTCGATTTCGATCAGGAAGTCGGGTGAGGCGAGGCCGGCGACGATCAGGAGCGTCGAGGCCGGACGGTAGTCTCCCACCTGATAGCGGGCACGGACCTCGCGGGCGGGGCCGATATGGTCCTTGCTGGTCAGGAAGGTGGTCACCTTCACCACGTCCCCGAGGTCCATCCCGGCGCTCTTCAGCACGCCGGTGATGTTCTTCCAGCACTGCTCGGCCTGGGCGGCGATCCCCTGGGCCACCGTTCCGTCAGGTGCCACGCCGACCTGACCGGAAACATGCAGCCAGCGGGCATTGGCGGCCACTTCGATGCCGTTGCTGTAGGATGGCGCGACCGGTGGTGCGATCGTCGTCGGATTGTGGACCTTGTGCATGGCGGATCTCCCCTTGTTCGTATCCGATGCCCATCATGCCCCAGGCCCGGCGATTGACGCCACGGCTGAGCGGCTCGATCATCCAGAAATCACGATTCGGGGGGCGTTATGGCGCTCGCGGAAGGTTTCAATTCTGAGGCGGCGCTGGCCTCGCCCAGGCCCGAGGACAAGGCGATGGCCGACGGTCTCGCCCGGCGCCGCGCGGTTCTCTACGGCGTCGGCATCGTCCTGACCCTGGCATGGCTCGCCGCGGCGGGCTACGGGGTGCAGACGACATGGGACTGGCGCAACATCCGCTCGCTCGTCCCGCACGAGATGGGGGCGCTGATCACCGGTGTGATGGCCCCGCTCGCGCTTCTCTGGTCCTACCTCGCCTTTGCCCTCGTGGGGACGGAGCGGCGGCGCCAGGCGGCTGCCCTCAGCCGCCTGCTCACCGATCTCAGCTATCCCACGCCGCAGGCGACCGGCCGCGTGCGCGAGATCACGGAAACCCTCGACCAGCAGACCCGGGTGATCAAGGAACTCTCCGAATCCGCGGTCGGCACGGCCAGCACCGCCGCGCAGGACCTCGCCCGGGTCACCGCCGAGTTGCGGAGCATGCTGCAGGAAGGTTCGGAAGGCTTCGACAAGATCGCCCGCCGGCAGACCACGGTGATCGAACTCGCGCGCGCCGAGCACGTGCAGGCGCTGAACAGCACGGCTACCGCGCTCGAAAGCCGCGCCGGGGCGGTCGAGGCCTTCATGCGGGCGAAAGCGGAGGAACTGTCCAAGATCGCCAGCGCCGTGGTGATGCAGGGCAATGCGATACACGAGGCGGCGCGACAGCAGGCGGACGTGATCGGCGACGCCGCGCGTGTCGTGACCGCGAAGCTGGAACTGGCCCGGGAGGCCCTGCGCGAGCAGGCCTCGGCGCTCGCCCAGGTGACCGACCGGGCCCAGCAGGTCTCCGCCGCGACCGGATCGGCTTTCGGCGAGCACGCGGCGGGGCTTCTGGCGGCGGCCGATGCCGCGGCCCTCCGCGCGCGCGCGGCGATCGACGAGATGAAGACCGGCGCGCAGGAGGCCGAGGGGCGCATCGCGAGTTTCGTGACCCGGATCGACGGGGCGAGCGAGGCGCTGCGTCGGCGCACGGAAACGACCGGCGCCGCCGCCGATGCGGCGACGGTGCGGTTGCGCGAGGCGACCGGCGCATTCGGCCGGCAGGCCGTGGAACTGGAGGCGGCGGGCGACCGCGCGGTGAAACGCGTCACCGAGGCGGGCGAGGTCGTCGACGCCCGGACCGCGCAGCTGGTGGACCACACCGGAACCCTGGATGGCCGCCTCGTCCGCCTGTCGGAGACGTTGCAGGAGACCCTGGAACAGTCGCGGTCGGCCGCCTACGGCGTATCGAAGGAAACCGCTCAGCTGGGCGAGGTCGCCGCCGGCGCAGACCAGCGCATGCGCGACCTCACCGAACTCACCAAGCGCGAAGTGGCGCTTCTCGCCGCCATGAACGAGCGCGCCCGGATCGAGGCGACCGGCCTCGTCGAAAGCTATCGCGAGCAGGCGGAAGCCCTGACCGGGGCGGCGGACGCCGCCGGGCAGCGGGCCGAACGCATGTCCGACATGCTGGCCATGCGCAAGGGCGAGATCCAGCGCCTGGCGAAGGACGTGGCCGGCTCGGTCGAGGAGATCGACGGCGTCCTGAAGCGCGGCCAGGAGGAGGTGCTCTCGGCCGCCCGGCGGGCCGAGGAGCAATCGATGGACGCGGCCCTGAAGCTGCGCCGCCAGGCCGAGGCGATCGACGAGACGGCGACCGGTGCCAGCGGCAAGCTGCGCGAGGCGATCGAGACCAGTCGCCGGCAATCGGCCGAGCTGGACGCCTCGGCCGAACGGGCGGCGCAGCGCCTGCGCGAGCTGGGCGAGACCAGCCGTGGCGAGATGCGGGCGCTGGCGGAAGCCGGCGACCGCGCGGCGGCGGGGCTGGCCGAGGCGGAAACCACGGCGCGCGACCGCTTCAAGGCCTTCTCCGACACCGCCGAGCAGGCGGTGCTGAGCGTACGCCAGGCCGGTACCGCGGCGACGGACCAGACCCGCGAGCTCTCCGGCCTCGCCAAGCAGGCTTCCGCCGAACTCTATGCGCTCGGCGACGGCGCGCGCGAGCGGGCCGAGGCCCTGATGGCGGCGGCGGCCGAGGCCAGGGGCCTGTTCGACGGCTTCAGCCAGGCGGCCGATCTCGCCCGCCGGGAGGCTGAGAAGGCCGGGCTCGCGGCGACCGGCGCGCAGGGCGCCTTCCACGAGGCGGCGAACAAGGCGACCGGCGAGGCCGAGCGCATCCGCGAGATCCTGCAGGGCCAGGCGGACGGGCTGGCGCGGATCGCGAGCCATCTGGCGATGCAGGCGCAGACGATCGGGGAAACCTTCCGCAGCCGCGCCGGAGAGCTCACCGCCGCGGCCGACCGCGTCTCGCGCGATACCGAGGCGGCCTCGATCGCCTTCGAGCGGCAGTCCGTATCGCTGACCGCGGCCGGTGAATCGGCGGAATCCCGCCTTCGCGAGTTGGGTGCCTTGCTGGACGAGCGCGCGCGCGACCTGGTGGCGGCATCCGGTACGGCGGGGTCGCGCCTGGAAGTGGCGAGCGAGGTTCTGCACAACCGCCGCGAGGAGTTGATCGAGGCGACGCGCCGGGCCCAGACGGAGACGGAATCGGCCGCCATCTCGCTGTCGCGCCAGGCGGATGTCGCGACGGCCAAGGCCTCCGCGCTCATCGAGCGGATGGACCGGATCGGCGAGACGATCGAGCGGCGGACGGAATCGCTCGACTCCGCCACCGACCGCACGCTCGCCAAGGTGAAGGCGACGGGCGAGGGGCTGGAGCGTCAGGCCGAGGATCTGGCCGCCGCGGCGGAGCGCGCCGCCAGCCGCGCGCAAGCCTCGGTCGATCGCTTCAAGGAGCAGTCGGCGGCTCTCGCCAAGGCTTCCGTCGACGTGGCGGCCCAGGAGCAGGCGCTGCGCGACACCGCTTCGACCCTCCGCGGCGAAAGCTTCCTCCGGGCCGCGGCCTTCCTGACCGACAGCCTGAACGCGCTTGCGATCGATCTCACCCGGCAGATCGACCGCAACCTGGCGGAGGAACTCTGGGCCCGCTACGTGAAGGGCGAGCGTGGCATCTTCGCCCGCCGCCTCGCCAAGCAGGCCGATCTCGACCGGCTGCGCCAGCGCTATCGCGAGGATCCCGACTTCCGCCGCTATACCGACCTCTACCTGCGGGATTTCGACAAGCTCTTGACCCGGGCCAAGGAGGTGGAGCACGAGGACGTGCTGACCTCCACCTTCCTCACAGCCGATGTCGGCAAGGTCTACATGCTGTTGAAGGAAACCGTGGGCAAGCCCGCCTAAGGGGCCGGCTTCCGAAGCTTTTCGCGGGGGACCAGTTTCGCGGTGGCCGAGGCGACGGCGAGGAGGTTGCCCGCCTCGTCCTCCATCCGCGCTTCCAGGAAGACGGTCGACTTGCCCCATTGCAGGACCCGGGCCGTGGCGATCAGGCGGCCGGGTAGGGCGGGCTTCAGGAAGGACGTCTTCAGTTCCAGGGTCGGTACGAAGACGCTGAAGCCGCTCTTGCCGACGGCGGCGATCGCCATCGCATCGTCCAGCATGGCAACCAGGAAGCCGCCCTGGACAACGCCCATCGGATTGCAGAAGTCGGGACGGGCGGTGAAGGCGACGACGGCGATGCCGGCTTCCGCGTCGATCGACTGCACGTCGACGCCGAGCAGCCGCGAGGCCGGCGGCATGACGCCGGTGCCCAGGTGCTGGGCGATCGGGCTCTGGTCGGTCATGGGGTAAGGACTTTCATGGCTGCCTTGCCGAGCCGTAGCTCGCGGGGGCCTCGCCCGTCTTCGCCCGGCGGGCTACGGCGCGGCAGCCTTCCCTCGCTACGCGAGCGAAGGCTGGTGGGCGGTGAAGGGCTCGAACCTCCGACCCTCTCGGTGTAAACGAGATGCTCTACCAACTGAGCTAACCGCCCATCGCGACCCGTCGGGGTCAATGCGAAACCGGCCGCCCCGAAGGCGGCCGGCATTTCTCTATCGCCCTATGTCCTCGTGCGCTGCCCGATGGCGCGCGTTCAGTTCACCGCGTCCTTGAGGCCCTTTCCGGCGCGGAACTTCGGCTGCTTGGAGGCGGGGATGTTGATCTGTTCGCCGGTGCGCGGGTTGCGCCCGGTCGAGGCGGCGCGCTTCGAGACACTGAAGGTGCCGAAGCCGACCAGCCTCACCTCGTCGCCCTTCTTCAACGCCTTCGTGATGCTGTCGAAAACGGTATCGACGGCCTTCGTTGCGTCGGTCTTCGAAAGACCGGTATCGTCGGCGACCTTGGCGATCAGATCGACCTTGTTCACGGGCTGCCCCCTTCTGTTCAACGGTTATGGGTTCGCGGCTTTCCGCGGCGTAGCCACCGCGTGAAGAGGGGCAGGATAGCCCCGCCCCGAAAGCGACGTCAAAGAGATTTCGGTGATATTCCTAGGTTTGATGCGGTATCGGGCGTGCCCGTGAGAGCACGCCCGCACCGTTTGTCAATGGGTCGTAACGCCCTCGATATCGCCTTCGACATCGACCGGAGGCCGGGGCTTCTTCGCCTCTTCCTCCTCCTCGTTCCACTCGATGGGAAGGGGCTCGCGGACCAGCGCGTGCTTGATCACCTCGTCCAGATGCGAGACGGGAATGATCTGCATGCCCTTCTTCACGTTGTCGGGAATCTCGGCCAGGTCCTTCTCGTTCTCCTTCGGGATCAGGACCACCTTGATGCCGCCGCGCAGCGCCGCCAGCAGTTTCTCCTTCAGGCCGCCGATGGCCAGCACCCGGCCGCGCAGCGTGATCTCGCCGGTCATGGCGATGTCGCGGCGGATCGGGATCTGGGTCAGCACCGAGACGATCGAGGTCACCATGCCCACGCCGGCCGAGGGGCCGTCCTTCGGCGTCGCCCCTTCGGGCACGTGGATGTGGATGTCCTTGCGGTCGAACATCGGCGGCTTCAGACCGAAGCGGAGAGCCTTCGAGCGGACGTAGGACTTCGCCGCCTGGATCGACTCCTGCATCACGTCGCCGAGCTTGCCGGTGATCGTCATGCGGCCGCGGCCCGGCGTCATCACCGATTCGATGGTGAGCAGCTCGCCACCCACCTCGGTCCAGGCGAGACCGGTGACGATGCCCACCATGTCCTCCAGCTCGACCTCGCCGTAGCGGAACTTCCGCACGCCGGCATATTTCTCGAGGTTGGCCTTGGTGATCTTCACCTGCTTCGCCTTGCTGGTCATGATCTCCTTGATCGCCTTCCGGGTCAGGCTGGCGATCTCACGCTCCAGGCTGCGCACGCCCGCTTCGCGGGTGTAGTAGCGGATCAGGTCGCGCAGCGCCTCGTCGGTGATCGAGAATTCGCCCGGCTTCAGCGCATGCGCCTCGTACTGCTTGTCCATCAGATGGCGCTTCGCGATCTCGACCTTCTCGTCCTCGGTGTAGCCCGAGAGCCGGATCAGTTCCATGCGGTCCAGCAGCGGCTGCGGCATGCGCAGCGTGTTCGCCGTGCAGATGAACATCACGTCCGAGAGGTCGTAGTCGACCTCCATGTAGTGGTCGGCGAAGGTGTTGTTCTGCTCCGGATCCAGCACCTCGAGCAGGGCCGAGGAGGGGTCGCCCCGGAAGTCCTGGCCCATCTTGTCGATCTCATCCAGCAGGAAGAGCGGGTTGTTGCTCTTCGCCTTCTTCATCGACTGCAGGATCTTGCCGGGCATGGAACCGATATAGGTCCGCCGGTGGCCGCGGATTTCGGCCTCGTCGCGTACGCCGCCGAGCGACATGCGCACGAAGTTCCGCCCCGTCGCCTTGGCGATCGACTTGCCGAGCGAGGTCTTGCCGACGCCGGGAGGGCCGACCAGGCAGAGGATCGGGCCCTTCACCTTGTTGGCGCGCGCCTGCACGGCGAGGTATTCGAGGATACGCTCCTTGACCTTCTCGAGGCCGTAATGGTCCTCGTTCAGGATCTTCTCGGCCGCGTTGATGTCCTTCTTCACCTTGGTGCGCTTGCCCCACGGGATCGACAGCATCCAGTCGAGATAATTGCGCACCACCGTCGCTTCGGCCGACATCGGGCTCATGGTGCGGAGCTTCTTCATCTCCGCCTTGGCCTTGTCGCGGGCTTCCTTGGACAGCTTGGTCTTCTTGATCCGGTCCTCGAGCTCTGCCAGTTCGTCGCGGCCTTCGTCGCCGTCGCCGAGCTCCTTCTGGATCGCCTTCAGCTGTTCGTTCAGGTAGTACTCGCGCTGGGTCTTCTCCATTTGCCGCTTGACGCGGGAACGGATGCGCTTTTCCACCTGCAGCACGCCGATCTCGCCCTCCATCAGGGCATAGACGCGCTCCAGCCGCTCCATGACGCCCTCGATCTCGAGCAGTTCCTGCTTGTCGGAGATCTTGAGCTGCAGATGCGAGGCGATGGTGTCGGCGAGCTTGGAGGGGCTGTCGATCTGGTTCAGCGAGACCAGCACTTCCGGGGGAATCTTGCGGTTCAGCTTCACGTACTGCTCGAACTGCGAGATCACCGTGCGCGACAGCGCCTCGAGTTCGGGGGAGCCCGCATCCTTGTCGACGATCGGCTCCGCCACCGCCTGGAAGAAGTCGGCATTGTCGGTGTAGCTGGTGATCTTGGCTCGGCTGCCGCCCTCGACCAGCACCTTCACGGTGCCGTCCGGAAGCTTCAGGAGCTGCAGGACCGAGGCCACGGTGCCGACGGCATGGATATCGGCCGGGCTCGGATTGTCCTGGGTCGCATTCTTCTGCGCCACCAGCAGGATCTGCTTGTCGTCCTTCATGACGTCTTCCAGTGCGCGGACCGACTTCTCGCGGCCCACGAACAGGGGGACGATCATGTGCGGGAAGACGACGATATCCCGCAGCGGAAGGACAGGATAGGTCTGGGCGCCGGGGGTAACAGGCATTTCTTACTCCTGGATCGGCCCTGGAAAGCGGGTCACGGCCGATCGCATGGGGGGTACCGGAATTGGCATCCCCTCTCGCAAATGGAGATCGGGGAAGGCGGCTTCAAGCCGCCCCGGACGGGGAACGTGCTCACGCGCCGGCCGGGAGGTCCTTCTGCCGCTCGGCATGGACGTAAAGCGGCTTGGCGCGCCCCTCCACCACCTCGCTCGAGATGACGATCTCCTCGACGCCGCGAAGCGACGGTAGATCGTACATCGTATCGAGGAGAATGGCTTCCATGATCGAGCGCAGGCCGCGCGCGCCGGTCTTCCGTGCCAGCGCCTTGCGGGAAATGGCCTTGAGCGCGTCCTCGGAGATCGTGAGGCGCACGTCTTCCATTTCGAACAACCGCTGGTACTGCTTGATCAGGGCGTTCTTGGGCCGCGACAGGATTTCGACCAGGGCGACCTCGTCCAGGTCGTGCAGCGTCGCGATCACCGGCAGGCGGCCGACGAATTCGGGGATCAGGCCGAAGCGCAGCAGATCCTCGGGCTCGACTTCGGCCAGGATGGCCCCGGTCGAGCGGTCGTCCGGCGAACGCACGTCGGCGCCGAAGCCGATCGAGGTGCCCTTGCCGCGCGCGGCGATGATCTTGTCGAGGCCGGCGAAGGCGCCGCCGCAGACGAACAGGATGTTGGTCGTGTCCACCTGCAGGAATTCCTGCTGGGGATGCTTCCGCCCGCCCTGCGGCGGCACCGAGGCGACGGTGCCTTCCATGATCTTCAGCAGCGCCTGCTGCACGCCCTCGCCAGAGACGTCGCGGGTGATCGACGGGTTGTCGGACTTGCGGCTGATCTTGTCGACTTCGTCGATGTAGACGATGCCGCGCTGGGCCCGCTCGACATTGTAGTCGGCCGCCTGCAGCAGCTTCAGGATGATGTTCTCGACATCCTCGCCGACATAGCCGGCTTCGGTCAGGGTCGTCGCATCCGCCATGGTGAAGGGGACGTCCAGGATGCGCGCCAGCGTCTGGGCGAGCAGCGTCTTGCCCGAACCGGTGGGGCCGCACAGCAGGATGTTCGACTTGGCCAGTTCGACGTCGTTGTTCTTGGCGCCGTGGTTCAGCCGCTTGTAGTGATTGTGCACGGCGACCGACAGGACCTTCTTCGCATGCACCTGGCCGATGACGTAATCGTCCAGCACCTTGCGGATTTCCTGCGGCGTGGGCACGCCGTCGCGCGTCTTGACGAGGGTCGACTTGTGCTCCTCGCGGATGATGTCCATGCACAGTTCGACGCATTCATCGCAGATGAATACCGTCGGCCCGGCGATCAGCTTCCGCACCTCGTGCTGGCTCTTGCCGCAGAAGGAGCAGTACAGCGTGTTCTTCGAGTCGCCGCCGGAGAGCTTGGTCATGGGGGATTCGCTCCTAACCGCACCGCAACATCCTAGTCATCGGGCCGTATGGGACACAACAGGGTTGCAGCCGCAAAACCCGTGCCATCCCTGGCTCCATGGCTTCGGGCCGGCTGTCGCCGGTCCCTCGGAAGCTTGCGTCGGACGATACCAAGGAAGTCTTAAATTCGGCCGGATCAAGCCACCGGCTTGGGCTTGTCGTCCTTGCCCTTGCCGCCGTCGATTTCCGGACGCTTCTCGTAGACCTCGTCGATCAGGCCGAACGTCTTCGCCTCTTCCGGGCTCAAGAACTTGTCTCGTTCCATCGATTGTTCAATGACGTCGAGCGGTTGGCCCGTGTGCTTCACGTAGATCTGATTGAGCCGGGCGCGCAGCGACAGGATCTCGCGCGCCTGGATCTCGATGTCGGTCGCCTGGCCCTGCGCGCCGCCGGAGGGCTGGTGGATCATGACCCGGCTGTTGGGAAGGGCATAGCGCATGCCCTTCTCGCCGACGGCGAGCAGCAGCGAGCCCATGGACGCCGCCTGGCCGAAGCAAACCGTCGCCACCTTCGGGCGGATGTACTGCATCGTGTCGTAGATCGCGAGACCGGAGGTGACCACGCCGCCCGGGGAATTGATGTAGATCGAGATTTCCTTGGTCGGGTTGTCGGCTTCCAGGAACAGGAGCTGGGCGCAGACCAGGCTCGACACCTGGTCGTTGATCCCGCCGATGATGAAGATGATCCGCTCCTTCAGGAGGCGCGAATAGATGTCGTAGGCGCGCTCGCCCCGGTTGGTCTGCTCGACCACCATGGGGACGAGGGTATTGGCATAGACTTCGTAGGGATCACGCATTGCTCGCTCCTGCTCGGGGACCGGCGAAGGCCGCTCAGGCCTTCGCTTCCTCCGGCTCCTTCATCATTTCGTCCAGCGACACCGTGCGCTCGCTCACCTTGGCCAGCTCGAGCACGAAGTCGACGACCTTGTCCTCGTAGAGGGGCGCGCGCAGGCGCTGCAGCGCCTCGGGGGTCTTCTGATAGAATTCCATGACCTTGCGCTCCTGGCCGGGGAAGCGGCGGGCTTCCTCGATCATCGCGCGGGTGACCTCGTCGGGGGTCACTTCGATCTTGTTGCGCAGGCCGACCTCCGACAGAACCAGACCGAGGCGCACGCGGCGCTCGGCGATCTTGCGATACTCGGCCTTCACCTCGTCGACAGTCTTGTTCTCCGCTGCCGCCGCGGCTTCCTCGGAGCCCGCATCCTTTATCACTTGGTCCCAGATCTGGCTGAATTCAAGATCGACCAGCCCGGCGGGCACCTCGAAGTCGTAGCGCTTGCTCATCTCGTCGAGCAGGCCGCGCTTCAGCCGGGTCCTGGAAAGCTGGGTGTATTCCTGCTCGTACTGCTTCTTCAGGGCGTCCTTGAGTTCGTCCAGCGTCTGCAGGCCGAGCTTCTTGGCCAGTTCGTCGTCGATCGCCACCGGTTCGGCGACGCGGATCTCCTTCACCGTGGCCTCGAACTCGGCCGTCTTGCCGGCCAGTTCGGTGTTGCGGTAGTCGGCGGGGAAGGCCACCGGGAAGGTCCGGGTGTCGCCGGCATTGGCGCCGACCAGGGCGTTCTCGAAATCGGGCAACAAGGTGCCGGCGCCGAGTTCGATCTGCAGGTCCTTGCCTTCGCCGCCCTCGAACACCTTGCCGTCCAGCCGGCCGACGAAATCGACCACCACAACGTCGCCGATCTCGGCGCCGCGCGGGGTTTCGATCGGGGTGAAGGCGCGCTGGCCCTTGGCGATCCGGTCCAGGCCCTCGGCCAGGCGGGCGTCGTCGACGTCGACGGTCAGCTTCTCGACGCTGATGGCGGAGAAATCGCCCGGATCGACTTCGGGCATCACCTCGATCGACATGGTGTATTCGAGGTCCTGGCCGTCCTCGAAGGTCTTGATGTCGATCTTGGGCTGGAGCGCCGGACGCAGCGAATGCTCGCTCATCGTCTGTTGCGCGATTTCGTTGACGGTCTCTTCCAGCACCTCGCCGAGGATCGCCTTGCCATACTGCTTGCGCAGCAGCGGAAGCGGGATCTTGCCCGGGCGGAAGCCCGGCATGCGGACCTTGGCCCCGAGCTCCACCAGTTTGCTGTCGGTGCGCTTCGCGATGTCATCGCGCCCGATGGTGACCTTGAACTCGCGCTTCAGTCCTTCCGAAGCCGTGACGGTAACCTGTTGCATCGTCGTTCCGTAAAATGTCCTGGGATGCGGTCGCGATCAAAACGTGGTGCGGGCGGAGGGACTTGAACCCCCACGGCATTTCTGCCGCCAGGACCTAAACCTGGTGCGTCTGCCAATTCCGCCACGCCCGCCTAAGGGGCGCCCGTGCCGATCACGCCGTCGGGCTGGATGCCCGCGAAGCGCGCCTCTATAGCATGCCGATTCTGCGGATTTCCAGCGGCAAACGTGGATCTGAGGACGGCGCGGACCGCTATCGCGCGGGCCGGATCTGGCCGCCCGGGATCGCTGAGCGGTGGCGGCCCGGCGCGCGGAACGGGCGCTTGGCCCAGGCCACCTCGGCGTCGCGGGAATTTTCTCCCAAGTCACCCTGTTTATTGTATTATAAGACAGTATGCGCTATCCTTTGTCGGCTGGGGTCGGCAACGGCGGCCCAGCCGCTCCTGGACAGGGTGAAGAAGAGTTAGTCGTTTGCGCGACGGGGACTTGCGCATGGACGCATGCGGCACCGCGCCCGGCTGAGACGGGCGGCGAGGTGGACAAATTTTCCACCGGCAAACGGACAAATGTTCCGGTCGGCCGGGCAGGGAGATGCAAAAAGGGATTGGCCGTCACTGGCGAAATCAGGTCCGGATCGGGCCGAACTGGTGACGCGATGGCCAAAAGCTGGCTCGAATTGGCTCGAATTGGCTGACTTAGGCAGGGCAGGCGCTCTCCGGAAAATAAAAAACTAATTTAAATCAATGGTTTATGGTTTTTCGCCGCCGGCGCCCGCAAGCAGGCACGCGGAAGACGGCGACCATGCCGGTCATGACGTCGGCGCCGGGGGGGGGGCGGACAAGAATGTCCGCGTCTCGAGGCGGACATTTTTGTCCGCCGCCGCGGCTCAGCGCAGCGCGGCGGCGATATTGCCGCCGTCCACCGTCAGCACGGCGGCGGTGGTCTTCGGCGCCAGCGCCAGCTGCAGGAAGGCCTGCGCCACGTCCTCGGCCTTCACTTCCCGGCCGAGAAGATTGCCCGACATGTAGTCCTTCTCGGTGAGGCCCCGGGCCTTGGAGCGTTTCGTCACCATGTCGTCCGTCAGGAGGCCCGACCTGATCCGGTCGGCATTGACCGCGTTGGAGCGGATGCCCTCGGGCCCGTAGTCGAGTGCGTATTGCCGGGAGAGGAACAGTGTCGCCGCCTTCGGCAGCCCATAGGGGCCGAAGTCCGGCCCCGGGTTCACCGCCTGCTTGGAGGCATTGAACAGCAGGCAGCCGCCGGTGCCCTGTTCGCGCATGGCTGCGACGGCGGCCTTGGCCACCGACTGATGGGCGAAGAAGTTGAGCTCGAAACTCTGCCGCAGCACCGCGTCCTCGACCTCGCCGATCCGGCCTTGCCAGGCGGCCCCGGCGTTGGAGACCAGGATATCGATCCCGCCGAGCATGGCGCGGATCTGCGCGAAGGCGGCGGCGACGGATTTCGGCGCGGTGACGTCGCAGGCGATGCCGAGGCCGCCGACTTGTCTGGCGCCGGCTTCCGGCTTGGCGGCCGGCAGGTCCAGCAATACCACCTCCGCGCCTTCCCCCCTGAACGCCCGCGCGGTGGCAAGGCCTATGGCGCCGGCGCCGCCGGTGATCACCGCCACCTGGCCGGTGAGCGGCTTGTCGGCGTTCTTGCCGAGCTTCGCCTGTTCCAGCGACCAGTATTCGATCTCGAACTGGTCGGGTTCCGGGATGCTGCGATAGCGGCCGACCGCCTCGGCATCGGTGATCACCTCGACATTGGTGACCGCGATATCGGCGGCGATCGCCGCATCCTTGGCCGTCTTGCCGAGGCCATAGAGGCCGAGGCCGCGCACCATCACCACCCGCGGATAGGGGTCGAGCGGTTTCTTCTTCGGCTTCGCGCTGGCGTTGTGGCGTTCGAAATAGGCGCGATACTCGGCCGCATAGGCGGCGAGCGCCTCCCTCGCCGCCGCCTTGAACGTCTCCAGTTTCCCGGCCTCCGGGGCCGGCAGGATCAGCGGTTTCGGCTTGGTGCGGATGACATGGTCCGGCGTCACCGTGCCGGCCTGGGCATAGCGCTCGATCCCCTTGCCGTTGACGAAGGCCATGACGCGGGGAGAATTGCGGCGGTCGAGTACGAACCGCCGCCAGCGCCCGGCCTCGGCATCGACGGGTTCGGCCAGCACACCGCGCAGGATCGGGCCGATCTCTGCCGGCGAGGCGAGCTTCTTCGGCAGGGCGACGCCGGTGAAGACGCTCTTCTTGCCCTTGGCGATCCGCTTCTCCGCCAGGGTGACGTAGTGGATCATCCGCTCATAGGCCTCTTTCGCGGTCGCGCCCATGGTGAAGAAGCCGTGGCGGGCGAGCAGCAGGCCCTCGACATGCGGATGGGCCTCGAAGACCTGTTTCGACATCTTGGCGAGGCCGAAGCCCGGCATGAGGTAGGGGACGGTGGCGACTTTCGGGCCGAAGACCTCGGCGCAGATTCGCTCGCCGTCGGGCTGGTCGGTGAGGGCCAGCACGGCGTTCGAATGGGTATGGTCGATGAATTTCTGCGGCAGGAAGGCATGCAGCAGCGTCTCGACCGAGGGGTTGGGTGAATTGCTGTCGAGCAGGTTGGCGCGCTGGACGTTCACCATCTCCTCGTCCGACAGCGCTTCCAGCGCGGCGAGCCGGCGGAGCGGCGCGAGACGGACGGCGGGCAGGCCCGGCGCCTCGATGCTCCCCATGTCCCAGCCGGAACCCTTGACGCAGAGCACCTCGACGTCGTCCCCGGTGACATCCTTCATCACCGTCTTGACCGAGGTATTGCCGCCGCCGTGCTGGACCAGCCTGGGTTCGCCACCCAGCAGCCGGGTGGTGTAGACGCGAAGCGCCAGGTCCTCGCCGATGCCCTTCTCGGCATGCGCGCGGATGGCGGCGCGGGCATCGCGGTCCGACCACAGGTTCTGCATCGTCAGGGTGCCCGTTCGGGATAGAGGGAGAGGAGGCCGTCGCGGCTGGCCTTGCAGACGCCGCGCTCGGTGATCAGCCCGGTGACCAGGCGGGCGGGCGTCACGTCGAAGGCCGGATTGCTGGCTGCACTCCCCTCCGGCGTGACGCGGATGGTGGCGAGGCCGCCTTCCGCCGTGGCGCCCGTCATATGGGTGACCTCTTCGGCGCTGCGCATCTCGATCGGGATGTCGGCGCCGGCTTCCAGCGTCCAGTCGATGGTCGAATGCGGCAGGGCGACATAGAAGGGAACGGCATTGTCATGCGCTGCCAGCGCCTTCAGGTAGGTGCCGATCTTGTTGCAGACATCGCCCGTCCGTGTCGTGCGGTCGGTGCCGACGATGCAGAGATCGACCTCGCCCTTCTGCATCAGCAGGCCGCCGGCATTGTCGGCGATCACCGTATGCGGCACGCCGTGCCGGCCGAGTTCCCAGGCGGTGAGCGAGGCGCCCTGGTTGCGGGGCCTCGTCTCGTCGACCCAGACATGGAGGGGCACGCCGGCATCATGCGCCGTGTAGACCGGCGCCAGCGCCGTGCCCCAATCGACGGTGGCGAGCCAGCCGGCGTTGCAATGGGTGAGGAGATTGACCGCTTTGCCCGACGCTCGGTGCGCCGCTTCGATCAGCCGGGCGCCGTGCGTGCCGATGCCCCGGCAGGTGGCGACATCGTCGTCGGCGATTTCGGCGGCGCGGCGATAGGCGGCGGCGAGCCGTTCCCCGGCGGGAAGGGGCGTGAGCCGGCCGAGCATGTCGTCGACCGCCCATTTCAGGTTGATGGCGGTGGGCCGGGTGGCGACCAGGGCCTTCGCGGCCTCCGCCAATGCGATGTCGGAGGCGTCGGCGCGGGCGGCGAGGCAGATGCCGTAGGCGGCCGTGGCGCCGATCAGGGGCGCGCCCCGCACCAGCATGGCCTTTATGGCATGCGCTGCTTCCCCGAGCGTCGTCAGCCGGACGATCTCGAAGCGGTGCGGCAGGCGGGTCTGGTCGATGATCTCGACCGACCAGCCGTCCTGGGCCAGCCAGATGGTGCGATAGGGGATGCCGTCGACTCTCATGGGGGCGGAACCTAGCGGCGGCGGCCGGCGGATGCCACACTTTGGGAAAGCGAGCCGAAAGGGAGGAAGGCATGGAGCAGGCGTTCGAGACCGATTTCTGGCGTGACGCGCAGTCGCGCAAGATCTGGGACGACATCGTCCCGGGTGAGCCGCGCAAGACGCTGCCTTACGAGCTGACCCTGGAGGCGATCCAGAAATACTGCCGGTCCGTGGGCGACCTGCATCCCCTTTATTTCGACGAGGAGTATGCGCGGAAGACCCGCTTCGGCGGGCTGATCGCCCCGCCCGCCATCCATATCCTGCTGATGTTCGCCTGCACCCCCGCGGACGACTGGATGCGCAGCCCCGGCACGGTGAACGCCGGCCAGTCCTGGAGCTACAACATCCCCGCGCGTCCGGGCGACGTGATCCGCCTCGAGGCCCGGGCGCTCGACAAGTTCATCAAGCGCGAGCGCCTCTTCGTCGTGCACGACAACGTCTTCTTCAACAGCCGAGGCCAGGTGATCTGCTCCGGTCGGGGCTGGACCATCCGGCCGATGTGAGGGCAAGCGACATGAACGGCTTCTTCGACACGCTGACGGCCGACACCCGCATCGAGGGCCCGGCCTTCGAGGTCTCGCGCGAAAGCATCCGCTTCTTCTGCGACGCCTCGCTCGACTACAACCCGCTGCATCTCGACGACGACTACATGAAGGGCAAGTTCGGCAAGACCGAGTTCGGCGGCATCATCATGCACGGCATGAACAACTTCGGCCTGATCACCCGCATGCTGACCGACTGGGCCTATGAACAGGGCGGCACGCACCGGCGGCTGGAAACCCGATGGGTGGCACCGGTCAGGCCGGGCGACACCATCCGGCCCCTCGGGCATGTCCGCGCCAAGCAGGTCACCGCCAGATCCCGCTGGGCGACCATCGCGGTCGAGGTGCGCAACCAGCGCGGCGAGATGGTGGCATCGGGGGAGGCGATGGTTGAATTTCCGCCCGACACCGCCAGATGACGGGCGGGGCCTATGCCCCGCCGATCACCCGGCTCACCACCGGCCAGTACCTGTCGCCGTCGCCCCTGGCGATCGCCTCGTTCATCAGGCGCCGCGCATTCTCGGCGCCAGCGAGGTCGAGTCCCGCCTCGCGCGCCATGTCGAGGGCATAGGTGAGATCCTTGAGGGCATAGGCGGTGGAGAAGGCCTGTTCGGGGAAGACGCCCGGCAGAACCGCCTTCATGCCGTGGTTGCGCAGCGCGAAACTGTCGGCCGAGCCCTTCGACAGCGCCTCGGCGATGGTGACGGGGTCGACATCGAACCGCTTCGCGATCGCCATCGCCTCGGAGATCGCGACCACGGTCTCGAACAGGACCATGTTGTTGAGGATCTTGGCGACCTGGCCGGCGCCGGTGCCGCCGCAGAGGGTCACGTCGCTGGCGCAGCAGTCGAGCAGCGGGCGGATGCGCGCCGCCGTCGCGGCATCGGCGCCCACCATGATGCTGAGCCGGCCCTGCTCGGCCGCCTCGCGGGTGCGCGCGACCGGGGCGTCGACGAAGCCTGCCCCCCGCTCGGCGAAGGCTGCCGCGAGGTCGCGGGTCAGGGTGACCGGCGAGGTGCCCAGATCGACGATCACCTGCTCCTTGCGGGCCAGCGGCAGGATCTCCCGGCAGACCGCCTCGACCTGGGTCCCGCTCGGCAACGACAGGAACAGGATGTCGGCCGCGCGGGCGAGCGTGGCGATGTCGGGGGCTGCGGCGACGCCGTGCGCCGCCAGGCGCTCGAGCGGCGCGGCCATACGGTCGTAGGCCTGCATCGGCAGGCCGCTCTTGACCGCCATGTTGCGGCACATGGGCTCGCCCATCACGCCGAGACCGATGAAGCCGAGCTGTTCCCTGGAAGACATTTGTTTCATTGCCCTTGGCAAGTTGTTCCGCCCATTGCCGATTATCCCGCCCCGGCGCGGCCCGGTCGACCCTTTCCGCGCGATCCCCTCAAATCCGCTCGCCTGCGTCCGGCCGCACGCTATAACGCCGGGAGATTGCTGGGAGGAAACGACATGCGAATCCTGTGGATTGCGGCTGCGGCGCTGGTGTTGGGCGGCTCGCCGGCCCTGGCGCAACGCGATGTCTGCCGGCCCGATGCGGCGACCGCGTCGCGCTATCAGCCGGTGAACGTCCAGTTCGATACGGGAAGCACGAAGATCAAGCCGGCGGACCAGGCCAAGATCGCCGAGATGGCGAAGATCGCCAAGGCGAGCAAGATCCAGCAGATCTGCATCAAGGGCTTCGCCGACAAGCAGGGCAACGCCGAGGCGAACCGGAAGCTGTCGATCGCCCGGGGCGAAGCGGTGGCGGCCGAGTTCGGCAAGCACGGCCTCGGCCGGGACTATCTCGCCGTGCAGAGCGGCGGCGAGCCGGGGGGCAGCCTGTTCGGCAGCGTGGATGCCAAGTCGCAGGCCGATCGGCGGGTCGAGATCAGGATCGCCCGCTGATGCCGCGCGCCGTCGTCTGCCGCGTTCTCGGACCACCCGAGGTGCTGAACCTCGAGGAGATGCCGAGGGTCGACTTGCAACCGGGACAGATCCGGGTGGCACACCGCGCCGCCGGCCTCAATTTTCCGGACGTCCTCATGTGCGCCGGCGGTTATCAGCACAAGCCGCCGCTGCCGTTCACGCCCGGCTTCGAGGGAGCGGGAGAGGTGCTCGAGGTTGCCGCCGACGTGACCGCCTACAAGCCGGGCGACGCCGTCGTCACGCATTTCCGGACCGGCGGCTATGCCGAGGAGGCGGTGATGCGGGCGATCGATGCCTGGCCGGTGCCGGCGGGCTTCTCCTTCGAGGAGGCGGCCTCCTTCACCACCGCGGCCATTACCTCCTACTCGGGCCTGATCCAGCGCGGGAAGCTGCAGTCGGGAGAGACGCTGCTGGTGCTGGGTGCCGGCGGCGGCGTCGGGCTGACCGCGGTCGAGATCGGCAAGCTCAGCGGGGCAACCGTGATCGCGGCGGCCTCCACCCCTGAAAAGTTGGCCGCGGCCAAGGCGCGCGGGGCCAGCCATCTGGTCAATACGAAGACCGAGGATCTGCGGGCGCGTCTCAAGGAGATCACCGGAGATCGCGGCGTGGACGTGGTCTACGACCCGGTGGGCGGCGAGCTGTTCGAGCCCGCGCTGCGCTCGCTCGCCTTCAACGGGCGTCTTCTCGTCATCGGTTTCGCATCGGGCGCGATCCCGAGCTTCAAGGCCAACCTGGCGCTGCTGAAGGGGGCCAGTGTCGTCGGCGTGCGGGCCGGAGAGATGGTGCGCCGTGACCCAAGCCTGGCGGAACCACGGATGCGGCAGCTGCTCGCCTGGGCGGCCCAGGGGCACCTCAAACCGCATATCAGCCACCGCTTCCCGCTCGAACAGTTCCGCGACGCCATGCGCATCGTGGCCGACCGCAAGGCGGTCGGCCGTGTCGTGCTCACCATGTGACGGTCTGAGGAAACGACAAAGAAGGAGTAGCCGCGATGTTCCGATCCGATCTCTTGAAGGGCAAGAAATATCTCGTCACCGGCGGCGGCACGGGTCTCGGCCGCACCATGAGCACGAGGTTCCTGGAATTGGGCGCCGAAGTCGCCATCTGCGGCCGCCGGAAGGCGGTCCTGGACGAGGCGGCCGAGGCCATGATGAAGGCGACCGGCGGAAAGGTGACCACGCATGCCGTCGACATCCGGGTGCCCCAGGCGGTCGAGGAAATGGTGGCGGAAATCTGGGCGGGCGGGCCGCTCGATGGCCTGGTCAACAACGCGGCCGGCAACTTCATCTCGCGCACCGAGGATCTGAGCGCCCGGGCCTTCGATGCCATCGCCAACATCGTGCTGCACGGCACGTTCTATGTGACCAGCGCCTGCGGCCGGCGCTGGCTGAAGGAAGAGCGCAAGGCCAGTATCCTCTCCATCCTGACCACCTGGGTATGGACCGGCTCGCCCTACGTCGTGCCCTCGGCGATGTCGAAGGCGGGGGTCGCGGCGATGACCCAGAGCCTCGCGGTGGAGTGGGGGCCGCGGGGCATCCGCTGCAACGCCATCGCCCCCGGACCATTCCCGACCGAAGGCGCCTGGGAGCGCCTGCGGATCGGCGGACGCAAGGCGGAGAGCAAGGACGACTACGCCTCCAACCCCATGCGCCGGGCCGGCGTGCACAGCGAGTTGGCCAACTTCGCGGCCTTCATGATGGCCGACGAGTGCGCCTATATAAACGGCGAGGTGATCGCCATCGACGGCGGCTCGTGGCTCAACAATGCCGGCAACTACACCCGGCTCTGGAGCCTCGGCGACGACGACTGGAAGCGCATGCGCGAGCAGGTGCAGAGCCAGAACGCCAAGGACAAGGCCCAGCGCAGCGTCTGATCGTCCACGCCCTCTCCCGGCGCCGCCGGGAGAGGGTCTACGGCCGGATCAAAGCCTGTCGCGAGGCTCGTTGCACCGCCGCGATTGCCCCGGCGAGCGCCTGCGGATCTCCGCCGAAGGTCGCGCCGCGCTGCATGCAGCCCCTGAGGTAGCCCGCGATCTGTTCCGGCGGCACCTCGGTGCCGTCCCAGCGCCGGCCCATGACCGGCTCCAGTTCGATGTCGAGGCCGCAATGGCGCGCGCTCTGCACCGGCGCCAGCCGGCGCGGCGGTTCGGCGAGGTCGAAGCCATGATGTGCACCGGGGAACACGATCACTTCCGTCGGCGTACCCTGTGCGCGGAACCAGTCGGCGTACCGGTCGCAATGGGCAGCCGGCGTGTATTCGTCGGCGCCACCCAGCAGCAGGAGCAATGGTGCGCCGGTAACGCTCCCCGCCTTGTAGGGAATCGAACAGGAAGCATAGAGCGCGATATGCAGCGCGAAACGCCGCTGGGGGCCGGTCACGGCCAGCCGGAACGGTTCGAGCGCCGTATACAGCGCAACCTGTCCACCCTTGGAAAACCCCATGATGCCGATGCGCTCGGGATCGATGGCGGGGTGTTGCGCCAGAAGGGTCAGGGCGTGGAGGGCATCGCTGACGCTCGCCGCGAGCGGCAGGCGGCTCTGGTCGTCGCCCGTCGCCCGGATACCGCGCGGCGTGAAGCTGTCGACCACGAAGCTCGCCAGCCCGATGGCGTTGAGGCGCTCGGCCCAGGCATCCTCCCGGCCTTCGATGATGCCGCCGCTGCCATGCATCACCACCATGGCGCCGAAGCGGTCCCCGCGCGCTTCGGGAAGGGTCAGGCGCCCGCGGATGCCGACCGGCGTGCCGCCGCCGGCCATCAACTCGCTCGGTCCCGAAGGTGTGCGGCTCTCGAACTCGATCCAATCGCCGGCCGACGCGGCACCGGCGAGAAGGACCAGGACGAGGCTGATGATGATCGTGGGGCGCATGCGGCCCTCTACGGATCGGCGCGCCGCTTCCTGCGCGATCAGTCGAGGTTTGTCCGGATGTCGCCGCCCGGGGCGTTCATCTTCGTCATCAGGCGCAAGGCGTCGTCCGATACCAGCGTGTCCATGAAGAGGGTCCGTTCGAGCGCGAGGTCGTCGGCGCTCGGAGGGTCCATGGTGCCGCGCACCAGCCGCTTGATATGGGCGGTTGCCTTGGGTGGCTTGATGGCGAGTTCACCGGCGATCGCCAGGGCGCGCGCCACCGCGTCATCGGCAACCTCGTGTACCAGCCCGATTCGGGCGGCTTCCTCCGGCTCGACGGTCCGGCCGCGCAGCATCATCTCCAGCGCCCTCGGCATGCCGACCAGCCGGGCGAGCTTCTGTGTGCCACCGCCGCCGGGCAGCAATCCGATGTTGATCTCCGGCAGGCCGATCGAATAGCGGCCGCGCTCGGCGATCCGGATGTCGCAGGCCAGCGCGAACTCGCAGCCGCCGCCCATCGCATGACCGTTGATCGCGGCAATCACTGGAACCGGCAATTCCTCGAGGCGGCGGGCGATGGCGGGGAAGCCCTTCTCCGGCGCCGGACGGCGCTCATCGAAGGACATGCCGCGTGCCCGCAGCGTCTCGCTGAGCCGGGCCAGTTCCACAACCGAATAGTGGCGGATGAAGACACCGGGCTCCGATCCCGCAAAGACCAGCACCCGAATTCCGGTGTCCGCGCTCACGGCGGTCAGCAGCGTGTCGAGTTCGGCGACCGTGCCGCCGTCCATGCAGCCGAGCGGCGGATTGCTGAAGCGCACCAGCAGGATCGGCCCGCGGCGGTCCTGGACGAGCTGTGGCATGGGTATCCTCCCCGGTTCTTCGGCGGCGTTTCCCCAGCCTATAGCACCGCATGGGCTGCGCGCTGCAACACAACAGCAACTTGACCCTGATTGAGCCCGCGCATCGAATACGGAAATGCCGAGTCGCCCTGCATTTCCGAATGTGCTGCTTGCGCGGGCCCTGAACTGGCTCGAACGCCTCGTGCCGGATCGCCGGGAGGAAGTGGCTGCGCAGGCCCGCCGGGCGGCAGCCCTGGAAGAGCGTGTCCGCGCACTGGAACTGCTACTGAAGCGAGTCCCCGATCCGCTGATCATCGTCGACTCCGAGGGCATCGTCATCACCTCGAACGACGCCGCGTTTACGGTGGTGGAGGGTCAGCCGCTGGGGCGTGGGCTGGCAACCGTCCTGCGCCAGCCGGAATTGCTGGAGGCGGTCGACCTCCTGCTGGCCGGCAGGGTTGAGCCGATCGCTGTGGAGTTCGAGATCACCGGCGCGACGCGGAGGCAGTTTCTGGCGCATCTGACCCGTGTCGAACTGGCGACCGGCGCCGTGGTGCTGATCACCATGCAGGAACTGACGGCGCAGAAACGGGCCGAGCGGATGCGTGCCGACTTCGTCGCCAACGCCAGTCATGAATTGCGTACGCCGCTCGCAACTCTGGTCGGCTTCATCGAGACGCTTCAGGGTCCAGCGAAAGACGATGCCGAGGCACATGAGCGTTTCCTCGCCATCATGCACGAGCAGGGCCAGAGGATGACGCGCCTCATTCGCGATCTCCTGTCACTGTCTCGCATCGAACTGCATGAGCACACCCGGCCCTCCGGAGAGGTCGATCTGCGTCAGGTGGCCGACTCGGTCGCCGGCATGCTTGAGCCCCTGGCGGTGGCCAAGAAGATGCCGGTGATGGTGGATGGTCCGATTTCCGGCGTGGTGGCCCTGGGGGATCAGGACGAACTGACCCAGGTGGTGCAGAATCTGATCGACAACGCCATCAAGTATGGCGCCTCCGGTACGCCGGTGAAGGTGCAGGTGCGGCCCGAGGGCGCGATGGTGATGCTCTCGGTGCAGAACGAGGGTGAGGGTATCCCGCGCGAGCATCTGCCGCGCTTGACTGAGCGATTCTACAGGGTGGATAGCCCACGAAGTCGGGCCCTCGGTGGTACGGGGCTCGGCCTCGCCATCGTGAAGCACATCGTGAACCGTCACCGGGGCGCGTTCAGTATCGAAAGCCTGGAGCGTCAAGGCGCTACCTTTCGCGTCACGATTCCGGCCGTTTCCCGGGCAGATCGGCTGCCTCGGCCCGACGCTGCCTAGACAAGAGCAGCTGCCTGTCGCCCCGGGTGTCATTGGATTGTCATGAAACTGTCGTAGAGCCTTCATGCCCGATTAATAGGGTCCCGGCGCGGATCGGGGAGAGCTTCCGGCCTTCAGGGCCGAGGCGACCGGCCATGACGGGTTCAAGAAGGAGAGGACGATGGTCCACAAGGCATTTCTACTCGCGACGGTTGCGGTTTTTGCGATCGGCGGCAGCGCGATGGCGCAGACGCTCGATCCCAATCTGATGGACTACAAGCCGGTCAGCGGTGTTTCCGGCAACTTGAAGTCTCTCGGATCGGACACGCTCAACAACCTCATGACGCTGTGGGCCGAGGGCTTCCAGGCCCAGTACCCGAACGTCAAGATCGAGATCGAGGGCAAGGGATCGTCCACGGCGCCGCCGGCGCTGGTCGCCGGCACGGCGCAGTTCGGCCCGATGTCGCGCCCGATGAAGGGTGCGGAGATCGATCAGTTCGAGAAGAAGTACGGCTACAAGCCGATGGCCATTCGTGGCGCCGTCGATGCGCTGGCGGTGTTCGTCCATAAGGACAATCCCATACAGTGCCTCTCGCTGCAGCAGATCGACGCGATCTTCTCGAAGACCCGCAAGGGCGGCGAGAGCAAGGACATCGCGACCTGGAGCGATGTCGGTGTGACCGGCGAATGGGCCGGCAAGCCCATCTCGCTCTACGGCCGCAACTCCGCTTCAGGCACCTACGGCTACTTCAAGGAAGTTTCCCTGTTCAACGGCGACTACAAGGATTCCGTGAAGGAACAGCCGGGTTCCTCGACCGTGGTGCAGGGTGTTGCTTCCGACAAGTTCGCCATCGGCTATTCCGGCATCGGCTACAAGACCGCCGACGTCAAGGCCGTACCGCTGTCAAGCAAGGCCGGCGGCAAGTGCATCGAGGCAAATCCCGAGGGCGCCTACAGCGGCGAGTATCCCCTGGCCCGCTTCCTCTACATCTACGTGAACGTCAACCCGACCCAGAAGCTCGACCCGGTTCGGGGCGAGTTCATCAAGTACATCTATTCCAAGCAGGGCCAGGCCGGCGTGCTGAAGGACGGCTACTTCCCGGTCACCCGGGCGATCGCCGATGAGGACCTCGGCGCTATGAAGCTGATGTGATTGCTCGGGCCGGTCGGAGCGATCCGGCCGGCCCGGCTGTCTTTGGTGTGGTGATCGGGGGACGATACGTGGTCGATCTGACGGCAAATCGGTCAGCGCCGGGGAGCGGACCCAAGAACAAGGCCTACCAGCGCGAAAAGAAGACCAAGCGTTCGGTCCTGATCGCGGACAAGATTGCCGACTGGACGATCCGGATCGGCGGGATTGGCGTGATCGTCGCCGTCTTCGGCATCATGTTCTATCTGATCAACGTCGTGATTCCCCTGTTCACCGGGGGCGAGATCCTGGGGCGGATCGACCATCCGAAGCCCGCCGGGGCCGGCCAGATCGTCATCGACAAGGTCGACGAGTACAAGACGCTGTCCGTCGCGGTCGAGCGTAACGGGACGGTCAAGGCGATCCATATTCCCACCGGCCGAACGCTGGCAGCCGCTTCCTACGATTTCGCCGGCAAGACCATGACCGCCAGCGCGTTCAATTCGCGGAGTGGCGATGTCGCCTTCGGCTTCGAGGACGGGACCGTCCGGTTCGGCCGCCTGGAAGTGGCGGTGGAAATCCTGAAGAACGAGCAGGTGCCGGGCGAGGCGGCCGCCATCGGCAACGGCGTTCGGGCTGATGCGGGTTCCGTCTATGTGCCGATCCCGGGAGATCAGGTTCGCCGTCTTGCCGTGCGGTCGAGTCTGGGCGAACCGCAAGTGGTTGCCCCGGGGAAGCAGATCCGTCTGATCGAGTACAAGATCGGCGGAACGGTCGAGCGGCCGACCCGGTCCTTCGTCACCGCCGATGCGGATGGCGTGCTGCGGCTGAGCAGCGCGACGACCCGCATCAACATGCTGACGCGCAAGGAGACCACGGCGGTCGAGACCAGCCAGTTGCCGCCTCTGCCGGCCGGAACCACGCTGAAGACCCTGCTGATGACGGACAAGGCCGATCAGGTCTACGTCGCCGGGATCGATGGCACGATCTTCCGCTTCGATTCGCGCGACTTCGCGAAGCCCCTGTTGGCGGAAACCGTCGATCTGACGCCGGGAAGCGAGGAACTCACGGTCTTCGGGTTCCTGAACGGTGAACAGTCGCTGCTGGTCGGCACGTCGACCGGTCGTGTCGACATCTACTTCCGCCTGCCTCAGGCCGACGCGCAGACGACGGACGGGTTCCGATTGGTCCGCGCGCATGTGCTGGAGCCGCATGGCGCGGCGGTGGCCCGGATGGACGCCAGCCTTCGCACGAAGTCCGTCATCACGGCGGACACCAACGGCAACATCTGGATGCGGCATTCCACCAGCGAGCAGACGCTCCTGAAGCTGGCCACGCCCAGCCAGGGGCTGACCTACGAAGCGATTGTCATGACACCGCGCGACGACGGTGTCTTCGCGGTTGCCGCGAATGGCCGCTACTACATGTGGGACATAAGTGTTCCGCATCCGGAAACGACCCTGAAATCGATCTTCGGCAAGATCTGGTACGAAGGCTATCCCGGGCCGGAATACACATGGCAGTCGTCCTCCGGCACCGACACTTTCGAGCCGAAATTCTCGCTGACGCCTCTGATCTTCGGAACCATCAAGGCGACCGTGTACTGCATGCTCTTCGCGGTGCCGATAGCGCTCGCTGCCGCCATCTACACATCGGAATTCGTGCATCCTGGTGTGCGCGCCGTGGTCAAGCCGGTGATGGAGATGATGGCCTCGCTGCCATCGGTGGTGCTGGGCTTCATCGCGGCGCTGATCCTTGCCCCGATCGTCGAAACCTGGATCGCGGCGGTCATTCTCGCGACATTCGTGGTGCCTCTGGGCCTATTGGTCGGCGCCTATCTCTGGCAGTTGGTGCCCGAACAGGTGGCGCTCCGCTATGGCGGATTGCCCAAGTTCGCGCTGATGTTCCTGTCGATAGGAATTTCGGTCCTGCTGGCGATGCGCCTCGGCGGCTTTTTTGAGGACATTTTCTTCGCCGGGGATTTCAAGGCCTGGGCGAACGGCCAGACGGGAAGTGATGTCCCCTTCATGATGCTGGTGCTGATGCCAATCGGCTTCCTGCTCGCCAGCTATGGGTTTGCTCGCCTCGGGTCGGATGCTTTCCGCGAGCGGTTGCGTGAGCTTCCCCGCGTGCAGGCCGGGGTGTTCGACGCGGCGCGATGGGTTGTCCTCACCGCGGTCGGATTGCTGATCGCCTGGCTGCTCGCGGCTCTTCTCACCTCGCTGGATCTCGGCATTCGTGGCGGTGTCGTGGATACCTATGTCCAGCGGAACACACTGGTCGTGGGTTTCGCCATGGGGTTCGCGGTCATTCCGATCATCTACACGATCGCGGAGGATGCCCTGAACGCCGTGCCGGAGCATCTGCGCGCCGCAAGCCTCGCCTGCGGGGCGACATCCTGGCAGACCGCGACGGCGATCATACTGCCAACAGCCTTCAGCGGCGTCTTCGCCGGAATCATGATCGGCATGGGGCGCGCTGTCGGTGAGACCATGATCGTCGTCATGGCGGCAGGCAACACGCCGATCCTGGAGTGGAACCTGTTCAACGGGCTGCGCGCGCTTTCCGCGAACATCGCGGTGGAACTCCCGGAGGCAGTGAAGGACGACACGCTCTACCGCATGCTGTTCCTCGCGGCGCTCACGCTCTTCGTCATGACCTTCGTGATCAACACCGTGGCCGAAATCATACGGCAGCGCTTCCGCAAGCGCGCGATGCAGTTGTGACGGGGGAAGCGCCATGACCATGGAATTGACCGGCGACCGCTCCTCGACCGCGATGGTTTCCGCCACGCCACGGCGCCGCGTGACCGACCTGTGGGCGCGAGGCGAACCCAACCTCTGGGCACTCGGTGGCGCGCTGGCGTTCGGAGTCCTCATGATCACGGGCTTCCTGCTGCTCGTCGTCTGGAACGGGATTGCGACGTTCTATCCGCTCCCTATATCGGTGCTGACGCTGGAGGACGGAACGAAGGTGGCGGGCGAGCCGCGCCGGACCGAACTCTATCGGGCAACACCGGAACAACTGCAGAAGATGACCCCCGAGGTTCGGCAGCGTGTGGCCGCCGAGGGCGGCCTCGTCTCGCGCACGCTCTATCGGACCGGAAACTACGACATCTACAACGACGACTTCCGCTGGGTGTCCGCCTACGAGGTGAAGTCCGAGGAGAGCCCCGCCGACTTCATCCTCGCCGAGCGTCTGGAATGGGGTCCTTTCGTGGGCCGGATCAAGGCGATCTCCCTCGACGGCAGGACGGTAGCGACTCCGGATCTGCGTTCGTCCGAACTGGACGAGGCACATGGCGAGGCACGGGAGCGCCGGGCCACCATTCGCGACATCGAGCGCAACAAGATCGGCGAGATCAACCACGAACTGAATGCGGGCCGGTTGAAGGTCCGGCGAGCCGAACTGCGTTATGGCATCGACAGCGCCGAGGCTGCCGCGGCGCGTGCGGCGCTTCAGGAGCGCAGTGACGAACTTCAGCGCGAATACGACATTCTCGCCGCCGAGGCGCAACGGATACGAGCCATCGACGCCAGGACCACCATCACGCTGGCCGAGGTCGGTGGCGCGGAGAAAGTGTTGCCGCTCTCGTCGATCGTCCGCTTCTACCCGGCAAACGATCTCGGGTTGTTCGAGCGTTTGGGCGTCTATCTCTCCCGCTGGGGCGAGTTCCTGCTCGACGAGCCGCGCGAGGCGAATACCGAAGGCGGCGTAATGCCGGCCATCTTCGGCACGTTTGCCATGACCGTCCTCCTGGTGATCGCCGTCGCACCCTTCGGGGTGATTACGGCGCTCTACCTGCGCGAATATGCCAAGCAGGGGAGGATGGTTGCCTTCGTCAGAATCTCGGTGAACAACCTCGCCGGTGTTCCTTCCATCGTCTACGGCGTATTCGGCCTGGGGTTCTTCGCCTATATCGTCGGTGGCTCGATCGACCAGATATTCTTCCCGGAACGCCTGCCCAGTCCAACCTTCGGCACCGGCGGACTGCTCTGGGCCTCTCTTACCCTCGCCTTGTTGACCGTGCCGGTCGTCATCGTCGCCACCGAGGAGGCACTGGCCGCGGTGCCGCGCTCGATGCGCGAAGGCTCGCTCGCCTGCGGTGCCTCGAAGTGGCAGACGATCCGGTACATCGTGCTGCCTCGCGCGATGCCCGGAATCATGACGGGCATCATTCTGGCGATGGCGCGCGGCGCGGGCGAGGTGGCGCCACTGATGCTGGTCGGCGTAGTGAAGCTGGCGCCAGAACTCCCGATCGACGGCTTCTTCCCCTTCGTTCACCTGGAACGCAGCTTCATGCATCTGGGCTTCCACATCTTCGATGTCGGCTTCCAGTCGCGAAACTCGGAGGCCGGAAAGCCCATGGTCTTCGTGACCACGCTGCTGCTGATCGCGCTGATCGCGACGATGAACGCATCCGCGATCATCATCCGAAATCGTCTCAAGCGCCGGTTCGCCGGCAGTCAATTCTGATCCCGATAGGGGGCATCCGATGGCATCCGTCGCCACTGCCGTTTCCGCTGCGAATGTTCAGACGCAGGCGAACGGAACGATCTATCACACGAAGACCGGAACCGGTGGCACGGTGATGGAGATTTCCGATTTCTGCCTGTTCTACAGCGAGAAGCAGGCCCTCTTCGATGTCGACATGACGATCGAGCGGGGCCTCGTGACAGCCCTGATCGGTCCCTCGGGTTGCGGGAAATCGACGCTGCTGCGGTCCCTCAACCGGATGAACGACCTGATCGACGGGCTCAAGATCACCGGACGAATCCGTCTGGAGGGTGTCGACATCTATGACAGCCGCACGGATGTGATCGCGTTGCGCAAGCGCATGGGGATGGTCTTCCAGAAGCCCAATCCCTTTCCGATGACCATTTACGAGAACGTCGTCTATCCCCTGCGCGTAGACGGCATTCGCAACAAGACGGTTCTGGACGAAACCGCCGAGCGGTCGCTCAGGGGAGCGGCGCTGTGGGACGAGGTGAAGGATCGGCTGCAGGAAAGCGCCCTCGGCATGTCCGGCGGCCAGCAGCAGCGCTTGTGCATCGCCCGGGCCATCGCCGCAGATCCCGAAGTGTTGCTGATGGACGAGCCCTGCTCGGCGCTCGACCCGATCGCCACGGCCAAGATCGAGGAACTGATCGACGAATTGCGGGCGACTTATTCGATCGTGATCGTCACCCACAACATGCAGCAGGCGGCCCGGGTCTCCGACAACACGGCCTTCATGTACCTCGGCAAGCTCATCGAGTACGGCGACACCGAGCAGATGTTCACGGCGCCGAGGCTGCAGCAGACACTGGACTACGTCACCGGCCGGTTCGGCTAAGCGGAGTCAATGCCATGACATCAAGCCACCTGGTCAAATCCTTCGACGAGGAACTCGCAGCCCTGGACAGCGCCGTCGCCCGCATGGGCGGGCTGGCGGAGGCGCAGCTCGCAAGCGCCATGACCGCGCTGGCGCGCCGCGATCCGGAACTGGCCACGAGCGTGATCGCGGGAGACGCCAAGGTCGATACGCTGCAGAGCGAGGTCGATCAGCGCGCATTGCGCGTGCTCGCGCTCCGTCAGCCGATGGCGACGGATCTCAGGCTCATCATCAGTGTCCTGCGCATCGCCGGAGACCTCGAGCGTGTGGCCGACTACGCCGCCAACGCGGCGAAACGTTCCCTCGCGCTCAATCAGATGCCGTCGATCAGCTCCGTGCATACGGTGGTGCGGATGGGGCATCTGGTCGAGGCGATGATCAAGGATGTCCTGGATGCCTACCTTCAGCGCGATCTCGAGAAGGCGCGTGGTGTCTGGCGCCGGGACACCGATGTCGACGAGATCTACAACAGCCTGTTCCGCGAGCTCCTGACCTACATGATGGAGGATCCGCGCAACATCACAGCCTGCACACATCTGTTGTTCATTGCCAAGAACATCGAGCGCATGGGCGATCACACGACCAATATCGCCGAACTGATCGAATTCATGGTGACCGGTCAGCGGGTTCGGGAAGAGCGCCCGAAAGGCGACCGGACATCCTTCGCGGTGGTCGAGCCGCCGGGCACTTCGAGCCCCAGGAGCGGTAAGTGAACATGAATCCCCTGGTTCTCATCGTCGAGGACGAGCCCTCGCTTGTGGCACTGCTGCGCTACAACCTCGAGAAATCCGGTTATCGCGTAGATGAGGCGGTCGACGGCCAGGAGGCGCTCCTCAAGGTGCAGGAAGAGAAGCCGGATCTCATTCTTCTGGACTGGATGCTGCCTCAGATGTCGGGGCTGGAGGTCTGTCGTCAGGTGAGACGCAATCAGACATCGCGCAACATACCGATCATCATGTTGACCGCGCGGGGAGAGGAGGGAGACCGGGTGCGTGGTCTCGACTCCGGTGCCGACGACTACATCTCGAAGCCGTTCTCGCCCGGCGAACTTCTTGCCCGCATGCGGGCGGTGCTGCGCCGGATTCGTCCGGCACTGGCCGATGAAATCCTCACCTGCGGCGATATCGTGATGGACATCGCTGCCCACAAGGTGATGCGAGACGGCAAGGAAGTACGGCTCGGACCGACGGAATTCCGCCTGCTCCGCCATTTCATGGAGCATCCAGGCCGCGTCCTGTCGCGCGACCAGTTGCTCGACGCGGTCTGGGGCAGAGATGTCTACGTGGAGCAGCGCACGGTGGATGTGCACATCCGGCGCCTGCGCAAGGCGCTCAATGTCGACATCGAGTCCGACCCGATCCGCACCGTGCGGTCGGCCGGCTATTCATTGGAAATCGCGCCGGCCTGACCGGTCAGTTGGTGCCGGTGCGCGCCTTGATCCTGTCGACCAGAGCGTCGAGGTTGCCGTTGGATTGTTGCAGTACGGCCGTATATTCCTGCCGTTGGGTGATGGCCATGCTGACACCCTCGACATGGATGTCGACGATGCGCCAGCTGTCGCCCAGCTTCCGGACCCGCCAGTCGATCCGCAACGGCGGCCCGCCACTTGGCCTCTCGACAACGGTACCGACGATCTGGTCGCCCTGCTCCCCGATCGGCTGAGCTTCCTTGACGACGAATTTTTCACCGGAGTACTGGCTGAACCTCGAGGCGTAGGTCTTGACCGCGTAGTCCTCGAATGCACGCTGGAATTGCCGGCGCTGCTCATCCGTCGCGCTGCGCCAGTGCCGGCCGAGAACGAAGCGTGAAATATCCTCGACGGCGAAGGCGTTCTGAAACAGGTCGCGGAAGATCTTTTCGCGCGCCGCCGGGTCGGCGCTGTCGTCGGTGACGACATTGATGACCCGCTCTCCCAGGCTGGCAATGAAATGATCGGGCCCGGCCGCCCGCGCCTGAACCGGCGCCATGGCTTCGGTAAGGATCGCGCCGAACAGGGCGAGGAGGAAAAGAGGACGAACCATACGCATCGTACCCAGCTCCTTAGGGGGCGTACCGGATTCTCCGGGCGCGAACCCATCTTGTGATGTCCGTATGGTTAACGATCGTTGATTGCCGAACCGTTAACCCCAGAGCGGCGACTCGATGTCGCGCCTCTCCTGTTTATACGGGTTTCCATGCGTTTGATCGGCGACCGAAATCACAAAATCACCGAGCTTCGCGATTGCACAAACATAAAGATATGTTTATATACGAAATCTCGAAAGAGGGCTCAATGGACGTATTGCTGGACGGTCTGCGCGCCGCGGGTGAACCGACAAGGCTTCGGTTGCTGGCGGTGTGCGCCCACGGGGAGTTGACGGTCACCGAACTCACACAAGTGCTGGGGCAAAGCCAGCCGCGGATCTCGCGGCATCTCAAACTCTTGTGCGAAGCCGGCCTTCTGGAACGCCATCGAGAGGGCACTTCGGCCTTTTTCCGGCTGGCCGAACGGGGTGCGGGCGCGGCGTTCGGGCGGACGCTGGTCGACCTGATTCCTCCCGACGACGCGACGCTGGCGCGCGACCTGGAGCGTTTGGAAGGGGTGAAGGCGGCGCGGGCCGAGGCGGCTCAGGCCTACTTTCGCGCGAATGCGGGACGTTGGGACGAGATACGCAGCCTGTATGCGCCGGAAGTGGATGTCGAAGCCGCCTTGCTCGAAACGCTTCAAGGGCTGTCGGTCGACGACCTCCTCGACATCGGAACCGGGACCGGTCGGATGCTCGAAGTCTTTGCAGATCGGATTCGGCACGGTGTGGGAGTCGACCTGAACCGTGAGATGCTGGCGATCGCGCGGACAAACCTCGAACGGGCGCAATTGCGCCATTGTCAGGTCCGCCTGGGCGATATGTACCACCTTCCGTTCCCACCGAAGAGTTTCGATGCCATCACCGTGCATCAGGTGCTGCATTTCGCCGACGAACCGGTCGCGGCGATCACGGAAGCGGCGCGTGTCCTGCGGCCCGAGGGCGCGCTTGCGGTGGTCGATTTCCTGCCGCACGACCTTGAATATCTGCGCGCCGAGCACGCCCATCGCAGACTGGGATTCGCCGGCGAGGAGGTGCGACGCTGGTGCGCAACCGCCGGGCTGAGAGTTGATCGTGAAAACATCCTGGCGGGCGAGCCGCTGTCGATTGGAATTTGGAGAGCAGTCCCAATGGAGCGTGCGGCATGAGCATCGGAGCCGGAATCGGGGTTTCCTTCGAGTTTTTCCCGCCGCGCACGCCCGAGATGGAGGAAGCGCTCTGGCGCGCGGTGAAGCGATTGGAGCCGCTCGATCCGAGATTTGTCTCCGTAACCTACGGTGCCGGTGGCTCGACACGCGAACGCACGCACGCGACGGTGATCCGCATTCTTCGGGAGACCCGGCTGCTGCCGGCGGCGCATCTCACTTGCGTGGGCGCCAGTCGCGAGGAGGTCGATGCCGTGGCCAGGGAGTATTGGGACGCCGGCATCCGTCATCTCGTGGCGCTGCGCGGGGATCCGGTCGATCCCAAGGCCGGGTATCAGGCGCACCCACAAGGCTATCCGTATGCCGCCGATCTGATCGCCGGGCTGAAACGGATAGGTGATTTCGACATCAGTGCTGCCGCCTATCCGGAGATCCATCCGGAGGCCACGGGTTCGCAAGCCGATCTGGACAATCTGAAACGCAAGGTCGATGCCGGCGCGACACGGGCGATCACGCAGTTCTTCTTCAACGTCGAGGATTTCCTGCGCTTCCGTGATCGGGTGCGTATGGCGGGCATCGATGTGCCTCTGGTGCCGGGCATTCTGCCCGTGACCAACTTCCGCCAGGTGGTCCGGTTTGCCGGGCTCTGCGGGGCCTCGGTTCCCGCCTGGCTGGCGCATGACTTCGAGGGTTTGGACGATGATCCCGAAACCCGCAAGCTGGTCGCCGCCACGGTGGCTGCCGACCAGTGCCGGCGCCTTTTCTCGGAAGGCGTTTCCGACTTCCATTTCTATACGTTGAACCGCGCCGACCTCACCTATGCGATCTGCCACATGCTGGGTCTGCGCCCGAGGATCGTCGCCCCATGAGCCGTCTTGTCGAGACCCTGCGCGAACGCATCCTGCTTTGCGACGGTGCCATGGGCAGCCGCACCCAGGCGATCGACCTGGACGCGGACCGGGACTTCTGGGGCAAGGAAAACTGCACCGAAATCTTGACCCGTTCGCGCCCCGACGTGGTGCGCGACGTGCACATGTCCTATCTGCAGGCCGGCGCCGACATGGTACAGACCAACACCTTTGGCGGCAGCCCGATCACGCTGGCGGAGTTTGATCTCCAGGGAGAGGCCTTCGCTCTCAACAAGGAGTCGGCCGAGATCGCGCGGGAATGCGTGGAACAGTTCGTCGACGGCCGCCCGCGCTTCGTCGTCGGATCCATTGGTCCGGGCACCAAGCTGCCCTCTCTCGGCCATATCGACTACGACACGCTGGAGGCTGCGCTTGCCCTGCAGTCTAGGGGCTTGGTAGCCGGAGGCGTCGACGCCATTCTCATTGAGACCTGCCAGGACACCCTGCAGATCAAGGCGGCGGTCAACGGTGCCAGGATCGCGCGCGCGGAGGCAGGCAAGCTCGACTTGCCGATCATGGTCCAGGTGACGGTGGAGACCACCGGCACCCTGCTCGTAGGATCGGACATCACCGCGGCGGCGACCATCATTCATGCGCTCGACGTGCCGATCATCGGCCTGAACTGTGCCACCGGTCCGCAGGAGATGGCGGAGCATGTGAAGTGGCTGGGCGAGAATTGGCCAGGCATGATCTCGGTCCAGCCCAATGCGGGACTGCCCGAGCTGGTCGACGGCAGGACGCACTACCCGCTTCAGCCGTTGGAGATGGCGCGCTGGATGGAGCGCTTCGTACGCGAGGACGGCATCAACCTGATCGGTGGCTGCTGCGGTACCAACGACCAGCATATTGCAGCCCTAGACGCTTTGCTGAAACGCCTGGGAACGGAAAGTGGCCGCAACGCCGAGCGGCCGACCCCGGTGCAGCGCAGGCATCATTGGGTGCCGGGGCTCGCCTCGCTCTACGGCTCCGTCTCCTACCGCCAGGAGAATGCCTACCTTTCGATCGGCGAACGCTGCAATGCCAACGGTTCGAAGAAATTCCGCGATCTGCAGGCGGCGCGCGACTGGGACGGCTGCATCGCCATGGGCCGCGAGCAGGTGAAGGAGGGCAGCAACACGCTCGACGTCTGCACCGCCTTCGTCGGGCGCGACGAGATCGCCGACATGACCGAAGTGGTGAAGCGCATGCGTGGTGCGGTCACCGCACCGCTCGTCATCGATTCGACCGAGTTCCCGGTGCTGGAAGCGGCCGTGAAACTCTACGGCGGCAAGCCGATCATCAACTCTATCAACTTCGAGGACGGTGAGGAGCCGGCGGCGAAACGTCTAGAGTTGGCTCGCCGGCATGGCGCGGCGGTGGTCGCGCTCACCATCAACGAGGAGGGGATGGCGAAGGATGTCGACAGCAAGCTCGCCGTCGCCCATCGTCTCTACGACTTCGCCTGCAACCGGCACGGCCTACCGCCGGAAGACCTGCTGTTCGATCCGCTGACCTTCACCATCTGTACCGGCAACGAGGACGACCGGAAGCTCGGCCTGTGGACGCTGGAGGCGATCGAGCGGATCGCCAGGGAACTGCCGCGCTGCCAGATCATCCTCGGCCTCTCCAACATCTCCTTCGGCCTGAAGCCGGCGGCGCGGCACGTTTTGAACTCGGTTTTCCTCGACCATGCCCTGAAGCGCGGGATGACGGGCGCGATCGTGCATGTCTCCAAGATCATGCCGTTGCACAAGATCCCGGCCGAGGAAGTGCAAGTGGCGGAAGACCTGATCTACGACCGCCGTCGCCCCGACTATGACCCGCTGCAGGCTTTCCTGGCGCTGTTCGAAGCGCGCCAGGAGGGCCCGAAGGTCGAGAAGGTGCGCGCCGAAACCGCCGAGGAGCGGCTGAAGCAGCGCATCATCGACGGCGATCGCAAGGGGCTGGAAGGCGATCTGGACGAGGCGCGCGAGCGCATGAAGCCGCTCGACATCATCAACACCGTGCTGCTCGACGGCATGAAGGTGGTGGGTGAACTGTTCGGCTCGGGCAAGATGCAATTGCCCTTCGTGCTGCAGTCGGCGGAGACGATGAAGGCCGCCGTCGCCTACCTCGAACCCTTCATGGAGAAGGTCGAGGGCCAGGAGAAGGGTACCATCGTGCTCGCCACCGTGAAGGGCGACGTGCACGATATCGGCAAGAATCTGGTCGACATCATCCTGACCAACAATGGCTACAAGGTGATCAACCTCGGCATCAAGCAGCCGATCAGCAACATCATCGTGGCCGCGCAGGAGCACAAGGCCAATGCCGTCGGCATGTCCGGCCTGCTAGTGAAGTCGACCGTGGTGATGCGCGAGAACCTCGAGGAGTTGACCCGCGAGGGCTTCGAGATCCCGGTCATCCTCGGCGGCGCGGCACTGACTCGCCGCTATGTCGAGGAAGACTGCGTCGGCGCCTATGGCAGCGGGCGCGTCGCCTATGCCAACGACGCTTTCGCCGGTCTCGGCCTGATGGACCGGATCATGACCGGCGGCTTCGATACCTATCTCGACGAGGTGAAGGTGAAGCGGGCCGAGCGCCCGTCCTCCAGGAAGCGCATCGGCGAACCAGCGAAGACCAGGACAGACCGGCCGATCGACTGGGACGAGGTGCGCGTGCGCCGCTCCGAACTGGCTGCATCGAGCGAGGTGCCGGTGCCGCCGTTCTGGGGGTCGCGCGTGGTCGAGAAGGTCGACCTGCGGGCGCTGGTGCCGTACCTGAACGAACGCATGCTGTTCCAGTTCCAGTGGGGCTTCCGCAAGGCGGGCAAGTCGACCGACGAGTTCCGCGCCTGGGCCGATCAGGAGGTGAAGCCGATCCTGAAGCGCATGCTGGATCTGGTGACCGCCGAGGACATCCTGCATCCGCAGGCGGTCTACGGATATTGGAAGGCGGCTTCCGAAGGCGACGACGTGCTGCTGTTCGACGAGAGCGGGCGGAACGAGGTGGCGCGCTTCTCGCTGCCCCGGCAGGCGAAGGAGGGCGGTGTCTGCATCGCCGACTTCATCCGCGACGTGAACGTGGGCGAGCGCGACGTGCTCGGGCTGCAGGTCGTCACCATGGGCGCGCATGCCTCCGAGGTGGCGCGCGCCTGGTTCGCCGAGAACCGCTACCAGGACTATCTCTACCTGCACGGCCTGTCGGTGGAGATGGCCGAGGCGCTGGCCGAGCACACCCACAGGCGCATTCGGGCCGAACTCGGGTTCGGGCACGAGGACGCGCGCGAGATGGAGACGATGCTGAAGCAGGGCTATCGAGGGTCGCGCTACTCCTTCGGCTATCCGGCCTGCCCGAAGCTCGAGGATCAGACGATGCTGCTCGACCTGCTGAAGGCCGACCGCATCGGGATCACGCTGTCGGACGAGTTTCAGCTGGAGCCCGAACAGTCGACCTCGGCCATCGTGCTGCATCATCCGCAGGCGAAGTACTTCTCGGTGTAGCCTCGCGAAGGCCGGCGGCTTGCTTTCAGCCTCAGGCGATCACGGCCGTCACGTCGCACTGCACGAGCGCGTCTCCGCCGCCCGTCAACGGTTGTGTGTGTCGGGCGGGGCGGGCGGCAGGATCGGGAAACATCCTGATCCACTCGCCGTTGATGACGTCGCGCTTGCTGGGATCGCGCAGCCAGAAGTTCATCTTGAGGATATCGTCGGTGTTCCCGCCGGCTGCTTCCACGATGCGCCGCGTGAAGAGGAACAGGTTCGCAAGCTGCTCCTCCAGGGTCGGCGGCAGTTTGCCGGTGGCCGGATCGCGGCCTGCAATGATGCTCGACATCAGGAAGCCGCCGACGATGCTTGCCGCTGGAATGGGATTGGCGTGCGAAAATCCTTCTATCTCGATGCTGCGGCGCTTGGCCATGGGATCCTCCGATGAACGAATGAATATGCCGAGCGGGCTTCAGCCCGATTGCGCCTTCCGGATCGCGGCCCAGACGCGGTTGCTGCTGGCCGGCATATCCAGTTCGTGGACGCCGAGCGGTGCGAGGGCGTCCATGACGGCATTCATCACCGCGGGCATCGCACCGACCGTGCCCGCTTCGCCTGCGCCCTTGGCGCCCAGCGGGTTGAACTTGGTCGGGACGGGATTGCTCTTGATCTGCATGGCGGTGAGCGTGTCGGCGCGCGGCATCGCGTAGTCGAGGAAGCTTGCGGTCAACAACTGACCGCTCTCGCGATCCCAGACCACCTGCTCCATGAGGATCTGGCCCACGCCCTGGGCCACTCCGCCATGTATCTGGCCCTTGAGGCCGATCGGATTGATCACGGTGCCGACGTCGTCGACCACCGAATAACGGTCGAGCCGTACCTCGCCCGTATCGGGGTCGACCTCGACCTCGCAGACATGGCAGCCGTTCGGATAGGTGTCCTTCGTCGGCAGGTAGGTGGCGTTCTCGTAAAGCCCCATTTCGAAGCCTGGCGGCAGCTTTGCCGACTGGAAGGACGCAACCGCAACCTGTTTGAGAGACACGGATCGGTCGGTGCCGGCGACCTTGAATATGCCATCGGCAAACTCGATGTCCGCCGGCCCCGCTTCCAGGAGATGAGCGGCAATCTTCTTGCCTTTCTCGATCACCTTCCCGGCAGCCGTGAACAGGGCGGACCCACCGATCACGGTGGATCGCGAGCCGTTGGTGCCCATGCCGAAGGCGACGCGATCGGTGTCTCCGTCTATGTACTGGACATCCGCCGGGTCGATCCCGAGGCATTCATTCAGGATCTGCTTGAACATGGTCTCGTGGCCTTGCCCTTGCGCCTTCGTTCCCATCAGAAGCGTGGTGCTGCCGCTGGGATTGAACCGCACTTCGGCATATTCGGGCTGCGCCGTCCCCGCGGCCTGTTCGATGGCATTCACGATGCCGAGGCCGCGAAGCCTGCCGTTCGCCTTCGACCTCTCGCGCCGTTCCGCGAAGCCGGCGACATCGGCCAGCTTCAACGCCATGTCGAGGTTCTTCTCGAACTCGCCGCAGTCGTACCAGGGGCCGAGAGGGCTCTGATAGGGCAGGGCGGAAGCCGGCAGCATGTTCTTGCGCCGCAGTTCGATACGATCGACGCCGAGTTCGCGCGCCACATCGTCGATCAGTCGCTCGATCAGGTAGATCGCTTCCGGCCGGCCGGCGCCGCGATAGGGCGCCGTCGGGTTCGTGTTGGACAGGAGCCCTATCACCCGCGCATAGCCTGCCGGGATCCGATAGACCCCGCCGACCGTGCCGATCATCCCGAAGGGCGACAGCAAATTGCGGTCGGAGCCGACATAGGCGCCGATATTGGCCAGCATGTGAAGGCGGAGGCCAAGAAATTTGTTGTCCGCGTCGAGCGCCAGTTCGATGTCGCCGATGTTGTCACGGCCATGTTCGTCGGCCATCACGGCCTCGGAGCGCTCGCAGGTCCATTTGACCGGGCGCCGCAGCTTTCGGGCTGCCCAAAGGGTCAGGCGATGCTCGACATATTGCCAGCCCTTGGTGCCGAAGCCACCGCCGACGTCGCCGCTGATGATCCTGAGCTTGCTCTCGGGTACGCCGAAAACCGACTGCGCCAGCATCTGCCTCACGCGGTGCGGGTACTGTACGTCGGCATAGAGGGTCATTCGATCCTCACCGGGATCGTAGACGCCAAGCGTGCCGCGCGGCTCCATGTACTGTGCGTGCACGCGTGTGACGACATAGCGTCGACGGAATACCCGGGCTGCATTCGCGAAAGCCGCTTCGGTGGCCGCCTTGTTTCCCCTTTCGGTGAAGTTCGAAATATTGTCCGGACACCCGTCCCAGACCGGCGGCGCGCCGGGAGCAGATGCCGCGCCGGTATTCGTGACCGAAGGCAGCGCCGCGTAGTCGACTTCGATCAGTTCCATCGCATCCTTGGCTTCCGCAAGCGTCTGTGCGATCACCATCGCGACGGGGTCGCCGACATAGCGGACGCGGTCGATGCACAATGCCGGTCGTGCGGGCGCGAACATCGGCGAACCGTCCGGGCGCTTGCGCTGCATGCTCACCCTGGGCATGCCGAGCCCATCGGCCGCATAGTCGCTGCCGGTATAGACGGCAATAACACCCCGCGATGCTCTTGCGGCGCCCGTATCGATCGACCTGATCTGCGCATGCGCATGTGGCGAGCGCAGAAACACGGCGTAGGCCTGTCCGCGTAGGTTTACATCGTCGATATAGCGACCTTGCCCCTGAATGAGCCGTGCATCCTCGAACCGGAGAACGGGTTGTCCGATGCCATACTTGCTCAATGTCGTCGCCTCCCCGTTCCCTCGAGGCGTCGTCGCCCCGCCGTCGGCTCCACGGCCGGGGTATCGCCTGCCGGGTTCTCGTTGTTGCTCAGGTTGCGCTATCGCCCGCCGAAGACGGGATTGTTCACCGCCTCGTCGACTAGAGCTGCCTTCCCCTCGGTCGGAAGCACCTCCACGTAGTTCAGCGCCGCGTTGATATCGCCTTCCCAGATCTCTCGGGGAAGGTCGTAGAGTAGCTCCACCCCATAGCCGTTCGGATCGCTGATGTAGAGGCTGTGGGTCATGCCGTGATTGACCCGCCGGCTGAATTTCACTCCGATCGTCTGCAGGTGCTCGAGCCGCGCCAGCCACGCATCCCGGGAGGGGAAGGTGATGGCGATGTGATTGACGGCGACCGGCATGCCGAACATTCCCCATTCCTTCGGGGGGGGCGGCAATGCTGTATTCTCCACCAGGGCGATATCGTGATGGTGCCCGCGGCCACTGCCATCGGCGGAGTAGAAGCGCATGCGTGGCGGGTTGGGGCGCGTCGGGGTGGGGGCCAGTTCACCGACCTGCTTGAATCCCACGACCTCGGTCCAGAACTCATGCGCCGCCTCCAGGTCGCGCACATTCAGGACGATGTGATTTACTCCGGACGGGGCCATCGAGCTGTTGGTCATGTGTGGCTCCACGCAATCGAGACTTCGCTCGCGAAGATGCTAGTCCCGGAGCGGTCGCTTCGGCAATGTGAGCGAAAGGAACGGGGAGAAGCGTTGATGAGCGTCCTGACGGCGGAACTGCGCGATGTCCTGGCTCGTGTCGGCACCTCGACGCTGACCGGGGTCCTGAACCGCCGTGGCCTGCGATCCATGTGCCTGTTCGACGTATGGCCTATCCGTCCGGACATGCCGCGCATGGTGGGCATAGCCTTCACGATGCGTTTCATCCCCTCCCGCGAGGACAAGGACGGTCCAGCCTCCACCAACCGCAGCATGGTGCAGCCACAGGCGATGGAGGAATGCCCGCCTGGACATGTATTGATGATCGATTCCCGCGGCGACTCGCGCGCTGCATCCGCCGGCGACCTCTATGTCGGACGTCTGAAGGCCCGTGGCTGTGCCGGCATCGTCACCGACGGTGGCTTCCGCGACACCGATGGCGTCTTCAAGACGGGGCTGCCGGCCTATCATCGCCGGCCGTCATCGCCGCCGAGCCCCGTTGCGCATCGGCCTGTCGACCTGCAACTGCCGATCGCCTGCGGCGGCGTGGCGGTCTATCCCGGAGACATCGTCGTCGGGGACCGGGATGCCGTGCTCGTGATCCCGCCCGAGATCGCGGAGGCGGTGGCAGAGGAAGCGCTGGCGACCTATCAGTACGAGGAATTCGCCGAGGCCGAGGTTGCGCGCGGCCGGTCGCTCAAGGGGTTGTTTCCTGTCGCGGGTGACGAAGCGAAACGTGACTTCGAGGTATGGAAAGCCTCGCGCCCGGCGAAAACCTGAAGGATCTGTCGCCTCTCTCAGGCCATCAACCGCAATGCGTCGTCGAAAAAGTCGGGGCCGCCGAAATTGCCGGACTTCAGGGCCAGCAGCATCCGTCCATGCTGGCTTCCGATAGCGCGCAGAACAGGGACGCCGGCGGCGATCTCGGGCCCCAGTTCAAAAGCGGGAATGCCGAGCCGGTCGACAACGGCGCCGGAGGTTTCTCCGCCTGCGACCACAAGCCGGCGCACCCCCCGTTCGATCAGGTTGGCGGCAATCGTGGCGAGCGACTGCTCTATGGCGTGGCCCAGCCGGTCGCGGCCGTGCCGTGCCTGTAGCTCGGCCACGTCTGCCGGCGGAGCGCTGCTGGCGATGAGGATCGGCCCTTGCGTCAGGTGCTCCGTGGCCCAGCCGAGAGCCCGATCGAGTTCGGCGTTGCCATCGACGATCTTGTCGGGATCCAGCCTAAGGACGGGCATCACGCTCTCGGCGCGCGCGACCTGTTCGAGCGTGGCCTGCGAGCAGCTCCCGGCGAGGCAGGCGGCCATGCCGCCCACGCCAGCCGCGCTCGATCCGGTCGCCTCCGATCGTATTGCCCCGCCCGAGGCAAGCAGACCGCGCGCCAGCCCGAGCCCCAGCCCCGACGCCCCCACGGAGACACGGGCGTCGAGCGCGGCTTCGCCGATGATGTCCAGGTCGCGCTCGGTGACGGCGTCGGCGATCGCAGCGCTGACGCCGGACTTCTCCAGCGTTGTCAGGCGAGAACGTACCGCCTCCGGGCCCTTGGCGATGACGGCAAGGTCGACAAGCCCGACCTGCGAATGGCTCTGCCGTGCCAGCACACGGACGAGATTGGCGTCGCGCATCGGGTTGAGCGGGTGATCTTTCAGCGGGCTCTCGTTCAGTGGCAGGTTTCCGACGAAGAGGTTGCCTTGGTAGACCGTCCGTCCGGTTTCCGGGAAGGCCGGAGTCACCAGGACCATCTTGTCGCCAGCCTCGGCGCGGAAGGCGTCGAGCACCGGCCCGATATTGCCGGCGTCGGTGGAATCGAAGGTCGAGCAGATCTTGTACATCACGTGGCCGGCGCCCCGCCCGCGCAGCCAGCGGTCGGCCGCTTGGGCCCGATCTACAGCCTCCGCCGCGGGCACGGAGCGGATCTTCAGTGAGACGACGATCGCGTCGACAGCGGGAAGGGGAAGCCCCTCGTTCGGAATGCCTATAGTCTGCA
>Ga0164290_1000917_pt1 | contig 66228 bp, 59 predicted proteins | sample Micstemetagenome_FD_108782 | JGI IMG/M metagenome (GOLD analysis project Ga0164290, IMG submission 108782) | Contaminated culture microbial community from soil near Moab, Utah, USA - Microcoleus steenstrupii SON62 (Illumina Assembly) | ecosystem: Environmental > Terrestrial > Soil > Soil crust...
AAGATGGCCGCCGGCGATTTGGGGAACAAGTAGCCGTCGATCGTCACGCCGAAGCGGGGCGTGCCCTGCTTAGCGGTTGCTTCGAGAATCTGCTCGGCCGGCATCGCCCGCAGCTCGGCCAGCTATTTAGCCCCAACCTGGGCCGAAAAGGCCGTACCGCTTTTTTCGGCCTCCGCCAGCGGTACCGCCGACAGCGTACCCAGGAGCGATCCGCTTTCGCCGATCGCACCAGCGATCAGGTTTCGCGACAGCGGCGAGGCCATCTGCGCACTGACCGAGACGGAACCCGCCGATTCTCCCGCGATAGTAACCTTCTTAGGATCACCGCCGAAGGCTGCAATGTTCTGCTGCACCCAGCTCAGGGCCGCCGCCTGGTCGAGCAGACCGTAATTGCCGGAGGCCTTGTTGGGCGACTCGCTGGTCAGTTCCGGATGCGCCATAAAACCAAATACACCGAGGCGGTAGTTGACCGTCAGCGTTACGATGCCTTTCTGGGCCATGCTTTCGCCGTCGTAGCGGGGCTCGGAGCCATCCCCGGCAATAAAGCCGCCGCCGTAAAAGTACACCAGCACCGGCAGCTTTTCTTTGCCGGTTTTGGCCGGGGTCCAGACGTTCAGGTACAGGCAATCCTCGCTCATGCCGTTGGAACGGAAATTCATGTCGCCGAAAACCGCCCGCTGCATGGCCCGCGGCCCGAACTGTTTCGCCGGGCGAACCCCCTCCCAGTTTTTGACCGGCTGCGGCTCCCGCCAGCGCAGTTGTCCGACCGGCGGCTGGGCAAACGGAATGCCTTTGTAGGCACGAATGCCGCTTGTTTCGGTGACGCCCTCCAGCGTACCATGGGCTATTTTTACGCGAGGACCACCTGTTTGGGCGGGCTGGGCCAGGCCGACCGCGCTGATCTGCAGCGCCAAACTCAGCAACCAAATGGTTTTTTTCATGTTAGTTTAAGAAGAAGACCGCTAAATGTCGGGTTTAAACCATACGCTTGAAAGGCAGCAATCCCCCGGTTATACTTCTTTATGTAGATTTTACACACTAAATAATCACCTTCCCACATCATGGAATCCAATGTACTGACCCGTCTGGTGCGCCCCGTCGTCCGGCCCTTCACCGAATTTATCGAGCGGGAGACCTCCAGCGGCATTATTCTGCTGGTTGTCAGCGTGCTGGCGCTCATCCTGGCAAACATTGACGTCGGTTTTGCCCGCCATGTCCCCGCCATCTGGGAAAACTACCTTTCCCTGGCCGTCAATACCTTCCGGCTGGAGAAAACCCTGGCCCACTGGATCAACGATGGCCTGATGGCCCTGGTTTTTCTGATCGTCGGGCTGGAAATTAAACGGGAAGTACTGGAAGGCGAGCTCTCGTCGATCCAGCAGGCATCGCTCCCCCTGTTTTGCGCGGTAGGCGGCATGGTAGTTCCCGCCGGACTTTACGCCCTATTTAATGCCGGTACGGCCACGGCCGGGGGCTGGGGCATTCCGATGGCAACCGATATCGCTTTTGCGCTCGCCATCGTTTACCTGCTCGGCGACCGCGTACCGCTTTCGCTGAAAGTATTCCTAACGGCCCTGGCCATCGTCGACGACCTGGGTGCGGTCATGGTAATCGCCCTGTTCTACACCACGGACCTGCAGTTGAACTACCTGTACGCGGCGGGGATAGTGCTGGCCGTGCTGTTCCTGCTCAACCGCCTGGGGCTGCGGGCCCTGCCCGTCTACCTGGTTCTGGGACTGGTATTATGGTATTTCACGCTCAAATCCGGCATCCACGCTACGGTTGCCGGGGTGCTGCTGGCCGTGACGATTCCGTTCCGGATCCGGTTCAGCCGCGAGGAGGTCCTGCAGTCGGTGCAGGACCGGCTAGTGGTCATCAACGAGCAACTCGACACGAGCCGGGTTCAGCCGCGGGACATTGCCGAAGAGCTGGAAGACCTCAACAACCGCATCAGCTCACCGGCCCAGCGTCTGGAGAACCAGCTGCACGGCCTGGTTTCGTTTTTCGTGGTGCCGCTTTTTGCCTTTTGCAACACCAGTCTGGTTATCGACCTGGACACCCTGGGTCAGCTGGGCAGTCCGCTTTCGATCGGCATTATGGTCGGTCTGCTGCTGGGTAAGCCGCTGGGCATTCTGCTGTTTGCCGTACTGGGCGTGCGGTTACGGCTGGCGAGCCTGCCCGAGGGCATCAGCTGGCGGCAGGTAACGGGCGTGGCTTTTCTGGCCGGCATTGGCTTTACGATGTCGATTTTCATTACCCTCCTGGCCTTCGACGCCCGGCCGGCCGAACAGGACGTTTCCAAGCTGGCCATTCTGATCGCCTCACTGCTGGCGGGTTCGGTAGGATACGGCCTGCTGCGGACCGCCCCGGCCCGTACGCCGGCAACGTCCCTCAGGCAGTAGCCGCCCGGGGCCGCTTTTTCAGGTCTTTCGCTTTTTCTTCCGGGCCGAAGGAAACAGAACATTATTGAGAATGAGCCGGTAACCCGGCGAATGCGGGTGCAGGTTCAGGTCGGTCGCCATCCGGGGCCCGCCGCGCATGCCCTCGGGATCGTGGCCGCCGTAGAAGGTCCACTGGCCGTTGCCCATCTCCCCGTAAATGTAGCGGTCGGAGGCCTGGCTGCGGCCCATGACGAGCACGTTGGGCTTGACGGTGCTGCGCCGGAAGGCTGTCGTTTGCCCGAAAAACTCCTTGATATTGGACTCGTGGTTCTGGACTAGCATGGTCGGGATAATGTCCCACTTGGCCGAAAAATCAAAGAGCGAAAAATACCCGCTCGCCTGGTCGTAACCCGCCCAGCCGGAGGAGGAATTGATGCTGGAAAACGACATGCCCCGGTATTCATCCAGGTCCAGCGTAAAGTTCTGGAAGGCAAAGGTGCGGCCAAAATCCAGCTTCGACTGGGCACTGGGGTCTACGCCGTCGCCGTCGTAGCTGCGGTCGACGATGTCCACGCCCTCTGCCGCCAGGGCGATGTCGAAGGTCTCCGCTCCGGAGCACATGGCGAAGAGGTAGCCGCCGCCCGCGCAGAAGTCGCGGATCTTTTTGGCCACGGCCAGCTTCATCTGCGAGACCTTGGCGTAGCCGAATTTCTTGGCGATGCCCTCCTGCGCCCGGATGTCTTCCGGCGACTGCCGCCGCAGGTTGCGCCCGAACTGGCCCGTGAAGTCCTCGTGGTGCAGGTGCAGCCAGTCGTACTTGGCCAGGTCACCGCGCAGGATTTCTTCGTCGTAGACGACTTCGTACGGAATTTCGGCATAGTTCAGCACCAGCAGCACGGCATCGGTATTTTCGTACTCGGCCGGCGAGATCTTAATGGGCGAATACACCACGATCCGGGCGGCCTTATGGAGCTTGACGGAATTCATGTTCACCTCCGGCACGGCAATTTCCTGCTGGATGCTCTGGGTCTGGGCGTCGGAGATGAGGTCGAAGTACACGCCCCGGACGCGGCATTCGGTTTCGGCGGCTTTCGAGTAGGGGATCATGAAACTGCCGCCCCGGTAGTTGAGCAGCCAGTCGAGCTCGCCCCCCTTGTGGAGGATGCTGAAGGCGATGCCGTACGCCTTGAGGTGGTTGGTCTGCCGATCGTCCATCGGCACCAGAATCGAATTGGCCCAGCTACCGGTGGTCATCACCACCAGCAGGAGCATCAGAAGCCATCGTTTAGCCGCCATAGCCGGTAAGATTAGGTCACGTTCTCCTCACGCCCGCACAGGTACCGTCTTGTTTCAGACAGGCTCATGCTCAGGCGAATGTACCAAATCGACCGCAGGATTCCGACCCGCTCGGGCAATGCACTTCCCCACGAGTTAGCCTACGGACCGGCGGCTGCTTTCTGACAAACATGTCGTGGTGAACCAATGTTTACAGGAGTCAACCGCCAAGGCCCCGCCCGGCCTGCCGCCTGTTCGCAACATCCAACTAACAGGGTCAAAATCAAGGATCTACTGTTCTTTGCTTCTTCTGCCTCTCACCAGGAAAACGACCGCCGCTACAAACGTGATCAGATACACAATGCCCAAGCCGACGTTTTTAAATCGAAAGGTTGCATAATCGAACTGCCTGTACAAGGCTGAGCCTACAATAACGGCGATGATGATCAGCGGTATGGACCAGGTGTTTTGTTGTTTCTCCATTGCTTATTGATTCTATAAATTAACACTTGTTACAAAAAGTACAGTTACCCACAATACCTTTATCATAATAAAATGATAATAGCATCATTAAGGTAGAGTACATCAGGTTCTATAACCAGAGCGAAGACTAGGTGTTGTATTTTATCTGGTTGGTTTTTATAACTACTCTTATGTTAAGAGAATTTTTCTAGGTTGTATCAAGTGTTATAAGAAGAGTTATCTATCTATGGTTAAATCTTCAATCGCTTTAGATACGCAGATAGCTCAATTAATAGCTGAATAATAATTCCCCACGTAAAGGCATTTAGTAGCAGACATATTACAACTTCCGACATATAATTCGGCTTAAATAAACTAGCCCATGGGAAGAGAATATACCATAGAATTTTTTGCCAAAGTGGGGGTTCACTGGCAGAGGCAAAAAGAAGCATAATAGGGTACGAAGCGATAAACGCTACTAAATAAATAACAGTATTTAGGAAAACTTTACCTATACGATGCAGCCAAGTTGAATTAATCATTGTCCTTTAGGTGTATAAGTGCTTTTATGTAAATATCCTTCTTCCGTCCGCATCCTCCTACCCTACGCCTGGCGAAGCCGGTTTGAACCGATTTCTGAGCAGTAACGCCAACCCGAACAGCATCGCCGGAATACTCAGCAGCTGACCCATGTTGAGGGCCATGCTATCTTCAAAGGCAACCTGATTCTCCTTGAAAAACCCCCAGAGAAACCGGAAGCCAAAGACCCAAACCAGCGCGAGCCCCAGCATCGTACCCGGCGCTGACCGCTGCCGGTACACCCGCCAATACCCGAGTAAAAGAAAATCAGGAAGTACGTGGACAACACCGCACGTTCCCGTTACGTCGCGTAGCGACCTAATAATGGGCGGTAACAAACCTTGGGCCGATACGCGGCATTTGGGACAATAGACGCGTTTGGCTACAAACCTTGGGTCGCAACGGGGCGAGGCAGCTAAATGAAAAACTCTTGATTCGGATCATTTACCCAATCACTCGTATCCATCCGCCTGCCTTACGCCCCGGCCACCCTAGGCTTGCAACGCTTGCCAGATTGTGCGCCTTTACAGCCTACTACGGTTGTGGGGTCGCAACAAGAGGAACTTGGTAGACATTGAAAGTTTGCCTTCAAGGTATACCTTGATTCCAATAGTTACATCTATGGCATCGCTAACGTACTATCAATCTGCCTATACAATATCTTTTCGTCACTTGGTCGTTTAGCCTGCCGAACGACCAAGTGACCACGCTTATCCCGGATAAAATAACGCGGTATGTACTTAACAGCGTCTTTCTGGTCTGCTACCTGATCATACAACCGATCAAATTGCTCCTGATTTAGCAGAACATGATACCCTTGAACATTATTATCCACAATGCGTTTTTTCCAACGATACTCAGCTCCAAGGTTATTGTCTACACATAAATACAGAAACACTATATCGTTTCTCCCTTTGTAATAGTTCTTAAGTGGCTGCGTGTACTCTCTAAACTCTTCAATACATGGCATACAGCTAGTGCCCCAAAAATCACCGTAAACTAATTTGCCGTTAAACCGTTCGTCCTGTAAAATTTGATCGATTGAAGTGTAGGGCTTATCAGAGCTAATGAACTGAGTTTTCTCATTTTCGGAAAAAAATAAAGTCCAGCCAAAATAAGCGAATGCAAGGACAATACTTCCAATTGCTAGTCTTAAAAGTAGAGCTAATAATTTACTAATTCGCATCACAATAAGGTGTAAAGGTTAAAAAGTTAGTAAATCAATCTTTTAAAAGAAGTCTCATCTCTTTCTTTTCAAAAGCTATTTATTGATTACTTTGCTGCCACCTAAATTAAATTTAGTTCGATCTGGCATAATCACTCCCTAAATAGCGAAAAACTAAACCACTCCTTACCAATATGCTTCCGTTCCAGCACCATATTTTCGACCCGCTCTTCGAATTAGATATGGTCGTCACTAAATAGTATAAACTGCATCATACCTACGAAGGCAAAGACTGCCGCCAGCAGCGTGACTAAGTGGCGTCTTTTCATGAATGTATTCTTTTTTGTCAATAGCGGATGAGGTAACCCATTTACTCCTTCTTTCGCCATCTCCACACCATAAAAACTACCAGCGCCACAGACGACACCAGATAAATCGTTGCGATTGCAGGTTGTTTAAAGCGGAAGGGGTCAATTTCAATCTGCTTGTACAGGCCTCTGCCGATGATAAAGGCTAGTAGGAGTAAGGGCCAGGGGTAGTTGTTCTTTTTTTCTAGCATGTTGGTTTGGTTCACAAGCGGGCGCGTTACCCGCGATCCCGGCTTTGATGGCCAGAGATAGTGCTTTTTACGGCGTATACGGCCTACTCCCTTCGCCCTGCAGCCGGTACACCAGAGCGACGAGCTCCAGCCTACATACCAGGAAAATACATTGCGTAGTACGTCGAGCTTTGGCTATTATTTCGGCGGGAATTGCCTGGGTTGTTGGTGTAGCAACTTTTGATAGTCGAAGGACGGACGTATTTTGTGCTTTCCCTGGGCGGGTTCTATAGCGCTAATTATCCTGAGTGAATAAACCAAGCTACTCTGGGCTCTTCAGTCTTGCTTATCCTTCAACTCTTTTACTGGGTTGTCTAATCTACGCTGCCGGCGATAAGAAACCCAAGTGGCTAAAAAGAAAATGTCAGCCGACACAGCATACAGGTGATTACCCGTCGCAGCGAACATCACAACAAGTACGAGGCAAAAACCAAGATAGCCTAAATAGTTATTTTTCATGATTGACCAAGATTTAGAAGTTGAATAAGTTGCATTTATTTTAACGAAAGGTCTCGCACATATCTAAAAATAGCTTTATTAAGCTTTATATTATTGCAAGAATGATAGTATTTGCTTAGCAGTCTCGTTTGAATGTGAAATGAATACGTAATGGTTCGCTCCCTTAATCACAATCACTTTACCCGCGGCTGTTTCCTTCTTAAAGCGAATTCGTTCATTGAGCAGTCTCGTTTTAATCAGGGCGAACACCTTGGTAGCCTTCTTTTTATTACTAGAATCTAACCTGTTAAAAAGTGGAGTCACTTCTTGCGCCGAAGTGGGTTCAGCATAGATAGCTAACGCAGGGCAATGAACATGGTAGTAAGTAGGAGGCCCTACTTGGCTGAGAATGGCGTTACTCACAAAGGCAGGTGACACATCCTTTACATAGTTGCCTTTTGTAGAAAATAAGGCTACATGGCTAATCTCGTCAGCATCAGCGGGCAAATCAATACCCTGTACTTCCTTTAAGTATTGATGGTAAGTTTCTTTGGTGTACTTGTCTTTAGCCGGAAGGGTATAAATAGGGCCTCCTTGTATAGGCACATTAACCTTAGTACGATCATAGGCTGCATCTAGGTAGACCACCTTGCTGACCCGTTCAGCATGTTCAGCGGCAAACCGGGTTATCTCCTCTCCGGCAATAGAATGCCCAATCAGGCTAACTTTGTCTATACGCAAACTATCAATTACGGCTAGAATATCATTCGTCAGCGTTTTTATATCATAACCGTTAAGGGGATGATCAGAAGCTCCAAACCCTCGGCGGGTTAAGGCATAAACCCGATGTTGGTCCGTAAGCTTGGGCGCAAATTCGTCATAGATATGAGCGGTATTACCCAAGCCAGCTAATAAAAGAATGGGTTTGCCTTGGCCACCATACTCCAATACCTCTAATCTATTTTGAGTACTGCCTGTAACAAATCTTGTCTGATGGATAGGCACTTGTACTTTATGCTTAGATGAGCAAGTGCAACAAGTAAGGCTAATCCAAAAAAGATACAAATGACTAGAATACATTGTTTTACTATTCTTAGGCCTTCGCTTTCCAAACTGTTATATAATCAATTTTATTAAATGTCCATCCGCTCGTCCGCATCCTCCTACCCTACGCCCGGAAAACCGGTTTGATCCGATCTCTTAGCAATAATATCAGCCCGAACAGCATCGCCGGAATACTCAGCAGCTGACCCATGTTGAGGGCCATGCTATCTTCAAAGGCAACTTGGTTTTCCTTGAAAAACTCCCAGAGAAACCGGAAGCCAAATACCCACACCAGCGCGAGCCCCAGCATCGTGCCCGGCGCAGTCCGCTTCCAATAGGCTCGCCAATACCCAAGTAAAATAAAGAAAAGCAGGAAGTAGGACAAAGCTTCGTACAACTGAGCCGGATGGCGGGGAACGTGACTGTACGACTCATCGCGCAGAAAAACGAACGCCCAGGGTACCGTCGTCGGTTTGCCGAGGATTTCGGAATTCATCAGATTGCCGAACCGAATGAAGGCCCCTCCTAGGGCGGCGGGAATACACATACGGTCGACCACCCACCAGAACGTCTGCCCACTGGCCCGACTTGACGCACGGCGCGCGTAGAGCCCAAGGCCAATCAGAATGCCGATGATTCCGCCATGACTCGCCAGTCCCTCGAAAGGCGGCGTGATAATTTCCAGCGGATTCCGAATGAACATGGTAGGCTCATAAAACAAAAAGTGCCCCAGTCTCGCCCCCAGAATGGTTGAAACCATCATGGTTACCAGCAAGGGTTCCGTGTCGGAAAGAGGCTTCTGCTCTGCCCTGAAGATGTGCCTCATGATTTGAATCCCTACCAGAAAGCCGGCCGCGAACAGGACGCCATACCACCGCACAGGCCAGGAGCCGAGGCGGAAAATTTCGGGATCAACATTCCAGATAATGTATTGGAGCATGGTATTGGGTTTGTCTGGCCAGTTTCTAATTACTTACACTGCGGATCTACCGCCCCGGCAACTCCCGGATCGCGATGTTCCGAAACCGGTGCGCGCCGCCGGGTCGCCAGGAGGCGGCCATATCGAAAAAGGGTTTGGCGGCGGGGGAATAGACCGCCGACCAGTGCAGCTGCAGCCCGATCCGCCCTTCGGTCGCGCCGGCGTAGAAGTCGTTTTTCGGCTGGGTGACTTCCCACATCTTCTCCCCGTTCACCCAGAGGGTCAACGTCGGCACCTCGCCTTCCATCCGGATGCGTAAGCTGTTCCAGTCGCCGGGCTTCCAGACTTCCCGGATGCGGGTGGCCTTCGCCGGTTGGCTGATCGCCAGCCGCTCACCCAGCAGATCGGCGTGGCCGCCGGGCATCGACAGCTCCACCTGGTAGCCCGCCCCGCCCTCCGACGACCGCAGGAAGATACCACCGTTGCAGAACGAATCTACTTTCGCCTCCAGGTACAGCTCAAAATCGCGGTATTTCCGGTCAGTAAGCAGCACCCCACCCTGGCCGTAGGGGTTCTGACGAAGCACGAGCGCCCCGTCTTCAACGACCGCCTTGCCCATAGTCCCCTGGTGGGTTGTCCGGCTGAAGTGCCAGCCTGTCAGGTCTTTTCCATTGAAGAGGGGCCGGAAGCCCGCCGGAAGCTGGGCGGAAGCTGCATGCAGAAGGACAAACAAGGCCCAGAGGAGTAAACCGTAGCGCATCGTTAACGGGATTTAGGTTCCATTACCAGCCGGAAGCCCACGTCCCAGCCGTCGCCCGGCCCCGCCGCGTGGTAGAGGTAGGTAGCGTTCTTGACGTCGCCGACAAAGGAAGCTCCTTTCAGAACATGTTCCTTGCCCCGCCGGGGCGGTACGGGACCGGCGAAAAGGTCGTCGTTGTACCAGTCCTGGACCCATTCCCAGACGTTACCCAGCGTATCGTACAGGCCCCAAGCATTGGGTTTGAGCCCGCCCACGGGCTGGGGCGTGCGTTTGTCGATCTGGGCCGTCACCCGGATGTCGGCCCACGAAATATCATCGTCAGCCCCGGCCCGGGCGGCGTACTCCCACTCGAATTCGGTCGGCAGGCGGTAGGAATGGTCGGGGTCGAGCTGGTTGAGTTTCCGGATAAACCGCTGGGTATCGTCCCAACTGACGCTTTCGACGGGCAGGCGGTCGGCATTACCGCCCACGCGCTCGCCCTGGAAATAGGCGGGGTTGGTGCCCATGACCTGCTTCCATTCCGCCTGGGTTACTTCGTAGACGCCGATGTAGTACGGCCGCTCGATCCGGACCGGAAAACCGGGGCGGGCGTCGCGCTGGGCCATCTCCGCAGCCAGGCGGTATTCTTCGGGCGTCCAGTTCAAGCGCGTCTTTTCCCCCGGAGCGGGTGGCTTGGGAACGGGGGGCTGAAAGCGTCCGACGGTCATCGCGCCGGGTTCGATCCGGACGAAGGCCATGCCGAAGCGGTTGACCACCTGTTTCGGGGACTGGGCCAGGGCCAGACCGGCCATGAACAGGGCCGGTAAAAGAAAGAAGGTACGCATCAGGGCGTCTGGTTGGAAAGCGTGACGGAAGCCAGCGGAAAGAGCGACTCACCGGGCTTCGCCTGCTGGCTGGTAAAGACGAAATACAGGTCGTGCCTACCCGAAACGGGCTGAATGGCAAGGGTCGACGGTGTGGTTTTGGCGTTTTTGTCGTTCCGCGGCTCCCGGCCCCAGAAGGCGTCCATGCCCCCGGGCATCTTCTTGATGTTGAACTGCGACTCGGCGATTTCCGTCCGGCCCAGCAGCGGCCCCGTCGGCGCGTCGAGCCGGACTTCCACCGTACCGCCCCGGTAAATGTCGTAGAGGTGCCAGTTGGGCCGGAAAGTCAGGCTCCGGACGTCGGTCAGATCGACGGCTTTAAACCCGATATGCGAGCCGGCCTTGGCCGTCAGGAAAGTAAATTCGTCGAGCTGGTCGCGTACGGCTCCGCCCGCCAGGATGTCGGCTTCGGCGGGTCTGAGCTCCGGGCGGCGCAGGATGATGACCTGCTCGGTGGTCTGGGCCGGCACGCGCGTCTGGCGATCCGTGTAGGCGGCCCGCAGGATGTAGGTGCCGCGTCCGTTGTCGTCCGCCGGAATGGCCATTCGGTAGCGGCCTTCCACGGGCAGGGTACTCAGCGTTTTGGTATCGCTGTTGAGGATGTAGCGAACCAGCGTCCGGGCGTCGGCCAGGCTGAGCGTCGGGTGGGCGGGCATGGCCGTTTCGCCCCAGACGCCGGCCCCGCCGCTGCGGATCTTGGCCGCCAGGCGTTCGGAGGCTGCGCCGTCGGTGCGGTACCGGGCCGCAATCTGCTGGTAGGCGGGCCCCACGCCCGGGGCGCTCAGGGCGTGGCAGTTGCCGCAGTCGCTTCGGCTCATCATCGTTTTGGCCACCGCGAACTGGGTCGAGGCGTCAACGCGCTGCTGGTTCATCCCAGCATCCACCCAGTCAAAGCCTTCCGACACATAATCAACGCTGATGGCTACCTGTTCGGGCCGGATGCGGCTGTCGGCCAGGCTACCGTCTTCGCGGTCGGCCACCGAAACGCGGTAAGGCAATTCCTGATTGGGGAAGAAAAACTGGCGGTTTCCGCTCAGTTCCAGCGCAACCACCGGCGGTTCGTTCCCGGCTACCAGCCGGAGGGGCTGGCTATTTTTCGCCCCTTTGGCGTCGGTGACCGTCAGCGTGGCCGTGTAAACGCCCGCCCGGTCGAAGCGGACCGCCGGATTGGGCGTCCGGAACACGCGGGGAGGCTGCCCGGCCCCGGTAATGGTCCACTGGTAAGTCAGTGCGTCGCCGTCGAAGTCCTTCGTTCCTTCGGCCGATAAGCGGGCGGTAAAGGGCAGCGCACCCCCCGAACGATCGGCCCGGGCCTGCACGAGAGGTTTGCGGTTGCCGGCATTGTACTCGATCCGCACCAGCCGGGCTTCCTTCGCCGACAGGCTCGTACTGCCGCCGTATTCCAGCACGTACAGATCTCCGTCCGCCCCGAAACGCAGGTCAATGGGCTGACGGGGATGGTAGTGGGGCGCGAAACGTTCCATGCCGCGGAGGTTGCCGTCAACGTCGAACTCGAAAGCCATGATCCAGAAGCGCGAGAGGTCGGCGGCCAGCCATTTGCCTTCGTAATAGGCCGGGAAGGGCCGCTTCGGGGCCTTAAAGTCGGCGCGGTGGTAGATCGGTCCGCCGATGGCCGCCCGGGAACTGGAGCCCAGCAGCGGGTACTTTTCCGAAACGGCGTAGGGATAGGCAATCAGGGCCGGCTGGGCGGGCGGCAGGTCGGTCAGGCCCGTATTGTTCACGGAACGGTTGACGGGCCGGGCGGGGTCCAGCTTTGCCCCGGGCTTTTTGGCCGCGAAGTCGTAGATCGGATAGGCCTGGTTTTCGCCGACGAAGTACGGCCAGCCGAAGAAGCCGGGGCCTTTGGCCTGGTTGAATTCGTCGTAGCCGCGGGGGGCGTTTTCGGTATCCTGGTCGGCATCCGGCCCGATTTCGCCCCAGTAGAGCCAGCCGGTGCGGCTGTCGAGGAAAGGCCGCCAGGCGTTGCGCGTACCCATGACGTAGATTTCGGGCCGGGTTTTGGGCGTGCCTTTCGGGAAGAGATTGCCATCAGGAATGGTGTACGATCCGTCAGGTTCTGGATGAATGCGCAGAATCTTACCCCGCAGGTCGTTCGTGTTGGCGGAGGTGCGCTGGTCGTCCCATCGGCTGCGGCCGGGCCGTTCGTCGGTCTGGGCGGTGTAGGAGTTCCCCGAATTATTCCCCACGGTCAGGTACAGGTTCCCAGCGGAATCCCAGACCATGCCGCCGCCCGTGTGGCTGGTTTCGTCGCGGTCGACCGGTATTTCCAGCACCACCTGCTGCGAACCAGCCACGAGTTTGTCGTTTAGCAGCGTCCAGCGAACCAGCTGAAATTTGCTTTCGGTTGGATGGGCCAGATAAACGTAAACCCAATGGTTTCGGGTGAAATTCGGATCCAGGCTTATCCCTACAAACCCCTGCTCGTTGTGGATAAAGACCGGAAAACGGGTGATTACGCTGACCTCCCGCGTGAGTGAATTATACTTTTTGAGCGCTCCTTTTCGCTCGGCAATCAGAGCCGTACCGTCCGGCAGCAGGTCGAAGGCCATCGGTTCATCGAGGGCTCCTTCGGCCGTCAGCACCACGGGCGTAAAGCGGGTATCGTCGGGTCTGGGCGGTTGGTCGGGCAGGGCCGCCACCAGCAGCGCGCCCAGCACCAGCCCCAGCAGGGTAAGCCGTTTCATAGAGGGGTACTTTCGGGCAAAAGGCGGGCGCGGACCGAATTTACTAGAGGCGCCCGCCTGGCCCGTCAGTCCTCCAGGTCCTCACTCCGCAGCAAGCCTTCCGGTACCCAGAGCTCACCCGTATGGCCATCGATCAGACCGTTTCGTTCGTCTTCGATGTTGGTCGCCTGGGTGTACACATCCCCCGCAATGCCGCGGCGGCGCAGTTCGCGCTTAAACTGCCGGATGCGTTCGGTCCGGTCTTCGGCATCGGTCGGCCCGCCATAATCGACAAAGCCAAAGCCGCCCCATTCGCTGACCACCAGGGGCACCTGTCCCCGGTAGAAGTAGGGATCACCCACGACCAGCGGGTGCGCCGCCACGTCGAAGAGCTCACCACCGGCCAGGCGGTCCAGGAGGTTCTTCCAGTGCTCCAGCACGGGCGTATAAAGATGGGCTGTCAGCAGGTCCGATTTCAGCCGTCCTTCGGCCGAAATATGGTGCCAGCCGTCGTTATCCACCACCAGGAACTGCGGGTGGTGAATATGCATGTAATGGTACAGTTCCGTGATGTACTGCCGCGTTTCCGGATTGGTAGCGATGTCCTGGGCGCCCCAATCCTCGTTATACAGGCTCCAGATCACCACGGAAGGGTGCGTCTCGATCAGCACCAGCATCCTCAGCAGTTCTTCCCGGTGGTTTTCGCGGCTGCGCTGGCTGGAGCTGTGCGGGCTGGGAACTTCCACCCAGAGCAGCAGGCCCATTTCGTCGGCCAGGTTGTAAATGCGCGGATCGACCCCGGCGATGTGGACGCGGACGAGGTTACAGCCCAGCTCCTTCATGGCCCGGAAATGCTCCTTCATTTCCTCAAAAGTGGCCGTTCCAGGCTGGTAGAGGATACCGTCCAGGTAAATGCGCTGGTCGTTTAGGTAGATGAACCGCCCCCGCGCTTCGATGCGCCGCAGGCCGAAATGCGCTTCAATCTGGGCCGGATAGCCGTTGGCGTCGATGAGCTGGGCCACCAGCCGGTACAGGTGCGGATTTTCCGGGGACCAGAGCTGGGGATTGGGCAGTTCCACCACGACGCGCTGCTGCTTCTGCCCCGCTTCCAGGCGGATCGGGAAGTCGCTGGCGGCCAGCAGGGCGCTGCCCCGGTGGTGGTTGTCATAGACATGCACCCGCAGCGTATACAGGCCCGGGTCGTGGATGCGGGTGGTGAAATTGAAACGCACTAGGTTGTCTTTCACCTCCGTCACCACGCCCACGCGCGAGCGCAGCCGGTTGCGTTCGACCATCTCCAGCCAGACGCTCCGGACGGCCCCCGTATAGGTCTGGTACCAGATTCCACCCCGCTTGTAAACGTGTGATTCCTGCTTACCCCGGGGAATTTCGGAATCCATGGTGTCGGCTACGCGCACCGTCAGCCGGTTGACCGGTTGCAGATATTCTTCCGTCAGTTCGTAGGAAAAGGAAGTGTATTCGCCGTAATGGGTTCCCTCGCCTTCGATGGTCCGCAGCTGGCGGCCGTTGAGCCAGACGCAGGTCTGGTAGCCACAGGCCCCAAAGGTCAGCTGAAACAGGGTGGTTTCTTCTTCCCGGCGCGGCGGCAGGGTAAATTCCCGTTCGTACCAGACCACCACCTGGTCCTGCCAGGAGGCATGCGGCACGCCCTTGGCCCGGCCCATATGCTCCTCGACGGAGCCCGGCCAGTTGGCGGTATGTTCGTAGGTATGGCCCAGGTGCCAGCCTTCGTGGAGGCCCCGGTCTTCGTGATCGATTGCAAAGCGCCAGTCTCCGTCCAGCAATAAAAAGGAATTCGGACGCATGACGGCACGGGGCAGCAACTGGGCGGCCACTTCGGCGCTCAGCTCTTCCCTGCATTCGGTAAGGCGAAGGTTGGGATGCACGGGCTTCATGGGTGGAAAGTCGGCGCCGGAAGGAAACGGCTGTTCCGTGGGTTCTGTGACGACGCCCTCCTTCCAGCCTTTGAGCGCCTCTGGTTACAACGAAGGATAATAGGCGTCTGTTTTGTTCATCCCCGCTAAACAGAGTTTGTGGAACCTCGGCCGGCCGGAAAGGGGAATAAGTTTACGCATCAGTCCGGTCAGGTAACTAACCCGAAGGAGCGTTTGCCGGGGCCTTAAGCGCTTTTTACCATTCCATAATCGTTTAAAAAATAATCATATTGTAACGTAACAGATATTTTATATTTTACTGATATTCACAAGGTAATTTTGGCTGAAACGCGCGCTCAACGAATCACCGGCGAGTCCAACCGTTGTCGGTTAATTGGAATCTCTTCTAACATGTACTTCTATCGTAACACGTCATCCGAAGCGGAAAGCGAGGAGGCCCCTGCCATTGACCTTGTCCAGGAGGTTACCTCGACGGCCCGGTTCTACCGCCGGCTTATCCGTACGCAGCGTGCGGTTGACTTAAGGCGCCGATCGGGTCTTCTCCGGTACGGCAACAGCGGTTTGCCGGCCTCCAGACAGCTCGAAAATTTCCTGGCCGTCACGCCGGCTTTATTCTGTATCCTCGACGCCTGCGGCCGGTTTCTGCGGATCAGTGACCCGTGGGTCAGCTTTTCGGGACACGCGCCGGAAACCCTGCTGTACCATAACCTGCTTGATTTTCTTCATCCCGACGACCTGCGGCCGACGCTCGGCCGGCTCGAGCGCATTCAAAGCCAGGGGCAGGTGGCCCGCTTCACGAACCGGTTCCGGTGTCACGACGGCAGCTACCGGGCGCTGGAATGGCGGGTGCGCCTCGACCAGGAATTCCTGTTTGCTTCGGCCAGCGATGTTTCGCAGCAAAAACAGACCGAGCAGGATCTGCGCAAAACGCAGGAACTCCTGGAGCAAACCAGCCGGATGGTCCGGATCGGCGCCTATGAGGCGGATCTGATTCATCAAACCCTGTACTGGTCGCCCGTCACCAAGGAAATCCACGAAGTACCCGAGGATTTTGTGCCTAACCTGGAAACGGCCATCCAGTTCTACCGGGAAGGCGAGCACCGCGAGCGGATCCGGACGCTGGTGAACCGGGCCATAGAAACCGGCGAACCGTTCGATACGGAACTGATCATCATCACCGCCAGAGGACAGGAACGCTGGGTACGCGCCCTGGGCACGACCGAGATCGAGCAGGGCGTATGCACCCGCCTTTACGGTACCTTTCAGGACATTGACCGCGAAAAACGCTACGAGGAACACCTGGCCCGCGAAAAGGAAAAGCTCCAGAACGTCATCGAAGGGACCAATGTCGGGACCTGGGAGTGGAATGTGCAGGTCGGGCGGACGGTTTTCGACGAACGCTGGGCCGCCATGGCGGGCTATACCCTGGCGGAACTGGAGCCCGTAAGCGTCCAGACCTGGCTGGACTTGACGCACCCCGACGATCTGAACGTCATCCAGCACCAGTTAAGGGCCTGTTTCCGGGGTGAATCCGCCTTCTACGAGTGCGAGATCCGCCGGCGGCACAAAAACGGCGGCTGGGTGTGGGTGCTGGACCGCGGGAAAGTCTTTTCCTGGACTCCGGATGGCAAACCGCTGATGATGTATGGCACCCAGCAGGACATCGACCAGCGCAAACAGGCCGAAACAGAGGTACAGCGCCTGAAAGAACAGCTGGAACTAGCCATCGACGGCAGCCAGAACGGCATCTGGGACTGGGATCTGGAAACGAACCTCGTTTTCTACTCCAAACGCTGGAAGGAAATGCTGGGGTACGCCGAGGATGAGTTACCCAATACCTTCGATACCTTTACGGCCCTGATTTACCCCGACGACCGGACGGTCGTGTCAAACGCGATCCAGCAGTACCTCAGCAGCGGAAGTCTCAACTACGAACTTGACCTGCGGATGCTGCATAAGGACGGCTCCGTCCGCTGGATTACCGCCAAAGGCGCGGCCGTACGGGATGCCGAGGGCCGACCCTACCGCATGGCCGGTTCCCATACCGACATTACCGAACGCAAGAAAGCGGAGGAAGAACTGAAGCAGTTGCTGAACCTGACTCAGCTGCAAAACGAACGACTCCGCAACTTCGCCCATATTGTTTCCCATAACCTGCGATCCCATTCCGGCAACATTCAGAGCCTGACGGATTTTCTGTTCGCCGATTACCCGGAAATCGAATCGAACGAGGCGGCCCAGCTGCTCAGGCAGGCGGCGGCCAACCTGCTGGAAACCATCGACCACCTCGCCGAAGTCGCCATTCTCAACGCTGACCAGCGGCAGGAACTGGTCCGGCTCGACCTGGCTACCGCCGTCAGCAAGGCCATCAGCAACGTGGCGGCCCAGGCCCGGCTGGCCCAGGTCCGGATCGAGCACCAGCTGACGGGTCAGGAGCAGGTGCTGGGCGTGCCAGCCTACCTGCACAGCGTGCTGCTCAACCTGCTGACCAACGCGGTTCGCTACCACCGGCCGGTGGCGGAACGGTACGTCCGGCTCTCCTGCACCAGCGAGCCTCCCTTCCTGGTTCTGCACGTGGCCGACAACGGCCTGGGCATCGACCTCCAGCGCCAGGGCCATAAGCTGTTTGGCATGTACAAAACCTTTCACGGAAATCCCGACGCCCGGGGCATCGGCCTGTTTCTGACCAAAAATCAGGTAGAAGCCATGGGCGGGCGGATTGAGGTGAGCAGTGAAGTCAATCAGGGCACGACGTTTAAGATTTATCTGAAACATGGCTAATCCGCCCATAGAACGGGTATGCATCATCGATGACGACCCCATTCTTATTTTCGCCACCAAGCGCATTCTGCAGAATGCCCGACTCGGGGATACTGTGCTCGTTTACAATAACGGGAAGGAAGCCTACGAGGGCCTTTGCGCCCTCCGCTCCGCCGGCGAGCCCCTGCCGGAGCTGATTCTGCTCGATCTGAACATGCCCATCTGGGACGGCTGGCAGTTCCTGGACGAATTCACCCAAACCCCCTTCTGGCGGGAAACGACCATCTTCGTGGTGACCAGTTCCAACCATCCCGACGACCGCTTACGGGCGGAAGCCTACCCGGCCGTCCGGCGCTTTCTGCTTAAACCCCTGACGATCCGTAGCCTGACGGAGGCCATCGCTCCCCAGCCCTAGCGAAAGTTCGGGGGCATTCAGTAAATGAACGGTTTGCGGTGCTTTCGGTTACACTATGTCCATTGGACACAAAGCCCTGCTACCGCCATGAAACACGCGCTCCTCCTTGTTCTTCTGCTAATCGGCACGTCCGGCCGGGCCCAGCTTCAGACCGGCAGCAACGTTGCCATCGCCGAAACGGAGTCCGGCAAAGTCCGCGGCTACGTCCACAACGGCATTTACACCTACAAAGGCATTCCCTACGCGGAGGCGGCCCGCTTCGAGGCTCCGCGGAAGCCCAAAGCCTGGACGGGCGTACGCAGTTCGATGACTTACGGGCCCGTCGCGCCGCTGATGGAACCCACGACCAGCGTCCAGGACGAAAGCGAATTCGTCTACCACCACGACTGGGGCTATACCAGCGAGGACTGCCTGCGGCTAAACGTCTGGACACCCGGCCTCAGCGACGGCAAAAAGCGCCCGGTGATGGTCTGGCTGCCCGGCGGCGGCTTCGTATCGGGTTCGTCCCAGGAACTGCCTTCGTACGACGGCGAAAACCTGGCGAAAAAAGGCGATGTGGTCCTTGTTTCGCTCAATCACCGGCTGAACATCCTGGGCTTCCTGGATCTGTCGGCCTACGGCGAGAAGTATAAACACTCGGCCAACGTGAGCATGCTCGATATCGTGGCGGCCATGCAGTGGGTGCAGCAGAACATCGCCCGCTTCGGCGGGGATCCGGACAACGTGACGATTTTCGGGCAGTCCGGGGGCGGCGCGAAGGTCAATACGCTCATGGCCATGCCGTCGGCGAAGGGGCTCTTCCACAAGGCCATCAACCAGAGCGGCTCGGCCCGGGGCAGCTTCCTGGAAAAGCCCGTAACCCAGGCCGTGGCGGCGGCCCTGCTGCGTGAACTGCGCCTGCGGCCGGAGCAGGTCGACAGCCTGCAGACGATTCCGTTTGCGGTGCTGAGCGAGGCGGGCAAAAAGGCCATGCAGCAGGTGGCCGGTCAGCCCGGTTCCTCGCTGGGCGGGATGCCTCTGAGCTGGGGACCAAGCCGCGACGGCGCGGACCTGCCCTACCAGCTGCTGGCACCGGAAGCCCTGGAGCTGTCGAAAAACATCCCGCTGCTGATTGGCACGACCAAGAACGAGTTCATGACCTCGCTGGGGGCGGGTCTGGCAAACGCTTCGGAGGAGGAAGTGATGGGCTTTATCCGCAACCGGTACAAGGACAAGGCCGACGCCTACCTGAAAGCCGTCCGCCAGGCTTACCCGAACGACAAGCGGCCGTCGGACCTGATCGATATCGACGCGCGGTACCGGCCGGGGGCGCTGCGGGTTGCGAATGCAAAGTCGGCCGTGGCGGGCGGTGCGCCGGTCTTTCTGTACCTGTTTACCTGGCAGTCTCCGGTCCTCGACGGCAAGTACAAGGCCATTCACTGCATGGACATTCCCTTTGCCTTCAACAACATCGCTCGTTGCGAGGAGATGACCGGCGGCACGAAGGAAGCCTACGCGCTGGCTGACAAGGTGAGCCAGGCCTGGATCAACTTCGCCCGGACGGGCAACCCCGGCCACAAGGGCTTACCGACCTGGCCGGCTTATACCGCGGGCAATACGGCTACGATGCACCTGGACGTACAGCCGGTCGTCCGGCCGCAGCATGATCGGGCGTTGCTGGAGTTGATGGCGCAGTGAGTTTTTGGGTAAATCCGCATTTATGAGGCGAATGTGGCGTAAATGCCCGTTCGCCTTTTTCTTTTCTAGCCCCACCATGCTCCCTACCGCGCTGGCTGTTATGCTGCTTGTTTCATACATTGCGTACCTGTGAACACTTCCACTAGGACTACTTCAAAGAGAAACTAGACCCCTATGAAAAATCGTTCAGGGCACTTTTCCAGTTACGACCTTGCTGGTTTTAAGCTCATCGCCTGGTATCAGATCCTTGGCGGGACAATCGGCGTTCTTCTGTATCCGTGGCTATTGATTGACAATCGCACCTGGCAAACCGGCCTGGTTGTGCTTTTAGGCCTGTTGCCTAACGGCTATTCCATTTACGCCGGCCAGCAGTTGCGAAAGCACACCCAATTTAAACCGCCCTACCTGATCCAGACGTTACAGGTTCTCAACTTTGTGGGCCTGGGCATTACCTATCAGCTCGTTATTGGCCTGGCCTTGGGCCCTGGTTTTGAATGGATCCAAGAGCCGAAAATGGTCATGAATTTTAGTCTTTTATCCGAGTATAACTTCGGGATGAACCAGAGGGGTACGGCCTCAATCCGGGTTGTGGTTAATTTCATCCCGATTGGTATTATCCAGTATTTACTGATTCGGCAGCAGAATGCAGCGGAGCGGCAGCAATTGAGGGAGTATGCGGAAAATGGTGGTTCACGCGGATGAACGCGGATTTTGCACGCAGATATGCGCGGAAAGTTCTGTGAAAATCGGCGAGGAAATCCGCGTTTATCCGCGTGAACCCAACCAAGCCCCCAACAACCTAAATCGGAAAATTCAGCCATTTTTTACGGGTATACTCGTAAAATTCAGGCAAAGCCATACGCCGAAAAGCTATCTTCACCCCATGCGAACCACGATCCTAACCCTCTGCTGGCTGGCAACCCTCGGCGCCGGCGCCCTCGCCCAGACCCCGGCTGAGCCTTACCGCCCGCTTTACCACTTCACCCCGCCCCAGAACTGGATCAACGACCCCAACGGGCTGGTCTACCACGACGGTGAATACCACCTCTTCTACCAGCACAACCCCTTCGGCAACCGCTGGGGCCACATGAGCTGGGGCCATGCCGTGAGCCGCGACCTGCTGCGCTGGCAGCACCTGCCGGTGGCGATTCCGGAATTCAAACATGCCGATGGCAAAACGGAAACGGCCATCTTCTCGGGCAGCGCGGTAATCGACGCGGGGAACAAAAGCGGCCTCTGCCCGGGGGGCACCAAAGACTGTATGATCGCCGTCTACACCGGCAACGTATCGGTCGGTGAGAAGCAGCAGGCGCAGTACCAGAACCTGGCCTATAGCGCCGACCGCGGCCGGACCTGGACGCAATACGCCAACAACCCCATCATCGACATCGGCAGCAAGGAATTCCGCGACCCGAACGTATTCTGGTACGCGCCCCAGCAGAAATGGGTCATGGCGACGGTCAAGGCCACCGAGCACCGGGCGGCCTTCTACGAATCCAAAGACCTGAAAAACTGGACGCTGATGAGCCATTTCGGCGGGCAGGGCGATACGACCAAGGTCTGGGAATGCCCGGCCCTGGTCGAGGTGCCGATTCAGGGGGAAGCCGGAAAAAGCAAATGGGTGCTGTTTATCTCGGCGGGGCATGTCCAGAAGGACTACGTTGGCATGCAGTATTTCGTGGGGGATTTCGACGGCCGGGAATTCAAACTGGACCCCGCCGCTAATCCGAAGCCTGTAGCCCCCGCTGTCATGAACGTGGTGGATTACGGCAAGGATTACTACGCCGCCATCCAGTACAACCACCTGCCGGCCAGCCAGCCGGGCCCGCTGATGATCGGCTGGCTCAACAACTGGGCCTACGCTAATGACCTTCCGACGACGCCCTTTAAGGGGGCCATGTCGCTGCCCCGGCAGATTGCGCTGAAGCGGACGACGGCCGGTTTGCAACTGATTCAGCAGCCGTTTGCGGGCGTTAGCCGCCTGCGGTCCGGAAAGCTTGCCCAGAAGACCGTCCGGCTGAGCGACCAGCGCCAGATGCTGCTACCCCGCAGCAACAACGCCTACGAACTCGAGGTAGAGATCCGCCCGGGCAATGCGCAGGCGGTCGGGCTAAGCCTGGCAAAAGGTACGAAGGAAGAAACCGTCCTGCGCTACGCCGGCGGCAAGCTCCAGTTCGACCGGAGTCGGTCGGGGAAGGTCGATTTCCACAAACGCTTCCCGGGCGTTGACGAAGCGCCCATTTATCCACAAAACGGGGTGTTGAAACTGCGGATCTTTGTGGATAAGTCGGTGGTGGAGGTCTTTGTCAATGACGGCGAGCGGGTCATCACCAACCAGATCTTCCCAACCGAAGCTACCGGTGCCATCGAGCTGTTCGCCGAAGGTGGGAGCGCAGAATTCCGGAATGCGACGGTCTGGGAAATGAAGTGAGAGCGTAGCTCATCCGCGTTCGCATGGTGGATTACGGTTCGTCCGCGCTTGTAAGCGCGGATGCCTGAGCGGCGCATTTTCAATGCGCTGGCCAGCACACGCGCTTAAACGCCTGACATTCTGCTTTATTTTCCAGTGTATTGGATTTTGCGTTGGAAACGCGGGGCTCGGGCATCCGCGATACAATCGCGGACGAACCGGCATCCGCGTTGCAAACGCGGACGAGCCGGTGCATCGTCAACTTTCGCGCTTTTTTTCCTTCAGCGCCATCCGGATCAGCTCCACGGTGTTCCTGACCCCCGCTTTCCGAATGATACTGGCGCGCTGGTTGGCGACCGTATTGGGGCTGATGGCGAAGCGGTCGGCGATCTGGCGGCTGCTGAGGCCTTCGGTCAGGCAGGTCAGAATCTGGGATTCCCGGGGCGTCAGCTTCCGCCAAAGCGAACCGGAAACACCGACCTCGGCGGCAGAGGCTTCCGGACGGGAAACCGCTTTGGGCACCAGGTGGCGGATAATGACGGCGGAAGCGCTGGGGGGATAGTACAGATCCCCGGCGGCCACCGTCCGGACGGCCCGGAGCATTTCCTCCTGACTCGTATCCTTCAGCAGGTAGCCGTAGGCACCGCTCTGAACGGCGCTGAGGATGTAGTCCGGGTTATGGTGCATGCTGAAAATCAGCGTTCGGATGGCCGGATGCTGTTTCGACACGGTACGGGCTACGTCGAGGCCCGAAACGCGCGGCATCGTAATGTCCAACAACAGCATATCGGGCTTCAGCTCGGGCAGCATCGCCAGCGCTTCGTCGCCGTCGGTCGCCTCGCCGACAATGGCCAGGTCGGCTTCGTCTTCCAAAAGCATTCGGACGCCTTTGCGGACAACGGCGTGATCATCAACAATCAGGATGCGGATAGGCATGATTTATCAGGTGTATTCGGTTATTCTCAGGTTCACCTCAATCCGGGTTCCTTTCCGGCGCGCCGAACGGAGGTTCAGTTCGCCCTGCAGCAGCCGCGCCCGGGTGCGCATATTCTCCAGCCCGCCTGCGCCCAGCTTTCCGGGGCGCTTCTCCACCGCTTTCGGGCTAAAGCCTTTCCCGTCGTCCTCCACCGTCAGGCTGACCTGAGCAGGCTCCTGGTGCAGCCGGATGCGGATGGTCTGGGCTTTGGCATGACGAAGGGCGTTGTTGAGCGCTTCCTGCGCAATGCGGTAAAGGCCGATTTCGGTAGCGGCCGGCAGCCGCGCTTCGGGGCCTGTGCGCTCGACGGTGATAGCCAGCCCCGACGAGCGTTCCGACTGCTCAGCCAGCAGTTGCAGGGCTGCTCCCAGGCCAAAGTCGCCCAGCACCGACGGCATCAGGTTATGCGAAATCTGCCGCGTCGTCTGGATCAGTTCCTGGCTCAGTTCACTCAGCTCCCGGAACCGCCGCTGGCTTTTTTCGTCCGGCAGCGGCACATTTTTCAGTTTCTCGGCGTGCAGGTTCAGACCCGTCAGCATCTGGCCCAGGCCATCGTGCAGTTCCCGGGCAAAGCGCCGCCGCTCTTCCTCCTGCCCTTCCAGCAGCGCCGCCGAGCGGATCGTGTCTTCCGCCCGCTGGAGCCGGAATTTTTCCTCCGTCGCCTGAACCAACTCTTCCCGCGTGAGTCGCAGCTGCTGATTGGTCGTCTCCAGCCGGGCGTTAGCCTCCTGAAGCGCTCGTTCCGAGTCGGTTAACCGCCAGACGACCCCCCGAATATACCGAACTGTTGGCCGAAAAATAAACAAACCTTCCAACAAAAGCGTCAGCAGGGTCGCTGCGGCCAGGAGGGTCTCGACTTCTTCGAGCTGTCGTACACGAACGACATTCTCCGCGTCGAAGCGAAACACGATATCGTTCATCTGGTTCAGGTAGGCCGGTTCGGCCCCGAGAACGGCAGCCAGGGCAGTCCGCTTGTTGGCCGTCGGGACGCGGGAGTCGTTGATTCGGCTCAAACCGTCGTATATGGACCGAAAGACTGGATCAATGGCCGCAAACATCCGGTCCAGCTCGGGGCTTTTCCGAACTGAATAGATCTTTTCCATCTCCAGCGCCCCGTCCCGCAACTGCAGGTGCGTCCGGCTCCAGACCCGCAGCAGCGAGCCGAAGGAAGCCGTATCCGCCGCCGGAATTCCCTCCAGCCGTAGCAGGGCCAGCTTAGTAAGCCGCTGGCTGAGCATCCGCTGCCGCCCCGCCACGTTCAGGACCCGCCCGTCGTCGTACTGGTTCCGGATCGTCTGGCGTACGTACAGCAGCCCGCTGATCGCCAGCAGGGCAATCACCGTCAGGGCCAGGACGTAAAACCGGGTCAGGCGACGGGCTACGCGACGGTCAAGGGGTAACATCAGGGAAAATTAAGAGTTGGGGCGATCTGCCGCCAGTGGATTTGCCTGTTAGTCAGCTAATCGGCGAAGCTAATGCATAATTAATAATTCCCAACGCTGACGACCGGCTGGCCTTTCAAGGCAACCCAGGACACGCCTTCTGTCGGGACGGTTTCCCTCCGGTACGCCTCGTCACGGGTAAGGGTTGCTCGAGGGCAATCGGCAGTTGCGTTTCAAATGAATGGTGCATTTACTACCTTCCTGGCGAAATGGCGGCTTTCAAAGCCGTTTAAACGCACCCACCTAACCCTCCTACGCAAATGGTAAACAAGATAAAAGCAGGCCTGGCCATCCTCCTGATGCTCTGCCTTCTGGACATGCCCTATGGCTTCTACCAGTTGGTACGCTTTTTAGCGATGATCGGCTTCAGCCTCCTGGCGCTTCATGCCAAAAGCCAGAAAAACCAAACGGAAACCGTCATTTACATCGGGTTGGCTATCCTTTTCCAGCCGCTGTTGAAAATATCCCTCGGGCGGGAGTTATGGAACCTGGTTGATGTGATTGTTGCGATTGGCCTGGTCGTAACCCTATTTAAGGATAGGTCCCCTGCCCAATAACTCGCCCGCAAGGGAATCACCTGGCTCCATTGTCGGGCTTTGCGACCTTTATTCGTCCAGGTTTTCGACCCAGATGCCTGGCGGGTGCATTTCCAATCCGTAGGCTCTAACCATTCAAACTGCATTTGCCTACTGTAGAAATATTCTCCTTCAAACGCCGGAAGGGGACTACCAGGGCGCGTTGGAAATGCGGGACCCGGGCATCTGCGATGCAATCGCGGACGAACGGTGATGCCATGGCGGACGCATGGTTGAATTATAGTAAATAGCTCTACGCTGAAGCTAACAAAACGGCCTATGCGACTGAAGTTGCCTCTTCAGTCGCATAGGCCAGTGCCCACCCCAAAAACTAGCTTCAAGCACGGACCGATTTCACCGGTTGCGGGGCATCCGCGAAGTGTTTGTACTTTCCCAGCAACTGACCCACCACATACGTTACGGGCAGGATCACCTTCCGCACAAACAAGGGTATGTCCACCATATCGTATTCACGGGCATAGCGGGTCAGCAGATAAGCCGTATCAAAGGTCTCTGGCTGAGGCTTGCCTGACTTTCGCTGGGCCTCGTAGATGCTCGACAAAAAGAATACAATCGTGTTGGCCGGCTTTAGCCAGGCTTGGCAATTGAGCGTTTCTGAACCCGCGTTCCAGAACCGATGCGGTACGCCGCGTGGAAAAACGATGCTCTCGCCGGGCCCGGCAAACTGTTCGGCCTGCCCCTTAATCTGGTAACCAATCCGGCCCCTGAGCACCGTGAGGCCTTCGTCCTGCAGCCAGTGTACGTGCATGGGCGGACCGCCGCCGGGGGCGACGAAATTTTCGCCCTCCACCCGGTCACCGTCGGGCTCCTGGATCAGGCGTTGAAAGACGAGCTTCTCGCCGTAAGCATTTTCAATTGTGTGTGGCAGTTGGTAAGTCATATCCCTGAATGTTTTATGTTTAGGCCAAAATTAACCGAATTTGGACAGTGTCCAAATCAACTATGGGTACAAAGGAAAAAATCGAGGTTAAAGCGTTGGAAATGTTCAATGAGCGGGGAATCGAGTATGTGGGACTCCGCGAGCTGGCGGCCGTACTGGGCATTCGCGTGAGCAACATCACCTACTACTTCCCCACCAAGGATGACCTGGTCTATGCACTTTCCCAGCAGTTAAGCCGCCGTAATGCCAAAGTGCTGATTGAAATTGAAACGCTGAGCATGCACTCGTTTCTGGAGGCGCTGCACCAGGTCTACCAGAATCAGGTCGACTTTCGGTGCCTGCTGCTGAGCGTGGTCCACCTGATGGAGCAGAACAAACACCTGGCTGCCACGTACCGGCAAACGCAAAACAGCCGGAACGAGACCCTGAGGCATCATCTGCAGGTGCTGGAGGCCAGGGGCTACCTGCGGCTGAAGGACGAAAGTGAGCTGGCTTATCTGGTATCATCGCTTTCCTTGCTGAACCGGTTCTGGCTTTCCGAGGCGGCCCTGATGCATGGAGGCGAAAAGGTTGGTGAGCAGATAGGTCACTACCTGAGGCTGCTTACCAAACTGCTGCATCCCTTCAGCTCGCCAAGGGCCCGTCGGGAGATGGAGGCGTTTCTATCCGGTATAGCACCCTGAAACAAGTTGCGGAAACCGCGCTTTCTGCTCGTGGTCAAAGTCGGATTCAGGGGTTATAAGGGTCTTGCACAAAGCCGGCATTCGTCGGGCGGTTCCGGGCGCTGGTCCGGCTTTTTCCGGCATTCAACCGGTTTGATTTCCTGGAGCCTGAGCCAGCCCCCATCTTTGTTTCAACCAAACGCAAAAACAACAATCGCCATGAACAAGCTCATCGCTCTCGCCCTTTCGCTGACTCTTTCCTCAGCCGCTTTCGCCCAAACCAACGACAACCCGGAGGTTTACTTCGCCACCAACGGCCAGAAGGTCACCGTAACGGTCACGCCCCAGCCCACGGTAGCCACCATCAAGCTCGTTGACGCCCAGGGCCACGCCATCTACGCCGACCGGGCCAATGCCGCCCAGGGTATCGCCCGCCGACTGGACCTGACGGGTCTGGAGCCGGGCACCTACCAGCTGCGCATCGAAAAAGGGACCCAAACGGTGCAGAAGACCATCGTCATCGACGAACTGCCCGCCCAGAAGCAGGTCAACCTGGCCGAGTAAGGCATCCCGGAATACAACCTGACCATCAGGGCACTGCGCTTCGGCTGCGGTGCCCTGCTTTTTTACCCTTCAGCGCACCCGAATGAGCGAGGTTCCCGACACGGGCCGGCCGTCCGGCGTGATGCCCTGGACGTTCACCCGGATCGTGCGAACCTCGTCGGAGAGCGGGAATTTAAGCTGGGTCTTGCCCTGGCCGTCGGTCTGGGCGACGGGTTTCCAGTAGAGCAGGTCGCGGCGGTCGGCACCCGGCTCGGGCTGGCTTTCCTCGGTATACGGTACGGTGAATCGGCGTGGTGCCGAGGGATAGCCAACCAGCCAGATGGGAGCCGAGGTCTGGGCCTTGGCCGCGTTGGCGTTGTTGCGGCGGGTGAAAAACGCAATGACGCCATTGGCTCCGCGCATGCCGTAGAGGCCCGAATTACCGGTGTTTTTCAGGACTTCGATCCGCTCGATAATCATGGGTGTTATTTCGAGCAGAACCGTCTGCGGATCACCCGAGAGCGGCAGGCCATCCAGCAAAAACAACGGGCTGTTGCTCGACAGGATGGAATTCAGGCCGCGCATGGTCACCTCGTACCCGCGTCGGCCGGCCGCCTCGCCCACCCCCGTGGTGGGTTTCACCTGCACGCTGCTCGACCGGCCCATCAGCATTTCGTAGAGGTTGGAATATTGGGTTGTTTGCTTTTCGGTGAACGAGATGACCTCATCGGCTTCCTGGTGCAGGCTCAGCGACCGCTCCCCGCTCCCCGAGCGTCCCGCCGTTCCGGCCAGGGAAGCCTGAGCAATCCTTCTGGCCTGCCGGGCCTTAACCGCGTCCAGATAGCGTTGCAGACCCCGCCAGTCGGGCGCGGCAGGGCTTGGCTCGGCGGGCCAGTACTGCCCCGGCGCATCGAGCCGGAAGAATACCTCTCCGATTCGCATCGACTTCCTTTCCCGGTTGGCAAACTGAACCCGGCCCGCCAGGGTATCCTGAATCATCAGGCCGCGCAGCCGAAAACGCCCCTGGGCGTCAGCCTGCACCGTCCGCAGCAGCGGCTGCCGGCGGTCGAAAGAGGCGATCGTCACCGCCACGCCGGCCAGCGGCTGGTAACTTCCGCTCTGGAGCACCTGCCCGCCCAGCGTCATGCCCCCAACCAGGGTATCGCCCGCGACCAGGGAGCTCACCCGCCGGCTGGTCTGCTCTGCCAGCCCGGCCGGCCGGTCCAATTGCCCGGCCACCGCCAAGGGTCGGCTAAGTTCACCCGTCAGGGCTAGGTGCGTCCGGATATCGGCGGCCAGCGAATCGGCGGGCACCTGCCCGGCATCGGTTACACTCACCGAAAGAGCGGCCACCACCGGCTGCCCCCCCTCGCTCAGCGCCAGGTCGAGCACGACCGGCTCCCGGGGCTGGAATTGCGGCTTGTTGACCCGGACGCGGACCGCCACCGGAGCCGTCCGGTCCGGCACCCAGCCAATCTGCTCGGCAAGCAGCCGGGCTTCGCCGTCGTAGAGCGCGGTCTGTACCAGTCCGGGCAGCAGGCTGCTCAGCGGCACCAGCAGGTTCAGGCTTGCCTGCCTGAGCCGGAGGTTATAGCCCTCCACCAACTGGCCCCGCTGCCGGACCAGCAGATAAACCGAATCGGGATCCGGGGCAGCACCGCGGCTCAGGCGGATCGACAGCTGGCTGCTGTCAGGCGTCAGCCCCATCGCCAGGGTCAGGCTCGTGGCTTCAGAGCGGTTCGGTTTGCCTGGTGGAGCCGGAGAGGTTGGGGGCATCCGGACGGGATTGTAGATGGTCACCAGACGCTGAAAGGCCGGGGCGCGCTGGTCGCGATCCTCGTCGGTATAGGCCCGCAGCTGGTAGTTCCCCGACGATAGCGTATCGGGCAGTGCCAGGTCGCCCACGGCCCGGCCATCGTCCACCCGCAGCCACTGGTGCTGGACCAGCTGCCCCGACGGATCGAGTAAATCGACGTGCAAGGCCGTCTGCCCGGGCATAGGCCGGTGCGTAGCCCCGTCGAGCAGGTAGGCGCTCAGCCAGAGCCGGTCACCGGTAGCGTAGAAAGGTTTATCGGTATGAACAAAAAGCGCAGGGGGCGTAAAGGCGTTCGCGGCGGTTTCGCGCAGATAAGTCAGCACCGCGTCGGCAGGCAGGGGCGTATCCCCCGTGGGCCTGGCCTGGGCAACCGGGCTGGCGGTGGCCGGTTGGTCGGGCTTCCAGTCGGCGGGCAGCAGGGTCGAGAGCCGGTCGTCAGCCAGCGAGCCCTGCATGCGCATGCCGTTGGGCTGGCTGACGAGCCCGGCGGTGGTGATGAGCATCTCCCCCTGAGGAAGTTCCATCAGCGAATAGGCATGGCGGGCGTCGCGGTAGGGCGAATAGCCGGAGGTTCCTTTGGTATAAAAAATGACCAGCGGCCGCTGCGACACCAGCCGCCGTTCGCCGGACAGCCGGGCGGGGCGGATAAGGGAATCGAGCCGGATTGGCAGCAGCCGTTTGTAGCGGGTAGTGGCATCGCGGAGCGTCGGCGGTTCACTCCCCGCGCTCATCGGTTTGGACCGGTCTACGTAATAAATCAGAAAGCCTTCCTCCTCGTGGGTACCCCTCACCAGGCTGGCCAGCAGGTGGCGCGTGGAGCCCAGGTAGGCCGTCAGGCGATTGCGCTGGTACCGTTCAGCCTGCCGGGAGCTGGCCGCGGGCCGTTCGCTGAGGCGGCTGGACCCGGCATAGTACACCTGCTGCCGGGTGGCGTCGAAGTACTGCAGGTCGTAGGTCAGCTGGTAGCCCAGGGCCTCGTTCTCAATGACCAGTGGCTCGGTGGCCGTCGCCCGCAGGTGGTCATTCAGCTCCGTGAAGTTGATGACCTGCCGGTTGACGATCCGGCACTGATCCCCGAAAGGCGCCCCCAGCAGCTGGTTTTCAAATTGCCGGAGCTGCCGTTCCCAGACCTTGTCCCGCCCCGCCCTGACCGTAATGCCTGCCAGTTGCTGGGCGGAAGGCTTCAGACTGAAAGCCAGCGTTTTCGGCACCGCATCCAGCACCCGCAGGGATTGCCGGGCCGTTTCGTAACCCAGGAAGGAGGCCACCACCTCGACCGTCCCGAGCAGGACACCCGGCAGGCTGTACTGGCCCTGCTCGTCGGTGGTGGTACCTCGGGTAGTGCCGTTCAGGTACACATTGGCAAACGGCAGCGGCTTGCCCGTGGCTGCATCGGTCACGCGGCCCGAGAGGGTCAGGGTCTGGGCCAGGACGGGCAAAACGCTGCCCACGAGCAGTATCAGGCAAAGGGATAGGCGCTTCATGGGCGGAATGAACTGGTAAGGAAGTCCCCGGTCAGGAAACCATAGGTAATATACGCCACCAGGCAGGGAAATGGTGACCGAATGGGGGATTATTTGAAGGTGATGCTCAGGGAGCCGGACCCAAAAATGCTCACCGCTTCAGAACCCGAACCCCCCCCAGCACCTTCCCGCGCCGGTCGAGCACCGTCAGGGCATAGGCTCCCGCCGGATAGTTCGCCAGGGAAATCGTGCCGCCTGTGCCAACCGCCACCGTACCCAGGGTCCGGCCAGCGGCGTCGGTCAGCCGAACCTGGACAGCGCCGGGGGCCTGAAGCCGCAGGGTGTCAGTCGTGGGGTTGGGATAAGCCCGCAGGTTCGGCCCTGCGGCGGGTTCGGTGCCAAGGACAAGCAGTTCGCCGGTCGTGAAAGTGTTAATGGCCGCCACCATGCAGGGCATGAGATTGAATGTTCCCCTGGTAAACATGGAAAATCCCTGATCCCACTCCCACCAGGCCGAGGGAATCTGGAGCCTGCCCAGCGCGAAATAAACCGCTTCGGCATGGCGGCAACGGCTTTCGGGCGTAGCTCCGGCATTGTAGGAGCCAAATTCGCCCAGAAAGATCGGCACCTTCCGCACCACGGACCAGTCTTTGGCCGCTGCCAGCCGGGAATACAGCCGCTCGTAGGTGCCTTCCCGGGCATAGTTGGTAATGGCCCCTTCCACCCAGGTTCCGCGGGCTGAAGCCGGCACGGCAATCGGCACAGCCGGGTTGGCCGGAAAGGGCACGTTTCGCAGATCCGACAGGCCCGAACCCGCCCAGGTCGCGCTCTGGTGCGTGAAGATGAAGGGATCGTAAAAGTGGAAGGTGTAAATGATGTTCGGATCCGGGAAGGGGTCCGACTGGATCATCTGGTCCAGGCCGTTCCAGTTGTGAAAGCCGACGATCAGCGTGTGGTTCGGGGCAATCCTGCGGACCGTTTCGATCAGCAGCGTTGCCTGCGCCCGCCAGGCCGCCGCACTCATGCCGTGCGGTTCGTTCCGGAGTTCAAACAGCACCCGCTCGGGATCGGTATGCTTGTAGCGTTCGGCGATCTGCTGCCAGAGCCAGACGAGCCGGGCGGTGGTATCGGCTCCCCGGATGCTGCCGTCGAACTCGACATGGTGGAGGTCAATGATCGTCGTCAGGTTGTTGTCCAGCGCCCATTTCACCAGCGAGTCCGGGGCGGCCAGGTATTGGGGCGCATCCCAGCGGTAGGGCGGTTCCACCGTTGCCCAGGCGCCGAAACAGACCGGAAGCCTTACGGTCTTAAACCCCACCCGGGCGATCTCCGCCAGCCGGTCCCTGCGCTTCGGAATGTCGTTGAAATTGACAAAGTTGGAAAAGTGAACGGCCTTGTTCCCGTTCCAGTAATTCTCCAGGTAGGAAAGGTTCACCCCCAGCCCCATCCGGGCGGCACGGCGTTCGGCAACCGTCTGGGCTTGGGAAGACACTGAGCCATACAGCAGCAGGCAGCATAAAGTAAAAAGACGCATGGAGGCCGGGGCTTAGTCGGTCCTGCGAAGGTACGCATTCGCCGGGTGGTTTTGGGCATTAGCCCAGCCCTTACTCGCCCAGCCAGGTCCGAAATTCCCCCGCCCGCTCGCGGCTGATGAACACCTCTTCGGCTACGGGCGGGTTTAATTCCAGTTTCAGCCGCCCGTTAAAATGCAGATGGACCTTGGATACGGACCGGACGCTCAGGATAAACTGGCGGTTGGCCCGGAAAAACAGCTGCGGGTTCAGCTTCTGCATCAGCTCATCCAGGGTGTAGTCCATCAGCAGATCCCGTCCTTCCCAGGTACGCACAAAGGTCAGGCGGTCTTCCGTGAAAAAATACGCCATTTCGGACACTTCTACCGGGACGAAGCGGGTGCCCTGCTTGAGCAGAAACCGATCGCGGTATTCCGTCGGGGCGGGAGCCGTCTGGCGCAGGGTCGACAGCAATTCGCGCACATCCAGGCGGGCGTTGCCCAGGCCGTAGAGCCGCTGCAGCTCCCGGAACTTGCCCAGGCTGCGGCCCAGGGCGGCTTCGTCGATGGGTTTCAGCAGGTAATCCACGCTATGGACCTGAAACGCCCGCAGGGCGTATTCGTCGTAAGCCGTGGTAAAGATGACCGGGCATTTGATCGCCACCCGGTCGAAGATGTCGAAACTCTGGCCGTCGACGAGTTCAATATCGGCCAGGAGCAGGTCCGGCTGCGGATGTTCCCGGAACCAGGCTACCGCCGTTTCGACACTGTCCAGCATATCCAGCACCCGGATTCCGGCATCGTACTCCTGCACCATATCCCGGAGCTGGCGGGCGGCGAGGGGTTCGTCTTCGATGATCAGTACATTCATAGCGTTAGTCGGGTTTTATCAGCGGCACCGTTACGGCAAAGGACTGCTCGGTTTCGTAAATCTGCACATCGGGCTGGCCCAGCAACCGGTATTTCTGGCTGATGGTCAGGAGGCCTTTTTTATCCGAAGCCACGTCGGAACGGGGGCGCCGCTGCAGCTTGTTTTCGACCACCAGGGTTTCCGTGCTGTCGCTATGGATGCGGATGCGGAGGGGCCGGCTGGCCGACACCACGTTGTGCTTCACCGCGTTTTCGATCAGCAGCTGCAGCGTCAGGGGCGGCAGGCGGTAAGTCCGGTAAGCCGGGTTGATGGCCAGATCAAGCTGCAGGCCCTCGTCGAAGCGCGTTTTGAGCAGGTTCAGGTAGGCATGCACGAACTGCAGTTCGTCCTCCAGCGGAATCAGCGGCTGGTCATTGCGCTGGAGCAGATACCGGTACACCTGGGCCAGATCGCCGATGAACCGCATGGCTTTCGGGTTTTCGCCGCTTTTGACCAGGGCCTGCAGCGTATTCAGGCTGTTGAACAGGAAGTGCGGCTGCACCTGGTTCTTCAGCGAGCTCAGCTGCATTTCGAGCTTGGCCCGACGCAGTTCCTCGGAAGCCCGTTTCTCGGTCAACCATTGGCGGAAAAAGTACCGCGCTTCGTAAATGGACGTAATGATGGCCAGGTAAAACAGGCCCATGCCAACCATAAAGGGAATATCGCCTCCGATCCCCTCCGCCTTACCCGCAAACAGCCATAGCCGCGTCAGCACGAGCCTTGATCCCACCAGGACGGCCGTCAGCGGCAAGCCCAGCAGGCTGATCCAGATCAGTCGCTGCTGCGTCCGCTCCAGCCCCGGATACCGCCGCTGCGCCCACAGAATCAGGGCCCGCACCGTGAACCAGGTCAGGTAGAGCGTGAAAATACCGTAGGGAATAAACCGCCAGGGGCTGATCGTCTGCTCGATCAGCGTCGTTAAATTAAAGAAAACGGTCGCTACGGCCCAGAGCGCCAGCGGCCCCAGCGTACGAAGCAGTTTGTCGTCCAGCGGCTTCACGTCAATACGGAGAATCGGATGCGGCATAAAGTACGCGTTTTTGCCCGAAAGGCGCTCAAAGACTTTCCACCCACAACCCAAAGCCCACGTGCCAGAGGACGTAGTGCCCCAGCCGCACCATCAGCGCCGCCAGAAATCCGTACCGCCGGAAGTAAGCCGCCTGCAGGAAGTTCATGGCGAAACCGGTCCCCAGGCTGTAGGCCAGCAGCACCGGCGTATCGTCGATCCGCTGCTGCCAGGGCTCGACCAGCGAACTCAGGACGGCCAGCACCCAGAACAGCCGTTCGTGGTAGGCTTTCGGTAACCACCAGCTGCCGACCAGCATGAGCACGGGCAGCGGCAGAAAGCGGTGCAGGGTTTCGGTGTACAGCGCTCCCGACCCGTACAGCAGGACCGAGTACGGAAACGGCTGCATGAAGGGCGTCAGTTCGGTGACCGGTTCCGGGTGCAGCACGAGCTTGAAGAGCGCTACGTCGGCCACGGCGAAGGCCAGTCCGTACAGGACCGGGCGGCCCAGACGCTGCCAGGCCGTCACGCGAGTATCCAGGCCGTCGGTGAAGCCAACGCGCGGGGCCAGCCAGACGCCCAGCCCGCCCAGGGCTACCAGTCCCAGTCCGTCCCAGCCGAACAGCCGGAGGTTGGTTGCGCCCCGCTCAGCCAGGTACGGGCCGACGAGCGAAGTCAGCAGGCAGAAGAGCCACAGCCCGGCATAGGCCAGCAGGCTCGGTCGATTGGAGAAAGTGGCCGCCGGAGCGGCCTTGGTTTCGAGCGATTGCATGCGTTCAGACAGGTTAAGGCACCGGCTCAGGGACGGAGGTTAAAGCGCCCGCCCAGGTGCAGCTGCCGTAATTGCCGGATGCCGAAGCGCGGGTGGTCGAACTGGGGCTGAACCGTCAGGTCGTAGCGGAGGAAGAAGGCGGTCCGCCAGTTCACCCGGTAGCCCAGGCCCAGCCCGATCGTGGGTACGATGGCCTGTTTGGCGGCGTGGGCGCTCCGGTAGCCGCCCGAAGGCGTCTGTTCCGTGTAGGCCGGGATGGACCGCGTCCGGAGCAGGCCGGCCCCCAGCTGGGCTTCCAGCGAAACGGGGCCCAGGTACTTTCGGTACCCCAGGGCCGAGCTGGCCATCAGACCCGTTTCGACGCCGTACTGGTGGTAGGCAGACAGACTCAGGGTCTGGAAGAGCTGAGAGGCGGGCCGGTTGCGGTAGTAGAACTCCGTACCCACCTGCAAGCCCGCCCCCGCGCTCAGCAGCGCCGGCAGCGTCGGCAGATGCCAGGAATCCAGGAAGGTACCCGGCGAGATGGAAAAGGCACTGAAGGTGATGGGAAGCGAGGGCTTCGACTGGGACTGGGCGGGGGCCTGAAAAGCGGCCAGCAGTCCGAGCATGAGCAGTAGCGTAATTCGTTTCATGGGGAACAGGTCGTTATCGCAGGTATTGTGCGGTTTTTTCGGTGAGTTGATGACCCAGGCTCAGTACAGCCGGATCGGTGGTATTGGAAAGCAGAATGGTCGTCGCGTTGGAAGCCGGCAGGAAAGTCACAACCACCGACTGGCCCCCGCTATGCCCCACGGCTACCTGGCCGTTGATAAGGTCGTAGGTCCAGCCCAGGGCGAATCCGCGGCTCAGTTCGGTCGGCGTGGTGAGTTGCCGGAACGTTTCGGCCGTCAGCACCCGGTTCTGCTGCATTCCCCTCGCAAAAGCGATCATATCGTCGAGCGTCGAGCTCACGGCGGCAGTGGCGTAGTCGGGGTAATTATACCCCAGGCGAAGGCTGCGGAAGCTGGAGCCGGCCGGCTCGAAAATGTCCATGGTGAAGCCGTCCCGCTGGAAGCTTTTGGACGTAAAGTACGTCTCGTTCATGCCCAGGGGCGTAAAGAGCTTGGTCTGGACGATCCGCTCGTAGGGCTGCCCGTAGATCCGTTCCAGGACCATCGACAGCAGCACAAAGCCCGTCTGGCCGTACTGCGTCCGTTTCCCCGGCGCAAAATTGACCGGCAGCTCGGCCGCAAACTGCACGTACTGCATCCGGCTAAGGGCCTCATGCTGGTCGGGCGGCAACTGCCCCATTTTCGGGTTGAGGAAACCGTCCTTCAGCCCGTCGGTATGCGTCAGCAGGTGTTTGACGGTGATGGCGCGCCAGCTTTCGGGCAGTCCTTCAACGAAGGCCGAAATGGGCTGGTCGAGCCGGAGCCGCCCTTCCTGCACGGCCAGCAGGACCGCCACGGAGGTGAAGAGCTTGGTCGATGACGCCAGTGGGAACAGCGTCCGCCCGGTAACGGCCTCCGTTCCGAACGGCTTGCGGGTGCCGTAGGTGTGGCGGGTGACGACCTGGCCGTTGCGGACGACGGCCGCGGCGATGGCAGGCTGGTAGGCAATCCGCCGGGTGCGGTCGCGGATCATGCCCTCAATCTGGGTCCGGAACGCCTCTTCGTCGCGGGGCCGGACGTCGTAGCGGTCGCAGGCGGTAAGGGCCAGCCCGCCCAGAAGCAGGATCCTGAGCGGGAGCAGGCGGATAAGCAGTCGGTTCATCGGTATCTGTTGTTTGGGTTCTTGTCCCAAAACTACAGCCCGACCCGCCGCCGCAGACCAGGCTGTGTTTGAACCGACTGAATTAGCCCTTGAAAAGCAGGTTTTTTGGGCTGAAGGAATGGTTTAGGGTTTATAGTTTAAGGTTGCTCCGCCTAAGTGGGTTGATGGGGGCGAAGCAACTATAAACTATAAACCCTAAACTAAAAACTAACATACGCATTCACCCCCACCTGACCGCTGCGGAAGGTCTGGCTGTCGCCGATGCCGTTGATGGTGCCGTTGCGCGTGGCGGTTTCCCATTCGGCTTCCAGGCTCAGGCTGCGGCGCCCGAGCGGGAAGGAATAGCCCGCCCCGAGCAGGGCCGTCGAGCCCACGGCAAACTGGTGGCTGTAGGTCCGGGTGGCGTCGTTGGCTTTTTTGGTCGTCAGTTGCCCCGGCCCGAAGCTGCCCCGAACGTAGAGCCCGCGATTGAAGGTCCGGCTGATGGGATAGTACTTGGCGCTGAAGCCCACGTGGTAGTAGGTGAAAAAGTATTCGTCGCCATTACTGCCCTGGGAACCACCCGCCGCAAAGACTTTGGCCCGTGCCCCCAGGCCGAGCCCGCGCCAGCGTTCGGGGGCCACGTAGAAGGCCACGACGGTATTGCCGCCCGCATTGGGCGTGAAGGATTCAGCCCCGATGGCCTGGCGGAGCTTGGTCCGGATGTCGCCGAAGAACAGCGTCTGGCCGAAACCAAGGCCAACTTCGCCGTAGACCGGTACTTTAGGCGTCTGGGCACGCAGCGGGAGGCTGGCAAAGGCCGCCAGGGCGGCCAGGAGCAGTTGTTTTTTCATGATGTCCCGTCGGATTGGGGTGTGTTAAACGATGGGACAAAGGTGCAGCCGCAAGCGGGCGCGGTGCCTTGATTCGGGTTAGCTTCGGCAAGGCTTTTCTTGACCTGGGTTAAGAAAAATCATTTAACCCTGCCGGGCGAGGCGTTTGCGAATGCGCGAGAGGCTTTCGGGTTGGATGCCGAGGTAGGAGGCGATGTGGTGCAGGGGAATCCGCTCAATGACCTTGGGCCGTTCGGTCAGGAGCTTAAGGTAACGTTCCTCGGGTGAATCGAAAAGCAGAGAGGCCGTGCGGCGCTGGGAGCCGATAACGACATTCTCCGCCAGGAGCCGTCCGAACCGCTCGAACCGGGGCCGGGCGTCGTACAGCGCCCGGAGGTCGGCCCCGGCCATGACCAGCAGTTCGGTCTCTTCCAGCGCTTCAAAGTACTGGATCGACGGCTGGCCCGTCAGGAAACTCTGGTAATCGCCCACCCAGGCTCCTTCGAAGAAAAACTGCCCGTTGTATTCGTTGCCGTCCTTGAGGTAGTAATAGCGCATGCAGCCCTGGTTGACAAACGCCAGGTGGGTGCAGACTTCACCCGCCCGCAGAAACGGTTCGTATTTGGCCAGTCGCCGCGGTTTCAGCAGCGCCGCAAAGGTGATAAACTCCTCCTGGCTCAGGGGAAGAAAACGATCCAGGCTGGCTTGCAGGCGGTCGAACATGGCCATTTTGTTTAACGCCCGTAAAATACGGGGAATAAGCTTCCGAACCCAACCGGAGCGGTTGATGACCAGACCGCCTGGAGTGGAGAATGCGCTAAGTTCGTCCGCGTTTTAAACTTAGTTCGTCCGCGTTTCAAACGCGGATGCCTGAAGTTCGCGTTTGAAACGCGAACTAGCGATCTAGCGGTGACAAATGCCCGGGCTGGTGGTTTTAGCTATCTGACGCTTCTTCAACAACCGCATGAAACAACAACACCAGCCCGGGGGCCTGTCCGACGACGGCTACATTCGGGTCCACGGCGCGCGCCTGCACAACCTGAAGGATGTTCAGGTGGACATTCCCCGCAACGCGCTGGTCGTTTTTACGGGCATATCCGGCTCGGGCAAGTCTTCCCTGGCCTTCGGAACGCTGTACGCCGAAGCCCAGCGCCGCTTTCTGGAGTCGGTCTCGCCCTACGCCCGGCGGCTGTTCCACCAGATGCCCGCCCCGGAGGTAGACCGAATCGAGGGCCTGCCGCCCGCCGTGGCCCTACAGCAGCAGCGCGGAACACCCGCCACCCGCTCCTCCGTCGGCAGCGTTACGACCCTGTCCAGCCTGGTCCGGATGCTGTACTCGCGGGCCGGGACCTATCCGCCGGGCCAGGGCATCATCTACGCCGAGGGCTTTTCACCCAATACCCCGGAAGGCGCCTGCCCGACCTGCCACGGACTGGGCCGGCTCTACGACGTGACGGAAGCCTCGATGGTACCCGACCCTTCGCTCACCATCCGGGAACGGGCTGTAGCGGCCTGGCCCCACGCCTGGGCGGGCCAGAACCAGCGCGACATCCTCGTCACGCTAGGCCACGACGTCGACTGCCCCTGGCGCGAACTGCCCCGCGAGCTGCGCGACTGGATTCTCTTTACCGATGAACAGCCGGTCGTGCCGGTATACGCCGGCCGTACGCCCGAGGAAACGCGCCAGGCCCTGGCCCGCCAGGAACCGCCGAGCTACATGGGCACCTTCATGAGCGCCCGGCGGTATGTGCTGCATACGCTGGCTAACACCCAGAGCCCCCAGATGAAAAAACGGGCCATGCAGTACATGGTCCATAGCGAATGTCCGCTCTGCCACGGCAAACGGCTTCGCCCCGAATCGCTGAGCGTGACTTTTGCCGGCCAGGACATCGCCGCCTTATCGCAGCTGCCCATCAAACAACTTGTGACCCAGCTGCAGCCGTATGCCGACGGAACCGCAACGGTCCCTAAACCGGAGCAGGCGGAGGTCGTCCGGCGCATAACGACCGAGCTGGTAGCCCGCCTGGAGGTCATGCTCGGACTAGGGCTGGGTCACCTGGCGCTGGATCGCAGCACGCCGACCCTCTCGCCGGGCGAACTGCAGCGGCTGCGGCTGGCGACCCAGCTGTATTCCCACCTCTTTGGCGTGGTGTACGTACTGGATGAGCCCTCCGCGGGGCTGCATCCGTCCGATACAGAGGCCCTGCTGGCGGTTCTCGAGCAGCTGAAAGCGGCCGGTAATTCGCTGTTTGTGGTGGAACACCATGTCGACCTCATGCGCCGGGCCGACTGGCTGGTAGACGTAGGCCCCGGAGCGGGCCAGGAAGGCGGCCAGGTGATTTACAGCGGTCCGCCCCCGGGCCTGGCCGACGTCGCCGCCTCGGAAACCCGCCGCTTTCTCTTTGCGCCGGCGGAACGCCCGGCCCCGCCGGTTCGTCGGCAGCCCAGCGGCTGGCTCAGGCTGGCCGGGGTGACGCGCAACAACCTGCGGGACCTGGAGGTGTCGGTGCCGCTTGGGGTCCTGACGACCGTAACCGGCGTCTCGGGTTCGGGCAAATCCAGTCTTATCAGCCAGGCGCTGGTCGAGCTGGTTGCGGCTCACCTGGGACAGTCGCTGCAGGAAGAGCCGGAGGAAACCGGGGAGGCCGGGCCCAAGGACGAAACCGGACCGCTTACCCTGGGCGGCAGGCTGGTATCCGGTCAGGAGGTGATTCGGCGGATGGTGCGGGTCGACCAGAAGCCTATCGGCCGGACGCCGCGCTCGAACCTGGCCACCTACACCGGTTTGTTCGACCACGTGCGGAAGCTCTTTGCCTCCACCCCCGAGGCCCGCAAGCGCCGATACGGAGCCGGGCGGTTTTCCTTCAACGTCCCGCAGGGGCGCTGCGAACACTGCCAGGGAGAAGGCTTTGTGATGGTCGAGCTGCTGTTTCTGCCGAGCGTCTATACGCCCTGCCCCGTCTGCGGGGGTGCCCGCTTCAACGCCCCGACGCTGGAGGTGCGCTACCGCGACAAAACCATTGCCGAAGTGCTGAACCTGACCGTGGAGGAAGCGTACGCCTTTTTTCGCGAAGACCCGCCCGTGGAGCGCTCGCTGCGGGTACTGCGTGAGGTGGGGCTCGGCTACCTGCGGCTGGGGCAGCCGGCAACGGAGCTGTCGGGCGGGGAGGCGCAGCGGATTAAACTGGCCACCGAGCTGCAGCGCCAGGGCGGCGGCCATTCGCTCTACGTGCTGGATGAGCCCACGAGCGGCCTGCATCCCGCCGACATTGAGAAACTGTTCGCCCAGCTGACGCGGCTGGTGGAGGCGGGTAATACCGTCCTGGTCGTCGAGCACAACATGCGCCTGGCCGCCGCCAGCGACTGGCTTATCGACCTGGGCCCGGGGGCCGGCGACGAAGGAGGCCGGATCGTGGCCCAGGGCACACCCGAAGCGGTAGCGGCGGTACGGGAGAGCCGGACGGCGCCTTTCCTGAAGCCTTATCTGGAGTGAGCAGGGGCCTGGTGGCTTGGCTATTCGTAGGTTAAAAGGGTATTGACGGGAGGATGCCGGGATGGCTTTTCGACGGTAACCGGTATTTTTACCCGTTCACTTCTGGAAAGCCTTCCATGAAACCCACACCCCTGCTCCTGAAAACCGCCCGCCTCATCTCCCTGCTCGGCCATCCGCTGCTGACGCTGCCGGTGCTGACGAGCTATTTCGCCTTTCGGGACCTGCCCGTGCGGAACGCGGCGGTGATATCGCTGGTACTGATCGGTGGCGTGGTGCTGCCGATTACCTGGCAGAATTACCGGAAGGTGAAGCAGGGGCAGTATACCAATTTCGACGTCTCCAACCGGCGGCAGCGGGTGCATTTTTACGGCATCGCCCTCGGGCTGGCTTCGGCGGCGACGGCGCTGCTCTGGCTCACCGACCAGCCCCGCCCCTACCGCTACGGCTTTGCCTGCGGGCTGGGCCTGCTGCTGATCTCCTACGGGGTGAACTTCGTGACCAAAGCCTCGCTCCACACCTCGCTTTCTACCTTCCTGGTCTGGGCGCTGGCGCTGGTCAGCCCGCCGCTGAGCGTGGCCATGGCCGTTTTTGCCGTGCTGATTGCGGCCTCCCGGCTGGTGCTGGGTCGGCATACGCTGCCGGAAGTGCTGGTCGGGGCGCTGCTGGGCGCGGTAGCGGGGGCAGTTTTGTTCGGGCTGGTGGCAGGTTTTTGAATTGGTAATCAGCCTTGAATGAATCTGTGAGGTAAGCCCCTCCCGAGCCGGTTCCGGGCGGGGCCGTATTGGCAGGGAAAAGACGGCTGGTTCGGGGCGATCGCGATTCAGTTTAAATTCTGAGCGGCCCTACAGTACCGACATGGCCACCTGGACGATGTCGCGCAGGACGTCGGGAGCGGTACCCGATTTTGCCGCGACGCGCAAACCGGAAATGGTATTGTACAGGTGACGGGCGAGTGAACGGGCGGGCTGGTGGCTGGCGATCTGTCCGCTGGCCTGCCCGCGTTCCAGGGCGCGGCAGAAGGCGTCTTCCATCTCCCGGGCGTTGCGGTTGACCAGCTCAGCAATGGCCGGATCCTGCAGCCCGAGCTCGACGGCCGAATTCACCATCAAACAGCCCCGTCCCTGGGTGCCCGGCTGGCTTTCGGCAATGAGTTGGTCGAAAAGGGTGGCGATCGTCGCCCGAACATCCGTACTCGCATCCAGCAGGGCTACCATCCGGCGGGTAGCGCACTGCCGGTAGCGCTCCAGCGCCCGCTGGTAGAGTTCCTGCTTGTCGGTAAACGTATCGTAGAGACTCGACCGGCTCAATCCCAGGGCACTGACCACCTCCTGCATGGAGGCCGCGTGGTAGCCACGGCTCGAAAACAGGTCTACCGCCCGGTCAAGCACCTCGTCGGGATCAAATTCTTTCATTCTGGCCATACCCAAATACCTTTAAAGCCTGTTCTTCACAGGCTTTAAAGGTACGATTTATCCGGAATAAACATTCCAGAAATGGGCAAAAAAATTAAGCGAGCACCGGGTTGACGTTGATGCCGCCGTCGATATTGTATTCTGCACCGGTAATGAACGAAGCATCGTCAGAAGCCAGGAAGGCTACCAGTTTGGCGATATCGGCGGGCTGACCGAAGCGCTTCAGTGGAATCCGGTTCTGCAGGGCCGCCGCAAAGCCGTGAACGGCTTCAGCGGGCAGGCCTGATTTACCGAAAATAGCGGTATCGACCGGACCGGGATTGACAGCGTTCACCCGGATGCCGCGCGGGGCAAGTTCGGTCGCGGCCGTGCGGGTGTAGGAGTTCAGGGCGGCCTTGGTGGCGGCGTACGCGGCCGTATTGGGCATGCCGGTGTAGGCGTTGACCGACGACAGGTTGATCACCGAGGCTCCGGCCGACAGCAGCGGCAGGAATTTTTCGAGCGTAAAGACGGCGCCCCGGAAGTTAATGCTCACCTGCTGGTCGAAGCTCGCTTCCGATACCTGTCCGACCGGCGTTGGGAAAAAGACCCCCGCGTTGATAAAGAGAATATCTACCCGTCCGTGTCTTTTTTCCACCGCCGCGACCAGCGCTTCGGTCTGTCGGACATCGGACGCATCGGCCAACACGCCTTCCGCCTGGGGCCCCAGTTGTTCGACGGCTTCCTCTATCGCCTGCGTATTCCGCCCTGTGATCACCACGGAAGCGCCCTGGCTGATCAGCTCCCGGGCCGTGGCCAGGCCGATGCCGCTGTTGCCGCCGGTTACGACGGCTACCTTGTTAACTAACTTTTGCATGAGAAAATCTATTTGGAATGTTTGTTCCACAAAGGAAGCCATTTTGGAATGAATGTTCCAAATAAATGGGGAAATAGTTTTCGTCCGAGGGAAAAAGTTCAGCAAATGTTTCTGGTCTGGCCTATTTGCCTCCGAAGGGCAGCGCCTTTATTTTCGGGCTTTTAGTAAGCCCCATGACGAATCCGCCGATGCTCCTTTCCTGCCCTAAGTGCCAGTCTACCAACCGACTGCAGCCCATCACCGTTTCGGGTGGCCTGGAAACGGTTCTTCCGCTCCAGGCCCGGCTGACGCCCCCCAAAGAGCCTGGGGCCTGGGATTTGTTTCGCCAGCCCGAAGCCTTTCCCCTCCGGGCTAGTGTCTGCGCGGATTGCGGTTACGTGGAGTTGTACGTACAGCAGCCCGAGGCGTTGCGGGCGCGCTGGGAGAAGGGGTATCGGTGATCAAAGCAATTGGGTTCGTCCGCAATTTAAATGCGGATGCCTGCTAGTCCGCGTCCGTTCGTCCGCATTTAAAATGCGGACCAGCGGGGAGCGGTAAATTCCAACTCCTCAGGCCTTTTGGGAGCACACGCTTACCGAACCCTACGCATCCCATTCCCATGCGCTTCCTATACCCCCTCCTGATCCTGCTCGTCGGCAGCCTCTCCTGGCTCTTCCGCGGCCTGCTGCCGTCCGACGCGCCGGTGACCACCTACCAGAAAACCGAACTCCGGCTCGTGCAGGACGAAGCAGCCGGCACCATCGCCGTCTACCGCCAGGGCAGCAAGGAAGCCCTGGTGACCCAGGTTGCCAAAGCGGATTTCCGGCCTTACCTCCACCCTATCCTGGCCCCCGACGGCAAGGGCCTGCTGACCGAATACAGCCCCGGCCACCACAAACACCAGACGGGCATTTACTGGGGCTTCACCCGCGTCAACGGCCGCGACTACTTCCACCACCCGGAAGGCACCTACTGGCGGCGCGTCTCGGCGAAAGCGCTCGAATCATCCGGGCCGGAAGTGCGCTGGCGGACGGTCTACGACCTCCTCGACGAAGCCGGCCGGCCGGTGCTGACCGAAACCCAGACCTGGAGCATGCGGGAGGAAAACGGTCGCTACTTCCTGGAGTTGGAATGGGCAGGGGAGGCGAAAACGGACGTGACGATTGGAAAATACGACTACGGCGGACTGTTTGTCCGGATGCCGTGGAAGGAAGGTATTAAAGGTGAAGTCATCAACGCCGCCCGCCAGCGCAACGAAAAGGCGGAAGGCCAGCGGGCCATGTGGGTCGATATCGGCATGCAGGTCGAAGGGCGCGACGACCTGGCTCATATCGCCATCTTCGACCATCCCGAAAACAAAGGCTTCCCGCAGTACTGGCGCGTCGATGGCCAGCTCGGGGCCGGACCGGCACGGGCCCGCCTGGCCGACTGGTCGATCAAAAAAGGCGATACCGAAGTGATCCGCCACCAGTTGGTCGTCTACACGGGCACGCTCAACGACGTGGACATGAACAACACCTGGGGCGGCTTCAGCGGCACCAGCTCCACCCACGCCCTCTGGGGCATCGCCCAGGAGGAAGGCCGAAACGCCAAATTCCTCTCGCCCCGAGAAGCCGTAGCGGCCATGACCGTCCAGAACGGCTTTCAGGTCAACGTCTGGGCCTCCGAACCGATGATGACCCAGCCCATGGCCTTCTGCTGGGATGACCGCGGGCGGCTCTGGGTGGCCGAAAACCGCGACTACGAATCCCGCGGATACGGCTTCTCCAACGCGGGCAACAGCCGCATCCTCATCCTGGAAGATACCAACGGCGACGGCGTGGCCGATAAGCAGAAGGTTTTCCTCGACAGCATTCCCTTCCCCGCCGCCATCGCCGTGGGCTTCGACGGTCTCTTCCTGGGCGCGCCGCCCAACCTGCTCTTTGTCCCGGACCGGAACGGCGACGATAAGGCCGACGTCAAGGACATCGAAGTACGACTGACCGGCTGGGGCATCCGCGACCGCCACGAAACGCTCAATAGCCTCCACTGGGGCCCCGACGGCTGGCTCTACGGCCTGCAGGGCTTCGCCACACCCTCGAAAGTCCGGAAGCCGAATGGCAAAGGCAAGCTTTACAAGCATAAAGAGCCCTTTCCCGAAGACATTTTGCAGGGCGAGGGCGTCGACATCAACGGAGGCGTCTGGCGCTACCACCCGGTCAAGGACCGTTTCGAGGTAGTCGCCCACGGCTTCAGCAACCCCTGGGGCATCGATTACAACGCCAAGGGCCAGCTCGTCATGAGCGCCTGCGTCATTCCGCACCTCTGGCACGTCATTCCCGGCGGCATCTACCACCGCCAGGGCGGGCAGCATTTTAATCCGTACGTCTACGACGACATCAAGACCATCGCTGACCACCGCCACCGCTCGGCCCATGGCGGGGCGCGGGTCTACCAGTCGGACGCCTTCCCCAAGGAACACCAGGGCCGGATCTTCATGGCCAACATCCACGAACACGCCATTCTCTCGGACATCCTGGAGCGGAAAGGATCGGGCTTCGTGGGCAAACACGGCGACGACTTCCTGACAGCCAACAACGCTCAGTGGGTAGGCTTCAGTGTGGAAATCGGACCGGACGGCGGAGTGTACGTCCTCGACTGGCACGATGCCGACATTTGCGGGAAAGAGGTCCTCAACGGCGAGACGGGCCGGATCTTCCGGATCATGCCCAAACAATCGCTGGCCCAAAACTTTAAAAACCGGAACGCCGACCTCAACAAGCTGAGCGATGCGGATCTGGTCGCCCTGCAGACCAGCCCCAGCGACTGGCACGCCCGCCGCGCCCGCCTGATTCTGCAAAACCGTTCGGTTAAAGGGAAACTCGATCGCCGCACCCACGCCCAATTGCAGAAGCTCTTTGCGCCGGGTCAGAACGCCGACTGGCGGCTGCGGGCACTCTGGACGCTGCATAGCACGGGCGGTCTGAAAGCCCCCGAGCTGGTCCGGGCACTCAGTGACGGCGATGAATACGTCCGGGCCTGGGCCATCTAGCTCCTCTGCGAAGACAAAGCCCCGGGCAATGAGGCGTTGACGGCTTTCGCCCGTCTGGCCCAGAACGACCCCTCGCCGGTGGTTCGGCTGTACCTGGCATCCGCCCTGCAGCGGATGCCTACGGCCAACGCCTGGGAGGTGGCCACCGCCCTGGCCCGCCACGGCGAAGATGCCGACGACCACAACCTGCCGAAGATGATCTGGTACGGGCTGGAGCCGCTGGTGGCCCAGAATCCGAACCGCGCGCTGACCCTGGCGGCCGAAGCGAAAATCCCGCTCATCACCCGCTTCGTCGCCCGTCGCCTGGTTGATGCCGATGCCGTCGAGCCGCTGGTCAATGCACTGGACCAGAACGGCAACCATACGGTCAGTTTGCTGGAGGGTCTGCGTGACGGTCTGGAAGGCCGCTTCGACCTGAAAGCTCCGGCCCGCTGGTCGGCCATTTCGGCCAAACTCCGGCAGGCCGACGAGCGCCGCGCGCAGCTGGCCCTGCAGATCGCCCAGCGCTTCGGGGATACGGAAGCCACGCAGAAATCCCTGGCGACGCTGAAGAACGCCCAGGCCCCGGCCGAACAGCGGCGGCAGGCCCTCCAGGCCATCGCCGCCCGCAAACGCCCCGAGCTGGTGGCGGAACTGCCGGCCCTGCTCGACGTGCCAGCCCTGCGCGCCGACGCCATCCGGGCCATGGCCGACTACGACCACGAACCCTTCGGCAAGCTGCTGCTGACGCGCTACAACAGCCTGAGCCCGGCCGAACGCCAGCAGGCCGTGCAGACCCTCTCTACCCGCCCGCGCTACGGCTGGCTGCTGACCCAGGCCATCAAGGATCAGCGGGTGCCCAAGCGCGACGTCCCGCCCTACGTGGCGCGGCAGCTCCTGCGCGTGGTCGGCAGCGGCTTTGTTGAAGTCTGGGGGCCCATCGAAGTGACGGGCGTCGACAACCAGGCCTACGGCAAGTACCAGCGCATGCTGAACGAGCGGGCGCTGGCCAAGGCCGATGCCGTCAAGGGCGAAGGTCTCTTCCAGCGCACCTGCGGCAGTTGTCATAAGCTGTACGGGAAAGGCGGTGATATCGGCCCGGACCTGACGGGTTCGAACCGAGGCAACGTGGATTACATCCTCTTTAACGTCCTCAACCCCAGCGGTGAAATCCAGGATGACTACAAGCTGGTGGTCGTGACGACCCGCGACGGCCGGACCTACTCCGGCAACGTGATCGCCGAAAACGAGCGGCAGCTGACAATGCGGATCGTGGGCCAGGATGCGGTCGTGCTCAACAAATCGGCCATTCAGTCGCGGGAGGTAACCCCCGTTTCGCTCATGCCGCAGGGTTTGTTCGATAACCTGACGGAAACCGAAGTGCTGGATCTGGTGAAATACCTCCGGACGCAGAACGACGTCAGCCAGACGGGGAAATAAGGGTAGCAGGCTGTGTGGGTGGGCGATTCAGTACATGGAAAAAAATAATCGCCCACCCACGCAGCCTTTTCTGCCCGCCGGCTGTCTCCGTGAATGACTGGGTACCCGCGTCATTGTCATTCACGTTAACATCTGTTGCTTCCATGTATACCAAAATAACGGCCTGCCTGAGCATAGGCCTCCTCACCCTGCTTAGCAGCTGCGATCAGTTCCAGCCGGATGTAACGCCCGACAACGCCGCTGTACCCCAGGCAGTCGTAAGCGGCCTACGCCAGGCCTTTCCCTCCGCCCAGAACGTCCGGTTTAGCGTGCTGGAGAAAAATACCGTCTGGAATGCCGATTTTAAGGTTAACCAGCGCGAGTACGACGCCAAACTCAGCCGGAGCGGTGCGGTCCTGGAGGTATTCAAGGCTCCCCAGGCCGGCGAAACCCTGCCCGTACCGGTCCAGAATTACCTGCGGATTTACGAAGGCTTTACGATCAAAAGCTGGTCGGTATCCACTGACAACCCGCCCATTTACCGCGTCGTGCTGAACCGGGATAACGTGACCATGGCGGTCGACGTAGACGCCAACGGCCGGTTCTACAACCGGTTTTCGCTGTCGGAAAACCAGACCGCTACGCAGAGTTACGCCCAGCAGTTGACGGACCTGCCCGCGCCGATCCAGGCGTATCTCCAGGGGTACGAATTCAAGCGGGCGGCGGTCATCCTGAGCAATAACCAGAAAACCTACGCGGTTTCGGCGGCTAAAGACGACAAGATCTACCTTCTTCAATTCAACGAGGTCGGTACGCTGCTGAGCTCGGCGGTCGTCAGCGGTGCCCCACAGCCCAATCCGACACCCCAGCCCAACAGTCAGGAATTACGCCGGGAGGCTCTGCCTGCTTCCGTAACGGGCTATCTCGACCAGAACTACCCGGGCTGGACGCTTCGCCGGGCAACGGCCGAGGCAACCAACGGGCAGATCAGCGGCTATACGGTGATTTTCGTCTTCAATAACCGCTCGTACACGGCAACCTTTGACGGCGCGGGTAAATTCCTTCGAGTCGCGAACTGAGTTCGGTCCGGATTGCCCGGTTTTCCGTTTCACCCAATCCGTACCGGCCGCCGGTACGGATTGCTTTTCTCCGACGCAATGCCCCAGCCCGACGAAATAAGCCTGTTACGAGCCGTTCAGCAGCGCGACCGGCAGGCGCAGGCGGAGTTTTACCAGCTGTATAAGCGACGCATGATGGGCATTTGTCGGCGGTATACCCGCCTGACGCAGGAAGCGGAAGACCTTTTCCAGGAGTGCATTATTCGGGTGTTCAACCAGATCGATACCGTGCGTCAGCCGGAATCGGTCGAGGCCTGGGTTCGCTCGATTGTCATCCGAACCGCCATCAACCACTACCGAAGCGAGGCCGCTGCCGGCCAGCCAGTGCCCCTGACGGAGGCCGACGAACCCCTCACCGATGCCGAAAGCGAATTACTGGCGAAGCTTTCCGAAGAAGAACTCATCCGCCTCATCAACGCCCTGCCCGACGGCTACCGGACGGTCTTCAACCTCTACGTCATCGACGGTTATACCCACGCCGATATCAGCAAAATGCTGAACATTCAGGAAAGTACGTCCAAATCGCAGCTAACGCGGGCCAAGGCTTTGGTTCGGCGCCAATTGCGGCAACTACACCCCTTTGCTTATGGAACCTGCACCGAATGATTCCTGGAACGAAGCGTTTCGCAAGCGCCTATCCGGGTACGAGCCGGACAGCGTCGACGACCGGTTTCTGTGGGAGGTCATCGCCCGGCAGGAGGCGCCAGCACCCGCTACGCCCGTTGGGCAACGGTACGTCCGCGTAGGACTGCTGGCAGGACTGCTGTTGCTGATCGGCCTGACTACCTGGATAGCCGTTGATTCGACCCCGGAACCGAGCCCGGTGAACGCGGGTCGCAGCGTACCGCCCCCAACCGGGGCAATGACCAACGAGACCGAAGCCCGTTCATCCATCCTGCGGGATGCCGAGGATCGCTCCCCGGTTGCGGACGGATCGGCAACGATCCTTTCGAAACCGGGTACATCCGGGAAGGCGGGCCTGGCCCCGACGACATCGATTCCCAAGGCCCTGGACCGAACCTTGCCTTCAGCCTCCTTCGGTAGCGCGGCGCTTTCCCGCCGTACGCCCCGTGACCTGGCCCAAAAGGCCCGACGGCGATCAGGCGAAACGACGATATCCACACCATTCGCGCCCGCTACGGGCTTATCGCGTCGTTCTGAAGCCGACTATACGCTGGCCTTACCAGCCCGAACGGCCAATCCGGCATGGTCGTACGGGGCCGACCTACAGCCGCGCACAACGACCCTGGGACGGGCGCTTCGGCTGTCCCGTTCAATCAGCTATCGCCATCAGCCGGGTAAGGCCCTCATTCAGCGGCCCGCCTTGCGCCTTTATGGCCGCGTAACGCCGCTGACGAGCTTCTTTTCGTTCCGGCCCGACCGTACGGATGAAGGCGTGATCGAAGGGGTTGCACTCACCCAGCCCAACGGCCGGATGGGCTGGCAATGGGAAGGCGGCGCGCTGCTCGACCTGCCGCAACGCCAGCAGCTTCGGCTGGGACTCGTCTACCAGGCTTCCAGCCCGACACTGCTCGTCCGGCACCGGACCGGCGCCTACCTGGCTCCAACGCTCGACGGACCGCTCCAGGCGGAAACCACCACCGATACCGTCTCCCTGCGCAACCGGCAGCTTGGCCTATCCGCCCAGTGGCTGGTCCCGCTGGCCATCGGCCCGCAAACGAGCTGGTACGGCATCGGCGGAATAGCGGTTGCCAGGGCCCTACAGCCGGGCGGACGCACGCAGCTGAGCGGCACCTTCGGGCTGGGGCATAGCCGGGTGATCGATCCGGAGGGGCGCGTCAGGCTGTTAATCGAAGCCACGGTGCAGTGCGGCTTGCTGATGCAGCCCGCGGCGCAGCTCCCGGCCCTGTCGTACACGACTTACCAGACCGGCCTGTCGGTCGGGCTGGTTTACGAACTGAAGTAATCAGGGAATAGCCGCCCGCTGAGTACTATTGGCGGAGGCGGCGACCCGCCAGATCCGGTTGGCCGCGTCGTCGGCCACCAGCAGCGAACCATCGGGCCCGACGGTCACCCCGACCGGACGCCCGTAGACTTTTCGGCTTTCGGCATCGCTCACGAACCCGGTCAGAAAATCTTCCGGCTGGCCGGGTTTGCCGTTGGTGAACGGCACGAACACGACCTTATAGCCCGCCAGTTGCGAGCGGTTCCAGGAGCCGTGCTGGCCGATGAAGGCCCCGCCGCGGAAGCGTTCGGGAAAAGCCTGCCCGTCGTAGAACGCCAGGCCGAGCGAGGCCGTGTGAGCGCCCAGGGGCACATCCGGTACGACGGTTTTCTTCACCAGATCCGGACGTTCGCCCTTGCGGCGCGGGTCTTCGTTGGCGCCGAAATAAGCGTAGGGCCAGCCGTAAAACGCGCCCGGTTTGACGCTGGTGAGGTAGTCGGGCACGAGTTCGTCGCCCAGTTCGTCGCGTTCGTTAACGGCCGTGTAGAGGGTGTTGGACCCAGGCCGCCAGTCCATGCCGACCGGGTTGCGCAGGCCGTCGGCGTAGATCCGCTCGCCGGAACCGTCGGGGTTAATTTCCAGAATCGCCGCCCGCCGGACTTCGTGCTCCATCCCGTTTTCGCCCACGTTACTGCCCGAACCGACCGAAATGTAGATCTTCGAACCGTCGGGGCTGGCCAGCAGGTTCCGCGTCCAGTGGTTGTTATACCCGCCCGCGGGCAGGTCCAGGATTTTCTCCCCTTTTCCGCTCAGTTTCGTCTGGCCCGCGCGGTAGGGATAGCGCAGCAGCCCGTCGGTATTGGCCACGTAGAAGTAATCCTTCAGCACCAGCATCCCGAAGGGCTGGTTGAGGCCTTCCAGGAATACCGTCTGCTGGTCGGGCTTGCCGTCCTGGTCCGTATCCCGAAAGAGCGTAATCCGGTTGGCGCTTTCGCCCAGTTCCTGGGATTTGGCCTTGCCGGAGGCCACGGCGGCGACTTTCTTGGCCCCTTTGGATTCGGTATTGGCTTCGGACACGAAGATATCGCCGTTGGGGGCGACGTAAATCCAGCGCGGGTTGCGCAGGTCGCGGGCAAATTCGGTCACCGTAAACCCTTCGGGCGCTTTGGGCGTCTGCCCGTCTTTCCAGCCGATTACGTTGCTGAAGCGGGCCACGGACTTGGTCGCGAAGGGTTCCGGCAGCTCGACCGGCCGGGTTTTTTCGTCGGCAACCGCCGCGGCCTGATCGGATTTTTTCTGGCAGGCGGTCAAAAGCAGTACGCTACAGCAGGCGGAAAGCAGCAGGGTGGTTTTCATCGTTGAGCCAATGGATGGATTTTCCACCTAACGGTCTGACGAAAAGCATTGTTTATCCCAACGACCTCGGCCGGGCTCATCCTATCCTGAGGCTTCAGCCGTCGATTTCCAGCTGGAGCAGAGCGTAGCTCAGGCTCTTGCCGTGGGTGTCCATCGTCAGGGAGGTCGTGACGCCCCCGCTCAGGGCCTGCTGGCAGACAAACTGCAGGGCGGGCAGGTTGGGCAGTTCGTAGCGGGTAACTTCACCCCGAACAATCCCGCTGAGGTGGTTTTTCACGACTTCGGCCGTCACGCGTTCCCGCAGGAGCGGGTAGTCTTCGGGGCGGTAGGGAATCAGCGAGAGGGTCAGCGTATTGCCCTTGTCGCCGGCCCGGCTGTGGGCCAGTTCGTAGAGTTTGCGGCTCATGCGGTTAAAACGGTTAGCTGGGGTTCGACCAATTCACGGGGCAGCAGGGTCGAGACGATGCCGACGACCTCGTGGACGTATTTCCGGGCGCCGCCGCCCGCCGCGGGGCCATTGGTGTAGAGGGCTTCTACTTCTTCGCCCACCAGCGCCGCCTGCCGGGCGGAGGTTGCCCGCCCCGCCACGCGCAGCCGGATTTCGTAGGGCTCAGGATAGGTACCGAAGGCCGTGCGGTGCACCGACGTACTGCCGATATAATCCACCCGCAGCTCGGCGAACTGATCGCGCAGGCGTTCTTCGATAATCGCTCCGGCCAGCCGGGCGCGGCCCAGGGCGTTCGAACCGGCGTAGGAAATTTCACCTTCGCCGGTATAGCCACCTTCGTAGCCCACGCTGACCTTCAGCGTATCGGGCCGGGGCTGCCCGCTTCCGCCCATCGCCCGGACCTGATCCGGCCCCAGCTGTTCGAGGCGCACCTGCGTAAAATCGGCCACCACGTCCGGGGTGAAATACCGGCCCGGGTCCATTACTTCGTAGAGCAGCTGTTCTTTGGCCGTGGCCACGCTGAGCGTACCGCCCGTGCCGGCCACCTTCCCGAATACCGCCGTCCCGTCCGCGGCCACATCGGCGAAGGGATGCCCCAGCCGGGCCATATCGGGTACGTCTTTTTTTCCGGGATCAGCAAAATAACCACCCGTGAGCTGTCCCGCGCATTCGAGCAGGTGCCCGATGACCGTTCCCTGGCCCAGCCGTTCGTAGTCGTCCCGCGACCAGCCGAATTCATGTACCAGCGGCGCCAGAAAGAGCGAGGGATCGGCTACCCGGCCGGTTAGGATGATGTCCGCCCCGGTTTGCAGGGCGGGCAGGATGGCGTCGATGCCCAGGTAGGCGTTGGCCGACAGCAGCGGTCCCGAGGCCCGCAACGGAAGCCCGGTTTCGAGGGCGGGTTCGTGGCCCCTCAGCCGGTCGAGGACGTCGTCGCCCGTCACCACCGCCACCCTCACTTTCCGGCCCAGCCGCCGGGCGATGGCCACGATTTTCTCCCCCGCCGCCCGCGGGTTAGCCGCGCCCATGTTGGTGATGAGCCGCACCTGATTGTCGAGCAGCAGCGGCAGCAGGCCTTCGATACGGCGTTCGAGCAGGGGGTCGTAGCCGAGGGCCGGATCCTGGCGGCGACGCTTCTGGGCGAGGGCGATGGTACGCTCGGCCAGGCATTCCAGGATCAGGTAATCGGGCTTTGCCTCCGCGACGAGGATTTCGGCGGGTTCGAGGCGGTCACCGGAAAAACCGGCTCCGCAGGCGAGGCGTAGGGTCTTGGACATAGTTAAATTGAAATCGATACACTCAGCAAAGCCGCCGCCGTCATGACCAGCGTCGTGCCGAAGGCCCATTTGAGGGTGAACTTCTGGTGGTCGCCCAGGTCTACTTCGGCCAGCCCGACCAGCAGGAAGGTCGAGGCCGTCAGCGGACTGACCGGAAAGCCGACCGTCATCTGCCCCAGCAGGGCCGCCCGGCCGATCTGTAGCGGATCGAGGCCGAACTGGGTGGCCGTCTGGCTCAGAATCGGCACCACGCCGAAGTAGTAGGCATCGGGCGTAAAGAGCAGGCTGGCGGGCAGGCTTGTCACCGCCGTCAGGGTCGGGAGCCAGTTGGCGTGCTCGGCCGGGATGAGCGATACCAGCGTCGTGGCCATGGCTTCGATCATCTTCGTTCCGCCCAGAATGCCCGAAAACACCCCTGCCGCGAAGATCATGCTCGACACCAGGAAGATGTTGTTCCCGTGGCGGCGCAGGACCTGCTGCTGCTCGGGCAGCTTCGGGTAGTTGATCAGCAGGACAATTATAGCCGCTACCAGAAAGAGCGCCGGAGCCGGCACCCAGCCTTTCATCAGCGAGATGATCAGGCCGATGGTCAGCAGGGCGTTCACCCAGAACAGCTTCGGCCGCCGCAGCGCCCGTTCGGCTTCGCTTAGGCTTTCTTGGGGATGGTAGTTCAGTTCGGTCACGCCCAATCGCTTTCGCTCCCGGAGCCCAAACCAGTAGGCCACCACCAGCACCCAGGCGATACCCGCGACGATAGCCGGCAGGTTCGGGTTGAAGAGCTGTGTCGCGTCGGTTTTCAGGGTCGAAATGGCCCGGGCTGAGGTACCCGACCAGGGCACCAGGTGCAGTGGCCCCACGCTCAGGGCCACAATGCCCGGCAGCACCAGCCGGTTGATCTTCAGCCGGCGGTAGATGGGCAGAAAGGCCGACATCACGATCATGAAGGTGGCCGTCCCGTCGCCGTCGAGGTGGACAATCATCGTCAGCACCGCCGTGCCGACGATGACCTTCAGCGGGTCGCCCTGGACCGAGCGCAGAATGGCCGCGATGATGGGATCAAAGAGGCCCGCGTCGAGCATGGTGGCGAAATACAGCACGGCGAACATGAGCAGAATACCCGTGGGCGCGACCTGCCTGATGCCGTCCAGGATCATCTTCCCCAGCTCGACGGGGCTGAAGCCCGCCAGCAGGCCCATGATCAGCGGTACCAGGACCAGGGCCGTAATGACGGACAGGCGCTTGGTGATGATCAGCAGGAGGAAAAGGGCGATAGTGGCAAAGCCGAAGAGGGCCAGCATGTTAATAAAACAGCTTGTTCAGAAACGCCAGCATCCGATCCAGGGCCTCGGGGGCGTCTTTGGCGAAGCTGGTGCCCAGGAACTGGTTCGAGCCGGAATCCAGGAAGGCGTGCGGACGGCCTTCGTACACCCAGTATTCCGGTGCCGGATGGCCCGCTTCCTTCAGTTTGGCGATAAAGGCTTCGATGGAGGCCGGAGTCGTCAGGTTGTCCTTCGAGCCAACCGAAAAGAACATGGGCGGCAGTTTGCGCTCGCTGGCCTTCGGAATCTGGTAGAGGGGCGACACCTGCTTGTAAGGCGCCGGATTGTCCTGGGGCGTGATGCCCTCGCCGAACAGGCCGCGCGGCTTGGCCTTGCCCATGGTCCAGAACATATTGCTCGACTGCTCAAATCCCCCCAGGGCCGCGCCAAGGATGTCGAAAGCCCCATAGCTGATCATAGCCGCCTGCACGGCCAGGCCGTTGGCTTTGGCCACCTGCTCGGCCGTTTTGCCCCTGGGCAGGTAGGTCGGCTTAAAGCCCATCGTCGGCCCCGCAAAGCCGTCCGACTCCAGGTTGTGGCCCTGCACGACCACCATCGTCGCCAGGTGTCCGCCCGCGCTATCGCCGGTAACGATCACCTGCCCGGGATTGCCCTTGTATTTGGCGATATTGTCCTTGATCCAGAGCACCGCGCCGAAGACGTCCTCGACGATCTCGTTCATCTTCACCGTATTCCCCTGGTCGACCAGCAGGCGGTAGTTGACGTTACAGACCACGTACTCGCCCTTGCTGGCGAGGTAAGCCGCGGGCTCGTTCATGATGCTCTTGTTGTTGATCAGCCAGCCACCCCCGTGGAAGATCACGATCACCGGATAGCTTTTCTTCCCGGTAGTCGGGGTGTAGATGTCCATCGTCAGGTCAAAGGGCGTACCCGACGCCCCTTTCGGCGACGCCCAGACGATATCACTGACCTTGGTAAACGGCTCCGCCACCGCTGAGATGGAGAGGAGTAGTAGGAGGAATAGGTGCTTCATTCGTGTAAGGTTTAAGGTTTGAGTCGTGTAAGGTTTAAGGTTTAACGTGTAACGCTGCTCCGCCAAGGACCATCTAATAGGGCGAAGCCGCGTTACACGTTACACCTTACACCTTACACGATCACTGCATCCCATTAGCCCGAAGAACGTTGCTAAAGAACAGCACATGGTACGGCAGCGAATTCTGCCAGTACTCCCAGGTGTGGCCGCCGGGGCGTTCGGTGTAGTCGTGTTCGGTTTTGTTGTAGACCAGGCGGCGGTGCAGCTCGCGGTTGGGTTCGATGAGGAAGTCGTCGACGCCGCAGTCAATGATGATTTTCAGGCCGCTGGCTTTGAGCTGGTCGGCCATGTGCACGACCGAGTGCGCCGCGTAGAGGTCCGGTTTGGCCCCTAGCGGCCCCAGCAGCCGGGCGAAGCCGGGTTCGATCCGCTTCCGGAAGTCGGGATCGATCCGCCAGTTCGCCGGGTTCAGGTCCAGGGCCCCGCTCATGCTCCCGGCGGCGCAGTAGAGGTCCGGGTGGCGCGCGGCCAGGAAAAGCCCGCCATGGCCGCCCATGCTCAGACCGGTAATGACCCGGCCGCGGCGGTCGCGGATGGTGCGGTAGGTGTTATCGATTTTCTGGACGACCTCACGGGTGATGTAGGTTTCAAAGAGGTTGTCTTTCGTGACGGGACTGTCGAGGTAGCCGCCTAGGCGGTCGCCCTCGGGCATGACGATGATGAGGTTGTACTGGTCGGCCAGACGGGCGACGAGCTGCTTATCGGGCGTATTCTTCAGCCAGTCGCTGAACTGCCCGCCGCCCCCGTGCAGCAGGTAAAGCACCGGGTAACTGGCTTTGCTTTTGGCGTAGGATTCGGGCAGGACGACCGCCGCGCGCAGGTCGTTGCGTTTCATGGCGGCGCTGGGCACCTCCAGCGTATCCACCTTCGCCCCCACCCCTACCCGCGTCAGCAGGCAGAGCATCAGGAGGGCGACGAGTCGGGTATAGATTTTCATCGGAAAATGATCTTTCCGTCAAAAATACATAAAGATTGGTTTCGAGCAAGGGGGAAGTGGTTAGGTTTCCTGTCGTCGCCCACGGCCTGCTAATTAATCAACTTCCAGCGGTGGCCCTACTACCTGCATTTCATGGTCGGAGAAGATTTTGGCAATCTGTTCTTTCGTGGGCTCACCCTTGAAGGCCGCCATGGTTACAAAAAATTCTTCCAGTTTTCCGGCGGGTTGAACGATAACGTTCATTTTGGCTCTTTGACTAACCTGCGTCCAGGCATGAGGGACTTTTCTGGGCAAAAAGATCGTATCGCCGGCAACCAGTTTAAATTTATCCTTTCCTATTATAAACAGGTATTCGCCTTCGATTACATTAAAAATTTCATCCTGCTCGTGGTGAACATGCAAGGGCGTTCCTCGTTTGGGCGAAAGTCCGGTTTGCTCGAAAATGGCTAATGCTCCATTGGTGTCCTTACCAGACACTTTAAGGTCCTGCACATTCGCGTTAACACCTTTTAACTGGATGTGTCCATGGGTTCTGCCTTCTCCGGCGCTAACCTTAAATCCTTTCTCTTCCCGCGTTTGTCCTTTTTTATTGTTAGCAAGTGCAGCCAATGGAGCCGAAGCGATAAGTGCTAACACGAAGTTGGTTCTTTTCATTGTAGAATTTTTATCGGTTCACAATTACACATAACTCCCAGCTGGATGAAAGTTTGTTTAAACTTCACTGAGCCTGCCAGCATAGTTTTGCCCCCTGGTCCGCTGCTACTTTGACGGTGTTTACTTGGCAAATCGGCCTCTCTTTCCAACCTGTTTACGCTCAAAAAAAGGAATGACTCACCCCCTGAACAGGCACGATCGGCCGCAACTAAGCGAAAGGATAGCGGGCAGGATAGTCGTTGTTGGGAACCAGGGCAGGAAGGCCGGTTTGAGCCAGGGCACTGGTCGGACAGGAAACTCTTCAGGCGTACACTTCGTAGACCATCGCCACGGTTGTGCCGTCGGGAAAGGCCACCGAAGTAATCAGCCGCAGGATGCCCTGATCATAATCGGTGACCGCATTGTTGAAGGCCACGTAAAACCGCCGGTACACGGGGCTGGCCACTCCGTTCGTCCTGAAGCGCAGACTCACTTCGTAGCCTTGTACCTCAACCTGGCTAAGTACGGCATCCCCCGGCAGACTGACCTCATTGAATCCGTCGAACAGAATAACCGAAAGGTATTGGTCGCCTTGCATGGGATGAGGAGCGCGTTTTGGGCTATTTTTTCCCTTTGGGCGGAAGCTTCGAAGCGGCATTCTCGCTGATGGTCTCCCGCTGTTCATACCGGGGGACTTTAACGGCTCCGGCGACTTTTTCCGGCTTCGTGGCCGCTTTTTTGACGTTTTTGGGATTTTTTGACATGATTGGTGCGGATTGGTAGGAGTAAAAAATGGTAAGGTACGGGAGCAGAAGCGAGCGTCCCCGATGGGCATCCCCGGTATCGGGATGAAAAGAAGGCTTGGAATCCCCGTTCGGGGGATAGCAGGTGTTGAAAAGTGTAGAGCTTAAACCCACCCGCTGCGGTATTGTTCACTGATTGACCAAACAAATCAGGAATCGACCAGAATTACCCGGATTGGTTATACAGAAATAGGATTGCTGGTCAGCGATTTAACGCCAAAATTGACTAATCTCAAATTCTTTTTATTACTCAAAGCCGAAATCCAATTACTGAGCATTTTTTATATAATTGGGTGATTCGCACTCCTGCCAATATTCAACGATCTTCCGGATGGTTTCTTTTAATTTACCATAGCTAGTCGGCTTTATAAAAAAGCCTTGAATCGATCTTGAATAGGCATCAATGACGTGCTTTTGCGCGGCACTTGTCGAAAAGAAAAGATAGGGAATGGATTTCATTCGCAAATCCTCGTTATTGTGCACTTTCTCGCGAAGCTCCATACCACTTAATTTGGGCATGTTAATATCCGAAAGGACAATAAAAGGCTCAACCTCTGTACCAATCAGGAATTGCAGGGCCTGGAAACTATCCTCAAAGAAAACGATTTCATTTTTGTAGTTAAGTTCCTTAAAGACAAGGGTCAGAAGTTCCTGATCGTCGAGGTCATCTTCGATAATAATAATTGGCCCGGCTTTGTTCATGGATGCATGGGTTAAGGTCCTGTAGGTGGTTTCAGGCTGGATTGGCGTTCCTGCAGGGTGGTGGAGAACTCCTTTGAGTCAAATTGTTTTTCCTATCCGCTGCGTTGATGCCAATATGTAATGGTGGCGTTCTTCCCAAAACGGTCCTTCAGAAATTCGGTACCCTTCTCCCTCACCGGTGCGGAGAATGATCATCATGACTGCCAACTCATAAATATACGAAAGTTTCGCCGCAATTAGCGCTTGCCATTGAACTGATCCACGATACATTTGCACTTTCCTTGCTACTTTAACCCGCCAGAACAGCATCCGGGCAACGTATACGACCCCAACTTACTCCTTTCGACGAGAGAGCCCCGCTGATCCACGGCCCCTCATCGCCACCTGCTACCAACATTAGCCATCGGCCCGATACAGGAACCATCCTGCTCAGTACGGCGCGGAAAGCGGCCCTGGGCAGCGGCTCGGCGGGCGGATCCTTCATCGGCCGCAGCCTCTTTGAGCGCTGGCGGCTGCGGCACCCCGACTGGCCGACGGTCCCGGCCAGCGAACGGAATGGGGCGGCCCCATTCAGGTACCTAAAGTGCAGGTTGGGAATCTAACCGCCGACCCGGTCTGGTTTGCCAGCCGCTCCGACGGAGTCTGAACCAATAGGATGAGCGGGGCCATGGACCGGGCCGTGCAGGGCGCTGTGGGCGGTTCCCTGCGGCAGTATTTTACGGTGCAGATTGATTATAACTCAGAAGGGATTCTGTTTGGAAAGTAGTATGTAGTCATCGTTATTCCTGGACCTGACCAATACTCCTTTACCGAAAGCTGCTTTTTTGCCGGCTCCGCCCGCGATAAATCCTCAGTAGCTTATTCAGACTTTTCTGATCGGTCTCGAAGTCATCAATTTTCAAACGCTCCGAACCTTCCGGATAGGTGTAGGTCAGGTAATGGTTTACGTGTTTCCCGGACCCTTCCCGAATTACTTCCTCCTGTTCAATATCCGCCCACGGATAAAAGGGCGTCGATGAGGTTTTTATGCCCTGATCATTGATGACGATCTGTGGCGCTTTATTGGTAGCCTCTTTATATTCCTGGTAGGCCGCATAAACCCCGACCAGCGATAAGAGCGAACCCACAATATAATGATCACTGGCGATCAGAATATAAAGACCGGTTCCAAAACAGCCCAGCATCACCGCCATTTCAAAGAAGTTCTTCCCTTTTGAATAGTAAATGATGGTTTCGCCCGGAACGGACTGATCGTCGACAAATAAGTCCTCCTGACCGAATTTATTTTGCAACGAAAGCCATTTTTCCTTTTCAGCCCAGCTGCGGATTTCGGTTTGTTCGAGAACGCTGTTATCCGGCCAGATCAGCTTTTCCTGAACCGCGCGTTTCTTCAGTTCGTGCACATTGCGGACGTTTTCGAAAGCCCAAAGCCGCCATTTGGTAATCATAACACTCCAGTATAGCCAGCCCAGCGGGATCGAAAGCACAAACCCAACCGGAATTGCCCAGAGGGACAATATCCTTAGTGCGCCCAGACAAATACAAAGAATCTGAACCCCAAAAATGATGGCTATGGCCGGATAGTTAACCATCCGGTGCCCTTTCGCGATGGCTTCATCGACGGTGACGCGTTCGTACATGACCCGATTTGATCGTGTTCGTTACCAATTCCGGTAGTTAGCTTATCATTTGGATCCCGGGGAGCTGACGTTCGCGCTCAGCGCAGCCACCGTTTCTTCAACGGCCCTCTGATTCGTCGTCGGCTGGTAGTTAAATTTTTTCATGAACTTCTGGCTGTCGAAGAAGTATTCCCGGTCATACTGGTAGCGCATTTCGTACATCTCGCCCAGGATCGGCACAAAAATCCCCAGCAGCCGGAGGCCCCAGCTGGGCAGGACCTGCATCTTATTCTTCACCCCCATGGCCTCCGCAAACAGCTCGGCCCACTGCCGGCCGGTGATAGGCGTCGGGTCGACGGGCAGATTCCAGATCTGGTTATAGGCTTCCGCGGTATTCCCCAGCATGGCGGTTCCTTTGCCCAGGTCGGGCGTGTAGCCGGTGGTGTGAACGAGGTCGGCGTTGCAGAACCATTGGGCGGGCTTACCCTTCTGGAAATTGTCGTAAATCAGGTTCATCGTCAGGCTCTTGTCCTTGATCGGACCGAAGAAATCCGGCGCCCGGGCGATGATGGCCTCGATGGCGCCCTTTTCGACGTTTTCCAGGATGTGCCGGTCGACCAGGGCCCGGACTTCGCCTTTTTTGCTACTCGGACTAATGAGGCTTTCTTCGGTGATGTGCCGGACGTTATCGCCGCCGATGGCGTAGACATTGTCAAAAAACACCAGTTTAGCCCCATGCTCGCGGCAGGCCGACACCACGGTTTTGATCAGGACCGGCCACCGCTCCTGCCAGAGTTTGGTGTTGTAATCGAATCCCAGGGTCAGGTAGCAAACGTCGCTACCCTCGACAGCTTTCGACACCTGGCTGGCGTCCGTTAGGTCCGCCGGGAACAGCGCATCCGTCTCGTTCACCCGCTTGGGATTCCGCGAAACCAGACGAATATCGCCCGTATACGCCTTCAACGCTTTCGCCAGCTCAATGCCAATAGCACCGCCGGAGCCTAGGATGGTTTGCATACAGTTACGTTTTTTAGTTTTTGCACTATTGGGAATCCAGTAGTGCGGACCAATAAGCGTAAATATGCAAAAGTTCTGTAGTATTTATCCGCCTGACTAGCTCATTCCCAACCCAAAGGCTTACGGCAAGACCCAGTTCTACAAAACAACCCGTTTAGCGATGAAGCCATTCTTCCTCACTCCACCACCACCTCATCCACCCCAACTGAAGTAACCCGTCCATCCGGCGCAGGCCCCGCGTTCTTGGCCCGTAACCGGATATACCGCGCCCGGGCGGTTTTGAAGTCGGCGACGACGGGGAGGATGCCCCAGCTGCCTTCCAGCGGGTACTGCACGGGCTGGGCGATGGCGTCCTTGTAGGTAGTGCCGTCCTGCGAAAGGGAAACCTCCACCGACGAAGGCGGGAAGTCGCGGGAGGGAATCCGCTTGAGGAAGTTGGCCGAGACCTTCGTCACCGAACGGACCTCGCCCAGATCGATCACCACCTCCAGGTCGCGGCCCGAGACGCGCACGAAATCCGCCGGGACGCGCGGGCTCTGGGCCACCTGCCCGTCGGTCAGCTTCTTGCGCTCCGGATCGCTGCCGGGCGTCTCGCCGGCGTAGGTGTACGACTTCCCCTTGGCGCGGTGGATGTAGAAGGTCTCCTCAAAGGTCGCGCCGGTCGAGGTGATGGCCTTGATGGTGGTTGTTTTCCGCAACGAGATCGGCGTGACGTACTCGGTCGAGGACGTGGTCGGCGTTTTGCCGTTGGTCGTAAAGTAAATCTTGCTGTCGGAATCCAGCTTTTCGAGCCGGACCTGCAGCTGGTCGTCGGCCGTAAACTGGGTCACGGCCCGGATGTCGTTCAGCCGTTTGGAGTAATTGACGTTCAGGTAGCCCAGGCGCTTCTGGTGCTCCTTCAGGCGCACGGCAAAATCCTCAAAATTGCGCGGCCCCTGCGGAATCCAGCCGATTTCGGCGATGGCCGCCGCCCGCGGGTAGGTCATGTACTCGACCTGCTCGGGCGTCCGGAGGTATTCGGTCCAGACGTTGCCCTGCACGCCCAGGATGTATTTCTGCTGCTCGGGCGTCAGCTCGGCCGGAATAGGCTCGTAGCCGTACACTTTCTCAATCGGCAGAAAGCCCCCGATGGCCAGCGGCTCTTTGGCGGGGTTGCCCTGGTAGTAGTCGAGGTAGACGTACTCGTTGGGCGTCATGACCACGTTATGCTTCTGCCGGGCCGCTTCAATCCCGCCCTGGGTGCTGCGCCAGCTCATGACGGTAGCGTTGGGGGCCAGTCCGCCCTCCAGAATCTCGTCCCAGCCGATGATCGCCCGGCCTTTGCTGTTCACAAACTGCTCGATGCGGCGGATGAAATAGCTCTGCAGCTCCTCTTCGTTTTTCAAATTCAGCTTTTTGATCAGCGCCTGGGCGGCGGGGCTCTTTTTCCAGGCCGCCTTGGGCGCTTCGTCGCCGCCGATATGAATGTACTTGCCGGGAAAAAGCGCCATCACCTCCGTCAGCACGTTCTGCAGAAACGTAAAGGTCTGTTCCGAGGGGCAGAAAATGTCCTCTTTGACGCCCCAGGTGGTGGGCACTTCGTAAGGCTTAGCCGGGTCACAGGACAGTTCCGGGTAGGAGGCGATGGCCGCCGTGGCGTGGCCGGGCATTTCGATTTCCGGAATGATGGTCACGTGCCGGGCCGCCGCGTAGCGCACCACGTCTTTGATCTGCTCCTGGGTGTAGAAGCCCGCGTGCTCCTGCCCGTCGAACCGCTGGGGCGAGCTTTCAGACAGGTGCCCGACGATGGTTTCCCTGCGCTTCGAGCCTACCTGCGTCAGTTTCGGGTATTTCTTGATTTCAATCCGCCAGCCCTGGTCTTCGGTCAGGTGCCAGTGGAAGGTGTTCATTTTGTGCAGCGCCAGCAGGTCGATGAATTTCTTGACGAATGACACGGGCATGAAATAGCGGCCTACGTCGAGCATCAGCCCCCGGTAGCCAAAGCGCGGGCGGTCGAGGATCTCACAGGCGGGCATGGCCCAGCTTACGCCCGATACCGCCTTCGGGCTAAAGACTTCCGCGGGCAGCAGTTGCAGGGCCGTCTGCGTGCCGTAGAAATAGCCCTTCGGCGTTTCGGCCTCAATCACCACCCGCTCGGGCGAGACGTTCAGCACGTAGCCTTCGGGACCGCAGCGGCCCGCCTTATGCGCCCGGAAGAAGATGTGTTTGCCTTTGGCCAGGGCCGGACTGGCCGTCGCCACCGCCAGAGGCAGTCCGCTGGCCGTTTTGAGCGTACTCAGCAGCCCCTGCGCCGCCGCCAGCTGGCCGGGGTTTTTCGCTTCCACGACCAGCCGGGTGGCGGCCGTCAGGCTAAACTGGCCGTCTTTCCCCGCGAACCGGGCCGGGAAGGGAATGAGGTTGTAGGCATTGTCGGTTTGGGCTCCGGCCGACTGGCTCAGGAGGAAAAAGGTCAGGAGGATGGAAAGAAAGCGCATGAACGTCCGGGCACGGGAAGCGTACCACCACAAAGGTAGGCGATCGGCGGCGTTCCGGAAAACCCTTTAGGGCAGATCCGTCTGCGGCCGCGGGGCAATGAAAATGGCCAGCCAGGTTCGGCGCGCCAGGCGGAAAAAATAAGGCGTCAGCAGCACCAGCGTGGGCAGTAGCCCCATCAGGTAATAATCCAGGTCGAGTTTCAGGCCCTGAACCAGAATCAGGAACGTCAGGATCGTATACGCCGTGTAAAAAGCGTAGCTGACAAACATGGAGCCCCAGTAAAAACCCGGCTCGGGCACGAAGTTCTCCCGGCAGTGCGGGCAGTGCTCGTGCATCTGGTCGAAGCGCCGGGTAAAGGCGCTGTTGGTAACAAAGAAATCCCCCCGCTGGCAACGCGGGCATTTATTGAACAGGATGGCCTGCAGTCGATGGGCGGTTTTCATGGCTTTCTGGTGGTTGGTTTGGACATTTGACTTTTGACGTTTGACTTTTGACAGGGGAGCGGGTGGGCGTTTGCCAGGGATTACCTCCCGGCACTCTCTGTTACTTTGCCCCTTTGCCCCTTTGCCCCTTTGTCACCTTCTCTCCCCTTTCCCTACCCGCACAAAATTACGCCTCCTGACCCATTCCGGCCAGCGACAAACCCGTCCAGCTATGGTACAAATCAACGATCGGTCTGAATTTGCTGCCGGAAGGCGAGGGGCGTATCTCCGTAGTATTTTTTGAAGAACCGCACGAAGTAGGAAGGGTCCTCAAACCCCAGGCGAAAGCCAATGGCCTTGACCGATTCCGAAGTATGGGTCAGCAGCCGCTGCGCCTCGATCAGCACGCGTTCGTGCAGGAGCTGGCTGGCCGTTTTGCTAAGGACTTTTTTGCAGATGTGGTTGAGGTGATTCGGCGTCAGGCCCAGTTGCCCGGCGTAGGCGCTGACCTCCCGGACGTGCAGAAACTGCGCTTCCAGCAGTTCTTCGTAGGCGCGGATGCGGTCGAAGAGGTACCCTTCGGCACCCGGCTGCTGCTGGCTGTACAGCCGGCTGGCCGATTCCAGCAGGATGTGCAGGTAGGACAGAAAGACCTCCGGGCGGTTGGGCTGGTGATCCTGGTACTCCTGGTAGGCATGGGCAAAGAGGTCCGCAAACGGGGGCTGGTCGGGGCGAAGCGGCAGCAGCGGCTGGTGCTGGTGGGAGTGATAGAACGGGTACTGGTGGGGCCGGTTTCCGTACCGGCTGCGGAAAAAGTTGGCCTCGAAGAAGAGGTTGAAGCCCCGGATATCGGCCGAAAGCGCCCAGCTGTGAACCTGCCCCGGCGTGAGAAAATACAACTGGCCGGGCTGCACGGGATAGGTCTTGAAGTCGATCGTATGCGTACCGCTGCCCTGGTCAATCCACATCACCAGGTAAAACGTGTGGGAATGCGGCTTGTCGATGCCCTGGAATTCGGCCACCAGCTGCTCCAGCCGCGTCATGTAAAAGCGCGTCTCGGGCTCGTGCCGGGGAAAGGACTGCAGGGCATAGACTGGAACTGAAGGACGCATGGCGGGCCTGAACCGGTTTTCCGTTCGGGGCCAAGATAGGAAAAAGCCGCCATCCGGACCTAAACGACTAATTACCCGGTCCGCACTTGTACCCCACCGCCTCATTCCGTAGGTTTGACGCAACGTCCTGGCCCCTTACCGCATGAACCGCTTTTCCGGCCTCCTGGCCTACCTCCTCTCGTTTGCGGCTTTCGCGCAAAAAGACATCGATACCAAAGGCTTTACCAAGCCCGCCGAAAACCCCATCCTCCGGGCCGATTCGAGCTTTACGTTTTTCTGCCCGGTGCAAAAACAGACCGTCCGCTGGCAGAAGGCCGATGTCTTTAACCCCGCCGCCATCGTCCGCAACGGCAAGGTGTATTTACTCTACCGTTG
>Ga0164290_1000918_pt1 | contig 66180 bp, 58 predicted proteins | sample Micstemetagenome_FD_108782 | JGI IMG/M metagenome (GOLD analysis project Ga0164290, IMG submission 108782) | Contaminated culture microbial community from soil near Moab, Utah, USA - Microcoleus steenstrupii SON62 (Illumina Assembly) | ecosystem: Environmental > Terrestrial > Soil > Soil crust...
AGATGAGTACTCTCACAGCTATAGGCTGGTAAGACTCCCAGGAGATTACTGGGTTAAGCGGCCCACACTGGAAGCGTGGCGACACGTGTAGGTGACGGGTGCGCACAGTCGAGGGCTTCCCTCCGCTTCCGTGCGCGGCGCGGCGGCGGGGCAGGATCAAGCCGGGATGGCCTCGGCGGACGATGTGTCGCAACAACAAACAAACGTCAGTTGGCAGGGTAGGACAACCCCCTGTGCCATTGGGTGTGTGACTAGCGCGGTGGACCCACCCCGTCCCATCCCGAACCGGGTCGTGAAACGCCGCAGCGCCGATGCTACTGGGGCTTGAGCCCTGGGAACGTAGGTCCGCGCACCCTGCCACAACCGCAGCCGCGCCCCTGGCACCTGTATGCCAGGGGCGCTTTTATGTCGAGCTAGGGCGCGGCGGTAGGGCTGGGGGCGGGGGGCGGAGCGGCCGCGCGGAGCAGGTCGCTGAGGCGGCGGACGTCGCCCCAGTTCGTCTCGGCCTCTACGGGGGCGATCGGGGTGTAGAGGGTGTCGAGGGCGAAGACCTGGACGGCGTACTGCTTGCCGGCGACGGTGACGATCCGGCTGTCCTCCAGCGGGGCGCCGAGCGGCCGGCCGGCGCGGGCCTCGTTGAGCATGAAGGTGTGGAAGGCCCAGGTGGGGTGGTAGGTGATCTCGGAGGCCAGGAAGGTCTCGGAGATCAGGGCCTCGTCGAGGGTGCCGTTGTAGGTGTTGACCTGGACCTCGGCGGTGACCCGGCGGCCGGACCAGGAGGCGACCATGCGTCGGATGGCGTTGATGTAGGCCTCGGGGACGTTGTTATCGGCGCGGGGAGCGTAGATCGGGACGGCCTTTTCGACGGTGTCCAGGCCGCGGTTGACGTAGCGGCCGAGGATCAGCTCGCACCAGTCGCGGACGCCGTCCTGCCAGGAGGCGTAGCGGGCGAAGCCGGCGCTGCTGCCGGCGTTGCGGGCGGCCTTGATGTGGCGGCGCAGCATGCCCCAGTTGTTCAGGCCCTCGCGGGCGCAGTGGCCGGCGGTGCAGAACTGCGACTCGTGCTGGAAGAAGGCCAGGGCCACGGCAGGGTCCAGGCCGTAGGCGGCGATGATGTCGTAGAGCTCGGCGCCGACGCCGGCCGCGGGCGAACCGCCGCGCTGGAGGATCTGGGCGAAGGCCGCGCGCGAGATACGCGGCTCGCCGCGGAAGCTGAGCCCGCCCTGGGCGGCCGCGCTGGGCGGCTGTGCGAAGCCGAGGGCCAGGGCGCCGGCGAGGCCGCCGAGGCCGACAAGGGCGATCAGGGCCAGGCGGGCGCGCTCGCGGCGCAGGAGGGCGGGGAGGCGCAGGAGGAGCAGGGCGCCGGCGGCCCAAGCCAGGAGAACGGCGGCGCGGGCGGCCTGCTCGGGAGTGACTAGGTCGAGGGCGCGGAGGGGGGCGAGGCTGAGGCCGAGCAGGGCGAGCGCGGCAAGGGCGCGGGGCTCGCCGCGCTCGCGCCACCAACTGGCGGCCGGGGCGGTGGGGCCGGGCATGGGCACCTCCTGAGATCGGGCGGCGGAGCGGATGGGCCACATCCATAGCCTGCCGAGGCCTGGCCGGGCACCGCCAAACGCCCAATGCGTGCGCGTGACTTGTGGGCGAGTATAACACGGCGCGGGGCAGTTTGGCTACCCCGCGCCATGAACTGATTGAGCCTGTCAATGGTTATAAGCGTGGTGTCAGGTGGGCGCGGAGGTTGACCGCCGAGGCCACGCCGCGGACGGGCGCGGAGCCGCTAAGGGGCAGGGCCGCCCACGACGCGCCGCCAGGCGAGCCAGATCGGGCGGGGGGCACAACGCAGCGGGGCGGGGAGAACGGGAGGAGGCCGGGCAAAGGAAAGGGGCGCAGCTCACGGCCGCGCCCCTGCTTGCTGGTTCGGGCTGGGTGGCGTCAGTCGAGGTAGCCGCGGAGCTTCTTGCCGAGGTGGGGGTGGCGGAGCTTGCGCAGGGCGACGGCCTCGATCTGGCGGATGCGCTCGCGGGTGATACCGAACTCGACGCCGACCTCCTCAAGGGTGCGGTAGCGGCCGTCCTTGAGGCCGTAGCGAAGCTGGATGATCTTGCGCTCGCGCTCGGGGAGCTTCTGGAGCACCTCCTCGATCTGCTCGCGGAGCATGGAGGCGGCCGCGGCCTCGGAGGGGGTTGAGATGCGGTCGTCCTCGATGAAATCGCCCATGCGGCCCTCGCCCTCCTGGCCGACGGGCATTTCGAGGGAGAGGGGGTGCATGCTAGCTTCGAGGGTGCGGCGCACCTTGCCAGCGGAGATGCCCATGGCCTCGGCGATCTCCTCGGGGGTAGGCTCGCGCTGCATGGACTGCTGGAGCTTGTGGGAGGTGCGCTTGACCTGGCTGATCGCCTCGCCCATGTGGACGGGGAGGCGGATGGTGCGGCTTTGGTCGGCGATGGCGCGGGTGATCGCCTGGCGGATCCACCAGGTGGCGTAGGTCGAGAACTTGTGGCCCTTGGTGTAGTCGAACTTCTCGACGGCGCGCATCAGGCCGATGTTGCCCTCCTGGACCAGGTCCATCATCGTCAGGCCGTAGGAAGTGTACTTCTTGGCGATCGAGACGACGAGGCGCAGGTTGGCCTGGATGAGATGCTGGCGGGCCTCGATCCCGGCGTGGATGGCGCGCTCCAGCTCGATCCGCTCGCGGGCGGAGGTGTACTCCTCGCGGTCGACCCGTTCCTGGGCGAGGTCGCCGGACTCCATGGCTTTGGCGAGGGTGACCTCCTGCTCGGCCGTGAGCAGCGGGACCTGGCCGATCTCCTGGAGATACATGCGAACCGGGTCGTCGAAGGCGATATCGTGGAAGTCGGGGAGATCGGCGAGGGTCTCGTCGTCGGAGGCGGCGGTGCCGGCGGTGAGCTCGGCGGGCGACTCGACGACTTTGATCCCCTCGGCCTGGAGCGTGGCGTACAGCTGGTCCACCTCGGCGACGTTGAGCTCGGGCTGGGGGTAGGCCTCGAGGATGTCGGTGTAGGTGAGGTACCCGCGGCTGCGCGCCATCTCAAGCAACCGATCAATCATCAGCCCCGACTCCTGTGTGGTCTGCAGTTTGTGCGTTGCCATTGTGCGAGAAGAGGGGATGCACTTGCACAGCCGCCGCGCGGCCGGCGCGGCGTGGTGTATTAACATAATACACGCGCTGTCAAGCGATCGACACCCTCGGCAATATATGAAACCTTTGGACGCTTGGCCGCAGCGCTGCGGGGACCCGCGCGCAGCTACGACACACGGGCGTAAAAAGCCTGGAGACATCTAGGGGCCGGAGCGGGCGAATCGCCGCGCTCTGGCCCCTCACGCTGGCGTGTGCTGCCGTGACGGCAAGAAGATGGGGTTGAGAGCGTGAAAACCCCTCAAACCCCAGCTGTGCCACACACTGAAGGGACGCGGACTTGGCACCCCATTGACCTTTCCGGAAGGTACTATATCATTATGCAACGGTTAAAGTCAACCCCTCTTTCAGGAATAGGATTTATATTCCAGGAGTGACCGATGAGCTTCCGACCGACCCTGCTGCCCTTGCGCGAGCAGGCCGCCCTGCGCAACCGCTGGCTGCGCGAGCGGCTCGACACCCTGCTGCCGGAGCTGATGGCCCGGGCCGGGCTCGACATGTGGCTGGTGGTCTCGCGCGAGTACAACGAGGATCCGGCGATTATGTCGCTGCTGCCGGAGCCCGAGATGTCGTCGCGCCGGCGGACGATCCTGCTCTTCCAGCGCCGGGCGGACGGCGCGGTGGAGCGGCTCGCCGTGAGCCGCTACGGCTTCGGCGACTTCTACGCCCCGGCCTGGGAGCCCGAGGCGGAGGACCAGTACGCCTGCCTGGCCCGGCTGGTGCGCGAGCGCGACCCGCAACGGATCGGGGTGAACGTGTCGCCCACCTCCGCCTTCGGCGACGGCCTGAGCCACAGCGAGCACGGGGAGCTCGCCGCGGCCCTCGGGCCGGAGCTGGCCGGGCGCCTGGCAAGCGCCGAAGCCCTTGCGGTGGGCTGGCTGGAGCGGCGGCTGCCGGACGAGCTCGACCACTACGCCGGGATCGTGGCGCTCGGACACGAGCTGATCCGCGCGGCCTACTCGCGCGCTGTGATCGAACCGGGCCGGACGACCACCGACGATCTGGCCTGGTGGCTGCGCCAGGCGATGCACGACGCCGGGCTGCGGGCGTGGTTCCACCCCACCGTCGCCATCCAGGCCCCCGGCCAGCGCTACGACGCCGACGAGCCGCGGACAGTGATCATGCCCGGCGACCTGCTCCACTGCGACGTGGGCTTCTCCTACCTGGGCCTGTGCACCGACCACCAGCAGCACGCCTATGTGCTCCCCCCCGGCGAAACGGCCGCGCCGACGGGCCTGCGCGCGGCCCTCGCGAACGCGAACCGGCTCCAGGAGATCCTGCTGGCGGCGATGCGGCCGGGCCGCGCCGGCAACGAGGTGCTCGCGGAGGCCAGGGAGCGCGCCCTGGAGGCGGGGCTGCGGCCGAGCATCTACACCCACCCCCTGGGCTACCACGGCCACGCCGCCGGCCCCACGATCGGGCTGTGGGATATGCAGGAGGGCGTGCCGGGCGCCGGCGACTACCCGCTCTTCGACGACACCGCCTACTCGATCGAGCTGAACGCCTGCTCGGATGTGCCGGAGTGGGACGGCCAGGAGGTGCGGATCGCCCTGGAGGAGGACGCAGCCCTGCGCGCCGGCGCAATGTCCTGGCTCGCGGGCCGGCAGACGGAGCTGCACCTGATCTGAGGGAGCGCGCTGTCCCCTTGTCCCCTGCACCGACCCGGCACGCCCCTTGCTTTGAGTCCGACGGCTGCGAGCCGTGTGGCCGGCGGCGGATGAGGGGCAGGACCCCCTAGAGCGAAGGGCGACCATGGGGAGCGGGGTTTCATTCGGGAGCGAGGTCGGGCGCGGGCTCGCCGAGGATCGGCTACCGCCGTACGCGGAGATGCTGGCGGCCTTCCACCGGGCGCACGCGGCGGAGCTGCGGGCGATGATCGCCGACCTGCCGCTGCGGCCGGGCGCCCATGTGCTCGACATGGCCTGCGGGGACGGCGCCTACACCTGCTGGCTGGCCGAGCGGGTCGCGCCGGCGGGGCGGGTGGTGGGGGTGGACTTGTCGCCGGCCTACCTCGGGCTCGCCAGCCGGCTGGCGGCGGAGTCGCCCGCGGCGGCGAACGTGAGCTTTCAGCGCGGCGACATCGCGGGGCTGCCCTTCGCCGACGGCAGCTTCGACCTTGTCTGGTGCGCGCAAAGCATGTACAGCCTGCCCGACCCCCAGGCGGCCCTGCGCGAGCTGCGCCGGGTGACAAAGCCGGGCGGGCGAGTGGCGATCTTCGAGAACGACACGCTACACCACCTCATTCTGCCCTGGCCGCCCGAGCTAGAGCTGGCGGTGCGCCAGGCCCAGCTCGACGCCCTGCGGGCGAGCAGCAGCGAGCCGGCGCGCTTCTACATTGGGCGGGACCTGTGCGCCGCCTTTGCCGACGTCGGCCTGGAGGAGTGCATCGTCCGGCCCTACAGCAGCGCGCGCCAGGCGCCGCTCGACCGCGACGAGCGGGCCTTCCTCGACTGGTACCTCGGCGACCTGCGCGAGCGAGCCCGCCCCTTTCTCGACCACGCCACCCTGGCCGGCTTCGACCGCCTGACCCGCCCCGACTCGCCCGACTACCTGCTTGGGCGGCCCGACTTCGTGGTGACCTACCTTGACATGGTGGCGGTGGGAGTGCGGCCGGAGGGGGAGTAACCGCAGCAGCACATGGCGCGCACAGGTTGGGAGCAAGGGTTTCACGAACGCCGTACCGCCTCGATTGAGGCGGTACGGCGTTTTTACGGCTAGCGCAAACTTGTGGGTCAGTCAGGCCCGTGGCAGAACTAGCGCTTGCGACGGCGCGAGGAGAAGAAGCTGAAGATGCCGGAAAGCAGGGCAAGGCCGGCGAGGCCGGCGCGGCTGGTTTCGCCGGCCACGGCGCCGGCACTTTCCTGGCTGGGCCGGGCGGGGGCGGCGCGGCCGGCCGGGCGCTGAGCGTTGGAGCTGTTGGCAGGCTTCTTCTCGGGCTCGCCGGGGTGGCGGGAGGCAGCGGCGGCGCTGGAGGCGCGGCCCGAGCTAGCGGCCTGGAGCTGCTCCTTGCTCGGCATCCCCTGGTTGGCCTGGGCCGCGTCGGTGAGAGGGACGGCGTTGTCGTCGGGCTGGATGCGCGAGCCATAGCGGCGGGCGTAGACCTGGGTGAACTCCGCGCCCAAGAAGAGGATCTGGGCCGAGTAGTACACCCAGATCAGCAGCAGGACCAGCGAGCCGGCGGCGCCGAAGGCGTTGGCCGGGCTGGCGTTGGCCAGGTACAGGCTGAGCAGGAAGCGGCCGATCGAGAAGAGCACGGCGGTGATCGCGGCGCCGAGGGCGACGTCGCTCCACGCGATCTTCACGTCGGGGATGACCTTGAAGATCAGGGTGAAGAGGCCCCAGGTGGCCAGCAGCGAGACCACGAAGTTGACGATGCGCCAGAAGATCGCCTGCTCGAAGGAGTCGCCGACGACATAGCCGCCCAGCGCCGACAGGAACGAGCTGAGCACGAGCGAGACGAGCAGCAGGAAGCCGGTGCCGAGCACCATGGAGAAGGAGAAGAAGCGGCTGCGGATCATGCCCCAGATGCCGCGGTTGGGCTTGGGCGCAACCTCCCAGATCGTGTTCAGGGCGTCCTGGAGCTGGCCGAAGAGGCCGGCGGCGCCCATGAGCAGCGTGACCACGCCGAGGATGCCGGCGATGCTGCCGAGCTCAGGGCGGTTGGCCGACTGAAGCAGCTCGGCCATGGCGTCGGCGGTGTCCTGGCCGACCACGACGGCGACCTGGTTGAGCACCGCCTGCTGGGCCTGGTCGCTGCTCTGGCCGAAGAAGGCGCCCGCGATGGCGACTGCGATCACGAGCAGCGGGGCGAGCGAGAAGATCGTATAGTAGGAGAGCGCGGCGGCGAGGCGCTCGGCGCGGTCCTCGCTCCACTCGGAAAATGTCTCGACCACGAGATCTTTGACCTGGCCAAAGTTCATAGGGGTACCTCGTTGGGATGGACGGCCAGCCAGCGCCGGCCTCTAACCACCCCTTGGCAAGAACTGTGCCCCTGGACGCCGCCCCTAGCCTACGAAAAGGCGCAGCAGCAGCACCAGCACAATCACCCCGATCACGATCAGCGCGCGGGCGTAGAAACGGCGCACCGGCATAGCTCGCTCCTTTCGATGATCCGGGCGACCTCGACGCCCCGGTTCCTGGCGTCTTGCCGCATCTGCATATCAACATGCGTTCCGGGCGGGCGCTACTCCTCGACCACCACCGTGGCGATCATCTCCTCGCCCGCGTGGACGCCGCACACATACAGGTAGACGCCGGGGGCCGTAAAGGTGTGCGCCCAGCGCTCGTCGTGGAAGAGTTCGCCCGAGCCCCAGGCCGGGGCCCCCGCCGGGAGGCGCACCCCCCGGCCGGCCCGCGCGTCGGCCGGGTCGGCCACCAGGGTGTGGCGATCGGGGCTGCGGTTGTGCCAGACCACGGTGGCTCCCACGGGCACGGTAATCGCCGCGGGCGCGAAGCGCTTCCCCTCGACCATGCTGACCGCGTGGGGCTCAGGCCGGTCGGCGCAGGCGATCAGGACGAAGGCGCCGACCAGGGCAAGAAACACCCCCTCGACCTGGGCCTCGAATTTGCGCTTGATGCGGCTCATACGATCACCCGGTTCGGGTCGCGGAAGTAGCGGCGGATCATCGCTTCGGCGGTGAAGTAGGCGAGGGCGCACAGCGTTTCGGTGGGGTTGGCGCCCGGGTTCTGCGGGTAGAGCGCCGCGCCGGTGACGAAGACGTTGGGCGTGTCCCAGACCTGGCCGTACTTGTTCGTCACCGAGCTGCCTGGGTCGGCGCCCATGATCGCGCCGCCGGTGTTGTGGGTGCTTTGATACTCATAGATGTTGTAGTCGTCGAGCTCCTCGGTGAAGCTGGCCCGGCTGGGGTTCATCGCACGCATGATCTCGCGGGTGCGCTGGGCCAGGAAGCGGTACAGGTTGCGGTCGTTGTCGTGGAAGTCGTAGGTCACGCGCAGCAGCGGGCGGCCCCAGGCGTCGCGGTAGGTCGGGTCGAGGTCGAGGAACTGGTCCTCATAGGGCAGGCTTTCGCCCTGGATGCCGATGCCGACGACGCCGTCCCAGTTGCGGCGCAGGTTCTCTTTCCAGGCCCGCCCCCACTCGGTGCCGCCCCCGCTCCCCGTCAGGCTGCCGACGGCGCCGGCGGAGGTGGGGCCGGTCGGGGCGGCCTCCTCGCCCTCCTCGTCCTCCTCTTCCTCCTTCAGGGGCGGGATGTCGAGGGCCGAGGTGAGCGGGTCGCGCTCGCCGGAGCCGCACTCGATCGACGCGCCGCCGACGAAGTCGAGGTCGCTGTGGTCGAAGTTGTCGGCATTGAAGTCGTGGACAATGTCGGGCATGGAGGAGTTGCCCATAAACTGGTTGAGCCGGCGGCCCTCGAACACGCCGGTGACGGGCGTCTTGACGAGCTGGTAGGTGTAGTTCTTGCCGACCATGCCGCGGTCGTTGCCGACCCCGTCGGGGTGGCGGTCGCTGCGCGACAGGAGCAGCAGGCGCACGTTCTCCAGCGTGTAGGCCGAGAGGACGACGACGTCGGCGGGCTGGACGTGCTCCTCGCCGCTCGCGTCGACATAGGTGACGCCGGTGGCGAGGCCGTCGGGGCCGAGGTTCATGTGGAGCACCTTGCAGTTGGTGCGGATCTCGTAGCGGCCGGTGCCGAGGGCGAGCGGGATATGCGCGGTGATCGCGCTGCTCTTGGCGTCGACCTCGCAGCCGAAGCGCACGCAGTGGCCGCAGTAGATGCAGGCCGAGCGGGTGCGCCCCGACAGGTCGCGGTAGTTGCGCGACAGGATGCTGGAGGGCTGCGGGAAGGGGTTGAGGCCGAGGCCGCGCGCCGCCTCCGTGAACATACGCCCGGCGTTTGTGCGCTCCAGCGGGGGGATCGGGTAGGGCCGCGAGCGCGGCCCCTCGAAGGGGTTGCCGCCCTCCACGGGCGCCCCGTTCAGGTTGCCGGCGAGGCCGGAGACGCCGGTGTCGTACTCCCAGCGGTCGTAGTAGGGCTCAAGCTCGGCGTAGCTGATCGGCCAGTCCTGGATGCGGTTGCCCTCGGGCAGCTTGTTCTCGCCGTAGCGCTCGACGTGGTGGGAGCGATACTTGAAGTCGCTCGGGTAGAAGCGCCAAACCTGGGCGGCCCAGTGGATGCCGGAGCCGCCGACGCCCTGGCCGGGGTGGAACGAGCCGTACTGGCGCATCGGCAGGGACGGGAGGCGCTGGTTGGGCCGCCACGTCCAGGTTTCCGTATGGAGGTTGACCATCAGCGCGTTGCGGACGGAGTGGCGCAGCTGGTCGTGGTTGTGCTCGAAGTCGGGGGTGGCCCAGCGCGAGGGACCCTGCTCCAGCGAGAGCACCCGGTAGCCCGCGGCGGTGAGCTGCTGGGCGAGGATGCCCGCCGTCCAGCCGGCCCCCACGGTGACGATGTCGACTTTACGCTGTACAGCCATGGGCGTGTCCTCAGGCTAAGCGGAACTCACGTTCTTCTGTTCCTCATCGCCGCGGCGGGTCGTGCTGGTGCTCCAGCTCGGAGCCGCTGACGGGCAGGATGACGTTCGGGTGGTCGAGCCGGCCGGGGTGGAAGGGGGCGAGGTCCTGGATGCTTTGGGGCCGGTAATTATGGCCCTCGCGGGCGAGGTCGAGCGGTGTGTAGGCGCGCTGGGCGCCCGGAAAGTCGACCAGGCGCCAGCCGGCCAGGTTGCGGTTGCCGCCGTAGACCGGGTCGGCGAACATGCCCTCGGCGGTGTGGCGGCGCAGGGTCAGAAAGAAGGCTTTGGCCGACAGCTCGTCGAAGCCGGGCACCGCGTCGTCGACCAGCTGGCCGACGATCGTGTCCTGGTCCTCCTCGGGCAGGTCGGGGAAGTCGGCGCCGAAGGCCTGGCGGGCGTGGCGGTTGACGGCGGCGACACCGATGCGGTAGATTTCGCGGGGCGTCTGGGTGGACTGGTAGCCGTAGCGCTCGATCTGGTCGGCGGGCACCCAGATCACGTCGTAGCCGGTGGAGGCCGGCGGCACGGCACTCTGGTACACCTCGGCAAAGGGCGGCTCGCGGTACGTCGGGGAGACGAAGCCCTCCTGCCGGGCGAGCATCGAGTCGATATAGGAGACGACGCCGGCCTCGCGGGCGCCCGGGTCGTCGGCGTCGCCGGGCATGATTCGGGCGGTCAGGGCCTCGACGGTGCGGGCCTCCAGGGCGGAGAAGACGCGCAGCTGCCCGACCGGGGGTGGGGCGGCGGGGGTGGCGGGCACGGCCGGATACTTGTCGCCGACTGGCAGGGGGTCGATCGGGAGCGGCGCGGTGGCGGGGCCGGCCTGGGGCGCGGCGCACCCGGCGGCCGCGGCCGCGCCGGCGGCCCCGGCGAGGGCGCCGAGCCCCTTGAGAAAGCCGCGGCGCGAGAGCGGGCTATCGTTGCTTGCCATTGTTCACCTCCCGTCGGTTGCGTACAGGTAGGCGGCGATATTGCGGGCGTCGGCGGCAGAAACGCCCAGGTCGGGCATGGCGCTGCCGGGCCGGATCGCCTGGGGATTCTGGATCCAGCGGATCAAGTTCTCGTCGGTGTTGGCGAGGCTGCCGGCGATGTAGCGCCGGGTGGCGTAGCCGTCGAGCGGCGGCCCGACGTTGCTTTCCAGGCCGCCCACCGTCCGCACGCCGGGGATGGCGTGGCAGGCGTTGCAGCCGTAGCCGGCCAGGGCCTCGCGCCCCAGCCCCGGGTCGCCCCCTGGCACGGCGCGGGCGCTGCGGCGCGAGTCGGCGCAGCCGGCCAGGGCGGCGGCCAGGAGCCCGGCCAGGAACAGGAGCCTCCACGTCAGGCGTCGTGTCATCGCGCCCTCACCTCGGGTAGGGCCGGCGGGGGGCGCCGCTCGGCGCGCCGCTCGGCCTCGCGCAGCCAGCGGAACAGCAGCCACAGGGCGGCCAGGAGGTAGACGGCGCTCGCCGGGACCCACATCAGCAGCCCGGCCAGCTGCTGGTCGGCCAGCATCGCCGCCGCGAGGGCGGCGGGCTCGACGGGCGCGCAGATGAACAGCCCCTCGCCGGCGGCCTGCCCGCCCGGGTGGGCGAGCCGGAAGAGGATCGCGCCCGCGCCGTGGGCGCCGTACCAGGCGGCCGGGGCGAAGGTGAGCAGCGCGGCAAGCACGCAGCCCTGGGCGGCCATTGTGAAGGTGTATACCACCCCCGCGCCCGCGTCGATCCGCCCGGCGCCGGCCGGCCCGAGCAGAGCCCACCAGAACAGGATCGCCGTGCCGACAAAGGCCAGGTGCTCCGCGGCGTGGACGGCGGGGTGGGCGACCGCCGCGTCGTAGAGCGCGGGTGTGTGCCAGGCCCACAGCGCCGCCGCGTGGAGCAGCCAGGCCGCGGGGGCGAAGAGCGGCGAGCGGAGCGCGGCGAGCGGGAGGCGGGCGAGCGATCGCAGCCAGGCCGGCGAACCGCCCCATCCGCGCAGCGCCCACAGCCAGGCCGGCAGCGGCCGGGCCAGCACGAGCAGCGGCGCCGCCACCAGGATCAGCAGGAGGTGCTGGACCATGTGGGCCGAGAAGAGCGCGTGGCCCAGCGCGTCGAGCGGCGACAGGAGCGCCACGCCGAGGACGGCCAGCGCGCCGGCGAAACAGAAGATCTGCCGGCGCCGTGCGGGCCGCCCGGGGCCGCCGCGCCGCCACAGCCGGGCCGCGCCGACACCGTAGCCGCAGGCCATCGCGCCGAGCCCGCCGAGCAGCAGCGGGTCGGCGCGCCAGGCGCCCCAGAGCGTGGCCGGGGTTGTGGCGTCGTGGGCGAGGGCCAGGCCGGGCAGCAGGGCCAGGGCCAGAGCCGCGAGGGTGGCGGTGCTGCGGCTCATGGGGCGTAGTTACAGGGTGAGATAAACAGCACCGGCAGCCACTGGGCCAGGATCACCGCCAGGAACAGTATGCTCTTGAGCAGCCCGGCCAGCGCCATGAAGCCCTGGCGGCCGTACTGCACGGTGCCTTCGGGGCCCTCGGCGCGCAGCTGCTGCCACGACTGCCAGGCCACGGTGGCGGCGGCCACGGCGGCGAGGGCCGTGACCAGCGAGATCAGGTGGAAGACCGCGCCCCACTCCGTGGCGCAGCTCAGCGGCACCAGCGGGTAGCTCAGGCCGAGGTGGAGCAGCCAGGCCAGCGGGCCGGCCAGCACGCCGAACCAGAGGGCCCGCTCGCTCACGTCCGTCCGGCGCACCTGCGCATGTTCGGTCATCGGCGTGCCTCGTCACAGGAATCGCGGCGACAGATAGAGCGCGGCGAAGAGCGGGATCCAGACCAGCACCACGAAGTGCCAGTACAGGCCGTTCACCTGCACGGCGACGTTGCGCCGCTCGTTGAAGAAGCCGCGGAAGGCGAGCACGAGCACCACCACGGTTTTGATCAGCAGGATCAGCACGTGGGCCGAATGGAAGCCAGTGATCGTCCAGACGATCGAGCCGTAGGCGTTCGTCGCCCAGGTGTACTCGTTGCCCGCGTACTCGACAGCCTTCAGCGCCAGAAAGACCGCCCCCATCACAAACCCGATCCCCAGCCCGATCTTGAGCCGCCGCGTGTCGCCCTTGCGGATGGCGTGGTCCGCCCACCAGACCGGCAGGCTGCTCAGGATCAGGATGCCGGCGTTGATGCTCGGCAGGAGCAGCTCGGGCGGCTTGATCCCGTCCGGCGGCCAGACGGGCGAGCCGGCCTTGAGGTAGAAGTAGCTGGCGACCAGGGTGCTGAAGACGGTCAGCTCGATCACGATCAGCATCACCATCCCCCACCAGATCGGCGCCCGCCGCTCGGACAGGTTCACCGGCAGGGCGTCGGCGGGGATGATCTGCGGGACGGTGGTCATATGGTGTGCTCCTTCCCGATCGGCCACAGCCAGCCGATCGCCGCCGCCGTGCCCAGGGCGAAGCCGATCGGCACCGCCCAGAGCGAGACGATCGTGCCGACGAAGAGCAGCCCGACCGCGAGCGCCAGGCAGAAGGGCCAGATCGTGGGCCCGGGCAGCACCAGGCGCTGCTCGGCCTCCGCGTCGAGGAGCGAAGTGCCGAGCGCCTCGCGCCGGTCGTCGCGCAGGCTGTAGAGGCCGGCGGGGCCGCGCTCGTCCCACAGGGGGTCGCGGCTGGCCACGCCGATGATCCGCGCGAAGTTGTACTGCGGCGGCGGCGAGCTGGTGGCCCACTCCAGGGTGCCCGCGCCCCAGGGGTCGTCGCCGGCCGGCGCGCCCGTCCGCAGGCAGCCCAGCAGGTTGGCGACGAACAGGAGAAAGCCCAGGCCGAGCACGAACGAGCCGACGGTCGAGAGCATGTTCAGCCAGTCCCACCCGAGGCCGGCGGGGTAGGTGTAGACTCGCCGCGGCATGCCGAGCAGGCCGGTCAGGTGCATGAGGAAGAAGGTCAGGTTGAAGCCGCCGAAGGTGAGCCAGAAGCTCCACGCGCCCAGCCGCTCGCTCGGCATGCGGCCCGTGATCTTCGGCCACCAGTAGTGCAGGCCGGCGAGCAGCGGGAAGACCACGCCGCCGATCAGGACATAGTGGAGGTGGGCGACCACGAAGTAGCTGTCGTGGGCCTGGTGGTCGAAGGGCACCGCGGCAACCATCACGCCGGTGATCCCGCCGATCACGAAGATGATCACGAAGCCGATCACATACAGCAGCGGCGTGCGCCAGACCGGCCGGCCGAGCCAGATCGTGGCGATCGTGGCGAAGATGACCACGCCGCTGGGCAGGGCGATCATCATGCTGGCCGCGGCGAAAAAGGTCATGCCGAGCTGCGGCAGCCCGGTGGTGTACATGTGGTGGACCCACAGGCCAAAGCTGAGGATGCCGATCGCCACGATCGAGAGCACGAAGGGGGTGTAGCCGACCATGGGCCGACGGGTGAAGGTGGCCGTGACCATCGCGGCGATGCCGAGCCCCGGGATGAAGATGATATAAACCTCGGGGTGGCCGAAGAACCAGAACAGGTGCTGCCAGAGCAGCGGGTCGCCGCCGCCGGCGATGCTGTAAAAGTGGGTGCCGGCCATGCGGTCGAGGGCGAGAAAGACGCTGGCGACCATCAGGGGCGGCATGGCGAAGATGATCATGAAGGCCATGACCAGGATCGCCCAGACCAGGGGGGGCATGCGGTGGATGGCCATGCCCGGGGCGCGCATGCGGAAGATCGTGGCGATCAGCTCGACGGCGGCCACCAGGGCGGCGATCTCCAGAAAGGTGACGGCGGTGGCCCAGAAGTCGATGTTGGGGCCGGGCGAGTACTCCTTGCTGGCCAGGGGCACATAGCTGAACCAGCCGCCGTCGGGGGCCTGGCCGGTGAAGAAGCTGAAGTACAGGGTCAGCCCGGCGATCAGGTAGACGAAGTAGCCGAAGGCGTTCAACCGCGGGAAGGCCATGTCGCGCGCGCCGATCATGAGCGGCACCAGGTAGATCCCGATTCCCTCCATCACCGGGATGGCGAAGAGGAACATCATGGTGCTGCCGTGCATGGTGAAGAACTGGTTGTAGGCCTCGGGCGACAGGACGTTCAGGCCGGGCAGCGCGAGCTGGAGCCGGATCACCAGGGCGGTGGCCCCGGCGATCAGGAAAAAGATCATGGCCGTGACGATGTAGCGCACGCCGATCGCGCGGTGGTTGACCTGGCTCAGCCAGCCGATGATTCCCCGCGGGGGCGACCAAACATCGTGGAGCGTATCGGTGCGCGGCTGGTCGGGCAGCCGGCTGCCCTCGAAGGCATCGCCCGGCGCGGTGGTGATCGCCATGCCCTACTCCAGACTTTCCAGATAGGCGAGCAGCGCCTGCAGGCTCGCCGCGTCGAGGTCGGTGCCCGGCATGTGGTTGCCCGGCTTGATCGCCTGCGGGTCGACGATCCAGCCGCCGAGGTTGCCGCGGTTGTTCGCGATCACGCCGGCGGCGAGGGTTTGCCGGCTGGCCAGGTGGGTCAGGTCGGGGCCGACGGCGTCGGTGGCGTTCTCGGGGGTGGCACCACGGATGACGTGGCAGTAGACGCAGGCCGAGCCGAGAAAGATCTGCTGGCCCTGGCGGCGCAGGTCGCTGTCCGGCGCGGTCGCGGGCCGGGCCTGGCGGGCGGCCCAGGCGTCGAAGCGCTCGGGCGTGTCCGCGACGACGACGTAGGCCATGAGGGCGTGCTGGCGGCCGCAGAACTCGGCGCACTGGCCGCGGTAGGCGCCCGGCGCGTCGGCCTGGATGGTGATCGCGTTCGACTGGCCGGGAATCATGTCGAGCTTGCCGTGGAGCTGGGGCGCCCAGAAGCTGTGGATCACGTCGGCCGTGCTCAGCCGCAGCTCGACGGGCCGGCCGGCCGGGATGTGGATCTCGTTGGCGGTGGTGAAGCCGAGCTGGGGGTAGCGCACCTCCCACCAGAACTGGTGCGCGATCACCTCGACCGTGAGGGCGGGTGGGCCGGGCGGGCTCATGGTCGCGCTGGTGTAGGCGGTGAAGCCGAGCAGCGGCACGAGCACCACGACGGGCAGCACGATGCCGCCCCCGCCGAGCAGGCGGGTGCTCAGGCGGCGCTCGGCCTCGGGGCCGGGACCGTCGCCATCGCCCCTGCGGCGAAAAAGCGCCAGCAGCAGCAGCGCCGCGACCAGGACGAAGACAACCGCCCCGAGGGCCAGCATCACCCACCAGAGCCGGTTGATGCTGGCCGCGCCGGGGCCACGCGGGTCGAGCGCCGATGGCGACTCGGCGCAGGCGCCCAGGGCCACGAGCAGCAGCGGCGCGGCGAGGCGGGCGAGGGGCGAATAGCGAAGGGCCTCCGGGCGGCCTCCTCGCGCCGGTTCGCCGCCCGCCCCGCGGACGGGCGCCTGTGCCACCCAGCTTGATCTCACATCCCCACCTTTCCGCGCCGGCCGCCGGCGCCGGGCGCAGGGGAGCGCGGCAGGCCGGGGCGATCAGTGTGCCCAGGCGGCCGGCGCGCGGCTCCGTGTCTTGCTCCCTTGTTATCGGGGGGCGGGGTATGCGGCGGGGTTTGGGGCCGGTTATGGGGCGGTTACATTTTGCCGGGGGATGGTGTAGCCAATCCCCGGCACGGTGTCGATCGTGCAGCCGGGCTCGCCGTCCCCCGCGATCTTCTGGCGCAGGCGGAAGACGAGCTGCTTGAGCAGGCCGCGGTCGCCATCGCGGTAGCCCCAGACGTGGCTAACGATCGCCTCGGTGGGCACGACCTGGCCCTGGTTCACCAGCAGGTAGTGGAGCAGCCGGAACTCAAGCCTGGTCAGCCGCAGCGGGCCCCGGTCAGTGATGGCGATGTGCTGGCTGGGGTCGAGGGTCAGCCCGCCGGCGCGGAGCTGCCCCTGGGCGACGACGCCGCGCTTGCGCCGCAACAGCGCCTCGATGCGGGCGACGAGCTGGCGCGGGCTGAAGGGCTTGGTCACATAGTCGTCGGCGCCGAGGCGGAAGCCCTCGACCACGTTGTCGTCGCCGGCGAGCACGGTGAGCAGGATGATCGGCACGTCGCTGCGGGCGCGCAGGGCGCGGCAGACCTCCAGGCCGCTCATGCCCGGCATCTGAACGTCGAGCAGCACCAGGTCCGGCGCCTCGTCCTCGCAGCGCTTGAGGGCCTGTGCGCCATCGGCGGCGGTAACCACCAGAAAGCCAGCCCGGCGCAGGGCAAAGGCGATCACCTCGGCGAGGGCGAGGTCGTCGTCGGCGAGCAACAGTTTCATCCTACCTCCCGGAGCAGCCGGCCGGCGCGGCGGAGCGAAAAGGCGAAGGTCGTGCCGCGCCCCTCCGCGGTCAGCATCTCGATCGCCCCGCCGTGGCGCTCGACGATCGCCCGCGCGATCGCCAGCCCGAGGCCGGCGCCCTGGGCGCGGACAGTCTGCGGGCCCGGGCGCAAAAAGCGCTCATACAGGTGGGCGCGGCGGGCCGCCGGCACCCCCGGGCCGTGGTCGGTCACGGCGACGCGCACCTGCTCCGCGCCGACGGCGACGTGCAGCCGCAGGGTGTCGCCCACGGGGCCGAACTTGCTCGCGTTCGAAAGGAGGTTGACCAGGGCCTGGACCACGCGCGGCTCGTCGGCGTAGATCAGCGGCAGCGGCCCGGGCGCCTCGACGGCGATCGTTTGGCCGCGCTGGCGGGCCAGCGGGCGCACCGTCTCGACGGCCGCCTCGACCAGCGGCTCCAGCTCGGCCAGCTCCGGCTCGACGCGGAAGTAGCCAGCCTGGATGCTGGCGCTGTCCAGCAGGTTCGTCACCAGGTGCTGCAGCCGGCGGGCCCCGAGGTGGACGGCATCGAGCAGGTCGCGCCGCTCGCCGGCCGTCAGGCCGGCCTCCTCCTCACGGAGCAGCTCGAGCGAGGCGCTGAGGGCGGCGAGCGGGGTTTGGAACTCGTGGGTGACGTTGGCCAGAAACTCCTCCTTGAGCTGGGCCACCGCGACGTCGTCGCTGACGTCGCGCAGCAGCACGACGTACTCGTGGGCCGACTCGGGCTGGCCGAGCAGCGGCGTGCGAGCGGCGGCCACGGTGCGAGGCTGGCCGTCGGGGCCGCGCAGGGCGAGGCGGGCCGGGGCGCCGAGCGGGATCTGGCTGGGGGCGATATCACGGCCGTCGGCGGCGGCCATGGTGTCGCGCAGGGCACGGCCGACGGCGGCGGCGCGCGACCAGCCGAGCAGCCGCTCGGCGCCGCCGTTGAGCGCCGTGATCCGGCCCGCCGCGTCGAGCGTGATCACGGCGTCGCCGATCGACTCGAGGATGTTGGCGTACCGCTCCTTTTCTTCGGCGAGGCCCTGGCGCGTGGCGGCGAGCTGCGCCCGCATGGCTTCGAGCTGCTCGCCAAGGGCGACGACTTCGGCCGGGCCCTGCACGCGCACGCCGCGGCGCAGCTCCCCGCGCCCGATCGCCGCGGAGGCCCAGCCGAGCTGGCGGATCGGGGCGGCGACCCAGCGGGCGAGGGTGTAGCCGAGCAGCGAGGCGGCGAGCACCGCGAGCAGCGTGATCACCAGCAGGAGCAGGGTGGCCTGCCGCTGCGCGTCGTGCACCGGGTCGAGCGGCAGCAGCAGCTCGAACATGGCGACTGGCTGCTGGTCGGCGCCGCGGAGCGGCTTGTAGCGGGCCAGGTAGTCGGCGCCGTCGATCCGCACCTCGGCCGTGTACGGGAGGGCCTGCGCCCCCGGCTCCGGCGCCCCGTCGAGCACCGAAACGTGCTCGCGCCCGCGCGGAGCGTAGCTCGTGGCGACGAGCTCGCCGGCGACGAGCAGGCTTTGCTCCAGCCCGGTGCGCTGGCGAAAGGAGGCGAGGGTGTCGGCGCCCCAGGCGAAGCTGCCCACGAAGGCGCGAGCCGGGCCGGGGCTGGCCGGCACGGGGGCGTGGAACTCGCCGACCAGGCCGAAGCGGGGGTCGCCCCAGACGTGCTGCCCGTCGCCGTCGCCGCGCCACAAGTGGGCCGCCCCGTCCTGGGCGAGCACCGCGCCGTCGGCGTCGACAAGGGTGACCAGGTCGAACAAGGTTTGCTCGCGCACCCCCCGGACAAAGCTCCACAGGGCGGCGCTGTCGCCGGCCTGCTCCTGCTGGACGTAGGCGACGCGGTCGGCCAGCAGCCTGGCGAGGAGGGCGCCCGTGGCCATGCGCTCGGCGTAGATCGCCTCGGTGGTGCGGCCGGCCTGGACCACGCGCTCGGCGGCCTGAGCGAGAAGCTGCTCGCGGCGCAGCTCGATCATCGGCACGGCCAGGGCCGCGCTGACGAGGAGGGCCGGCGCGATGGCGACGATCACCAGGCGGAACGAAAGCCGGTTGAGCAGGCTACGGGCCATCGGGGGTACCTCCAGCCTCCTTTGCTGCAATCTCCGGGCCGTGGCGAGCGATGGTGGGGAAACCTCGCGTCGCGCCCACGGGAGAATACCCACACCTGTAGCACTAAAGAAGGTAGGTCACATCCCCTGAGGCAGCGCGGGTTAGCCGGTCGCGGATGGCGCGGCCGAGGCCGGCCTCGCCGAGGTCGCGGGCGAGGATGACGCCGGGGCTGCGGGCGTCGAGGGCGCGCAGGGCGGCGTAGAGCCGGGCGGCCACGGCGGGCAGGTCGGCCTGGGAACCGAGAAGCTCGACGTGGGCGGCGAGGCCGGCCAGGGCCGCAGCGTCCTCGTCGGGGACGAGCAGCCCGGCGCGCCGGCCCGCCGCTCGCGCCGCGCGCGCCTCCGCCGCAAGCCAGGCCCTGGCCCCGTCGGCCGGGCCGACGACAAGGCGCAGGGGTGTGCGCGGGGCGTAGTGCTTTTCCAGCAGCCCGGGCGCAATCTGGGCACCGGATGCGGCCCCGCGCCCGCCCACGCGCACCTCGCCCAGCAGGGCGCGCAGATCCTCCAGGCTGACCCCGCCGGGGCGCAGCAGCGTCGGCACGCCGGCCGTCAGGTCGAGCACGCTGGACTCGACGCCGATCGCGGTCGGGCCACCGTCGAGCACGGCGTCGATGCGGCCGTCGAGGTCGGCCAGGACGTGGGCGGCGGTGGTGGGGCTGGTGTGGCCGAAGCGGTTGGCGCTCGGGGCGGCGATGGGGGCGCCGGCGGCGCGGATGAGCGCCCGGGCCAGGGGGTGGGCCGGCACGCGCACCGCCACGCTGTCGCGGCCGGCGCTCACGGCGGGGGGCACCGCCGCGCCGCGGGGCAGCACCAGCGTCAGGGGGCCGGGCCAGAGGGCCGCGGCGAGCTCGGCGGCGAGCGCGGGGATGGCGGCGGCGACCCGCGGCAGGTCGGCGGCGTCGGCCAGGTGGACGATCAGCGGGTCCTCGGCGGGGCGGCCCTTGGCGGCGAAGATGCGGGCCACCGGCCCCGCGCGCAGGGCGTCGCCCCCGAGGCCGTAGACCGTCTCGGTGGGGAAGGCGACCAGGCCGCCGGCGCGCAAGATGGCGGCGGCCGCGGCGACGCCGCCCTCGTCGGCGGGCAGGATCTCGGTGCGCTGGCTCATGGGCGCCATTATACGCCACCACCGCGGCGGGGCGCGTTCGTGCTATACTAGCCGCGCCGTGCCCGCCCCGCCCGGGCCGCGCATCGGCCGCCCGCCTCCCGCGCCCTGGCACTAGCCGCCACCGAGGAGCCATGCAGCAGACGCTCGCCGGGCCGCCAGCCGGGCCCGACCTCGCGCCGATCCGCGACCTGTACCCCTTCCGCACCCGCAGGCTCGACGTGCCGGGCGGCGCGATCAGTTATGTCGACGAAGGGGCAGGGCCGCCGGTGGTGCTGCTCCACGGCAACCCGAGCTGGTCGTTCCTGTACCGGCGCCTGATCGCCGCGCTCAGCCCGCGCCACCGCGCGATCGCCCCCGATCATATGGGCTGTGGGCTTTCGGACAAGCCCCAGCGCTACCCCTACCGGCTCCAGAACCACATCGACAACCTCGGCCGCCTGATCGCCCACCTCGGCCTCGGCCCCGTGGACCTCGTGCTCCACGACTGGGGCGGCGCGATCGGCATGGGTTGGGCCACCCGGCACCCCGAGCTGGTGCGCCGGGTGGTGGTGCTGAACACGGCCGCCTTTCTTTCGCCGCGGCTGCCCCTGCGCATCGCCATCTGCCGCGTCCCCGGCTTCGGCGACGTGGCCCTGCGCGGGTTCAACGCCTTCGCCGCCGCCGCGACGGTGATGGCGGTCGAGCGCCCGATGGCGCCCGAGGTGCGGCGCGGCTTTCTGCTGCCGTACGGCTCCTGGCACGACCGAATCGCGCAGCTGCGCTTCGTCCAGGACATCCCCATGCACCCCGGCCACCCGACCTGGCCCGTGGTCGACGCGATCGACCGCGAGCTGGCCGCGCTGCGCGGCAAGCCGCTGCAGATCTTGTGGGGCGGCAAGGACTGGTGCTTCGACGACCACTTTCTCGCCGGCTGGCTCCAGCGCTTCCCCGACGCCAGGGCGGCCCGCTTCGACCACGCCGGCCACTACGTGCTCGAGGACGCCCACGAGGAGATCGTCCCGCGGGTGGTGCGCTTTCTCGCGGAGGACCAATGACGACTGGCAGCCCGCCGATCGCCGAGCCCAGGCCGGAAGCGATCAGCCTCCACGGCGATACGATCGTCGACCCCTACGCCTGGCTGGAGCGCCGCGACGATCCGGCGGTGCTCGCCCACCTCGCGGCCGAGAACGCCTACACCGCCAGCGTCCTCGCCCCCGTGCAACCCCTCGCCCGGCAGCTCTACGCCGAGATGCGCGGCCGGATCCAGGAGGAGGACGTGTCGGCGCCGGTGCGCCACGGCCCCTACCTGTACTACACGCGCACCGAGGCCGGCGACCAGTACCCGCGCTTCTGCCGCCGCCGCGGCGAGGGCGCTGCCGAGGAGCTGCTGATCGACGGCAATCTTCTCGCCCGCGGCCACGCCTTTTTCCGGGTCGGCTTCCTCAAGCCCAGCCCCGACCACGCGCTGATCGCCTATGGCGTCGACACCACCGGGAGCCAGGTCTACACGCTCCACCTGCTCGACCTGGGCTCGGGCCGGCTCCTCGACGCGCCCATCCCCAACGTGGACGACAACGTGGCGTGGGCCGAGGGGGGGCGCGCCATCCTCTACACCGTCTTCGACCACGCCCACCGGCCCTTCAAGCTGCTGCGCCACACCCTCGGCGACGACCCGGCCGCCGACGCGCTGGTGCACCACGAGCCGGACGAGCGCTTCTTCGTCGAGATCGACAAGACCCGCTCGGGCGCCTTCCTGATCATGTCGCTCCGCAGCCACGGCGGGACGGAGGTGCGCCTCGCGCCCGCCGACCAGCCGGGCGCGCCCTTCCGCACCCTCGCGCCGCGCCGGCCCAACGTCGAGTACCAGGTCGAGCACCACGGCGGCCGGCTGCTGATCGTCACCAACGACGGCGCCGAGAACTTCCGCCTTCTCGCCGCCCCCGCCGATGACCCCGACCCGGCGCGCTGGGCCGAGCTGATCCCGCACCGCCCCGACACGCTGATCGACGGGGTCGACGCCTTCGCCCGCCACCTCGTCGTCTACGAGCGCCGCGGCGGCCTGCGCCAGATCCGTGTCTCCGACCCCGACGGCGGCGGCGTGCGCTATGTCACCTTCCCCGAGCCGGTCTACGCCTGCGCCCCGGGCGAGAACCCCGAGTTCGACAGCGACACGCTGCGCCTCGGCTACTCCTCGCTGGTGACGCCGAGCTCCGCGGTGGACTACGATATGGCGACCGGCGCGTGGACGGTGGTCAAGCAGGACGCCATCCCCGGCGGCTACGACCCGGCCCTGTACATCTCCGAGCGGCTGGAGGCCCGCGCCGCCGACGGCGCGCTCGTGCCGATCTCGCTTGTCTACCGCCGCGACCGCCCGCGCGACCTGCCCGGCCCCTGCCTGCTCGCCGGCTACGGTGCCTACGGCTACAGCCTCGAGCCGGCCTTCGACAGCAAGCGGCTGAGCCTGCTCGACCGCGGCTTCGCCTTCGCGATCGCCCACATCCGCGGCGGCAGCGACATGGGCCGCGCCTGGTACGAGCAGGGCCGCCTGCTGCATAAGAAGAACAGCTTCGACGACTTCATCGCCTGCGCCGAGCGGCTGATCGCGGCCGGCTACACCAGCCCCGATCGGCTCGCGATCACGGGCACCAGCGCCGGGGGCCTGCTGGTGAGCGCCGCCGTCAACGCCCGGCCCGAGCTGTTCCGCGCGGTGCTGGCGCGCGTCCCCTTCACGAATGTGATCGCCGCGATGGTCAAGCCCGACCTGCCGCTCACCGTGATCGAGTGGGAGCAGTGGGGCAACCCTGCCGACCGCGAGCAGTACCGCTACATGCGCTCCTACGACCCGTACGAGCGCGTGGCCGCCCAGGCCTACCCCCACATCCTGGCCACCGCCGGCCTGAACGACCTCCAGGTGCCCTTCTGGGACCCGGCCAAGTGGGTCGCCCGCCTGCGCGCCACCGCCGTCGGCGACAGCATGCTGCTGCTGCGCACGAACCTGGCCGCGGGCCACGGCGGCTCGTCGGGCCGCTTCGCCTACCTGGAGGAGATCGCCGAGGAGTACGCCTTTATCCTGCTCGCCCTGGGGCTGGCACCACCATCGCGCCAATGATCGACACGCAGACCGCAAACGCCAATATCGCCCGCCACCTCCCGGCCATGGCCCGCGAGCGACCCGAGCAGGTGGCCGTGGTGGCCGGCGAGGGCCGCGACTCGGCCGGGGCTACGATCTACCGGCGGCTCAGCTTCGCCGAGCTGAACCTGACGAGCGACCGCTACGCCTGGGGGATGAGCGCCGCGGGCGTGACCAGGGGGACGCGGGTGCTGCTGCTGGTGCCGGCCGGCCTGCCGCTGATCAGCCTGACCTTCGCCCTGCTGAAGGTGGGCGCCGTGCCGATCCTGATCGACCCGGCCATGGGCCGACGCAACCTGGCCCAGTGCATCGGCGAGTGCGCCCCCGAGGTGATGATCGGCGTGCCGCGGGCGCACCTGGCCCGAATGCTGTTCTGGCGGGCCTTCCGCAGCGTCGCGCGCAGTTACACCGTCGGCTCGCGGCTCGTGCCCCTCGGCGACGCCAACCTGGCCGACCTGAGCGCCCCGATCGACGCGCCCTTCCCCGTCGAGCCTGTGCTCGCCGGCGCGCCGGCCGCGATCATCTTCACCACCGGCAGCACCGGCGTGCCCAAGGGCGTGCTGTATGAGCACGGCATGTTCGAGGCCCAAGTGCGGCTGCTGCGCGAGCTGTTCGGGATCGCGCCCGGCGAGGTCGAGATGCCGGCCTTCCCCCTCTTCGCCCTGTTCAACGCCGCCCTCGGCTGCACCTCGGCCATCCCCCCGATCGACCCGACCCGCCCCGCCAGCTGCGACCCGGCCGCCGTCGTCCAGTTCATGCGCGACCAGCGGGTGACCTCAACCTTCGGCTCGCCGGCAATCTGGGAGCGCGTGACCGCCCACTGCCTGGAGCGCGGCGCGGAGCTGCCGGACGTGCGCCGCGTGCTGATGGCCGGCGCGCCCGTGCCCGCCCACCTCCACGAGCGCTTCCAGCGCATCCTCACGCCCCCCGCCGACAGCTACACGCCCTACGGCGCCACCGAGGCCCTCCCGGTCAGCTCGATCAGCGGCCGCGAGGTGCTCGCCGCCCGCGCCGAGCGCCCCGAGCCAACAGCGGGCACCTGCGTGGGCCGGGCCGTGCCGGGGGTGGAGCTGCGCGTGATCGCGATCAGCGACGAGCCGATCGCCGCCTGGGACGACGCCCTGGCCCTTCCCCCCGGCGCCGTCGGCGAGATCTGCGTGCGCGGCGCGGCCGTGACGAAGGAGTACGTCGCCCGGCCCCGCTCCACCGACCTGGCCAAGATCCACGACGGCGACACCGTGTGGCACCGGATGGGCGACCTGGGCTACCTCGACGAGCAGGGCCGGCTGTGGTTCTACGGCCGCAAAAGCCAGCGCGTCGAGACGGCGGGCGGGCCGCTCTACACCGAGCCGGTCGAGCTCGTCTTCAACCAGCACCCGGCGGTGTTCCGCTCGGCCCTCGTAGGGGTGCGGGAGGACAAGGGGACGAAGGGGCAAGGGGACCAGGGGACCGGGGGACAAGGGGCGCACACAATGCCCGTGGTCGTCGTGGAGCTGCGGCCGGGGCACGAGGTGCGGACGCCGGCGGAGCGGGAGCGGCTGTTCGCGGAGCTGCGCGCGCTCGGGGCGGCCCACCCCATGACGGCTCCCATCGACACCTTCCTGGTCCACCCCCGCTTCCCCGTCGACATCCGCCACAACGCGAAGATCTTTCGCGAGCAGCTCGCCGCCTGGGCGCAGCGGGCCGCCGCGCCGGGCGGGAGGTAGGTGAGCGCTGCTATGGGCCGCACCACAAAGCTGATCCTCGACATCGTGATGGGCGCGGTGATCCCGATCATCGTGCTGAACTACCTGACGGAGCCGCTGGGCGCCATCCCGGCCTACCTGCTGGCTGCGCTCATCCCCGTGGGGTGGGTGTTTCTCGACCTCGCGTTCATCACCCGGCGCTTCAACTTCATCACCAGCTACACCGGGGCCCAGGCGATCGTGCGCGGGCTGCTGGCCTTCTGGTTCGTCGACGGCTGGCAGTTCGCGCTGAAAGACACGGCGGGGGCGGTGATCGCCTGCCTCGTCTTCGCCGTCTCGATCGCGGTCGGCCGGCCGATGATGGAGCTGTTCTGGCGCCAGGGCCTCGCCCCCGACACGCCGGCGCGCGCGGAGGCCCTCGAAGCGCTCACCGGCGAGCCGCTGATGCGCCGGGCCCTGACGTATGGCACCGCGGTCATCCTGCTGGCGAACATCGGCACCGCGATCGTCAACTTCATCCTGAACCTGAACATCGTCGTCGCCCCCTTCGGCACCGACGCCTTCAACCAGCAGGTCGCCCAGGTCAACGCGATCACGCGGATCGCCCTGACCATCCCCGAGCTGCTGGCCTTCGCCGTCGCCTTCTGGCTGCTCTGGCGTGCGATCGGGGCGCTGCTCCGGCGCGACATGGGCGGCCAGGAGCTTGACGACGACGCCGACTTCTGGGCCATGATTGAAGGCTGGCGCGCGGCCTCCCTCGGCCGCCCCGAGCAGGTGGAGCGGGCCTGAGATGCTTGCGCTTGTCACCGGCGGAAACGGCTTTATCGGCCGCTATATCGTCGAGATGCTGCTCGCCCGCGGCGACCGCGTGCGCGTCGTCGGCCGGGGCGACTACCCCGAGCTGGCCGCGATCGGGGCGGAGTGTGTGCGCGCCGACCTGGGCACGCCCGAGGGTGGGGCCGCCGCTGGCCGGGCGATGCGGGGGGTCGAGGTGGTGTTCCACGTCGCGGCGCGGGCCGGCGTGTGGGGCGGCTTCGACGACTTTTTCCGCAACAACGTGGCCGCGACGCAGCGGGTGGTACGCGCGGCGGTGCGCGCGGGGGTGCCGAAGCTGGTCTATACCTCGTCGCCCTCGGTGGCGATCGGCGAGGCCGAGGTCGCCGGCGCCGACGAGTCGACGCCCTACCCCGAGCGCTACCTGGCGCCCTACCCCCAGACGAAGGCCCTGGCCGAGCGCTTCGTGCTCGCCCGCCCCGACATCGCCGCGACCTCGATTCGCCCGCACCTCGTCTTCGGCCCGCGCGACCCGCACATCTTCCCGCGCATGCTGGACCGGGCCAGGCGCGGCCGGCTCGTCCAGGTTGGCGACGGCTCCAACCTCGTCGACGTGACCTACGTCGAGAACGCCGCCGAGGCCCACCTGCTCGCCGCCGACGCCCTCGGCGAGCGCTCGCCCCTGCGCGGCCGGGCCTACTTTATCGGCCAGGAGGCGCCCGTCAACTGCTGGGGCTTTATCAACGAGGTGGTCACCCTGGCCGGTCTGCCCCCCGTCCGCAGGCGCATCCCTGCCGCCGCCGCCTACCGCCTGGCCGGTCTGCTGGAGCTGGCCTACCACAGTCTGCGCGTCGCCCACGAGCCGCCCCTCACCCGCATGATGGTCAGCCAGATGTCCCGCTCGCACTGGTTCGACCACGGCGCCGCCCGGCGCGATTTCGGCTACGGCCCGCGCATCTCCACCGAGGAGGGGCTGCGGCGCACCCTCGCCGCGCTCCCAACATAAGCCTGGATCAAGGAGCAGACGATGACCTGGGCGGAGGAGTTTTACCGCTCGCAGTTCACGTGGCAGGGCATCTACGCGGGGGAGCCGGGCGACGAGCACCGGGCAAAGGTGGGGGCGCTGGCGCGGCTGGCGGGGCCCGGCCCGCTGCGCATCCTGGAGCTGGGGCCGGGGGGCGGGCAGAACGCCGCCGCCGCGGCCGACCTCGGCCACAACGTCACGGCCGTCGAGCTGGTGCCGGAGCTGGCGGCCCACGCCGCGGGGCTGGCCGCGGCCCGGCCCGGGATGCGGGTGATCAACGGCGACTTCTACACCGTCGAGCTGGACGGCCCGTTCGACGCGGTGGTCTACTGGGATGGCTTCGGGGTGGGCGAGGACGCCGACCAGCGCCGGCTGCTGCGCCGGATCGCCGGCTGGCTGGCCCCAGGCGGCTGCGCCCTGATCGACATCAACACTCCCTGGTACTGGGCCGCGGCCGACGGCGTGGAGATGCGTTGGGAGCGCACAGCCCGGCGCTACGGCTTCGACCATGACGGCTGCCGCATGCTCGACACGTGGTGGCTAGAGAACGACGAGGCGCGGGCGGTCCGCCAATCGCTGCGCTGCTACAGCCCCGCCGACCTGCGGCTGCTCCTCGACGGCACCGGCCTCGCCCTCGACGCCGTCGAGCCGGGCGGCGCCGTCGACTACGCGAGCTTTACCTGGCACTCGCGGGTCGAGCTCGCCCGGGCCATGCAGTACACGGCGCGGCTGTCCCACGCCGCCAGATAACCGCACAGGCGGCGGCTGAGATGCGGTTTCGCGGCGAAGCTTGGGGCTCCGCGTGGGCCTGCGCCTCCTCGCAGCGCCAGGCCGCTCTGTAAAAGATCGCCTAAAACGCTCTGTGCCCTGTGCGCCTTTGCGGTTCACCTTCGGGGCGGGCCGCACCTGTGGTACAGTACACTGAATGTGTCGAGACTGCTGGAGACGTGGAGGTTGCGCGTGCTTTTCAAGAACGTCGCCGTCGAGGCCGTCAGCTACGAGCTGGCCCCCCATCGGGTGACATCGGACTGGCTGGAGGACCAGATCGGCGAAACGATGGCGCGCCTCGGCGTGCCCAAGGGGCGCCTGGAGCAGCTTTCGGGCATCCGCGAGCGCCGCTTCTGGGACCACGGCACCCGGCCGAGCGAGATCGCGACACAGGCCGCCCGCAAGGCGCTCGCCGCCGCCGAGGTCGACCCGGCGCGGATCGGCGTGCTGATCAGTACCTCGGTCTGCCAGGATTTCCTGGAGCCCTCGACGGCGGTCTTTGTCCACCGCAACCTCGGGCTGTCGCCGCGCTGCGTGAACTACGATGTGCGCAACGCCTGCCTCGGCTTTCTGAACGGCATGGCGATCGCGGCGCTGATGATCGAGACCGGCGAGATCGACCACGCCCTGATCGTCGACGGCGAGGGCGCCCAGGAGGCTGTGATGTCGACGGTGCGGCGGCTCCAGTCGCCCGAGACGACCGCCCAGCAGTTCCGCGACAACTTCGCCACCCTGACCCTGGGCTCCGGCGGCACAGCGATGGTGCTTTCCAACGCGAGCAAAAGCCGCAGCGGCCACCGCCTCAACGGCGTCGTTTCGCTGGCCGCCACTGAGCACAACGAGCTCTGCATCGGCATGCCCGACTACATGAAGACCGACGCGAGTGCCCTGCTTATCGCCGGCGTGAAGCTGGCCGCCGAGACCTGGCAGCTCGCCCAGGAGCAGCTGCCCAACTGGAGCGACCCCGAGATCGCCTGCTACGCCACCCACCAGGTCGGCTCGCGCCACACCGCCGCCGTGGTGGAGGCCCTCGGCATCACCCCGGCCAAGCTGCAGCTCAACTTCCCGGTGCTCGGCAACATCGGCCCCGCCGCCCTCCCGATCTCGCTGGCCCAGGCCGAGGAGAGCGGGCGGCTCAGGCCCGGCGACCAGATCGGCCTGCTCGGCATCGGCTCCGGCCTCAACTGCTCGATGATGAGCGTGACCTGGTAGGAGGTGTGGTGAAGGGAGGGCCTGGCTCTCCCTTCAACTCTCCCCGATCTCCAGCGAGCCGATCTCCAGCCACTGTTCCCCCGGCGCGTCGAGCAGCCCCCAGGCGAAACGGCCCTGCGGGGTGGCCACAAGATACTGGTTGTCGACCCAGGCGACGAAGCAGAGCGGGCCGCGCGGCGAGGGCGCCCCGGCGAGCACGGCCGTGCCGTCGACGCTCAGTGTGCTCGTGCGCGGGCCCCACTCGATCGTGTACTCGTGCCACTCGTCCATCGCCGCGGGGACGACCGCCTCGGCCACGCCGACCGCGCGCTGGATGGGCGACCAGACCTGCGGGAAAAGCGCTGGCACCCGCAGCAGCGGCACCGCCAGCGGGGCCAGGGGCACCAGGGCCAGGGCGCGCGGGCGCCCGGTGTCGATCGTGGCGGCCTTCCAGCCGCGGCCCGGCACCCCGTGCGCCAGCGGCATGTCGGCGGGCGCCGAGGCGTAGAAGAACCAGACGGCTCGCGGCGCCGCGGGCGGCCAGGCCTGCGGGTAGTTCCACAGCCCGAACCCGGCCGTGCCGCGGATGCCACCCTCGGGGTGCGAGAAGCGGGCCCGCAGCCGCACGCGCAGCGGCGGCCGCCGCAGCAGCCCCGTCGCCGCCCCGAGCTGGTAGTCGTCCACCTGCGCGTCACAGTAGGCCCGCGCCCGCGCGCCCAGCGTCAGCAGCCGCAGCCCCCCCTCGCCGCGCACGAGGTGCCCCGAGCCCACCAGGTGGTGCCGCCACGGCCCGGCCCGGGCCACGATCCGGTCGAGCTCGTCCATCCCGCGTCCTTCCGTTTTGCCGAAGGCGTAGCGGCGCAGCGTCGTTGGGGTGGGGCAGGCCTAATGTCGACCCGCCCCCATCGAACACTCTGCGCGCTCTGCGGCTGTGCGGCGGGCCGGCGCTACCCGCGGGCGATGCCGAGCACGGCCTCGCCGTCGCCGAACTCGACCGTCTCGCTATGGGCGCCCTCGGGCGCATCGCCCACCACGAGGCCGGTGGCCAGGGTTTCGGCGCGGATGTAGTCGCCCCAGGCGGCCAGGGTCTGCTCCAGCAGCTCGCGCTCCGCGTCGGCGCGGACGAACAGCGCGATCCGGTCGGAGATTGCCAGGCCGGCCTGCTTGCGCGCGTCCTGCACGCTGCGCACCAGGTCGCGGGCGGCGCCCTCCAGCCGCAGCTCCGGCGTGACGGCGGTGTTCAGGGCCACCAGGGTGCCGCCGGCCTCCGCCACGGCGAACCCTTCGGGTGCGCTGCTTTCCACCAGCAGCTCCTCCGGCTGGAGCTCCAGCCGCTGGCCGTCGACCTGGAGCGCCACCGCCTGCCCCGCCTCGACGGCGTGGGCAGCGTCGCGGGCGGCGTCGCCGGCCAGGCCCTTGAGCGCGGCGGTCAGGGCCGGCACCAGCTTGCCGTACTTGCGGCCGACGAGCTTGAGGTTCGGCTTGAAGCGGTACTCGACGAAGTCGGTGCTCGCGTCGAGGTAGCGCACCGCCTTGACGTTCAGCTCGTCGCGCAGGTCGGCCTCGAAGCGCCGCACCCCCTCCGTCGCGGCCGGGGTGCCGCCGCGCACCCACAGCTCCGCAAGGGGCTGGCGCACCTTCAGGCCGGCGCTCTTGCGGGCCGCCCGGCCCAGCGAGACGGCGGCGAGCAGCGCCTCGGTGTCGGCAACCAGCCCCTCGTCGAGCAGGGCCTCGTCAACACCGGGCCAGCGGGCGAGGTGGACGCTTTCGGGCGCCGACGGGACGCGCTCGGCCACCAGGTTGCGGTAGATCACCTCGCTGACGAACGGCGCGAAGGGGGCGGCGAGCTTGGCCACCGTCACCAGGCAGGTGTAGAGCGTGTGGTAGGCCGCCTGCTTGTCGGCGTCGGCCTCGCTCTTCCAGAAGCGCCGCCGGTTGCGCCGCACATACCAGTTTGACAGCTCGTCGACGAATGCCTCGATCGCCCGCGCCGCTGGGTACACCTCGTACGCCTCCAGGCTCGCCGTCACGTCCCGCACCAGCCCGTTCAGCCGCGCCAGCGCCCAGCGGTCGATCGGGGCCAGCTCCCCCTTGTGCCTTTGTCCCCCTGTCCCCTCGCCCCCGCTCTCCGGCTGCCACCCGTCGAGGTTGGCGTAGGTCACGAAAAAGCCGTACGTATTCCAGAGCGTGAGCATGAACTTGCGCAGGCTTTCGGAGACGAGGCCGGCGCTGAAGCGGCGCGGGTTGCCGGGGGGCGCGGCCGTGAACAGGTACCAGCGCAGGGCGTCGGTGCCGTACTGGTTGATCACCTCCATCGGCTGGATGACATTGCCCTTGCTCTTGCTCATCTTCGCGCCCTGCTCGTCCAGGATGTGGCCGAGGCAGATCACATTGTTGAAGGCCGGCCGGTCGAAGAGCAGGGTGCTGACGGCGTGGAGCGTATAGAACCAGCCGCGGGTCTGGTCGACCGCCTCGCAGATGTAATCGGCGGGGTGGGCGGCCTCGAACAGCTCGCGGTTCTCGAACGGGTAGTGCCACTGGGCTACGGGCATCGAGCCGCTGTCGTACCAGGCGTCGGCCACGTCGGGGATGCGGCGCATGGTGCCGTGCTGCGGGTCCTCCCAGGTCAGCTCGTCCACGTACGGGCGGTGCAGGTCCAGATCCTTCAGCTCGCGGCCGACCTTCTGCTCCAGCTCCTCCAGCGAGCCGACGCACTCGGCGTGGGAGCCGTCGGCGTTGGTCCAGATTGGCAGGGGCGTGCCCCAGTAGCGCTCGCGGCTGATCGCCCAGTCGATGTTGTTCTCCAGCCAGTTGCCGAAGCGGCCGTCGCGGATGTGCTCGGGCACCCAGTGGATCTGCTGGTTGTTGGCGACGAGGTCGGCCTTGAAGGCGGTGGTGCGGATGTACCACGAGCGCTTGGCGAAGAACAGCAGCGGCGTGCCGCAGCGCCAGCAGAACGGGTAGTAGTGGCGCACCCGGCCGCTCTTCAGCAGCAGCCCGCGCTCCTTCAGGTTGCGGGTGATGTCGGGGTCGGCGGCCTTGAAGAACTTGCCGGCGAAGCCCAGCGCGGCGAACTCGGGCAGCACATTGCCGTCGAGCCCAACGGAGAACAGCGTCGGCAGGCCGTGCTTGCGGCCCACCTCCAGGTCGCCATAGGCCGGGGCGATGTGCACCACGCCGGTGCCATCGTCCATGCTCACGATCTCGTCGGCGACGACCCGGTAGGCCTGGCCCGGGTCCACTGTGTCGCCGGGGCCGGGGACGCCCGCGAACAGGTGCTCGTAGCGCAGGCCGACGAGGTCGTTGCCGCGGAAGCGGCGCAGGACGTTCAGCTCCTCGCCGAGGACGCGCGGGGCCAGGGCGTCGGCCAGCACCAGCCGCTCGCCGTCGTGCTCGACCTCGACGTAGCTGTCCTCGTGGCTGACGGCCAGCGCGACGTTGGCCGGCAGCGTCCAGGGCGTCGTCGTCCAGGCGACCATAAAGGCGCCCTTGAGGTCGGCGGCGAGGGGCGAACCGTTCGGAGCCGCCTCGCCCGTCAGGCGGAACTTGATGTAGACGCTCGGGTCGTCGACGTCGTCGCGGGCGCCGAGGGACACCTCGTGGTCGCTGAGGCTGGTGCCGCAGCGCGGGCAGTGCATCGTCACCTTGTAGTCGCGGAACAGCAACCCGCGGTCCCACAGCTGGCGGAAGATCCACCAGAGCGACTCGATATACTTATTGTCGTAGGTGTAGTAGCCGTCCTCGTCCACCCAGTAGGCGATGCGCTTGGTGAAGACCTTCCACTCCTGGATGTACTCCCACACGCTGTCGCGGCAGGCCTTGTTGAAGGCGGCGATGCCGTAGCGCTCGATGTCGGGCTTGCCGTTGAAGCCGAGCTTCTTCTCGACCTCGATCTCGACCGGGAGGCCGTGGGTGTCCCAGCCCTCACGCCGGCCGATGATCTTGTAGCCCTGCATGGCCCGGTAGCGCAGGATGATATCCTTGAAGGTCCGGCTGATCACATGGTGCAGGCCGGGGCGGCCGTTGGCGGTGGGCGGCCCCTCGTAGAAGACAAAGGGCGTTTCGCCGCTCGCGAGCGACTTCTCGACGATGCGGTTCGCCTCCCACCAGGCCAGGACCTCGTCCTCCAGCCGGGGGAAGGCGACGCTGGTGTCGACCGGGTTGAACATCTGCGGGCGCTCCTTTCTCCCTCGGGGGAGCTGCTGCCGGGGCGAGGCGCAACAAAAAACCCCGCCCCCTGGTTGGGGACGAGGCGAAGGTTGCCCCGCGGTACCACCCCGCTTCAGACCGCCCGCGCGCCTAGTGGCACGCTGCGCTCTGCGCTTGGCGAGCGTCGATCAACGCTCTGTCCCGGTAACGGGGGACAACTCCGGGCGCGGCTACTGGGCCTGGGGCCGTTCGCCTGCCGGCTCGGGGGTGATCTTCGCGCTGGCCTCGGCCGCCCGGCTCGCACCGCCCCGGGCTCGCTGGAGGCGAGGGGGCAGCGCTACTCGTCCCCGTCGTCGCCATTCGTTCAGCAGTATACCCGCGCCGCGGCGGTTCCGTCAAGCGACCAAAGTCCGATCCCGCGTGCGGGCAAAGGGCGGAGGCGCGGGGGCGCAGAGAGTCGGAATTGGTCGCCGCACTAGCGCGGTGCTGCTCCGGCCGAGCCTAGGGCATCGATGCGGAACGGCACGGCGCCGTACAAGCGACCCTCTCAAACCCTCTGCGGTGGCCGGCCCGGCCGGGGCCTACGCCGAGCGCCGCTCGCGCTGGCCGCTGCGGGGCCCGGCCGCGAACGGGCCGCGCTGCGGCGCGCGGTCGCCGCGGGGGGCATCGGCGCGCTGGGGGCGGCCCTGGGGGCGCTGGCCCTGGCGCTGCTGGGGGCGGGGCTGGGCGACGGGGCCGGCGGGCAGCTCGACGGGGGCAAAGCCGTCAAGCTGGCGCCGCTCGAGGGGGCTGCCCACGGCGCGCTCGATCTGGCGCACCAGCGGTGCGTCCTCGGGGGTGACGAGCGTGAAGGCGTCGCCGCTGCGCTCGGCCCGGCCGGTGCGGCCGATCCGGTGGATGTAGGCGTCCGGCGTGTCGGGGATGTCATAGTTGATCACGTGCGACACACGGTCGATGTCGAGGCCGCGGGCGGCGATGTCGGTGGCCACCAGCACGCGCACGCGCCCGTCGCGGAAGCCGTCGAGGGCGGCCTGGCGCTGGTTCTGCGACTTGTTGCTGTGCAGCGCCGCGGTGCTGAAGCCGGCCCTGGCCACCTGCTGCATCAGGCGGTTGGCGCGGTGCTTGGTGCGGGTGAAGACGAGCACCGAGCCCTGCTGGGCCGCGTACAGCAGCTCAAGCAGCGCGTCGGTCTTCCGCTCGTGGGCCACCGGGTAGATCGCGTGGGTGACGGTGTGGGCCGGGCGGACGAGGCCGATCTGCACCTGGGTCGCGCCCGGGGCGGTGCCGGCGACCAGGCCGCTCAGCTCCTCGGAAAGAGTGGCCGAGAACAGCATCGTCTGCCGGCGCTGGGGCAGCGCGCTGATGATCCGGCGGATCGAGGGCAGAAAGCCCATGTCGAGCATGCGGTCGGCTTCGTCGAGGATGAGCACCTGCACCCGGTCCAGCCGGGCGCTGCCGCGGCCCATCAGGTCGAGCAGGCGGCCGGGGCAGGCCACGACGATGTCGACGCCGTCGCGCAGGGCCCGCTCCTGGCGCTCAAAGCCGACGCCGCCGTAGATCGCGGCGGAGCGCAGGCCGGTGCCGCGGGCCAGGGCCGCGACGGTTTCGTTCACCTGCTCGGCCAGCTCGCGGGTGGGGGTGACCACAAGGGCGCGCACACCGCCGCGCGGGCCGGCCAGCAGCCGCTGGAGGGTGGGCAGCACAAAGGCCGCCGTCTTGCCCGTGCCCGTCTGGGCCAGGCCGATGACGTTGCCGCCGCCGAGGGCCAGCGGGATCGCCTCGGCCTGGATCGGGGTGGGCACTGTTATGCCCTGCGCGGCCAGGTTGGCCAGCAGGGTCGGGTGGAGGTCAAGATCAGAAAAATGCAAAACGGTCTCCTTCTCAAAAAACCGGCGGGGGGCGACAGGCCCCCCGCCGTAGGGTTATAGGCTTTCGTGCGGCCGGCTCGCCGGCCCGGGCTTAGTAGCGGTCGCGGCCGCCGCCGCCGTAGCCGCCGCCCCGGTTGCCGCCGCCGTAGCCGCCGCCCCGGTTGCCGCCGCCGCCGCCGCCGCCGCCAACCCGCCGCGGCCGCGGTCCTCGGCCTCGTTCACGCGGATGGCGCGGCCCTGGATCTCCTGGCCGTCGGTGGCGCGGATCACGTCGGCGACGTTGTCCACGTCGATCTCGACGAAGCCGAAGCCGCGCGAGCGGCCCGTGTCGCGATCGTTGATCACGCGGGCGCTCTGCACGTCACCGTGGGCGCTGAAGAGCTGCTCCAACTCGGCATCGCCGACGCCCCAGGGCAGGTTACCAACAAACAGCTTGACCAGCATCAGACTCTCCTCTGCGCGTCGCGCAGCGCTTGGGCGGGGCGCACAGGCCCATCGCCCGACATACCCTTCGACATCCCGTTCAGCCGGCACCGCGCACGAGCGCTGGCTCGCTCCGGCATTCACAACGTACCCACACTTCGAGCGATGAAGTTCTGTCGAGCGACCAGGGGACTAACGGGAGTCTCTGATGCAGGTCTCGCAGGGGTTCGCGTTGGCAAACACGGTGATTATACCATATTTCCGCAGCCTGGCAAGTGATCTGGCAGGGCGATTCGCCGGCTCCATCTTCCACCCACGGTCGAGAATGTGGTATCTTTGAGGCATACCAACATGTTCCAGCCGCCCGCCTTAGGCCGGATGCGCCGCGCGCACCATGATCAGGAACGGGCGTCCGCTGAAGGTCGCGGCGAAACGCTCCGTTTCGCGGAAGCCGGCGTTCTGGTACAGCCGGATCGCCCGCTTGTTGAACGCCGCGACCGTGAGCCGGAGGGCCGGCGGGCGAAAGGCGCGCTCGGCAAAAAGGGTCACCGCGTCGAAAACGTGGCGCCCCTGCCCGCGCCCGGTCAGGTCGGGCCGCACGCCCAGGCCCACGTCGACGGCCGGCGCGCTGTAGTCGCCCCCCGGCACGCGGGCCTCCTCGCCAAAGCAGCAGAAGCCGACCAGCTCCTCGCCGGCGAGGATAGCGTGGTAGCCCGCGCCCGGCCGGATCATCGTCGCCAGCGCGAGCGGCTCCTCGCCGATGTCGTACACATCATACGGCGGGGGGTAGCGCCACCCGGCCACCTGCCGCGCCGCAGACAGGTTGAGCGGAACGATCGTCAGCTCCATCTTATAGGTACCCGTCCGAAGCGAATCCCGTTGCTCGTCTGATCGTCGCCCCCGTCGTCTGGCCCCTGCCGCCCGACAGGCTCCGACGCCGGTGGTGCAGGAAGCGAGCCACTCGCCCCGCAGGGAGCGCAACGGGAGAAACATGACAGAAAGGAGCACTCCCCGTATGAGTGCCTCCCACCAATCCCGGCCCGCGGTTCTGGTGATCGACGACGACGCCTCGGTGCGCGGCGTCGTCGGCCAGCTCCTCCACTTCCTCGGCTACGAGCCGGTGCTTGCCGCCGATGGCCCAGCCGGCCTCGCGGCAATTTCGGCTGCCGAGCCACCGATCGCCGCCGTACTGCTCGACCTGACCATGCCGGCCATGACCGGCGACGAGGTGGCCCGGCGCATCGCCGCCGCCCACCCGGGCCTGCCCGTCGTGCTCATGAGCGGCAACCTCAACGCCCCCGGCGCCCCCGACCCGCGCTCCCTCCCCCTCGCCGCCGTCCTCGCCAAGCCGTTCGCCCTGCGCGACCTGCGCGACACCCTGAGCCGCCTGATCCCGCCGCCCTGAGCCGGCCCGCAGGGGCGCGGCCGGGTGCATCGCGTTGTATGTCACCAGCCTGGCCCGCTGCCGCACAACACGGTGCATCCTACCCGTCCCCCTTCACAGCCCATAGGCGCGCCGGGTCGAGGGGCGCCACAGCCAGGCCAGCCCGAGCGCCGGCAGCGCCAGCGGCAGAAAGCCGTAGCCAGCCCCGAAGCCCGACCACACCGTGGCCGCCGGGAATAGCTCCGGCCGGGCCAGGCTCAGGGCCCCCACGAGCAGCACCCCAGCCAGCTCCAGGCCGCACACCGTCGCCGCGAGCCGCCACGCTGCCCGCCCCCGTCCCGCCAGCCCGACGCACGCCAGCAGATAAACGAGCGCCGCGACCGCCGAAAGGGCGTAGGCCAGCGGCGCCTCCGCCCACTTCGTCGCGATCTGGAACACGCCCCGCCCGCCAGCCGCAAGGGCGAAGAAGGCGTACAGCGCGATCAGCAGCCGGCCGGGGCCGCCTGCCTCGTCGTCCGTCCGGTCAGCCACGGGCGCCCCCCGGCGCGGTGCACGCGGCCCGGCGCCCGGCGGGCGCTAGCGCTCGACAAAGGCCCACGCGATCTCCATCTCTTCGTCGGGCACGCCCGCCACCCCCGGCGCGCTGATCCACACTTCGCGCGGCGGCCCCTCGGTGCGGTAGCCGTTGCGCTCGACCCACTCGTACACGGCGTCGTAGCCCTCCAGCACCTTTGGAAAGATGCACTCGGGGCCCCGGAGTGTGACGCAGGCCAGGCGAGCCGCCGGCAGCTCGCCGGCGCGGGCCTCGCCGCCCGGCTCCACCGGCGTCGCCACCGGCACGCACACCTCCACGGGGCCGTCGTCCTCCTGGTTGACCGGGCCGTGGTACAGCCCGAAGGGCGGGCCGGCCGGCGCCGCGCCCTCCCGCTCGAGCACGGCGTAGAGCGCCGCGGTCCCTTCCTGGATAAAGTCGCCGAGCGCGGCCACTTTGACTCGCCGGGTGATGCTGACGATCGGCTGCCGGCCGGCCTCGCGCACGCTGATCTCGTACGGCATGGGGTCCTCCTCGTGTCTGAGCAGTGCCATCAACTCCGGAACCGTGTGCCGCGCCTGCTCCGCCCGCCGCTCCAGCTCGCCCAGGTGCCGGCGCACCAGCCGCTCGGCCTCGTCCGGGGCTGCCGCGAGGGCCTGGCGCACCAGGGCCAGCGGCATCTCGATCTGGCGCATGAGCAGGATGAGCCGGGCCGCCCGCAGCTGGTCGGGGTGGTAGTAGCGATAGCCCGAGTCGGGGTCGACGTAGCGCGGGGGCAGGAGGCCGAGCTGGGCGTACAGGCGGAGCGCCTTCTGCGACAGCAGTGAGGCGGCGGCAAAGCTTCCGATCGGGATGAGGTCGGCGCGTTCACGGTTCATAGGCTGAGTATGGGGTCTGCCCAAAGGGACGAGTCAAGCCCCTTGCCAGTGTAGCAGATCCGGTCGACGGGAAACACAAATGCCGCGGGGCCGATCCGAGGTGGATCGGCCCCGCGGCGGGGCTCGGACATGTGACGACCGCTAGCCGACGTTGATCGTGATCTTGCGCGGCTTGACCTCCTCGGCCTTGGGCACGTTGAGGGTCAGGATGCCGCTCTCCAGCCGAGCCTCGATCGCGTCGCCGCGGACAGTGCTCGGCAGGGTGATGCTGCGGCTGAAGCGGCCGTAGCGGCGCTCCACGCGGTGGAAGCTGCGCTCCTGCTGCTCGCTGTTCTGCTTGATCTCGCCGCCGATCGTCAGCACGCCGTTCTCAAAGGTCACGTTCAGGTCCTCGGCCTTCAGGCCGGGCACGGCCAGCTCGACATGGAAGGCGTCGGCGGTCTCGCTCAGGTTGAGGGCCGGGACGAAGCCGCCGTTGCGGGCGGGCGCGCTCGGCACAAAGCTTTCCTCGAACAGGCGGTTCATCGCCTCGCGCAGGGTCATCGCCTCCTGAACCGGGTCCCAGCGAGAAAGGTTGCTCATCTCAGTCCTCCGTTCGGTATCGTCTTGCGGTGCGGGGGCACCGTCGCTTCCGGGCTTTACTGTACCGCGCCGATGTTAGATCGACATCAATACAGTGTTAGAGCCGTGTCGACGATCCGTTAGAGGAGTGTTTGCGCCCCTAGCTCGCCCCGCCCACTTCGCGGGCCAGCTCCTCCAGCTCCTCGCCGACCTGCTCCAGCTCGGCGGCGATAGCCTCCAGCTCCGCGTCCGGGTCATCCAGGGCGCCGTCCGCGGCGAGCTCGGCGGCGACCATCGCGCCGAACAGCTCGGTGGCGTTGCGCTCGCGGTCGGGCACGGTGGTTGGCAGGCCGAGGTGGTAGGTGCCGGCGGGCAGGACGCCGCAGCCGCCGTAGCGGCGCAACAGGAGGAACTGGGCAAGCACCTCCTCGCCCGCGTGGGCGGCCGGGAGCTGCTCCCACCAGGAGAAGCCGCCGACGTCGAGCAGCTTTTCGCGGTCGAAGAGCACATTCGCCCCGCCGACCCAGGCCACCTTGTAGCGCAGGGGGCTGCCATCGGGCGTCAGGCGCTGGGCCAGATGCAGGGCGTTGGCGGCGTTGTTGACCTTGTGGCGGTCCCACGGGATGGTTTCGGGGGTGATCGGCTCGGAGCAGACCGGCCCCTCCCACAGCTCGATATTCTGCTGGTGGGGGCGCACATCGTGGAGGTAGTCGAGGCCGGTGGCCGGGCAGCCGACAAAGCCGCAGCCCTCGGCCTGAATCACGCCGAGCATGCGCTCCAGCACGCGCGGCTCCAGCACCACGTCGTCGTCGATGAAGTGGACGTAGCGCGCCCGGCTTTGCTCCAGCAGGAAGTTGCGCTGCTCGGCGAGGCCGCGGCGCGGCAGGTGGTGGTGCAGGCTGACCCGGTGCCCGTGGTAGCGCAGGGCGTCGGCGAGCGTGCGAATCTCGATGCTGTCGAGCGCCGACTCTTCGCTTTGGTCAGATACGATCACGTCGAAGTCGGCAAAGGTCTGGCCGAGCAGGCAGGCGAGCACGATCGCCAGCCCGGTCTTGCGGTTGTAGGTGGGGATCAGGACGTCGACAAGGGCCATGTGCTACCTCTCGTACAGAAGAGCGGCTCCGCGGGCTCTCCACGGCGACGCGCCCGGGCCAGCCCGGGCGCGTCGCGGGCTGGCGCGCTAGTGGTTGAGCTGGCCGATCGCCTTGCTCACGTCGGCGGGAGTGTCGTACTGCTCGTCGGGCAGCCCCTCCAGAAACTCGCACAGCTCCTTGTCGGCGCCGCCGTTCTTGGCCTGCTTGAGGATCTCCTCCTTGCTGGCCGGGTACTCCATCCCCTTGAGGTGCTTCTGCACCTGGATCGGGTTGACCTTGTCCACGCTTTCCTCCTCTTGCTGACGGCCCGGACGCGCTCGCCCCAGGCCAGGCGCGGTGCGGCACTCGCCTGCGCCCGACGGGACGCGGCGGCCACACGGCGCGGGATTCCGATACCACGGAGGGACGATGCACAAGTCGTGCCGCCAGAGCGACGCCGCAGGGGCGGTCACGGAGAACCGTGTGGCGGAGGCAGGGCTGACAGGTCCCGGCTGTTCGCCGGGCCGACGCGCGGGTGGTCAGCCCTGCCAAACCAGGGGGCGACCGACTCAGCCGACCAGGGCCTCTAGCCGCTCGACATAGCCGGCGAGGACGCCAAAGGTCTGCTCGACGGGGGCGGGCGAGGCCATGTCGACGCCGGCGTGGCGCAGGGCGTCGAGGGGGTACATGGAGCTGCCGGCCTTGAGGAAGTCGAGGTAGCGCTCGACGGCGCCGGCCTCACCGTCGAGCACGCCGCGGGCGAGGGCGTGGGCCCCAGAGATGCCGGTGGCGTACTGGTAGACGTAGAAGTTGGCGTACAGGTGGGTGGAGAACTGCATCCAGGTGCTGCCGACCCGCTCGCGGTCGACCGCCACCTCGTCGCCGTAGCCCTCGGCGAACAGGTCGGCCATCAGGCCGATCATGAAGTCGGCGGTGAGCGACTCGCCGCGCTCGACCCGCTCGTGGATGGCGAGCTCGAAGCGGGCCAGGGTGGGCATGATAAAGAAGTAGCGGTGGAAGTTGGCCATCGCCTCCTCGATCACGCCGATCTGCTCGTCGCGGCCGGTCAGCTCGGTGAGCAGGTGCTCGCGGACGAGGGCCTGGTTGAAGTTCGAGGCGACCTCGGCCACGAACAGGCCGTAGTTGGCGTAGACGAAGGGCTGGGCGCGCCGGGTGTAGAAGGAGTGCATGGAGTGGCCGAGCTCGTGGGCGAGGGTGCTCAGGCCGAAGATATCGTCGTTGTAGCTCATCATGATGAACGGGTGGGTGCCGGGCACGCCCATCGAGAAGGCCCCGGCGCGCTTGCCGCGGTTGGGGTACACATCCACCCAGCGCTCCTCGGTGAGGCCGCGGCGCATGGCGGCCACATACTCCTCCCCGAGGGGGGCCATCCCCGCGCAGACCCACTCGACCGCCTGCTGGTAGGGCACGTGCATCGGCGCCGCCGTGAGCGGGGCCTTGGTGTCGTAGACGTGGAGCTCGTCGAGGCCGAGCGCGCGTTTGCGCACACGCCAGTAGCGGTGCCAGGTGGGCAGGTGTTGGCGGAAGGTGTCGATCAGGTTGTGGAACACCTCGAGCGGGATGTAGTTGGGCCCGAGGGCCGCCTCGAGCGAGGAGCCGTAGCGGCGGGCGCGGGCGGCGAAGACATCCTGCTTGACGCCAGCGGCGAGGCAACTGGCCATCGTGTTCTTGAGCGCGAGGTGGGCGTCGGCGTAGCTTTCCCAGGCGCTGCGGCGCACGGCGCGGTCGGGGTGGGTGACAAGGGCGTTAACGGTGCCCTGGGCGATCTCGAAGGGCTCGCCCGCCTCGTCGCGGGCCGGGTCGAAGCGCAGGTCGGCGTTCGTGAGCACGCCGTGGGTGCCCGCGGCGGCGGCGAAGGGCTCGGCGACCTGGCGCAGCAGCTCCTCAACCTCGGCGGAGCGAACATGCTCGGCGCGCAGGGCCAGCCGGGCGAAGTGCTGGCCGAAGTGGGCGAGCCGCGGCTCCTCGGCCACCCAGCGGCGCAGCGTCTCGGGCCCGATCGCGAGCAGCTCGGGCTCGCCGAAGGCCATGGCGGCCCCGAGGCGGGCGCCGAGCATCTGGGCCCTGTCCGCGCGGGCGAGGGCGGCCTGGTCGGCCGTGTTGACGGCGTAAAACATGCGCGCGTAGACGCCGACCTTGCCGGCGGCGCGCAGGAGCTCCTCAGCGAGGGCCATGTAGTCGGCGAGGACGGCGGGCCCCTCGGCGAGGCGGCCGCGAAAGGCGGCGAGCGCGTCGACGCGGGCGGCCACGCCGGCGAGGGCCGCCTCCCAGGCGGCGTCGTCGGGGAAGACGGAGCCGGCGTCCCATGTGTACTCGACGGGGATCTCATCGCGCGGGGGCACGCGCTGGGTCATCGGGGTGCTCCTTTCGGGGTTCGCGGGTTGGGCGCCGGTATTGTACCATCGGCGTGCGGTCCGGCCGCGCGGGTTCGGCGGGGCGCTGCTCGCCCCCGCGCCCCCGAGGAGGGGTCTACGGCGCTGTTCGGGGTTCCTCCCCGTGCCCCTCCTTCCCGGCGGGGGCTCCGCACCCCCGCGCCCCGCGGCAGGGGGCGGCCTCGCCCCCTGCACCCCCGGCCCGGGCGCTGCGCCCCGGGACCCCGCATGTTAGCCCCGGTGCCCCACGACGCCCGAACCTGAAAAACAGCCCTGCCGGCTTACGCCAGCACCTCATAGATTCGTTTCGCGCCTCTCCCCACCAGCATCGTCGCCCGAAACGGTAGGCGCGGAGCGCCCAGCAAAAAGCCCCCCAGCTTTAGCAGGGGGGCACGACGCCAGGAATGAAACCGCGCCAGCAAGCTATACTTGGGGGCCGCGGGGGCCCGCCCCCGCGCCGCGGGGGTCCAGGGGGCCCGCGGCCGGGCCTCCTGGCACGGGCCCGGGGCGCGCAGCCCTGGTTGAAACACGGGTGGGCCGACGGGCCAGTACCCTTCGAACGCCTGAGGCGCAGCCCCCTACTCCTCTTCGTCCGGCGGCAACGGCCGCTGCGGCCGCCTCCCCATCATGTCGTCGAGGTCCCGCTCCGCCTGGGCGCCCACCTCCCCCTCCACATAGCCGTCGTCGGCGTCGTCGCCGGGGACGAGGGGCCCGCCTGAGGTCGGGTCCACCGTGGTGTCGATCACGCCGCGGCCGCGGCCGAGGTCGATCACGTCGTTCTCCGCCGCGTCGTCGAGGGGGCCCTCGGTGTTGGGACCGCCCGTCGCGTCATCAACGCTGGTGGGGTTGTCGCCGCGCACGTCCGCGCTGATGTCGTAGGTGGTCCGCCCGCTCAGGTCGACGTCGCCCACGCTGCCGCCCGGGTCGACCATGCTCGTGGAGCGGTCCGTCGGGCTGCTCGCCCCGCCCATCTTGTCGCCCGCCCGGTAGGTGACGAGGTCGGCGGCGGGGTCGCCGAAGGGGCCGCTATCGCGGGCGCCGGGCGGCGCCGCCACGGAGCCGCCGGCCGCCCCCGCGCTCCCGCCCACGGGCGCCGGGTCGTCGCGGTCGGCCGTGGCCGGGGTGCGGTCGTAGTCCAGCTCGGGGCCCCCGCCGCGGGCCTCGCTCGCGTCCGCCGCGCGGTCCCCCGGGCCCGACTGGCCGCGGGCCCGCGCCGCCAGCGCCTCGTCGGGGCCATCGTCGCCCTCCCCGAGCGTGGTCATCGCCGGGGCCACGGCGCCGCCGCCCATGGAGCCGCGCATCGCCTCGCGGCCGGCGTCGCGCCCGAGGTGCAGCCGGACGTCGGGGCCGCCGTGGACGCTGATCTCGACCACCTGGCCGCTGCCGGCGGCGGCTGGGCGCAGGCGCACCTCGGCCGGCGCGGCGACCAGTTGCCGGTGCTCGCCGACGACGATCTGGAGCGCGCCGTCGGCCCGGCTGCAGTCGATGCCCCGCAGCGGCGCGCCCGACGCCACTCGGTCGGCGCCCGCGGCCTCGGGTAGCAGCTCGAGGGTCGCCGGGGTGCCCTCGTAGGCCCGGCTGATCTCCGCAAAAAACTGGCCCCACTGCTCGCGGGGGACGTTGCGCTCGCCTGTCGATGTCATGCGCGCCTCCCTGAAGCTGCTTGCGCGGCCGCGGCCCTGCGCCGCCCTGCGCCGCGCCGATCCTGTCCTGCCACCCTGTGGCGCACGAGCCGTGCCATCGCGGCGACAGGCGCGTATAATGGGGGCGCCCCCGTGGGCCGGCACAGGACTTGCGGGCCGCACACGGGCACTATGGTTTGATGGGAGGTGCTATGGCGAGCCTGAAAGACCAGCTGGCCGAGACCACGACGCGGATCGAGTCCCTGGAGGAGGAGCGCAGCGAGATCTACCGTGACAGCCACGTGGACGACCGCGAGCACCCGCGCCTGCTCGAGATTAACCACGAGCTCGAGCACCTGTGGGATCTGAAGCGCCGGCTGGAGGCCGCTGTCTCCGCCGGCCTCGACCAGCTGCCCGTCCCCCCACCCGAGCACCCCGAGAACCAGGTCGGGTGACGAGCGTCTACGAGGCGCTGCGGGTCTGGGGCCAGCTAGCCCCCGCCACCGTGCCGCTCCGGGGAGCGGCACGACGTTCTTGGCCGAAATGCAAACCCCGCGGCCGGTGCACTTACCAGGCCACGCGCACCCGGCTGCGCCCGCGCAGCGCGACAGTGTCGCGCAGGGGCGGGTCGGGCTCGGCCAAGCGCAGCCCCGGCGCGCGGGCGAGCAGCCGCTCCAGGGCCACCTGGCCCTCCGTGCGGGCCAAGGCCGCGCCCACGCAGTAGTGGATGCCCGCGGCGAAGGCCAGGTGGCGCCCCGCCTCTGGCCGGGCCACGTCCAGCACATCCGGCTCCGCGAAGGCGGCCGGGTCGCGGTTGGCCGCCCCGAGTGCGAGGCACACCTGCTGGCCCGGGCACACCCGCCGGCCGTGCAGCTCCAGCTCCTCCAGGGCATCGCGGAAGGTGAGCTGCACCGGGCTTTCGTAGCGCAGCAGCTCCTCGACGGCGTTCGGCAGCAGCCCCGGCTCGGCCCCCAGCCGCGCCCACTCCCCCGGCGCCCGCAGCAGGGCCAGCACCCCGTTCCCAATCAGGTTAACCGTCGTCTCGTGGCCGGCCGCGAGCAGCAGAGCGCAGTTAGCGATCAGCTCGGCCTCGCTCAGCCGGTCGCCCCGCTCCTCCGCCGCCACCAGCCCGCTGAGCAGGTCGTCGCGCGGGGCGCGCCTCCTGTCGGCGATCATCGCCCGCAGGTAGTCGGACAGCTCGCCCGCCACCAGGCTGCCCGCGCGCAGGCTCGCGTCGCTCTGGTTCAGGTCGATGTTCTCCACCAGCACGTTCGACCAGCGCCGGAACAGCTCGCGGTCAGCGGGCGGAATGCCGAGCAGTTCGGCGATCACGATCACGGGCAGCGGAAAGGCGAGGTCGGCGATCAGATCCATCTCGCCCTGGCCGGCCACCCGGTCCAGCAGCTCGTCGGCGATCTGCCGCACCCGCGGGCGCAGGTTCTCCACCACGCGCGGGGTGAAGGCGCGGTTGACCAGCGACCGCAGCCGGGTGTGATCCGGCGGGTCCCGCAGCAGCATCCAGTCGTTGATCAGCCGCAGCACCGGCCGGTACCCCTCCGGCACGCTCGCCAGATAGGCCTCGCTCGGTCGGCTCGGCGCCCGCCCCAGGCGCGGGTCGCGCAGCGCCGCCGACACGTCGGCGTGGCGGGTGAGGAAAAAGAAGCCCCAGCCGTTGTGGTCCACGTAGCAGGCCGGGTCGGCCTCGCGCAGCCGCCGGTAGAACGGGTACGGGTCGCGCTGGAAGGCCGGATCGAACGGGGTGAAGGCCGTGCCGCCATGCATGGGCGCCTCCGTCGGTGAACGGGAATGCTGCCACTATTGTAGCGCGGCCGGCGGCTGAGCGCCGAGGCACGGCGGGCGCGCAGCTGGTGAACCAGGCAGCCCAAAAAGGCCGCGCCGCTTCGATCCGCCTGAGGCCAAGAGCGAAGCGGCACGGCCTTGGAGCAGGTCTACTTCCAGAACCCACCGCGCCTCCGCGGTGGATATTAGCCCCCGGGCGTGAGGGTGTAATCGGCGACGGCGCGCAGGCCGCTGGTGTTGCCGAAGGCGGTGTAGGTGCGCCGGCCCACCGGCTCCTGCTCGCTGAGGTACAGGGTCGCGGCGAAGCCGCCGCCCTCGTCGATAGCGACGTCGCCGATCCACATGGTCGAGAAGTCCGGCAGGGTCACCCAGATCGTCACGATCTCGCCGGGCTGAAAGCCCGACCCGTCGAAGGTGGCGTAGCTGCGCTGGTTGTCGGGGCTCGCGGAAACGCGGAGGCTGGCGACGCCGGTCGCCACCGTCAGGTCGGCCACCTGGACGTCGAACTCGGCGATGCCATTGCCGCCGCCGGCCAGGCCGCGGGCGGTGAGCGCGTAGCGCCCCACGGGCGCCCCGCTCACATCCAGCTGGTACTCGATCGCCCCGGCGGGGCCGGCAACGGTGCGGCCCATGTCGAACACAGTGTTGTTGGGGTAGCGCAGCCAGAGCGCCACCTCCTCGCCGCTGCTGTAGCCGCTGCCGCGAAAGACGAAGTAGCTCCCCTGCTGGTCGCGCCCCGGCTCCGCCGTCAGCGTCACCCCCGCCGACGGGCCGGGCGCCGCCCCGATCGCGACGCTGATGCTCGCGTACACCTCGCGCCCGCTTTCCTGGCCGCGGGCGGTGTAGGTGTAGGCGCCGGTCGGGGTGAAGCTCGCGCCGAGGAAGTCGGGCAGGTAGGGGTAGCTGAAGGCGCCGTCGCCGTTCGTCTGCAGCTCGGCCACGCCGAAAACGCGGTAGTCGGGGTAGGTGATCCAGACCGACACCAGCTCGCCGGGGGTGAAGCCGGCGCCCGTCAGGGTCACCGTCTCGTTCTGGCGCGGGGCGGCCGGGCTCGCGCTCAGGCTGGCCGAGCTCGCGCTGGAGCTCCACGTCCACAGCCCCAGCAGGGCCGCAAGCCCCAGGGCGAAGGCCCCCATCAGCAGGCGCACCGGCACACGCCGACGCTCTTGCACCATGGCAGTGTCTCCCCTAACCAACATGAATGCCCCCCTAACTATGCGCTGTCGTTGGCTGGACCGGGGTGATCGGCGCGCGGCGGCCGCGGCGCCCGCCCTAACGGTACGCCATCCCCTGGCCCGAATCGAGCGGCGCAGGTTGCAGAACGATGACACTTGGCCGTGGCGGGCCGGGATTGTGACATAAAGTTGCAGGATGGGGGAAACGTGGTAGAATGGCCGCCGCTTGTCGACCGCCCCGTCTGCGGGAGGACCTGTCCGGATGCCCAGAACGCTACCGCGCCTCGTACTGCCAGCCTTGATCGCCGCCATGATCGGCGCCTGCGGCGGCCCGCCCGCCGCTCAGGTGCCGAGCGCCGCACCCAGCGAGGCCACGCCCCCGCCAGCGAGCTCCGCGACCACTGCGGCCGTCATCCTGCCGACGGTGCCCCCGCCCCCGACAGCCACCGTGGCGCCGACGGCCACTCCCGAGCCGACCGTGGCGCCCACGGCCACCCCCGAGCCGCCCACGGCCACCCCCGAGCCGATCACCGGAGCGTTGGCCCTGCCGCGCGGCAGCGTGACGGAGCGGCCCTTCGCCGTGATGCTCGACAACCACCCCGGCGCCTACCCCCAGACGGGGCTCGACCAGGCCGCGATCGTCTTCGAGGCCCTGGCCGAGTTCGGACTGACCCGCTACATGGCGGTGTTCGTGCCCGGCATCAGCGCCGACTTGCCCCAGATCGGGCCGGTGCGCAGCGCCCGGCCCTACTTCGTCGAGTGGGCCAAGGGGCTGCGCGCCCTTTACGCCCACGCCGGCGGCTCGCCCGAGGGGCTGCTGCTCGCCCAAACGTCGGTCGAGCTGATCAACATGGACGCCCTGCGCCGCGACGCGGGGGGCTTCTTCCGCCGCAGCGCCGCCCGCGCGGCCCCGCACAACCTGTACACCGACAGCGCCAGCCTGGCCGGCTTCCGCGACAGCAAGGCCGCCGACACCCCCGACCTGAGCGAGGTCGGCTTTCTGCTCAAGCCCGAGGCCCCCGCCGCCCAGCGCCCCAGCGGCCAGCGGCTAAGCTACTTCTTTCTCTACCGCGAGGCCTACGTCGGCTGGAGCTACGACCCGGCCAGCAACAGCTACGGCTACTTCCGCCAGGCCCGCCCCCACGTCGACGCGCGCAGCGGTGAGCAGCTGCGCTTCAAGAACGTCGTCGTGCTCGAAGTGCCCGAGCGGCCCATCCCCGGCGACCCCAAGCAGCGGATCGAGCAGGATGTGCTCGGCGAGGGCCGCGCCCGCGTCTTCCGCGACGGCGCGATGGTCGAGGCCACCTGGCGCAAGCCGGCAGGCTTCGCTCCGCTCCAGATTTTCGGCCCCGACGGCGCCGAGCTGGCCATGAACCCGGGCAACGTGTGGATCGCCGCGATCCCCGCCCTCGACAACCTGACTGTCGAGGGCGGCAGCTAGCTACATTCCGCCGCGCGCCCCGTCGGCGCGCGGACGATTGCATACACCAGGGGGAGCGTTTCCCCCGCCAGATGCGGGACACCTGCGCGCCCGCCCGCCTTGATCGCGGGGGTGGCCCGGCAGCAATCATACGCCAGCCAGGCCCTCAGCCACGCCACGGCGCGCAGGTTCACCCGGCCCCGGGCCCGACACGCCCGCCGGGTGTCCGCATAGAAGGAAGTTCTGTGTCAGTAGGTCACCTACGCCGCGGCCTCGCCCTCGCCGTCCTCGCTCTGATGACGGCCGCCGCAGCTCAGGTCCAGGCCGCCCCTCCTGCCGAGGAGGCCCAGCGCGTCGCCCCGACATACCGCGTCTTCGCCACCCGCGAAGGGCTCGTCGGCTACACTACCGCGAACGGCCACGTCATCCAGCCCCGCGACCGCTTTGTCGCCCTCCCCTCGCGGTCGGTGCTTTCGCCCAAAGGCAGCAACCGGTTCAGCGTCCGCGTCACCTACAAGGGGCGCAGCGTCGTGCTGCCCGTGTGGGACATCGGCCCGTGGAATACGAGGGATGATTACTGGAACCCTAACCGGCGCTACAGCGACCTGCCGGTTGGCCGGCCGATGGCCCACGCCGCCTTCTACGACGGCTACAACGGCGGGCGCGACGAGCGCGGGCGCCGGATCAACAACCCCAACGGCATCGACATCGCCGACGGCGCCTTCTGGGACGATCTGGGGATGACGCGCAACGACTATGTCGATGTGACCTTTCTCTGGCTCGGCCAGGACCCGGGCGCCGGCAGCGCCACCCCGGTCACCCCGCCAAGCGCCCCGGCCAGCCAGCCGGCCCAGCCCGCCCCGCCGCCCCGGCCGGTGGATGTCGAGGCGGGGGCGATCACCGTCGACAACGGCGCCGCCGGCTATAGCCCGAGCGGCCCCCATTGGGAGCAGGCCAGCTGCGGCATGAACGGGTCGCACGCCTTCACCCGCTCGACAAACGCCGCGGCGAAGGCCACCAGCTCGGCGAGCTGGGCCCCGGCGCTGCCCGCGGCGGGCTTCTACGAGCTCAAGGTGTACGTGCCCGAGTGCGGAGGCGGCGCCGCCACCAGCTCCGCCCGCTACCGCGTCAACCACGACGGCGCCTCCTCCGAGGTCACAATCGACCAGCAGGCGAACGCGGGCAAGTGGGTTTCCCTCGGCTCGTTCCACTTCGGCGGCCAGAGCAACGCCCAGCCCCGGGTCGAGCTGAGCGACCTGACGGCCGACAGCGGCCGGGCCGTGCGCTTCGACGTGGTGGCCTGGGCCCCGCGCACCGACACCGCCGCCCCCGACGGGCGGATCACTGCGATCGCGCGCCAGAACAACGGCTACCTGGTGAGCTGGGGCGGCGCCGACGACCTGAGCGGCATGGCCACCTACGACGTTCAGGTGCGCCTCCTGCCCAAGGGCGGCTGGACGGACTGGAAGCTCGCGACGGCCGACACAAGCGCCTGGTGGGGCCCCGACGAAGGCAAGCAGTTCGCCTTCCGCGTCCGCGCCCGCGACTGGGCCGGCAACGTCGAGCCCTGGCCCGAGCAGCCCGACATGGACACCACCCAGGCGACGCAGTAACGGGGGGTTCACCGCAGCGGCGCAGAGGCAGCGGAGGGTTAGAATCACGGCCGTACAAACGCAATACCGCTCCGATCAGCCTGGTGGCTTGATCGGAGCGGTATCGCGTGTCAGCGGCCAAAACAGGCGCTCGGCGCGCTCTGCGCCTTTGCGGCCACCTACTGGTCGTTGAGCGCGGCGACGCCGGGCAGCAGCTTGCCCTCGAGCAGCTCAAGGGAGGCGCCGCCGCCGGTGGAGACGTGGCTCATGCGCTCGGCGAGGCCGGCCTGCTCGACGGCGGCCACCGAGTCGCCGCCGCCGACGATCGTAGTGGCGCCGGCGGCCGACGCCTCGGCCATAGCCTGGGCGACGGCGCGGGTGCCGGCGGCGAACGGCTCCAGCTCGAACACGCCATCGGGCCGTTCCAGATCACGGTGCGGGCGGCGCGCACCTCGCCGGCGTACAGCTCGATCGTGCGCGGGCCGATATCCAGTACGCGCCAGCCCTCGGGCACCTCGTCGACGCCGACGGCGCGGGTGTTGGCGTCGGCGCTGAAGGCGTCGGCGATGGTGGCGTCGACGGGGAGCATCAGGCGCACGCCGCGCTCCTGGGCCCGGGCAATCAGGCTGCCAGCGAGCTCGACGCTGTCGGGCTCGACGAGCGAGTCGCCGAGCTGCTTGCCCTGGGCGAGCAGAAAGGTGTTGGCCATGCCGCCGCCGATCAGGAGAGCGTCGACCTTGCCGAGCAGGTTCTCGATCACGCCGATCTTGTCGCTGATCTTGGCCCCGCCGATAATCGTGACAAAGGGCCGCGCCGGCTCCTCCAGCGCCCCGCCGATGAACTGGAGCTCCTTCTCCATCAGCAGGCCGGAGACGGCGGGCAGGAGGTGGGCGACGCCCTCGGTGCTGGCGTTGGCCCGGTGGGCGGCGCCAAAGGCGTCGTTGACGAAGACATCGCCGAGGCGGGCCAGCTCCTGGGCCATCTCGGGGTCGTTCTTCTCCTCGCGCGCGTCGAAGCGGGTGTTCTCCAGCATGAGCACCTGCCCGGGGCGCAGCGCCGAGGCGGCCGCCTCGGCGGCCTCGCCCGTCACGGCCTCAGTCTTCTTCACCTCGGCGGCCTCGGGGAGCAGCTCGAACAGCCGCTCGACAACCGGGCGCATGCTGTACTTAGGGTTGACCTTGCCCTTGGGGCGGCCGAGGTGCGACATGAGCACGACGCCGTTGGCGCCCTGCTCCAGCAGGTGGCGGATGGTGGGCAGGGCGGCGCGGATGCGGGTGTCGTCGGTGATGCTGCCCGCGTCGTCCAGCGGCACATTGAAGTCGACGCGCACCAGGGCGCGCTTGCCGGCCCAATCGACGTCGCGGATGGTTTTCTTCGCCATAGGGCGTCTCCTCTATGCGGCATAATCCCGACCGAGCGGCATTATAGCATTCCCAGCCGGGGCGGGGGGTGCGGCGCTGTCCGGGGCGCTGCCCCAATCCCCAATTCACGACGGGGGCTGCGCGCCCCCGCGCCCGCGGCAGGGGGTGCCTGCGGCGCTGTCTGGGGCGCTGCCACAATCCCCAATTCACGGCGGCGGCTGCGCGCCCCCGCGCCCGCGGCAGGGGGTGCCTGCGGCGCGCTCGGGGTTCCCCTCAATCCCCGATTCACGGCGGGGGCTGCGCGCCCCCGCGCCCGCGGCAGGGGGCGCCCTCGCCCCCTGCACCCCTGGCCAGCGCGCTGCGCCCCTGGACCCCGCATGTCAGCTGTGGCGCCTCACGCCGCCCGAACCTGTAAAACAGTGCTGGCCGGCCTACGCCAGCGCCTCCACACATTCGTGGTGGGCCTCTCCCCGCGAGTATCGCCGCCCGAACAGGTAGGCGCGCAGCGCCCCCCAGAAAACTTCCCAGCTTTAGCAGGGGGGCATGATGCCGGAGCTGCAACCGCAGCGGGAAGCCATACTCGGGGGCCGCGGGGGCCCGCCCCCGCGCCGTGGGGGTCCCGGGGGCCTGCGGCCAGGCCCCCTGGCGCGGGCCCGGGGCGCGCAGCCCCGGCGGAAACATGGGTGGGCCGAAAGACCCGTAGGTAGCGGGGCCCCGGGGCGCGCAGCCCCACCCCCTACCCCTTCTCCCCCCGCGCCAGCGCCCGCGCTACCCGGTTGTGCTCCGCCACCAGGGCGGCCACATCCACCCCCACCAGCTCGCCCCCGCGCACGCGGGCCCGGCCGTGCACCACGCTCAGGTCGACGTTCGGCGGCTGGCAGAAGACCAGCGCCGCCAGCGGATCGTGGACGGCGCCGCCCGCCATGCCCACCGTGTCCAGGCGGTAGCCCACGAAGTCGGCGCAGGCGCCGGGCGCCAGCCGGCCCACGTCGTCGCGGCCGAGGGTCGCCGCGCCGCCGCGCGTCGCCAGCCACAGCGCCTCGCGGGCGCTCAGCGCCGCCGGGTCGCCCGTTACGCGCTGGAGCAGCATGGCCTGGCGGGCCTCGTTCAGCATGTGCGAGCCGTCGTTCGAGGCCGAGCCGTCCACGCCCAGCCCCACCCGCGCCCCCGCCCGCCGCAGCGCGCCCAGCGGCGCGATCCCCGAGGCCAGCCGCATGTTCGAGCAGGGGCAGTGGGCCACGCCCGTGCGCGTCGCCCCCAGCCGCGCCACCTCCGCCGGCGAGGGGTGGACGACGTGGGCGTGCCAGACATCGGGGCCCACCCAGCCCAGCTCCTCGATCAGCTCCACCGGCCGCCGGCCGAACCGCTCCAGGCAGAAGCGCTCCTCGTCCAGCGTTTCGGCCAGGTGGGTGTGCGAGTGGACACCGTAGCTGCGGGCCAGGGCCAGGCTTTCGCGCATCAGGTCGAGCGACACGCTGAAGGGCGAGCAGGGCGCCAGGGCCACCCGCAGCATGGCGTGGGGCCGCGGGTCGTGGTACTGCTCGATAAGCCGCCGCGAGTCGGCCAGGATGTGTTTCTCGTCCTCCACGACGTGGTCGGGCGGCAGCCCCCCCTGGCTTTGCCCCACCGACATGCTGCCGCGCACGGCGTAGAAGCGCGCCCCCAGCTCGGCCGCCGCCTCGATCTGGTCGTCGAGGCGGGCCCCATTCGGCCACAGGTAGGTGTGGTCGCTCGTCGTCGTGCAGCCCGACAGCAGCAGCTCGGCCAGGGCCAGCCGCGTGGCCGTGCGCACGGCGTGCGGCGTGATGTTCGCCCAGATCGGGTACAGCGTGGTCAGCCAGCCGAACAGGTGCTGGTCCTGGGCCATGCAGCGCGTCAGCGTCTGGCAGAAGTGGTGGTGGGTGTTGACCATGCCCGGCATGATCAACATGCCCCGCGCGTCGATCACCTCGTCGGCCGTGGCCGGCAGCGCCGCGCTCGGCCCCACCTGCGCGATCACCCCGTCGACCGCGTACAGCCCGCCGCCGGCGATCTCGGCCCCGTCGTCGTCCATCGTCGCGAGCAGCGCGGCGTCCCGCACCAGCAGGGTTGGCATATCGTCCCCCCTCCGTTAACGTGGCTGGTATTGTAGCACCCGGCCGCAGAGGTATACTGGTGCGGCCCCGCCCGCAGCCGGCGCGCGCCGTGTCCCATTCGGCCCATGTGCCCCGTTCTATCTTCCAGCGTGGCCATCCCGCCGGCATCCGGGCGGCCCACCGGGAAGCCCTTGTTGCCGCGCCGGCCGCGCGGACCGCGCCCTTCCCTCCCGCGGGGACGCCTGCTTACACAAGGGGGAGATGATGGCTCGCTCGTCACGCTCGCTCCGTTTCCTTACACGCGGCCTCGTTCTGGCCCTCACGCTGCCCCTGCTTGCCCTGGCCCACCCGCCCATCCTCGCCCAGGCCGGCTGCGCGAGCGCAAAGTCGCCCGACCCCGCCGGCGTTCCGCGCTGGCTGGAGGGCTGTGGCCGGGTCGACCCCCGTGGCACGCCCGAGCAGATCGCGCGCCGGGCCCTCGCGGCCAATGCGTCCGCCCTTGGCCTCAGGTCGGCCGACGCCGACCTCGCCCTCGAGTCGGTTGGCAAGTCGGCGGGGGCCACCCACGTCCGCTTCGCCCAGCGCTACAAGGGCCTTCCCGTCTACCTCGGCGAGGTGCTGGTGCAGTACGGCCCCGACGGCGCCATCCAGCTGATTAACAACCAGATGGCGCCGGGCCTGTCCCTCGATGTATCCCCAGCTGTCGGCGCCCCCGCCGCCCTGGCCGCCGCGCAGGCCAAAGTTCCTGGCTCGGACGAGCTGCGCGCCCCAGCCGCCCACGAGCTTGTGGTCTACCCGGGCGATGGTCGCCCCGAGCTGGCGTACCATGTCGTGCTGTACACCCGGCGCCCCGCCGGCGACTGGCACGTCATGGTGTCGGCCCGCAGCGGCGCCGTCCTGGCCGCCTGGGACGCTATTTGGGGCGACAGCGGCAGCGGCCGGGCCTACGCGCCCAACCCCGTCCAGCAAAGCGGCACCACCACCCTGGCCGACAACAACGATGCCGCCGGCCCCGCGCTCGACGCCGCCCGCGCCCCGGTAACCCTGCAGCATCTCGATGCGGCGACTAACCGGCTCAAGGGCAGGTCTGTTGATACGACCGGGCCGGGCGTGCTGGGCTGCGAGCTCCCCTACGTCGGCGGGCAGGCCGACGAGGTTTCGCGCAGCTACAACTACACCCGCGACGACGACCGCTTCGAGGAGGTCACTGTCTACGCCGCCATCGACGGCGTCCAAAGCTGGTTCCAGGCCCTCGGCTTCACCAACGTCAACAACCGCTCCATCCCGGTAAATGTCCACTGCATGGCCGCCGACAACTCCTACTATAGCGACGGCGACCGGGCGCTCCACTTCGGCGACGGCGGCGTCGACGACGCCGAAGACGCCGACATCGTCGTGCACGAGTACGGCCACTCCGTCCAGGCCAACCAGGTCCCCGGCTGGGGCCCCGGCCGCAACACCGAGCAGCGCGCGATGGGCGAGGGCTTCGGCGACTTTCTCGCCGGCATATATTATGTCAATGAAGGCAACGCGGCCTATCTGAATGCGCGCAAGTACTGCATCGGTGACTGGGACGCGGTGAGCTACAACCCGGTCTCGCCGGCCAACCCCGGCTCCGGATGCCTGCGCTGGATCAACGGCCGCAACGAAAGAAACGGCGCGGACATCGGCGCCTACAGGGGCACGCCGAGCGAGGAGCACGACGACGGCCGCTACTGGTCGGCCGCGCTGACCTGTATGTACGAGGGGATGGGCGGCGACGTCAGTGCGCGCGACGCCATCATGAAGCTGGTGCTCCAGCACCACTTCAGCCTGCTCCCCGACAGTGGCAACCAGGCCTTCGACAACGCCGTGGACGCGCTGCGCCTGGCCGACGCGAGTCTGTTTGGCGGCGCGCATCAGCAGCTGATCCTGAGCTGCGCCGTCGCCCGCAACCTCATCCAGCAGCCGGCCCTGCCCGTCCCGGCAATAACTAGCCCCGCCGAGGGCGCTACGGTCAACGCCGGCGCCCCAGTGACGGTGAGCTGGAATAGCGCGGGGGCGCCGGCGAGCGCCGCTTTCCAGCTTCAGTACGCCGAGTGCTCTATAGCGCCCGCGTTCAGCGACGATGTTGAGAGTGGAGACGGCGGCTGGGTCCTTAGCCACGAGAACGGCCCGGAGGACTGGTACCAGGTTGCCTACCTGTCCCACAGCCCGACCCACAGCTGGTTTGCCAGCGATGAAGCGTGGCTGAACGAGCAGTATATGGTCAGCCCCCCGATCCAGCTCGAAGGTAACCAGGAGCTGCGCTTCTGGCACCAGTACAACATGGAAGGGGGCTATGACGGCGGCGCCCTGGAGATCAGCGCCGACGGCGGCAGCTCGTGGAGCGACCTTGGCCCGCACATCGTCCGCGGCGGCTACTCCGGCAGGATCTACAGCAACGTCGGCGGTGTGCTCAACGACCGCCCCGTCTTCACCGGCGACAGCGGCGGCTGGATGGAGACGCAGGTCGACCTGAGCCGCTTCGCCGGCCGGACGATCCGGCTGCGCTTCGTCCAGGCCGACGACACAAGCGTTTCCGTCACCGGCTGGTATGTGGACGATATTCGGGTGGCCCCCACGCTCGCCTGGACGACGGTCGCCACCTCCGGGGCGGGCGCGAGCAGCTACAACTGGACGGCGCCGGACACGCCCGGCCAGTACTGCCTGCGTGTCCGAGCCGAGGCGCCCGGCTATACCGCCTCCGGCTACAGCCCTGTCCGCCACTTCACGGTGGCCGGCCCCAACACGCCGCCCACGCTTACGCCCTTCGCCGACCGCACAGTGGACGTGGGCGGGGCGCCCGCGCCGATCGGCTTCAGCGTCGGCGACACGGAGACTCCTGCGGGCGAGCTCGTCGTCGTCGGCAGCTCGTCGAACCAGGGGCTGCTGCCGGACTCGGGCATCACCTTCGGCGGGAGCGGGCCGGCCCGCACGCTGACGCTTTCCCCGCGGGCCGGCGCTTATGGCGTCGCAACCGTCACCATCTCCGTCTCCGACGGCCGGGCCACGGCGAGCGAAAGCTTCACCTTCACGGTGCGGCCGCGCACGCTCTTCCTCCCGCTGCTCGACAGGTAGGCTCAGCTTCACCATCACAGCCGCAAGGGCGCCGTGCCACCTGATGGGTAGCACGGCGCCCTTGTGTCCCCGCGGTGACCGGGCCGGGCGCCGTTCCCGCAAAGCCCCCGCCCGGCGCTGCGCCGGCTGGTGTATACTGTGGGCATCCACTGTGTGAGGGTCGTCTATGCCGCTTTCGCTCGCCGCGCTCAATGGCCTCGACCGGGCCGGATTTGTGGGGGCCATCGGCCACGTGTTCGAGCACTCGCCCCACTTCGCGGCCGCCGCCTGGGAGCGCCGGCCCTTCGCAAGCCGGGAGGCGCTCCACGCCGTTCTGTGCGCGACCGTGCGCGAGGCCGGCCCCGACGCCCAGCTCGCGCTCATCCGCGCCCACCCCGACCTGGCCGGCCGCCTGGCCCGCGCCGGTCAGCTCGGCGCCGAATCGACGGGCGAGCAGGCCGCGGCCGGGCTCGACGCCTTGTCGGCAGAGGAGGCCGCCCGCTTCGACGGCTTCAACGCCGCCTACCGTGAGCGCTTCGGCTTTCCCTTCGTGATCTGCGCCCGCGAGAACCGCAAGGAGGCTATCCTCGCCGCCTTTCCCGCTCGCCTCGCCCATACCCGCGACCACGAGATCGCCACGGCCCTCGCCGAGATCGAGCAGATCGCCTGGCTACGACTGGCGGACGCCGTCGAGCCCTGAGGCACAGGGTAGGCCGCGCGGGCGGGCCGGGGCCCGCGCCCTCCGGCCAGCGTGGCGAACAAAACGGGAACGATGGACGAGATCGCCCTGATCGAGGAGCTGGCCGCGAACGCGATCGTTCCTGCCGTGTCGCAGGAGCTAGACGGCTGGCGGCTGCGCTTCAACTACGGCGTGACCCGCCGGGCCAGCTCAGTGCTCGCCCTGGGGGCGGGCCGCCTCGGGCTCGACGAGCGCCTGGCCCTCGCCGCGCAGTTCTACGCCCGCCGTGGCGATCCGGCCCGCTTCCAGCTTTGCCCCGCCAGCCGCCCGGCCGATCTCGACGAGGCCCTGGCCGCGCGCGGCTATGTTCTCGACGGGCCGCCGACCCACGTGCAGGTCGCGCCCCTGGCGGTGATGCGGCAGGTCCCGGCTGGGCCGGCCGGGGTGAGCGAGCGGTTCGACGAGGCGTGGCTGGCCGCCTACTGCGCCAGCGAGGGCGTCGTCGACCCGGTCAAGGTCGCGTCGCGGCGGGCGATGCTGGAGCGGGTCGGGCCGCCCTCTGGCTTCGCCGCGGCCGTGGTCGACGGGGAGCTCGCCGCGGTGGCCCTCGGCGTGGTCGAGCGGGGCTGGCTGGGGCTGTTCAACGTGGCCACCCGCCCCGAGTTCCGCCGGCGCGGCCTCGGCCTGGCCGCCCTTTCCGCCCTCGCCAGGTGGGCCGCCGGCCACGGCGCCGAGCGCTGCTACCTCCAGGTTTCCAGCGCCAACGCGCCGGCCCTCGGGCTGTACGCCCGCCTCGGCTTCCAAACCCGCTACGACTACTGGTACCGCGTCCGCCCGGCGCCAGCCGATATGTGACAAGCGAGGAGCGTGCGATGGGGCGCCTGTCCACCCATGTGCTCGACACGGGCCGCGGCCGGCCGGCGGCCGGGCTGCGCGTCGAGCTGTTTCGGATCGACCCGTCCGGCGCGGCCGAGCTGATCGCCGCCGCCGTCACGAACGCCGACGGGCGCACCGACGCGCCGCTGCTCCAGGGCGAGGCCCTTGCCGCCGGCCGCTACGAGCTGCGCTTCCACGTGGCCGACTACTTCGCCGGCTCCGGCGCCGAGCTGCCGCTGCCGCCCTTTCTCGACGTCGTCCCCGTCCGCTTCGGCGTCGCCGACCCCGCCGGCCACTACCACGTCCCCCTGCTCGTGTCCCCCTGGGCCTACTCGACATACCGCGGCAGCTAGGCCGCGGACGAAGCCGACTATCCGACCAGCGTTAGCAGCGCCCTCAGCGCAGGAGCTATGATGACCGCCGAGCCCTCCAACGACCGCGCCCGCACGGCCACCTGGGACGACCCGCGCCGCTCCGCGTCCGCCGCCCGCACCATGGCCGGCCGGGCCTTTCTTGAGGCGATCGCCAGCGGCGAGCTGCCCGCCCCGCCGGTGATGCGCCTGCTCAACATCGGCTTCGGCGAGCTGGACGAGGGCCGTGTGGTCTTCATCCTGGAGCCGGCCGAGTACCACTACAACCCGATCGGCAGCGTCCACGGCGGGGTGATCAGCACGATCTGCGACTCGGCCATGGGCTGCGCCGTCCAGAGCACCCTGCCGGCGGGGGCCGGTTACACCAGCCTTGAGCTGAAGGTCAACTTTCTGCGCGCGGTCACCGTCGACAGCGGCCCGCTGCGCTGCGAAGGCAAGGTCATCCACATCGGCGGCCGGGTGGCGACCGCCGAGGCCCGGCTGACCGACGCCGAGGGGCGGCTCTACGCCCACGCCACGACGACGTGTATGGTCTTCCGCCCCGAGCAGGAGGCCCGCCGGTAAGCGCCCGCGCCCGCCCCCCGCCCGGTCGTGACAGGGCGCAAACGTGCTTGTACCCTACGGGTAGCCCGGTCAACGACGCCCAGGTCCGCGCCCTGGTCGGCGAGGTCCAGGGCATTCTGCAAAGCTACCCGCACCTGCGCTGCGACCTGTTCTACGCCGACGACCAGCTGTACGGCCCTTTCTGGCTCAGCGCCCATGGCGAGATCCCGCCGCCAATCGGCGCCGGCGGCACCGACTTCGGTCCCTTTTTCGCCGCCGTCGCGGAGGCCCACGCCCCCACGGAGCGCCGTCGCCGTGTATCTCACCGACGGCTGGGGGCTCATACCCGCGTGGCCGCCCCACCTGCCCATCCTCTAGGTTGTCACCCCCGGCGGCCGCGACCCCACCGACTTCCCCTTCGGCGAGGCCGTCCTGCTCGTCGGCATCGCGTAGGGGCGCGTGACATCGCGGTGTTCCACCCCTGGCCACCCGTCCGTATAGCTCCCGGCGTTTTCCCCCTTGACATTCTGTAAAAGCCTTATATTATTGTTATATGTATTAACTACAGAGAATAATCGTCACAAGAGGCGCAGCGATGGCCCGACGCGAGAAGATCCGCACCGTCACCCGCGAGGAGATCAAGGCCCTGGCGCGCCGGCAGATGGCGGAGCAGGGGACGGCGGCGTTGTCGCTCGCCGCGATCGCCAGGGCGATGGAGCTGACACCCCCGGCCCTGTACCGCTACTACGGGAGCCGCGACGAGCTGATCACGGCCCTGATCGTGGATGCCTACGGCGAGCTGGCGGCGGCGCTGGCGGCGGCAGTGGCCGCCGTCCCCGAAGGGCGCTACGGGGCCCGGCTGCTGGCCGGGCTGCGGGCCTACAGGGCCTGGGCGCTGGCCGCCCCCGGCGACTTCCAGTTGATCTTCGGCAACCCCATCCCCGGCTACGTCGCCCCCGCCGAGGTCACGCTGCCCGCCGCCCGCCGTAGCCTGGCCGTGCTGCTCGGCGTGCTCCAGGCGGCCCACGCCGCCGGGGCCCTGCGCGAGCCCCCGCCCGGCGCCCCGGCGATGGCTCTGCCCGCCGTCCCCGGCTCGCCCGAGCGCCTGGCGCCCGCGGTCTTGGCCCACGGCCTTTCCGGCTGGGCCCGCGTCCACGGCCTGGCGATGCTGGAGCTGTTCGACCACATCCAGCCCATCGTTCCCGACACCACCGCCTGGTTCGAGCGCGAGGCCCGCGCCATCGTGCACGAGGCCGGCCTCGACCCGGACGGATAACCGCCACCGCGTAGGGAGAGCGCAGCGCCAGGTGGGCCGCGGCTGGCCTGCCTCGCCCCCGCGCGCCCATAACGCCCGCTCACACCCTGGCGCAACCCAAACACGACAGTGACAGGCCGGCCGCCCGATGCGGCCAGGCCTGGCCCCTTACGCTCGTTATCGGGCGCCGAACTCGATGATCAGTCGCTTGAAAGGAGCCCCCAATGACCACCGAGAAGCAGCTGCACGTCGTCCTGGGCGCCGGCCCCCTGGGCCAGGCCGCCGCCGCCGCCCTGCTCGCCCGCGGCCACCGGGTGAAGGTTGTGACCCGCGGCGGGGCCGGCGATCTGCCGGCCGGCGCCGAGGCCGCCCGGGCCGACGCGTACGACTCGCGGCAGGTCGAGGCCGCCAGCGCCGGCGCCGCCGCGGTCTACCAGTGCGCGCAGCCCCACTACCACGAGTGGGTGGAGCAGTTCCCGCCGCTGCAGCGCAGCATCGTCGAGGGTGTGGCCCGGTCCGGCGCGAAGCTGATCGTGGCCGAGAACCTGTACATGTACGGCGCCGTCGAGGGCCCCATCCACGAGGGGCTGCCCTACGCGGCCCACACCCGCAAGGGCCGCGTGCGCGCGCGCATGGCCGAGGAGCTGCTGGCGGCCCACCGCGCCGGCACCGTGCGGGCCGCCGCCGCTCGCGCCTCCGACTTCTATGGGCCGGGCGTGCGCGATTCGGCCCTCGGCGACTTTATCTTCGGCCGGCTGCTCGCCGGCAAGGCCGCCCAGGGCTGGGGGAACGTCGACGCGCCCCACAGCTTCACCTACATCGGCGACTTCGGCGAGGCGCTGGCGGTGCTCGGCGAGCGCGACGAGGCCCTCGGCCAGGCCTGGCACGTGCCGAGCGCCCCCGCCATCAGCACCCGCGCCGTGGTCGAGCGCTTCGCCGCCCTGGCCGGGGTCGCCCCCCGCATCACCGGCGTGGGCCGCCTGCTGATGTCGCTCGTCGGCCTGTTCAACCCCGGCGCCCGCGAAACCGTCGAGATGCTGTACGAGTTCGAGGGGCCCTTTCTCCTCGACGCGAGCCGCTTCGCTGCCGCCTTCGGCGACATCCACACCCCGCTCGACACTGGCCTCGCGCGCACCCTGGCCTGGTACCGCGGCGCGGCCCCCGCGCCCGCGCCGGCCCACTGAGCGACGAACCGCAGGGCCGGCGGCCATGGCCAAGGGGCCGCCACGCGACCGTGGCGGCCCCTGCGTGCGCGACCGCACGCCCCAGCAGCGTCGGGGAGCGCGCCTGGCTATCGCCAGCCCTTCTCGCGCAGGGCCGCCGCGATCCAGCCGCGGTGCTCGTCGTAGTGGCCGTAGGTGTCGCCGACGACCCAGTGCAGAAAGGGCTCGCTGGCGTCGTCGCGCGGCTCGCCGGGCTGGAAGTGGCTGTAGGGCCGGCGCAGGTCCGCGATAGACATCCCGCGCAGCCGCGCCGCCATCCGCTCGTGGGCGGCGTCGAGCCAGGCCCGGGCCTCCGCGGGCGACTTGCCGCGCTGGGGCGCCCGCAGCCGCTCGTTCAGCTCGTCGAAGCCGGCCGGGCCGGGCGGGCCGTCGGCCCCCATGGCCGCCCAGCGGCTTTCGCCATCCAGCGCCACCAGGATCCCCTCCATCCACACCGCGATGTGGGCCATGTGGTCGGCCGCCGACCAGTCGCGCTCCGTGATCGGCGCCCCGAGCTGCTCCTCGCTCAGCCCGGCCAGCTCGGCGTGAAAGGCCCCCCGCGCCGTCTCCATCCGCTTCAGCAGCTCCTCGACCGTCGTCGGCAGCTCGTCCTGCTCGCTCATGCGCTCCTCCTCACTAACAGTCTTTGCTCCAGCGTACCCTCGATCCCGGGCAGAGTCGGCCCGCATTCAGGCTAAGTGGCGCAGGGCCGCGGCGCCGCGCCACACCTTTGTGGGATGGCCACCTGCGCGGCCCGCCTGCGGTATACTGATGGGGCGTTATGTTTCGCCCGCTACAGATCGCGTGAACCCTATGGCCCACCCCTTGCTCAGCCCCGCCTGGATCCTCAAGCACCTGTTCGCCCTGGCCGTCTTCGTCATGATGATCGGCCTGGGCTTCTGGCAGCTCGCCCGGCTCGACGAGCGCCGCGCCGCCAACGCCGCCCGGGTGGCCGTGCTGGACCAGAACCCGATCACCGTCACCGGAGCCGGCGACGACCCCGCCGCCCTGGTCGGGCGCAAGGTCCGCCTCTCGGGGACCTTTCTCAACGACGAAAGCGTCGTCCTGCGCGGGCGCAAGTCCGACACGGGGGTCGACGGCGTGCATCTGCTGACCCCGCTGCGGATCAGCGGCAGCCCCCGGGCCATCCTGGTCGACCGGGGCTGGCTGCCGACCAACCAGCGCAGCCCCGAGGCCCGGGCCGCCTACGCTGTGGACCGCGAGGTCACGGTCGAGGGCATCGCTCGCCCCGCGGAGATCCCCGCCGACTCGCCGCTCGCCGGCCGCGACCTGCCCCTGCCCGGCGAAACGCGGATCGACGCCTGGCTGCGGGCCGACGTCCCGGCCATCCAGGCCCAGGTCGACGCCGAGCTGCTGCCCTTCTTCGTCGAGCAGCTGCCCGCCCCCGGCGATGCGGCGCTGCCGCGCCCGAGCGACCCGCGCCGGCTCGACGAGGGCCCGCACCTCGGCTACGCCCTCCAGTGGTTCAGCTTCGCGGCCATCCTCGCCGTCGTCTACACCGCGCTGATCCGCCAGCAGCTCCGCCAACCAGAGCCCCGAGGCGCCCATGCGTAAGCTGTTCTCGCTGCTGCTCCTGCTCGCGCCGCTCACCGCCTGCTCGGCCGGCCCCGTCGCCCGTGCCGCCCCGGAGACCGTCCGCACGGCGGTGGTGCCCCGGACACCCCGCCCCGCCACGCCGCCCGCCCTCGCGACGGAGCCAGCGCCGCCGACCGCGACGGCCGAGCCCGCCCCGCCCAGCCCCACCCCCGCGCCCAGCCCCACGCCGGGGCCGCCCCCGCTTCTCGGCGGCGAGCCCGCCCCGCGCATGAGCGGCGAGCTGGCGATGGTCACCTACAGTCTCGACCTGTACCGGCTGAACGGGGCCATGCCGGCGGAGGCGGTGCAGCGCCTGGGCCTGGACGCGGAGCAGGCGATCGCCAGCGGGGGCGCCATCCTCGGCGGCGAGCTGACCGGCCGGGTCGCCGTGCGCTTTGAGCCGCCCCAGAGCGGGCCCTGCGCCCTGCGCGGGATCACCCTCTCGAACGAGCGCACCATCCGCCTATTCTACCCGCCCGACGCCGACGAGACCAGGGTGCGCGGCATCCTGGCCCACGAGCTGTTCCACCAGCTCCAGCACGACTACTACGGCGAGCGCGACCACCGCAAGGCCGACACGATCCTGCTGGAGGGCATGGCCGTCTGGGGCACCGGCGCCTACTTCCCTGGCCAGAGCGGCCGCCCGCTCTACCACGAGCGGGCCAAGCAGGCCCAGGCCGAAGGTCGGCTGCTGCCGCTCACCACCAGCCTCGAGGCCGACTGCCGCACGACCACGCGCAACGACATCTACAACCAGTGGGCCTCGTTCGTCGAGTACCTGTCGCTCACCTACGGCCGCGAAAAGCTCGACGCCGCCTACCGCAGCTCCACCGGCCGGCCGGCCGGCTCGGCCAGGTGGCAGCAGGTCTATGGCGCGCCCCTCACCGCCCTCGAGCGCGACTGGGCGGCCTGGCTCAGCGAGCAGCCGTAAGGCAAAGGTGCGGAGGCAGGGCGTGCGCCGGGTGGCGATCGCGGCTGCGGCGCCAGGCCACACCCTTGGTGTCGATCTCACCCCGCCGTCTCGGCCGCGGGCGCCCGCCGGCCGAGGGCGGCCCAGAAAACAACCGCGCTGAGCGTGGTCACGGCGGCGCTGATCAGGAACAGGGTGCGGTAGTCGAAGGCGGCGACGACGTAGCCGCCGCCGAAGGCCAGGGCCGTGAAGCACAGCCCGCCGGCCATCTCCGTCACCCCCGAGACGAGGGCCCGCCGCCCGGGCGGGACGAGCTCCAGAAAGAAGACCAGCGAGGCGGCGTAGCGGATCCAGGAGATCCCGATCACGGCGATAAAGCCGGCGCCGGCGGCGGCCCAGTGCGGCACAAGGGCGATCGGCAGCAGCGCGATCGCGGTGCCGAGCGTGGCCCCGACCACCACGCCGGGCTTGCCGAAGCGGCGAGTCAGCACCGTCGTGGTCAGGGCCGCGCCGCCGCCGAACAAGCGGCCCGCGGCGATGATCAGCCCGATCTGGGCGGTTGGGACGCCGAGCTCCGTGTCGAGGTACAGGTTGAAAAAGGTCGAGGTCGCCCCGATCCCGGCCACCTGGAGCATCCGCACCAGCGCGATCAGGCCCAGCAGCCCGAGGATGGGCGCTGCCACCGTCGCCGTCGCGCCTATCGGGAGCGCGGGCTCGGCGGGACGGGCCCCGCCCATCTGCACCCGGGACAGGGACAGCATCGCGGGGATCAGTGCGAGGCCGGCCCCGGCTAGCGCCAGGCCATAGGGGCCAGGCTGGGCCAGGCTCACCCCCGTGAAGGCCGCGGCCAGGGCCGGCAGTGCCCCGCCGGCCAGGCTGCCGCCGAAGGCCGCCAGCGACAGCAGCGCCGTCTGCACCGAAAGCAGCCGCGTCCGCTGGTCGCCCGCGACGGCCTCGAGCACGAACGGCGCGGTGTTGACGAAGAACAGGGCCAGGCCGAGGTAGGCCACGCCCATCTGCACCACCAGCCAGGGCAGCAGCGCGCCGGGCGGGAGCAGGCCGGCCAGGGGCAGCAGCGCGCAGCCCCCCATCAACAGCCCGAGGCCGAGCAGCATCGCGGGGCGGCTGCCCCAGCGCTCGCCGAGCACGCCCGCCGGGACGCTGGCGAGCGAAAACACCAGCGTGCCCGCGGCGTTGACGGCGCCCACCTGCTCCGGGCCGAGGCCGAGGCGCACCAGGAACAGGTTCAGCAGCACTGAGTAGATGCCGCCGTCGATGGCGAAGCCGACCAGGGCCACGGCGAGCAGGTAGCGGGCGATCGCCGGGCTCCCGAAGCGCAGCCCGGCGAGGTAGCGGCCGATGATCATGGGGCTCTTGGGCCAGCCGGGCGTGCGCCGGCGGCGACAGGCAGCGGGTACGTCGCGCAGGGGCCGCCGGCTATCCTACCACATCCGCCGCATGGCCCCCGCTGGCCGGACCCTTGCTACAACGGCCGCAGCGTGTCCGGCGCCGCTGGGGCGCCTCGCAGAAGGGGCGATGATGACCATCCTGGTTGTGGACGACAATCCGCCGATCCGGCAGCTGCTCGTCGAAACCCTCGCGGACGAGGGCTACAGCGTCGCGGCCGCCGCCAACGGGCGCGACGCCCTCGCCTACCTCCACGCCCACGCCGACGCGGTCGGCCTCATCCTGCTCGACCTGAGCATGCCCGAGATGAGCGGCTGGGGGTTTCTCCAGGCCCGCCGGGCCGACTCCGAGCTGCGCGACATCCCGGTGCTGGTGCTGTCGGCCTACCCCGGCCTCGCCGCGGCGACGATCGGCGGCGGCACGATCGGCTACCTCAAAAAGCCGTGGGACATGGCCATGCTCAGCGCCGAGGTGCAGCGCCTGTGCCGGACTGGCAAGCCGGCCGCGTAGGGCGCTGGCGGCCTACCCGCCCTGCTCCTCCGCCCCCTCCTCGCCGATGCTGCGCGCGTGCAGGGGCGTGCAGTAGGCTCGGGCCAGGCTGAGCAGGCGCAGCAGGTTCAGCGGCTTCGGGATGATCGCCACGGCGGGGAGGGCGTGGGCCGCCTGCTGCAGGTAGATCCCGCCCGACAGCAGGATCACCGGGATCGTGGCCCAGACCGGGTTGGACTTGAGCGCGCGCCAACACTGGGCGCCGTTCATCACCGGCATCATGATGTCGAGCAGAATCAAGCTCGGCAGCGGCGCCGCCGACTTCAGGTACGCGAGGGCGTCTTTGCCGTTCGCCGCGGCGACGACGGCGTACCCCTCCTCTTCCAACGCCTCGCCCAACATCTGCCGGATCTCCGGCTCATCATCCACAACGAGGACCGTCATCGTGCTCTCCTTCGTGGAGCGTCTCCCGGCGGGCCGACCGTCGCGATGCGGCCCCCAGGCCGCCGGCTCGGGCGGCACCCCCGTTGCAGCAATGTTGGCGCCAACGGAGTGCTCCCACGGCCGCTCGCGCGAAAGGCCCCTTAGGTCGCAGCCGCCATGACGCGGTTCTTGCCCGATAACTTCGCCGCATAAAGGTGGCGGGTGGCGAGGCCGAGCAGTTCGTCGTCTGTGCACTCGTTGGAGCAGGCCACGCCAAAGCTGACGGTAATGTGCAGCCGGGGCTGGAGGGCCTCCCAGGGGTGAGCGGCGACGTGAGCGCGGATGCGCTCGGCGACGCGGGCGGCCGTCTCCAAGCTGCTCCCCGGCAGCACGAGCACGAACTCCTCGCCGCCATAGCGGGCCAGCAGGTCGCCTGGGCGGGCCCCGGCCCGCAAATGGTCGGCCAC
>Ga0164290_1000919_pt1 | contig 66114 bp, 68 predicted proteins | sample Micstemetagenome_FD_108782 | JGI IMG/M metagenome (GOLD analysis project Ga0164290, IMG submission 108782) | Contaminated culture microbial community from soil near Moab, Utah, USA - Microcoleus steenstrupii SON62 (Illumina Assembly) | ecosystem: Environmental > Terrestrial > Soil > Soil crust...
AGCTTTTCAAACACGAAGCTGGCCTACTACACGGTCTACTACCTAGAGAAAGTACAACTCGGAGGTACCTTTCCGAAGGACCATGGCGCTGATCAGAATCTTGAACACATAATGCCAAAGACGCCTACTGTCACGCACTGGCCAACCGCCACCAAACAGAAGGAAGAGAGTGCCGCATTGTTCAAAGATTACCTTTGGCGAATTGGCAACCTGCTACCGCTACCGGCCGAGATAAATAAATCACTCAAGAACAAATCCATACTTTTGAAAATTAAGGATCCATCTGGATCAGATTACACCTCTGGTAAGCATGATCTGAAGAGCCCGCTTGGTGTTTCAAAATTTCTAAAGAATGAAGAGTGGACGTTTGAGAGCATCGATGAGCGACAGCACTATTTGGCCGATCACTTTGCTCTTAAGGCTTGGCCACTTTAGTTAAATGCCCATGTTTGGTCAGAGGTTAAGTAGCCCAGCCCACGATGCAAATGCTCGTGCAACACTTTCCGCACGGTTCCAGCGGTTGCGTCGCCTTCGTCAGCTATGGCGCGCAAGATGAGCAAGTTGGTGAGCGCGGCCTCTGCCTCTCCAGCAAAGGTTTTCCAGTCAATCTCCAGGCCCCCGCTGAATTGCAACGATTCATTGGGAAGCTTTGTTTTGTTGGCCAGCGAGGCACAAAGTGCGTGACGACCAATCACGTTGTAGTGCTCAATGCCGGTTCTGCGTTTGAGGGTGCTGAGCTGCTGTTTGGCCGCAGCGGACAGCCTGACTCGTTCGATCAGGCCGCTCATGCCATCACCTCCTCAAGCATGCGGCTGGCTTGGGTGCTGCGCGTTTCGTCGGAGAACTCGAGGACGTAAGACTGGGACATGCTGGGCATCACTTCGGTGAGGAGGTCGTCGTCGACCTCTTCGTCCGTGGACAGCACCATGACCTGGTGCGAGATCTTGGCGAAAAAGCGCTGAACTAAGGCGCGGCGGTGGCGCTTGTCGAGGCGGGCCAGAGGCGTGTCCACCGCCACGGGGAACTGGCCCTTGCGCTCGCGGATGAGCGCACTGAGAACGGCGATGGCCAGCAGCTGGCGCTCGCCGGCCGACAGGCGGGCCATGGGCAATTCGTGCCCATCAGGCGCCACGATGGTGACAGCGTAGGTGTTGGGGTCCACCTGCACGCGGCTGACCAGCTTGCGCTTGCGCATCAGGGCGGCGAACTCGGCCGTGATCATGTTGGACAGCCAGTGGGCCTTGGAAGCCAACAGGCGGTCCTTGAATAGCGCCAGCACATCTCGGGCACGCTGGGAGGCGTCGACGGCTTTGGCTTCGTGCTCGAACCCGCCAAAGTCTTTACGCAAGGTTTCGGTGGCCGCTTTGATGCGCACGTCCAGTTAGGCGAGCTGGGCGTTGGCGTCCTCGAACGCCTTGCTCTCCTCGGCAAGCTGAGCCTCAGCCAGCGCCAGGGCGGCGCTGAGCGACTGTAGTTGCCACAGCAAGTCGGCCACTTGCTCACCCTGCGGGACGGCAGCCACGCGGCGCTGTGCCACGGCCAACTCGTTCTGGGCGTGCTCCAGCGTCTGCTGCGCTGCTTTCAGTTGCCGGGTGGCCGCTTCGATCTTGGCGCGGGCTTCGTTGGGCGGCTCGGCCGGCTGCAGGTGCAGCGGGCGCTTGGCAGCGGCTCGGTAAGCTTGCTGGTCGTGCGTCAGCACCTGACGCAAGGTGGCTAGGGCGTCCGCCGGGATAGCGGAGCCCACCTTCTTGATGACGCGCTGATCGCGCTTTTGGATGGCTTCGAGCAGGTGCTGGGCGGTGCGGGTCTCTTGCTCTTGTTCGTAGAGCGTTTCGTAGTCCTGCCAAAGCGAACCCAAGCGCTCTAGCGCTGACCACGGGTTGCCCAGGGCCTCTCGCACTTGAGCGCGCGCCTGCTCGACCTGCTTCAGAGCGTGCTGCTCGTCAGCACGCAACGCGGCCGCGTTCTTGTAGGCGGCTAGGCCGCTTCGTTCGCCATTGGCCTGGAAGGTCTGCAGTTGGCGCTGTAGCTGGTCAACCCGAACCTGCGTGGCTGCTCGTGCAGTGGTCAACTGCGGCAAATCGGCTTGGACCGTGGCGTGCTGCAACTCAAGGTCTTTGAGCAGCGACTTGGCAGCTTCGTACTTGGGATTCTTGTCGCGCCCCTGGACCAACGCGCGGCGCTCCACCGCGATGAGATCTTTGGACAGGGAGTCGATGCCCCCGATGCCCAGAAAGGCCTCGGTGGCGCGGCGCAGCATGTCGGGCAAGGTGGCCGGGTTGGCCAGGGACTCGATCTTTTCGCCATCGAACAGGAAAAGCTGGACCAGTTCGGCGGGCAAGAGGTCGTCCAGGAACTCGGGCCATTCTTCGGTGAGCTGCAGGTCAGGGCGCCCCTCGCGCAGCACGGTGAGGGTCTCTTGCAGCTTGCCTCCTGCCACGGTCCAGCGGCGCGAGACGGTGAGCTCGTCAACTTCGCCGTGACCTTCGAGGCGCAGGTCAAGGTCGATGCAGGCATCGCCATCGGCATCGTTGCGTTGCAGCCCAAGCATGAGCTGCTCGTAGTCGCGGCCGCGGCCGTTGCCGTAGAGCTTGGCGCCGTACAGCACCACCTGCAGCGCAGTGAGCAGGGTCGTCTTGCCACTGCCGTTCAGGGCTTTGACGAGAACGATGGGCTTGCCATTGGTGGTGCGCAAGTCCAGTTGCTGCCGCTCTTTGAACGGCCCGAGATTCTGAAGGGCGATGCCCAGGAAAGTTACTTTGGCCATCTGGGGCTCACGCCAATAGGTCGGTGGTCATGGCAATGGGGATGACCTTGCGGGAGGACTCGCCGCCCAGGTCTTGGATAAGGAGTTCCTCGTCCTGGCCGTCGGTTGCCTCTGCATCGGCGGGCCCTGCCTTTTTTTCCGGGTAATGCTCCTTGGCGAAGTCCAGCGCGTCTTTCTCGTCCACAAAGGCAAATGCCTTGAGCAGGTCCGAGACCTCGTCCAGCTGCTTGGAGCGTTGCCGGCTTTGTAGGCCGCGGAAGCTGGTCGCCAGCAAGGTACGCACCAGCTTGTAGAGCTCCAGTTCGCGCTCTTGGCGATCCTTGGGGTCATCTGTGGCTTGATGGGTCAGCGACCATTCGCTAGCAACCTGTTTGAGCAAGTCCAGGTCCGACGGATCTAAGGGCATGGGGTCCAACTCGCGGCCGGGGTACGGGCGACCGGTGGCCTCTTGATAGATGCCGGGCAACAGGTCTTCGATCTCGCCTTTGTCTTCCACCCAGATGCGGCGAATCACGTCGAGCTCTTCGACGGAGATGAGCTCGATCTGCCCGTAGCCCTGGCTTTGCCCGCCCAACACGGCAGCGCGCTGGGCCTTGAGCAACTCCAGCAGCAGCACACGCCGACGCTCTTGCGAGTAAGGGCCATGGACCAAGCGACCGCGCATGACGGTGAGGCGACCGTTGAGACGGCGGAAGTCGCGATGCATGCGATCGCCCTCTTCACCGGTGCTGGCCAAGAAGTCATCCCGGAACTTCATGATCGGTTGCATCCAGGCCTTGTCGGCGTCGTTCTGGATCATGGCCGCCATGGACTTGTCTTGCGTGACCATGGTGCACACGTAGCAACCGAAGCGGCTGTCGCCGCAGCTGGGCGTGCTCTTGTCGACAACGATGGGGCACTCCGAATCCGGGGTGGCGCCGCGGTAGATGTTGAACAGGTCTTGGTTGTCGATGCCCCAAGGGTTGGGAGTTTGGATGATGTATTCCCAAACATCGTCGCTGGACCAGGTCTCGATGGGCAGGTAGACCCACACGCGGGAGAGCTTCGGGTCCTTGTTGCGGCTCAGGCGCTCGCGGGTGCTGTGCTGGTAGGTATCCATCACCTTGTCGCGCACCTGGCTCTCGCCACGGCGTTGGCCTAGCACCAAGATGGCTTCGCCATTCGCTTCGGACAGGTCTTGGATGAACTTGGTGGACGCGCTGATCTTCAGTCGGTCGGTACACCAACGGAACTTATTGCGCGGCGCCGGGTAGCCTTTGCCGATGAGGTTGACCCAGAAGCGGTTTTCAAGCGAGGGCGTGAGCCGGTGCGACTGGATGGGCAAACCTTGCGCACGCGCCGCCACCTGCATTTGCTTGAGCGAAATGTCTACCCAAGCGGCAATGACCGGGTTCTCGACCAAGGTGTCGGTGCTGATGACATGCACCGGCTTAAAGCGGCGGCGGTCTTCGGGCAAGGCGGAGATGGCCAGCCAGATGAGCTGCAGCGAGGCGGTGGAGTCTTTGCCACCGCTGTAGCCAATGATCCAGGGGAGACTGTCGCTGAGGTACAGCTCTTGGATTTCTTTGATGATTGCTTCGGGTGTTTCGGACATGAATCAGGTCTTGGAGGCAGTTTTGCGACCGGCTTGGAATGCCGCCTCGGCGGCTTGTTCTTCAGCGGTGAGCCGAAGGCCCAGCACGCGCTTGATTTCGTTGCAGGTGAGGGTGACGTTCTGGCCGGACTTGGACATGGCGCCACCGACCATGGCGCGCCCCTCCCAAACCTTGGCGTTGCTTCGGGACCAGTCGACCTTGCGAAGACGTTGCAAGCGCTTCCTAAGCTCATTGGGGTATTGCGCGTACAGCGCGCGACCGGCGCGACCTAGCGCCTGCAGAACGATGGCGTGGCAGTGGATGAAGTCACTGCGGACCTCGCCGGCCGTCATCTTGGATTCGCGAACATGAACCCACTCGGAGATCTGTGTGCCCACGGCCTCCCAGAAGTCTTGGCATTGCTGCGAAGCCTTGGGGAAGTCTTCGAGGTCTTTCTCGGGCAAGAGCTCTAGCGTGGCGAAGTGCAGCGCGCTGAGCGTGAACAGCTTGCGCGAGCGCGCCGACAACGTGGAGCGTTCGGTCTCGATCAGGTTCTTGAAGACCGGGCTGGTGAGGCTGAGGTGCTTGGCCACCTTGGCGGCGGCGTTGCGATGGTCGTAGAGGATGCCGAGGGACGCCGACGGCTTGACCGCGTGACGGTTCAGGTCGGCAAACATCTGCTGGCAGCGGTGCAACCCACGGTCCACAAAGAACACGACGGCGATGGTTTCGTCACCCAGTTCTGGCGCGGCGGCGAGCGCGGCCTCGACGGCAGCGCGGCGGTGCTGGCCGTCGTTGACGATGAAGCGGGCTTCCATGGGCACCGAGAGCGTGCCCATGCGGAAAGCGGCGACGCTGTCTTGCCCCACGGGGTCGAAGTGGATGTCGCCGTCGATAGACGCGGTGATGGCCGAGAAGGTGTAGCTGGTCTTGTTCTCGACGATGTAGCGCGCGATCTCGGGGATACGACCCTTGTTCAGCGTGCGCTGGGCGCGCAGCTCGGGAAGCAGCTCCTCGTCGTCGAAGTGGAAAAGCTTGGGCAGCAGCCGCAGCGGGCACATGGACACGTAGAACTCGCGACCCGCTTGAACCCCGCGAATGGCAGGGAAAACGTACGAGAAGTTCGCGTGTGCGGCGGAGGGCTTGGGCTGCATACGTTTGTGTTTTTACATGCAAACGTACGCATCCTAGCCTAAGTCATTCATGACTGAAACAGCCGAGGAACCAAGTAGCCGCGCGCTGAAGCGCTCATGCGGAAGGCTTGGCGGCTGTGTTCGGGTCCATGGCTGACATGCAGTGGCTGCTGGGGACCGTAGACGTAGAGGCGATCGACCGGGAGGTGGGCAAGCATCCAGCGGGCCACCTCTTCCATGTCTTCGTCGTCCACGATGAAGTCGCAGGCGGCGCCGCCTCGTTCGCAGATCAGTTTGCCTGCGCGGTTACGTTCCCAGCACGCATGCTGGTCAAGCTTGGGCGCCACGCGTGAATTGATGTGCTTGCCCAGCTCGGGCCCGCAGAAGCCGTAGGTCAGCTGAATGGCACCGAAGTACTCGATGACGGGGTCCAACACCTGGGTGGCCAGGTCGTACAACGCGTTGTAGGTCGCGGGGCGCAGCGGGAGGTTGCGGACTCCCAACCGCTGCTGCGTTTCGCCGCACTCGATGAAGTCGCGGAACTTGAAGTTGGCGCCGCAGGGATCGTCCAGGTCGGGGATTCGTTGGCTTGGGCCTAGGGTCCAGCCGTCGATGCCCAAGCGCCGGCGCTCGAGGGCGGCGCTCAGCGCCTCCAGGCTGGGCTCGGGGCCTTCGGCATCCATCAGGCCGGTGGCCTCCAGCGCTTGGTCGAAGGCGAGCTGCTGCGCGTAGCCGTCTTGCTCTTCGTTCATGTAGCGGCTCTTGCGGTACAGCGGCGGCTTGGGGAAGGCGGCGCTGCCGTACTCGAAGAGGTCGTAGTCCTGCTTGCGCACGTTGACCTTGATGCGGCGGCGCAGCAGGGGCAGCGGACTGGTGTCGAAGTCGTCGTACTCCAGCAGGGTGAGCTTGCCGGAGCCGATGTGGATCTTGACCAGCTGCACGTCGCTGAGGCCACCCCAGAGCACCAGGCCGCAGGCCACGTAGGCGCGCAGCACGGCGGGCAGGCGCTCAACCAGGCCGACGTGTACTTGCAGGTCGTGCTCGCCCTGCAGGTGGCCCAGGCCTTGCTCGGCGGCCTTTTGGCAGGCGGCCAGGAGGTTGGCGGGGTCGGCGGCGGCCATCAGCAGGCGTACGCCGGCGGCTTGGGCGGAGCGGTAGTCGCCGAAAAAGGCTTTGACGTCGCGCTGCAGGCGGGGGTCTAGTCGTCGGTAGGGCGGGCGCTCGTCGAACTGCATGGCGGCCATGAACAGGCGCAGGTCGTCGGTGCGCTGGGTGGCGGCTTGTTGCAGCAGCTGCAGGTCGAAGTGACGCTGCAGGGCCCGCAGGGCCTTGGCCAAGCCGCCGAGGGCGGTCACTGGTTCAGCCAAGTCGCTCACCTCCTCGTCTTCCGGCCAGCGACCGAGCTCGAGGGCGCGCAGCCACAGGGCATCGAGATGCGGGCGAAGGAGCTGCAGCTGCAGCTCAGCCTTGGTAGGTTTGGGTGCCTTTGGCTCCTTGGGTGCTTTGGCCGAAGCCATGCGCCGTGGTGCGGCCATGAGCAATCGCCAGCCCAGGTCGCGGCGGCGAAAGCGCTGGGCCAGGAAGCCTTGCTCCAGGGCTTTGTCAGCAAACACGAAGGCCACGCCCGGGCCAACCAAGAAGGCCTCTTGCTGCAACACGTGCTCGAGGAAGTCTTTGAGCTCGGCCTGGGCGAAGTACTTCTGGAACGTGCCGCGGGTGGTCATGATGCCGTCGCCCCAGGGGCGGCCAGGCTGTCCGGCTGGCAGCATGACCGCCACGGCCAGCACGCCGGTGGCAAGGCGAAAGGCGCTGACCAGCGCCTCGACCCGCTCGGCTGGGTCTTCGATGACGTTGAGCACGAAGCCGAGGTTGACGACTTGGGCCTCGTGGCGAGGGCGGTCGGGGGCGTAGTGCGGGTCCCAGCCGGCAGCGGAGTAGCCCTCGGCCTGGAGACTGGCGAGGTCGTCGCCCTTGCCGCAGCCGTAGTCGAACAGGGGCGTGGCGGGGGTCAGCAGCCCGTGGCGAATCAGGAGCTGCACGGGCGCCGACAGGCCGGTGCGTGACAGGGCGGTGAGGTGCCGGCGCACGGGGCTGGGGGCGTCGAGGCGATCGGTGCCGCCTAAAGCGGCGCTCTCGTCGTTGCCCAGGGGCACGAAGGTTCCGCCATGCAGTTGGTAGCCCTTGGCGGCGATGCGTTGGTCCCAGTTCAGCCGAAAGCCAATGGTGCTTGTGTCATCAAACAGGCCCAGCGACTCGGCCGCTGCGGTGAGTGCCGCCCAGTCGGCGCGCTGCGGGTGGTCGGGCGGGACGAGCAGCTCTTTGCGGTGCAGGATGGGCGGGTTGATGCCCTCGCTATACACACGCAGCGTGGGAGCGGCCAAGGAGTCGCGGTGGAAAGACCAGCTGACGGCCAGGGCGGGGAACGGGTCGTCATCGAAGTCGGGATAGACCAGCCAGGATGCGCGACCCAAGCGTTGGTTGACTTTGAACACATTGGGGGCCGGATGACCCGAAGGCGGAACGGCCGCGAGGGCCGACTGCGCCAAGGTGCGGAGTTCGTCGTCGGGGTGCAGCGTGAGGGCAGTGTGGTGGAGGTACAGCTCGTCGCCCACACGTTTGCCAAGTTCCGACGACATGCCCCGACCCTCTCTACGGCATCAGGTGCGCCAACGGGCCGGTGAGATCGAACCGGCGCCGCTCGGGGGGGCGTTGGTCGTCCAGCCACATTGCGGGCAGTTCAGCCCCCCAATGCGCCAAGCGCAAGCCGTCGTCGGCGTGCTGGACCGGCAAGCGCCAACGTTGGCCAGTGGCGGACAAGAGCCACCTTCCATCCGTGCGAACCAAGTCGAGGTGTGTCCCCGACCGCGCACTGCTGAACAACCGGCCGGCAGCCTCTTCCAAACGGCAAACGGTGCGGAACGGGCCCAGGCTGAGCATGAGCCCTCCGGCTGGTGAGCGAAAGCTCAGCAGCAGCAGGCCATGTTGGTCAAAGTGAACGAGTGCTTTGCAGTTCATGGCGAGTGCCAGAGATGGAGCGCCGTGTGCATTCCCCAAAAGCTACACCAGGATGCCTTCGGACTCGGGTGCTTTGGGCGCTAAGCGAACCGTCCAATGGCCACCGGCTTCTTGTGCCACAACAAGCAACTCGTACGTGCGCAGCATGTCGAGCAAACCCGAGTGGCCGTAGGACTTGGGGCTGAACGCGGGGTCTGTACGCTTGAGGTACTCGCCCAGGCCACCAAGGTGAACCTTGCCCTCAGAGGTGTCGCCGGCCAGAAGGGTGACGGCTTCAATGACGAACTTGGGACGGCGTTTGGGCGCTGGCTTCGCGGATTCAGCTTTTGGGGCATCGGCTTTGGTCGGGAGGCTGGCGGCCTGCGCTTCGGGCACGGGGCGCGCCCACTCGAAGAACTGGTCGCTGGCGTTGCGCAGGGCATCGGGCGTTTTGGCCTCGCCCACGATGTGAACGGTCGCGCCGCGCTCGCGCAGCTTGCGGCAGAGGAAGGCGAAGTCGGAGTCGCTGGTGACGAGACAGAACGTGTCGGCGCGCTCGTCGAACAAGGCTTCGAGCGCGTCTAGGGCCAAGGCGATGTCGGAGGTGTTCTTGCCCGGGGCGTACTGGTATTGCAGGCAGGGCGTGAAGGCGAGGCGCACCAGCGCTTCCTGCCATTTGTTGGCCAAGGTGGCGTGGTTGCCGTAGCCGCGCCGCAAGACCACGCGGCCGAATTGCGCGACGACGCGCAGCGCGTGCTCCAAGATTTCGGGCGTGGTGTTGTCGCAGTCCACCAAGACGGCCACGCGGGCCTCGGTAGACGGATTTCCGTTGGCGGCCATGGATGGGTCCTCCCTCAGCTCTTCTGTTGCCAGATTGTGCGCATGGGGTGCTGAGCGCGCGACGCACAGTTCGCGCGCGAACGTTGTGAGTCGTTCGATGCGCGCCGCCTCCGGGGGAAGCGCTGGTGGCCCCCGCCCCGACTCTGTTCCCCTCCCGCCGGTGAACCCCCCCGCCACCCCGCCCAAGCCTGCCCACCCGCCCGCCCCGCTGTTCCCGCTGCCCCAAGCCGGCCACGCCGCCCGCTTGCCGGCCGGCCTGAAGCCCGAAGACTGGCAGCGCCTGCGCCTGGCCGCCCATGCGCTGCCGCAGGTGCTGACGCCGGCCGACCTGGACACCGACCAGGACGAGGGCAGCGACGCGGCGCTGGACCGCCTGGGGGCGATCCAGATCGCCAAGTCGGCGGCGGGCGGGCGGCCGAGCCGCTGGATCCTGCCGCAGCACATCGCGGTGGCGCTGGCGCAGCTGGAGGCCACGCCGCTGAGCAACGGCTTGCGCGCCCAGCTGCAGCAGCGCATGCAGCAGCTCGAATCCCTGGGCCTGCGCCGCGAGGGCCTGCTGTTCACCCGCCTGTGCGTGCAGCCGCTGGTGCTGGCGCATGAGGGCTGGCGCATCGACCTGGCGCACCGCATGCCGGTGCCCGAGGCGCCGATCTGGGCCTTTGTGCGCGACGGCGACCTGGCCGCGCTGCGCCAGGCGCTCGGGCCGGCGCCGGCCTACTCGCATGCTGCCGAGCTGACGCTGCACCTGAACCACCTGGTGGCGCGCAGCGAGGCCATGGGCCACCCCAGCCTGATGGGCTCGCTGCTGCCGCGCCTGCAGGCCGAGTGCAGCGTGCCCATGCCGTTTGCCGAGCTGAAGGCCGCGCTGGCGCGGGCGCAGGACCGCTGGGAGCAGGCGGTCAACGAGCAGGACCAGCTTGCCAGCCTGGGCCGCGAACTGGCGTTCCGCGGCTACCCGGACAGCTTCGACACCGCGCGCCAGCTGGGCCGCCGCGTGACCCTGTACCTGGGGCCGCCGAACAGCGGCAAGACGCATGCGGCGTTCGAGCGCCTGGCGTTGGCCCAGGACGGTGCCTACCTGGCGCCCTTGCGCCTGCTGGCGCTGGAAGGCCGCGACCGCCTGGCCGGCCGCGGCGTGCCTTGCTCGCCGCTGACCGGCGAGGAGTCGGTGCCGGTCGACGACGCCCGCGTGGTCAGCAGCACCATCGAGATGGCCAACACCCGCGAGGTGGTGGACGTGGCGGTGATCGACGAGGCGCAGATGCTGTTCGACGCGTCGCGCGGCTGGGCCTGGACGCAGGCGATCTGCGGCGTGCCGGCGCGCGAGCTGATCATCATTGCCTCGGCCTACGCGGCGCCGGCCATCGAGCGCCTGCTGGCGCTGTGCGGCGAGCAGCCACAGCGCCGCGTGTTCGAGCGCAAGCAGCAGGTGCAGCTGCTGCCCGCCCCGGTGCCGATGGCGCAGCTGCGCGCGGGCGACGCGGTGGTGGCCTTCAGCCGGCGCGACGTGCTGATGCTGCGCGACCAGATCGCGGCCAGCGGCCATGCCGTCAGCGTCATCTACGGCGCGCTGCCGCCCGAGGTGCGGCGCCGCGAGGCCGAGCGCTTCGCGGTCGGGGCGAGCAGCGTGCTGGTGGCCACCGACGCGATCGGCATGGGCCTGAACCTGCCGATCCGCCGCGTGCTGTTCTCGACGCTGGAGAAGTTCGACGGCGTTGGCGACCGCACGCTCAGCGTCAGCGAGGTCAGCCAGATCGCCGGCCGCGCCGGCCGCTACGGCCTGCACGACGAGGGTTTCGTCAGCGTGCTCAAGGAGTCGGAGGCCAGCGCGTTCAAGACCCTGCGCGAGCTGCTGCCCAAGGAGCCGCGCGCGCCGCGCGACTTCAAGGCGCCGGTGGCGCCGAACTGGGGTCATGTGCAGACGATCGCGCGGCGCATGGGCGTGGACCAGTTGCACGCGGTGCTGGGCATCTTCATGCAGCAGCTGCGCCTGGACGACGCGCACTTCGCGGTGGCCGAGCTGGAGCAGATGCTGGAGCTGGCCGAGATGCTGGACCGCCATGCCGGCAGCCTGCCGCTGCAGGAGCGCTTCCGCTACGCGCAGGCGCCGGTGGACGCGCGCCTGCCGGTGCTGCTGGAGCAGTACCAGGGCTGGGCGGCGCGGCATGCGCGCCTGGGCCAGGCCGGCGCCCCCGCGTTCCTCGACGACGTGGACGAGCACGCGCGCCTGGACCGCATGGAGCAGGCGCTGCGCCAGTGCACGCTCTGGCTCTGGCTGGACCTGCGCTTTCCCGGCGTCTACGGCTACGTGGACGCGGTGCTGGACCTGCGCGGCCGGCTCAACGACGGCATCGAGCGCCAGCTCAAGGGCAAGCGGCCGCTGTGGCAGCGGCGCGGGCGCTGAGCGCGGCGGCGCCGGCCGACCTGCGGCCGATCCGCCGCCGCGTTTGCTAACTTGAACTAATCAGTTCAAAATGCAACCAATCAGTTTCCACGGACGCCCCATGCACGCCCTTCGGCTCTTCGTTCCCATCGCCCTCGCGCTCGGCAGCGTAGCCGCCGCGGCCCAGGACAACGCCCGCCGCGGTCCGCCCTTGTGGGAGGTCGGCGGCCTGGCTCTGGGGATGTCGCAGCAGGCCTACCCCGGCGCCGACGAGCAGCTGGAGCGCGTGCGCGTGCTGCCCTTCGTGCTCTACCGTGGCCGGGTGCTGCGCGCCGACGGCGACACCGCCGGGCTGCGGGCCCTGAAGACCGACCGCTTTGAGCTGGACCTCGGCGTGTCCGGCTCCTTCGGCGGCGGCAACAGCCAGGTCCGCGCCCGCGACGGCATGCGCGAGCTGGGCACGCTGGTGGAGCTGGGACCGCGCCTGAAGATCCGCCTGGGCGACCCCGCCACGCCGGCCAGCGACGGCCGCTGGCGCCTGGACCTGCCGCTGCGCGGCGTGTTCGACCTCAACGACGACGGCCGCCACCGCGGCATGGCCTTCGAGCCGCAGCTGGTGTTCGAGCGCCAGGCCCGCGGCGGCTGGCGCTACGGCACCAGCGTCGGCGCCATCGTTGCCGACCGCCGGCTGGGCGAGCATTTCTACGGTGTGAGCAACAGCGAGGCGCTGCCCTGGCGCCCGGCCTACACCGCCAAGAGCGGCCTGGTGGCCTGGCGCCTGTCGGCCTCGGCCAGCTACACCTTGAACCGCGACTGGCGCCTGTTCGGCTTCGCGCGCCTGGACAGCGTGGCTGGCGCCGCCAACGAGGACAGCCCGCTGGTGCGCGACCGCACGGGTGCCAGCGTCGGCATCGGCGTCAGCTACACCTGGATGCGCTCGGAGGCCAGCGCGTATGACTGATCGCCGCTTCCTCCGCGCGCTGCCGCTGGCGGCGCTGCTTGCGCTGAGCCTGCAGGCCACCGGCGCCCCGGCGCCGCTGCCGACGCTGGACCTGAAGGCCTACATGGGCCGCTGGCACCAGGTGGCGCTGTACCCGAACCGCTTCCAGTCGCAATGCCTGGACAGCACCACCGCCACCTACACGCTGCGCCCCGACGGCCGCGTCACCGTGCTGAACCGCTGCCGCACCAAGGACGGCTGGGACGAGACCGAAGGCATCGCCCGCCCGCGCGGCGCCGCCCAGGTGAGCGACGGCCAGCTGGCGCCGGCGTCGCTGGAAGTCAGCTTCCTGCCGGCGGCGCTGCGCTGGCTCGGCGTGGGCTGGGGCTCGTACGACGTGCTGCAGCTCGGCCCCGGCCAGCAATGGGCGATCGTCTCCGAGCCCAGCCAGCAGTACCTCTGGGTGCTGGCGCGCACGCCGCAGCTCGACGCGGCGCAATGGACCGCGGTGGAGGCGCTGCTGCGCAGCAGCGGCTTTGACCTGCAGCGCCTGCGCCGCGAGCCTGCACCGGCAGCGCCCTGAGCCATCCTGCCGCCAATCGCGCAAGGACTTGACCGAGTGCGGCCCGGCTGGCGGGCGCGCCCGCGGCAGAATGCAGCCAGCGCCAGCAGCTCTGCCCCACGCAGCGCTGCGCGGTTGGCCAGGTGGAACATTCATTGATGACCACGCAGTCTTGCCCGATCCTGGGATTGCACCTGGCATGACGGCCCGCGCCCCCGCCCTCTGGTGGGGGTCGCCGCGGCCCATGCACACGCGGTGCGGCCTGACGCCGCCTGCCCGTCCCCGAATCCGCCTCTTGCGAAAGCCATCACCATGAAGATCGCCCTCATCATCGAGAACAGCCAGGCCGCCAAGTCCGAGATCGTCCACAACGCGCTGAAGACCGTCGTCGAACCGCTCGGCCACAGCGTGCACCACTACGGCATGTACACGCCGGAGGACAAGGCGTCGCTGACCTATGTGATGAACGGCCTGCTGGCCGGCATCCTGCTCAACAGCAAGGCGGCCGACTTCGTCGTCACCGGCTGCGGCACCGGCATGGGCTCCATGCTGGCCTGCAACAGCATGCCCGGCGTGTTCTGCGGCCTCGTCATCGACCCCACCGACGCGTTCCTGTTCGGCCAGATCAACGACGGCAACTGCCTGTCCATGCCGTATGCCAAGGGCTTCGGCTGGGCCGCCGAACTGAACCTGCAGGACTGCTACCGCAAGCTGTTCGAGCACGAGCGCGGCGTCGGCTACCCGAAGGAGCGCGCCGCCATCATGGCGAAGAACCGCGGCATCCTGCGCGACCTGAAGACCGCCTCCTGCAAGGACATGCTGACGGTGCTCAAGAGCATCGACCAGGACCTGCTGAAGGCGACCATCGCCGGCGAGCAGTTCCAGGCGCTGTTCTTCCCGAACTGCCAGGACGACGCCATCGCCAGCTACCTGCAGGGCGTGCTGAACGGCTGATCGCCCTGGCCGCCTAGCGGCCGACGATCGCCTGGACCGTGGCCGCGCCAGCCGGCGTCCACGGGGCGATGAGCTCGAAATGCCCGGCTTCGTCCAGCGTCAGCAGGCGCGGGGCCTGGGCACCACCGCCAGCCGCCTGCGCGAAACGCCGCGCATGGGCCGGCGCCACGATCGGGTCGTAGACGCCCGACACCAGGGTCACCGGCACACCCAGCGGCGCCAGCTGGCTCGGTGAGGTGTCGGCCCAGGCGGCAGCGCCGCGTGTCGCCTGGTCGACCAGGCGCGCGACGGTGTCGGCGCCGCAGGCCGCCCCGACGAAGGGCGCGCCCCAGGCCAGATCGCCGACGGCGGCCACGCCCACCACCGCCTGCAGGCGCAGCGGCTCGGCCTGGTACAGCGGGCTGTCGGCCGGCAGTCGCGGCCGCGCCGCCAGCCACAGCGCGAGGTGGCCGCCGGCGCTGTGCCCGCTGGCGGTGACGCGGCCGAGGTCCAGGGCCTGCGTGCGCGCCAGCTCGCGCAGATGGTCGGCGCCGCGCGCCACGTCGAGAAAGCTGCCCGGGTAGCCGCCGCCCTCGTGGCCGAGGCGGCGGTAGCTGATGCTCCACACCGCCCAGCCCTGCTGGCGCAGCGCCTCGGCCTGCCAGGCCAGCAGCTCGGGGCCCGGCAGGTCGGCGCGCCAGCAGCCGCCATGCACCAGCAAGGCCACCGGGTAGGGCCCGCGGCCGAAGCGCTCGGCCGGCGGCAGCCACAGCTCGCCTTGCTGCTGCGGCAAGGGGCCGTAGGCGATGCGCTGCTGCGGCTGCGGGCGCTCGGGGCGGTCGAGCAGGCGCTGAAAGCTCAGCAGCGGCGCCAGCCCGGGCGCCGCCGACCCAACCGACCCGAACAGCCCGACCCCCACGATGGCCAGCGCCATCCGCGCCGCCCAGCGCCAGCTCCTCCGCCGCATTGCCTGCTCCCGCCGCCCAAAGCGGGCCATTCTGGCGCTGCTGCCGCCGCCGAAGCCCCCGCGCCGGACGGGTTGGCGCCGCGTCTCCAGAATGCGCGGCTCCTGAACTGAGAGCCGCCATGCACGCCACCGGCGCCCCGCTGCCCTTCACCGACTGCCCGCGCGACGCGCTGCGGGCGCTGACGCCGGCACTGGCTCGCGAGCTGCGCACCGACCACGCGGGCGAGGCCGGTGCGGTGATGATTTACCGCGGCGTGCTGGCGATCAGCCGCGACCCGGCGTTGCGCGCCTTTGCCGAGGCGCACCTGGCCACCGAGCGCCAGCACCTGGCCTGGATCGAGGCGCTGATGGCGTCGCGCAGCCGCCTGCTGCCGCTGTGGCGTCTGGCCGGCTGGCTGACCGGGGCGCTGCCGGCGCTGGCCGGGCCGCGCGCCGTCTACGCCACGATCGAGGCGGTCGAGACCTTCGTCGACCGGCACTACGCCGCCCAGCTGGCGATGATCGATGCGGCGCCCGACGCGGCCGTGCTGGCGCCGCTGCGCACGCTGCTGGCGCGCTGCCAGCAGGACGAGCAGGCGCACCGCGACGACGCGGGCCAGCGCGTCGGTGGTCCGGCGCGCGGTCTGCTGGCCTTATGGACGGCCTGCGTGGGTGCCGGCTCGGCGGCGGCGGTTCGCGTCAGCCGCTGGGTCTGAGGTGCCTTCTTGGCGGACCCCTGACGCGCCCCGATGACCCCCAGCACCACCCGCCCTGACGAGATCGCCCGCTTCGAGCGCCTGAGCCGGCTGTGGTGGGACGCGCGCGGCCCGATGCGGCCGCTGCACGTGCTCAACGCGCTGCGCCTGCGCTGGGTGCTGCAGCGCCTGGCCGATCACTTTCAGCGCAGCGATGAACGCCTCGACGGACTGCGCGTGCTCGACCTGGGCTGCGGCGGCGGCCTGATGAGCGAGGCGCTGGCGGCGCGGGGCGCCAGCGTGGTGGGCATCGACGCCGCCGCCGGCAATATCGAGGCGGCGCGCCGTCACGCGGCGGCGCAGGGCGTGGCCGTCGATTACCGGCTCGGTGACGGCACCGCGCCGCTGCAGGCGCATGAGCGCTTCGAGCTCGTGCTGGCGCTGGAGGTCGTCGAGCATGTCAGCGATGTCGGCGCCTTCGTGACCGTGGCGGCGGCGCGCGTGGCGCCCGGCGGGCTGCTCATCGCGTCGACGCTGAACCGCACCTGGCGCAGCTGGCTGCTCGGCATCGTCGCGGCCGAGTACCTGCTGCGCGTGCTGCCGGTGGGCACGCACCGCTGGCGGCAGTTCGTGCGCCCGGCCGAGCTGAGTGCCCACGCCGAGGCCGCCGGTCTGCAGGCGACGCAGCGCATCGGCCTGCGCTACTGGCCGCTGCTTCACCGCGCGCACTGGACGCGCGACCTCAGCGTGAACTACCAGATCGCGTTCGCACGGCCCGCGGCCACGCCGGCGCTCAGCCCAGCCGCGCCTCGGCCTTGAGCTTCTTCAACCAGCGCTTCGTGCCCTCGCGGGTGAACAGCATGGCCAGCTCGCGGCTGGCGTGGAACACCTCGGAGTTCCAGTCGGCGACCGCGTCGGCCAGCACGGCGGCCAGGCGCTCCGGGTGCAGCGCGCGTCGCGGCCGCAGCTCGTAGTCGGCCGCCAGACGCCGCTCGCGCATCGAGATCTCCGCCTGCAGCTCCTCCAGCTGCTCCTGCAGCACCGCGTTGAAGTGCTGCAGCTGCGCGTCGCTGGCCTTGCGCAGGTGCGCGCTGTCGATCTGCTCGATCTCCAGCTGCAGGTTCAGCAGCGCCAGCAGATCCTCCTTCGCGTAGGCGGCGTTGGCGCGCTGCATCAGCGCGGTGCGGCGGGTCGCATCGGCCTCGTCCTCGGCGCGGTCCGGGTGCAGGCTGCTGGCCAGCTTGCGGAACACCTCGCGCAGCGACTGCTTGGCGGCGGTGGCCACCGCCTCGCGCTCGGCGGCCCGCTTCTTCTGCGCCGCGCTCATGCGCTTGGGCGGGGGCGGCGGCGGCGCCTCGGCCTCGCGCTCGTCGCTCATCGCCTGCATGCGCTCGCGCACATGGGCCAGCAGCTCGGCCTCGGTGTCGAACTCCGCGTCGCCCAGGTCGAGCCCGGTCTGGGCCTCGAACATGCGCTTCAGCACCTCGATCTCGTTTACGTTCTGTGCGTCGAAGCCGAGCTCGGCGTGGCGGTCGTGCAGCTCCTTCCACAGCAGGCGCTCGGCGCCCGTCAGCTCGTGCTGCTCCAGCGCCTCGCGCGCCAGCTCGCAGCAGATGCTCTGCATCAGCTCGCGCTCGCCCTGCGACCAGCCCTTCTCATCGAGCCACTCGTCGAGCTTGACCGCGGTGTCGCGGCGCAGCTGCTCGGTCTCCAGGCGCAGCGGCCGCACGCGCTCGCCGTGCTGCCTGGCAAACGCCGGCAGCGCCGCGTCCCAGGCCAGCAGCTGGCGTCGCGCGGCGGCGATCTGCTCCTGCAGCTGGTTGAACTTGCGCTGCGCCGGGCGCAGCGGACCGTCGGCCTGCGCCGGTTGCGGGATCGTCAGCAGCTTCGCCATCAGAGCGCGATTGCCTCGTCGTGGGCGATCACGCGGCCGGCGGCCGGCGCCAGCCAGCGCTGGCCGTCGAACGCCTGCAGCTGGTAGAGCGTCGCGAAGTCGGCCCGCGGCGGCGCGCTGCCGGCGCCGGTCACCAGCTCGCCGCCGCGGCGCACGCTGTCGGCGAACCAGGCCGGCAGGCGCAGGTGATACGGGTTGCGCGCCACCTCGCCGACATGGCAGGCGAGCGCGCGCACCAGGCGGGCGGTGTCCGCCGCCGAGGTCTCGACGAGCAGATTCGCCTCGTTCAGCGTGCTCCAGTACTCGGTGAACGCCACCGTCAGCGGCAGGCCGGCGCGCTGGATCGCATCCACCCCGAGCTGGTGCACGCCGCGGTGGGTGGCCGAGCCGTCGAGTGCGTGCGGCAGCAGGATCAGCGCCGGCTTTTGCGCCTGGATCTGCTGGGCCACGGCGTCGACCTGCGCCTGCCAGTAGGCGGGCTCGGCCGCGCGCACCTCGGGCTGGATGCGCTCCAGGCCCTCGGGCGCGGGCAGGCCGATCTCGAAGCCCAGGCGGGCACAGGCCGCGCGCAGCTCGGCCAGGCGCTCGGCGCGGCGAGCGCGCTTGCTGCCCAGGGTCACGGCGAGGTTGACGACCCGCCAGCCCGCCTCGCGGCGCAGGCGCAGCGCCAGCGCGCCGACGATGCATTCGTCATCCGGATGCGGCGACAGCAGCATGCAGACGGGCGCGGCGGCGGCCAGCGGCTGCAGCGGTTCTTCGGCGGGGGCGGGCGGCACCGGCAGCTCGGCGCGCATCAGCGCGGCAAGCTGCGACAGCCAATCGGCATACACATCGGGCATGAGGGCATTGTCGGTTGGGGCATGCTGCGGCCATGCATTTCGCTTTCGACAACAGCTATGCCCGCGAGCTCGCCGGCCTGTACGTGGAGATCGGCCCGGCCCACGCGCCGGCGCCGCGCCTGCTGCACTGGAACCAGGCGCTCGCCGCCGAGCTCGGCCTGCAGCCGGACGGCGAGCTCGCGGCGCTGTTCTCCGGCAACACCCTGCCCGCCGGCGCGCAGCCGATCGCCCAGGCCTACGCCGGCCACCAGTTCGGCGGCTTCTCGCCCAGCCTCGGCGACGGCCGCGCGCTGCTGATCGGCGAGCTCATCGACCGCCACGGCCAGCGCCGCGACATCGCGTTCAAGGGCTCGGGCCGCACGCCGTTCTCGCGCGGCGGCGACGGCAAGGCCGCGGTCGGGCCGATGCTGCGCGAGCTGCTGATCGGCGAGGCCATGCACGCGCTCGGCGTGCCGACGACGCGGGCGCTGGCGGTGGTCGCCACCGGCGACACGGTGATGCGCGAGTCGCCGCTGCCCGGCGCCGTGCTGACGCGGGTGGCCAGCAGCCATCTGCGCGTCGGCACCTTCCAGTACTTCGCCGCCCGCGGCGAGCGCGAGCTGCTGCGGCGCCTGTTCGACTACGCGGTGGCCCGCCACGCGCCCGGTGCCGCCGACCCGATGGCGTTCCTGCGCGCGGTCGCGCAGACGCAGGCGGCGCTGGTCGCGCAATGGCTGAACCTCGGCTTCATCCACGGCCTGATGAACACCGACAACATGACGATCTCCGGCGAGACCATCGACTACGGCCCTTGCGCCTTCATGGAGGCCTACGACCCCGCCGCGGTGTTCAGCTCGATCGACCGCCAGGGCCGCTACGCCTACGGCAACCAGGGCGCGATCGCGCGCTGGAACATCGCGCGCCTGGCCGAGAGCCTGCTGCCGCTGATGCTGGACGACGACGCGCCCGAGGCCGAGGTCGAGCAGGCGGTCGCCCGGGCCACCGAGGTCATCGACGCGTTTCCCGGCTGGCTGGAGCAGCAGTTGCGCGACGGTCAGCGCCGCAAGCTCGGTCTGGCCGAGGTCGACGCGGCGCTCGCCGACGACTGGCTCGCGCTGCTGCAGCAGGGCCGGGCCGACTTCACGCTGGCCTGGCGCCGCCTGGCCGACGCGCTGGACGGCGACGAGGCGCCGCTGCGCGCGCTGTTCGGCGAGCGCGCGGCCGGCCTGGACGACTGGCTGAGCCGCTGGCGCGCAGGCTGCACCGCGACATCGGCGGCGCTGCGCGCGATCAACCCGGTGATCATTCCGCGCAACCACCGCGTCGAGGAGGCGCTGGCGGCGGCGTCCGAGCAGGGCGACATGGCGCCCTGCGACGCGCTGCTCGCCGCCCTGCGCCGGCCGTTCGACGACGAGCCGGCGCACGCGCACTACGCCGAGCCGGCGCCGACCGAAGTCACGGCCTGCTACCGGACCTTCTGCGGCACCTAGGGCCTGGCCCTAGAGCGGCGCGGGCCGGGTCGAGTCGATCAGGCCCTCGACGGCGCGGCTCAGCAGGCTGGCGTCCTGCACCTCGGTCACCAGGCCCTCGGCGCGCAGGCGTTCGAGCGCGCGCCGCGTCAGCGAGTGCGAGCCGCTGCCCAGCGCCGAGCTCAGCATGAAGAACTGGCCGTTGTCGCTGCGCCAGATCAGCCGCGCCGTGGTCCATTGGCCGAGCAGGAAGATCTTCATGCGCTGCCCCACCTGCAGGCCGGCGAGCCAGCGCGCGATGTCGGCGCCGGCGGCCTGCTGGTCCAGTGACATCGGCACCGTGGCGAGCAGGCCCAGGTGCGTGTCGCTGCTGGGCTGCCAGTCCGGCTGCTGCGCCTGCTGCGCGGCGTAGGCGGCGTCGTCCCATTCGATCACCGTGCTCGGCGCCGCCTCGGCCGCTGGCGCCGCCGGCGCCGCGCTGAACAGGCTGCGCCGGTGGCCCTGCATCAGCGCCTCCATCACGCGCTCGCGGTGCGGCGGCGGCAGCTCGATCAGCGCCATGCCGCGCTCCACGCGCGCGATCAGCGCCGGCAGGCTCTGCACCAGGCGCTGGCGATCGGCCTCGCCGGTCGGGCGCTGCAGGCTGGCCAGCGGGTCGTCGACGGTGTGCACCACCGCCTGCGCCGCCTCGGTGTCGGCGCCCTCGCGCGCCAGCGTGCGCGCCATCACCTCGACCCAGGGCCCGGTGAGGAACTGGCGCAGCGTGTCGTCGATGACCACGCCGCGGCCGCGCAGCTGGTCCTGCACCTGCTGCAGCAGCAGCGGCTGCCATTCGCGTTCGCGCTCGCGCTCGGCGAGGCTGGCGCGCACGTCGGCCGAGGCCGCCAGCTGCTGCTCGGCGTCGCGGTCGATGTAGCGCTGCACCTGCTGCAGCGCCTGCTCGAACTGCGCGCGCTCCGGCTTCGCCGACAGCTGCTCCACCAGCGGCGCGACGAAGGCCTGGAAGTCGGTGGCGCGGTCGCCGGCGGCGGCCGGCAGCTCGGTGGCATGCGCCGCCAGCTGGTTGATCAGCGCCCAGGTCGGGTGCTGCTCGTCGAGCAGCAGGCTGGGGTCGGCCTGGGCCAGGCGCAGCACCGCCAGCTCCAGGCGCAGGATGCTTTGCTGCACCGCGCGGTCCAGGCGCGGGTCGCGGCCGATCTGGTCGAACAGGCGTGACAGCAGGGCCTGCGACTGCGCCGCCGGATCGCTGCCGGCGGGCGTGCCGCCGGCCAGGCGCAGCGCGGCGGCGGCCTCCGGCAGCCCGGCCGGCGCGCGCAGCTCCATGCTGGCCCCGCGGATGCGGTAGACGCCCTGCTGCGCCCCCTGCGCGCGCAGCCATTGCCCGGTGCGCTCGTAGATCGGCTTCAGCAGCTCGGCGCAGAGCGGGATCGCCAGCCGCATCAGCAGCGCGCGCTGGGCCGGCGTCGGCTGCAGCACCAGCACCGCCTTGGCCAGCGCGCGTGCGACCGCCAGCGGCGACGCCGGGTGCGATTGCGCGTCCAGGCGCAGGCCGGCGTCGCCGCCCTCCTGCAGGCCGTTGAGCAGCCCGAGCAGCTCGCGCCACTCCCATTCGGCGCGCAGGTCGACGGCCTGCACGATGCGCGAGATCTCGATGTCGCGCTCGGCCTGGTCCTCGTCGACGAGGCTGAGCGCGTCCAGATCGGTCAGCGCGCGCCGGGGTGCCGCGCCGGCGTCGCGGCGCACCGCTGGCGCCTGCAGGCCCTCGCCCAGCTCGCGCAGCAGCGCGCCGCTGAAGGCCGCGTGCTCGCGCGCCAGCAGCGTCGCCAGCGGCCGCGCCAGCTGGGCGCTGTCGCCGCTGCCGCCGGCGGCGACGCCGCGCAGCGCCTCGCTCCAGCCGTCGATCAGGCCGTTGGCCAGCCGCGGCAGCTCGGCGCGCAGGAACTCGAGGTGACGGGTGAGCAGTTGAGCGGTCGTCATGAGGCGCGCAGCGTAGCCTGTGAGCGCGGCGCGCTTCAGCGGCTTTGCACGGGGCATGCAGAAAATTGCGCCCGCGCCACGGGCCGCGCGGGCGAGCATGGGCCCCTGTTCCAGCCAAAGCCTGCGATGAAGCGACTGCCCACCCTGTTCGTCTCCCACGGCGCGCCGACCTACGCGTTGGCGCCCGGCCTGGCCGGCGCGCAGCTGCGCGCGCTGGGCCAGCGCCTGCCGCGGCCGGCGGCGATCGCCGTGGTGTCGGCGCATTGGCAGGCCAGCGAGGTCAAGGTCGGCAGCAGCAGCCGGCCCGCCACCGTGCACGATTTCGGCGGCTTCCCGCCGCCGCTCTATGCGTTGCGCTACCCGGCACCGGGGCAGCCCGAGCTGGCGCAGCGGGCGCTGCGGCTGCTGCAGCAGGCCGGCTGGGCCGCCAGCGCCGACCCCGAGCGGGGTCTCGACCATGGCGCCTGGGTGCCGCTGCTGCATCTGTACCCGGCGGCCGACATCCCGGTGTTTCAGATCGCGATGCCGCACGACCTCGACGAGGCCGGCGCGCTGCGCCTGGGCCGGGCGCTGTCGCCGCTGGCCGATGCAGGCGTGCTGCTGGTCGGCTCGGGCAGCCTGACGCACAACCTGCGCGAGGTCCGCTTCGGCGACGGCGCGGGCGATGCGTATGTGACGGCGTTTGCCGACTGGGTCCGCGACCGCCTGCAGGCCGGTGAGCCGCCGCGGCTGGCGCAGGCACCTCAGGGCCGGCGCGCGCACCCCAGCGACGAGCATTGGCTGCCGCTGCTGGTGGCGGCCGGGGCCGCCGCGCCCGGGGCGGTGGTCGAGGAGCTCGACGGCGGGGTCGAGCACGGCGTGCTGGCGATGCGCAGCTACCTGTTCCAGGCCTAACCGGCGCTCATGGCCGGCGCGCGAACGGCATGGGTGGCCGGCGCCGCCGCGTGCCAACATCGCGGCGCCATGAAACGTCTCGTCCACCGCGCCCTGCTCTCCTCCCTGCTGCTGGCGCTGGCCGCCTGCTCGACGGCGCCGGTGGCGCCGCCACCCGACCCGCTGCGCACGGCGCCGCTGCACCGGCTGAAGCCGGCGCAGATCGACCAGCTGCTGGGCCTGCTGCAGGCCGAGCAGCCGCAGCTGCGCCAGCGCATCGCGACGATCGCCCGGCGCTTCATCGACCAGCCCTACGAGCTCTACCTGCTCGGCGAGTTCCCCTATGAGCTCTACGACCCGCAGCCGCTGTTCAACATCGAGAGCAGCGACTGCGTGGTCTTCGTCGAGCATGTCTACGCGATGGCGCTGAGCCGCAACTGGGCCGAGTTCTTCTGGATGCTGCAGCGCATCCGCTATCGCGACGGCGTCATCGGCGTGACCACGCGCAACCACTACACCGAGGTCGACTGGCTGCCGGCGAACCGCTGGCTGCTGACCGACCTCACCGAGACCCTGCTGCCCGGTGCCGCCGTTCCCTACCGCATGGTGGTCGACCGCGAGCGCTTCTTCCGCGACCGCTACAAGCTGCAGGTGCCGACGCCGAAGCAGCCGCATGCCGACAGCTACCTGCCCAAGGCCCAGCTGATCCAGTCGGCCGAGGTGCTGGCCCAGCTGCAGACCGGCGACCTGGTGAACATCGTCAGCGGCAACGGCGGCGGCGCCTGGGTGTCGCACATGGGCCTGGTCGTGGTCGGCGACGACGGCGAGCGCCGCCTGCTGCACTCGGCGGCGCCGCGCGTCGCCGAGCAGAGCTTTGCCTCCTACATCGAGGCGGCGCAGCAGCGCACCGACAGGGCGCGTGCCGCCGGCAAGCCGGCGACCGAGCTGCTCGGCTTCAAGTTCCTGCGCCTGGCCGACCGCCCCGAGCCGCCGCCGATGGCGCCGCCGCCGCGTCCGCAGCCCTACCCGCGCCTGGCCGGCTGAGCCGCCGGGGGGCGCGCCACCCCCGTCCCTTAAACTTCGCCGCTTTTTTAGGCAGTGGTGGGCGTGCGAGCAGTGGGTCAGCAAACGGTGGCACAGCCTCCAGGCTGGGTACCGGGGGCAGACCCAGGTGCCGGCCTGCAGGCGCTGCTGCGGCTGTGGGGCCAGGCGCCCCGGCCCGCGCCGGCGCTGGGCCTGGCCGAACGCCTGGGCGGCTGGCTGGACTGGCGCGATGCGGTGTCGCTGTCGCAGGCGCTGGCCGCGCCGGTGGCGGCGGCGCCCCGGATCGACGTCGACGCCGCGCTGGCCGACGCGCAGAAGGCGCTGGCGCGGCTGCGCAGCGGGCTGCAGGCGGGCTTCGTCGACGCCACGCTGCTGACCGGCGGCGCCGATGCGCCGCTGCGTCCGGCACCGCCCTTGCGGCCGGCGCCAGCGGCCGCCCGCCATGGCCTGGGCGACCCGGCCGCCGCGTTCCGCCTGCACCACCTGAGCCAGCAGCGCGCGATGGCCGCGCGCATCGCCCCGCTGCGCGCCTGGCTGCGCGAGCGCCTGGGCGCCGCATCGCCACGACTGGCGCGGCTGGCAGCGCTCGATGAGGTCTTCGAACAGGCGCTGGCGGCGCGCGAGCAGCAAGGCCTGGCCGCGCTGCCGTCGCTGCTGACGCGGCGCGCCGCGGCGCTGCAGGCGGCGGCCGACGACGCCGACGGCGACGCCGACGCCTGGCCGCCGCGCGGCTGGCGCGCCCAGCTCTGGACCGAACTGCAGCGGGCGCTGCAGGTCGAGCTGGCGCTGCGACTGCAACCGCTGCTGGGCCTGCTCGACGCCCTGCACCACGAGGCCGCGACCCGCGCGCCGCTCCCCACCCCCTCGCCATGAACCGACTGCTCGCCGCCCTCTACCCCACCGCCTTCGTGGCCGGACTGGCCGCCATCGCCTGGGCCGGCTTCAGCGCCGTCCAGCATCACCGGCTGGCGCTGCTGATGATCCTGCTGATCGCCGCCTTCTACGCGCTGGCGGTCTGGGAGCTTCGCCGCTTCCGCGAGCTCAGCCAGCGCCTGGGCACGGCGCTCGACGGCCTGGGCGCGACGCCGCCTGCGATCGAGAGCTGGCTGGCGCCGCTGCCGGGACCGCTGCGCGACGCGCTGCAGCGCCGCCTCGACGGCGAGCGCGCGCCGCTGCCCGGCCTGAGCCTGGCGCCGGCGCTGACCGGTCTGCTGGTGCTGCTGGGCATGCTCGGCACCTTCCTCGGCCTCGTGCTGACCCTGGGCGGAACGGCGGCGGCGCTGCGCGCCAGCACCGAGCTGGCGGCGCTGCAGGCGGCGCTGACCGCGCCGGTGCAGGGCCTGGGCCTGGCCTTCGGCAGTTCAGTGGCCGGCGTCGCCGCCTCGGCGATGCTGGGCCTGATGCTGGCGCTGGCGCGGCGCGAGCGCGGCGCGGTGGCGCAGCGCCTCGAGCAGGCGCTGGCCACGGTGCTGCGGCCGCACACCGCGGCGCATCGCCGCGAGCAGGCGCAGCAGGCCCAGGCCGAGGCGTTGCCGGCGCTGGTGCTGCAGATGCGGGCGCTGGCCGAGCAGCTCAGCGGCCAGCAGGCGGCGTTCCACGCGGAGACGAAGGCGGTCTACACGGCGCTGGCGGCGTCGGTCGAGGCCAGCCTGCGCGCCGGCCTGGTCGACGGCGCGCGGCAGGCCGGCCAGACCATCCAGCCCCTGGTCGAGTCGACCATGGCCGGCATCGCCCGCGAGGCGGCGGCGCTGCACCAGGGTGTGGCCGCCACGGTGAGCGCCGAGCTGCAGCAGCTCGTGCAGCGCGTCGACACCAGCGCCGGCCGCCTCGAGGCCGGCGTGGCGACGGCCGTTGCGCGCCAGGCCGATGCCGGCGTGGCGCTGGCGGCGGAGCTGCGCCAGACCCTGGCGGCGACGCAGCAGGCCTTCGACGGCGGCGTTCGCGCGATGCAGCAGCAGCTCGGCGAGCTGGCCGGCACGCAGCTGCAGGCGGTGGCGACGCGCTTCGAGGCCGGCGCGGCCCAGCTCGGCAGCGACTGGCAGGCGGCGCTGCAGGCGCAGTCGGCGGTCGCCGCGGCGCAGGCCGAGACGGCCAAGCAGGCGCAGCAGGCGCTCGCCGCCGGCTTTGCCCAGCAGTCGGCGCGCTTGCTGGCGCAATGGGCCGAGGCGCAGGCGTTGCAGCAGTCGGCGGCGGCCGCCGCCGATGCCGAGCGCCTGGCGCGCTGGCGGGGCAGCCTGGCGGCCAGCGCCGACGCGCTGCAGCAGGGTTGGGCCGAGGCCAGCGCCAGCAGCCTGGCCGAGCAGCAGCGCCTGGCCGAGGCGATGGCACAGACCGCGCGCGAGCTGATCACCCAGGCCGAGGCGCAGTCGCGCGGCACGTTGGCCGAGGTCGGCGCGCTGCTGCAGGCGGCCGCCGAGACGCCGCGCGCTGCCGCCGAGATGGTGCGGACCTTGCGCGAGCAGCTGTCCAACAGCCTGGCCCAGGACCAGGCCATGCTCGCCGAGCGCCAGGAGCTGATGCAGGGCCTGCGCACGCTGCTGGCGCATGCGCAGCAGGCCGCCGGCGAGCAGCGCGACGCGCTGACCGCGCTGCAGGCGGCGGCGGCGCAGCAGCTCGCGCAGACCGGCGAGCGCGTCGCGCTGCAGCTCGATGCGCTCAGCCACCGCCAGGCCGAGCAGGGCGCCGCCAGCCACGCGGCGATGGCCGACGCCGCGCTGCAGCTCGGCGCCAGCGCCGCCGAGATGGCCAGCCTGGGCGAGGGCTTTGCCGCCGCCGTCGAGCGCTTCCATGGCGGCAGCGAGCGCCTGATCGCCCACCTTGACGGACTGGAGACGGCGCTGGCGCACTCGACCGCGCGCAGCGACGAGCAGCTCGGCTACTACGTGGCGCAGGCGCGCGAGCTGATCGACCTCTGCCTGATGGCGCAGAAGCAGGCGCTGGACGCGCTGCGCGGTGCGCGACCCGAGGAGCTGGCGCATGGATGAGGCCGAGCTGCTCGACGAGGAGGCCGCCGGCGGCACGCCGGTGTGGGCAGCGTTCGGCGACCTGATGGCGGTGGTGCTCGGCGCCTTCGTGCTGATCCTCGGCTTCGCGCTGGTGGCGCAGTTCGATCTCAGCCAGCGCCTGGCCGCCGAGGTGCGGCAGCGCGAGGCCGAGGCGCAGCGCCGCGAGGCCCTGGAGCGCGCGCTGGCCGGGCCGCTGGCCGCCGGCCGCGTGACGCTGGACAACGGCCGCATCGGCATCAGCGGCAGCCTGCTGTTCGCGCCTGGCGCCGACCAGCTCACCGCCGAGGGGCGGCAGCTGCTGCGCAGCCTGGCGGCGCCGCTCGCGGTCTACCTGGCGGCGCGCGACGACATCCTGATGGTCAGCGGCTTCACCGACGACCGCCAGGTGCGCGGCGGCAACCGCGACTACGCCGACAACTGGGAGTTGTCGGCGCTGCGCGCGCTGACGGTGACGCGGGCGCTGATCGCCGACGGCCTGCCCTCGGGCTCGGTGTTCGCCGCCGCCTTCGGTCCCGAGCAGCCGGTGGCGTCGAACGCCGAGGCCGCCGGGCGCGCGCTGAACCGCCGCGTCGAGCTGGCACCGACGCCGCGGCCGCAGCGCGCGGCCTCGGCCCCCTGAGGCGCGACCGATGAGCGACGACGCGCTCGGCGATCCGCTGGCCTGGCTGCGGGCGACGGCGCCGCAGGCGGCGACCGCGCAGCCGGCGCGCTGGCAGGGCCTGCTGGCGCTGGCGGGCCGTGCCGCCTCGGCGCAGGGGCGCTTGCGCGAGCGCCTGGTGGAGCGGCTGCGCGAGCGCCTGGCGCAGCTGCCGCCGGCCCCGGCCGGGCTCGATCCGGCGCCCGTCGCCGGGCCGCTGCGCGCACTGGGGGAGCTGCTGGGTCAGCAGGTCGACGCGCTGCCGCCGTTGCGCAGCCAGCAGCTGCACCAGCGCAGCTGGACCGAGCTGCGCGTGGCGCGCCGCCTCGCCGAGCTGCGGCCGGCGCAGCCGCCGTCGCAGGCGCTCGGCCCCCTGAACACGCTGGCGCTGCTGCCGCGCGCGCTGGCGCTGCTGGGCGATGCGTCGCCCGAGTACCTGCAGCGCTTCTTCGGCTACCTCGACGCGCTGGAGGCGCTGCCGCCCGTGCCGGAGCCGGCGCCGCCGCGCGGCCGCGCGCTCAAGCCGGGCGGCGCAGCGCGCTGAGCGCGCCCCAGGCCGCCAGCGCCAGCGCGACGCAGGCGCCGCTGGGCGCATCGAGGGTCCACGAGGCCGCCATGCCCAGCCCGATCGCCAGCGCGCTTCCCGGCAGCGCCAGCCGTGGCGACGACCACAGCGCCGGCGCGATCAGCAGCGCGAACACCACGAACAGCCCGAGCACCGGCACCGCCAGGCTGGCCACCAGCGCGAACAGCGGGAAGAACAGCGCGTCGCGATGCAGCTGGCGACGCAGCAGGCCCACCAGCAGCGCGGCCGCGAGCAGCACCAGCACCTGCGGCCAAGCGGCCCAGAGCACATCGGCCGCCAGCAGTTCGGACAGGCGCTCGCGGCCATGCGGGTCGGCGCGCGCCGTCAGCAGCGCGGCGCAGGCACAGGCGACGTAGACCAGGCCGATCAGCGCTTCGCGCTGACCGGGCGCCCGGCGCGCCAGCAGCGCCACCAGCGCGGCGGCGGCGAGCGCGCCGGCCAGGGCCGCGCCCTGGGTGACGAGCCAACCCGGGTGGTCGACGACGGCGGCGACCGCCAGCGCGGCAGCGGCGGCCGCCTGCGCCACCGCCAGGTCGATGAAGACCACGCCGCGGCGCAGCACCTGGGCGCCCAGTGGCGCCAGTGCCAGCAGGCCGAGCAGCAGGGCCAAGGCCGGCGCGAGGAACCAGAGCTCGCTCATCGCGACAACTGCTCGAGCAGTTGCTTGAGGATGCCGTCCATCCAGCGGATCAGCTCGGCCTGGCCGGCTTGTTCGTCGACCGTGGCCGGCAGCACGATCAGCGGCGCGCCGGTCTGCGTGCTCAGCCAGCGTCCGGCGCGCGGGTCCTGGAAGCTGCTGACGACGATGCCCGCCGGCGGCTGCGCGCGCAGGCCGTCGAGCAGGCGCTGCAGATGGCCGGGCGTCGGCGCCATGCCGGGCTTGGGTTCGAGGTCGGCGATCTGCGTGATGCCGAGCCAGCGCCACAGATAGCCGAAGCCGCTGTGCTGGCCGACGACCTTCTTCGCTTTCAACGGCGCGGCCTGCTGGGTCCAGCGCGCGATGCCGGCCCGCCAGGCGCTTTCGAAGCCCGCCAGGCGCTGCGCGATCGCCGCGCCTTCGGCCGGCTGGCGCTGCTGCAACTCGGTGGCCAGCGCCTGCGCCACCTCGAGCAGCTTGCGCGGGTCGACGTGCAGATGCGGATTGCCCTCGGCGTGCACATCACCCGACCAGGGCGAGCCGATGGCGCCCGGCTGCGGGTCGATCAGCTCGACCACGTCAGCCGCCTCGAACACCGGCACCGCGCGGCCGGCGCGCTGCTGCAGCATCGGCAGCCAGCCGGCCTCCAGGCTGGCGCCGGTGCAGACCGCCAGCTCGCTGTTGCGCAACTGGGCGATCAGACTGGGGCGGGCCTCAATGTGGTGAGGGTCCTGGCCGGCATGCGTCGCCACATGCACCTTCGCGCTGGGCAGCAGCACGCGAGTCAGCGCCGCCCACTCGGGCTCGCAGGCAAAGACGGTGAAGGCCTGGGCCGCGCTGCTCAGCCAGAGCAGCGCGGCGGCGACGCAGTTAGAAGCTGTGCGCACCATGGGCTCCGAGGGCGATCACGTACTGCAGGAAGACGCTGCGCTGGCTCGGCTTCTCGACCTCCACCGCATCGCTCTGGCGGCTGACTTGCAGGCGCAGCATCTGCTGGTGGCTGGGCTTCCAGGCCAGCATCAGCGACTGCTCGCGCAGGCGGCCCTGGTGGAAGTGCTCCTCGTGGGGCACGGCCACGCGCAGCCAGTCGCTGCGCGCGCCGAGTTCCCAGCTCGGGTTGAAGCGCCAGACGGCCGAGACGGCATGGGCTTGGTGCGTGTCGCCGCTGCCGGCGAAGCGGTTCAGGTCGGTGATCCGTGCCGCCTCGACGGTCACGCGTAGTTGCTGGTCGCGGTTGTTGCCGTTGGGTGCCCACTTCCAGGTGGCGTCGACCATCCAGGTCTTGCGGCCGGTGAAGGCGGCGCCGTGGTGGCGGTGCTCGTGCGCCCCGTCCTCGTGGCCCTCCTCCTCCAGCGCCGCCTCGCGGCGGTTGTGGATGTAGGACAGGCCGAGCTGCCAGCTGTGGTTGCGGTTGAGGTCGTCGCCGATCTTGGTCACCAGGGTGGCGACACCGGGCTTGCGCTCGCGCAGGCCTTCGGCCAGCTCCTCGACCAGATTCTTGCCACGGAACGCCTCGGCACCGACCATCCAGTAGAAGCGGGTCGGCAGCGTCAGGTTGAGGCGCAGGCCGTCGTCGTTCCAGTGGCCGCCGAAGAAGCTTCGGTACAGCAGCGGGCGCTCGCTGAAGTCGTCGGCGTGCAGGTGCTGCTGGTTCAGGTAGCCGATCTGCGACGTGAAGCGACCCATTCGCAGCTGCAGGCCAAGATGGGGGAAGACAGGCAGCGCGGTGGTCTCGATGAAGGCTTCCTCGATGCCCTTCTCCAGCTTGCCGTCATGGGTCGCGAGGACCGCGCCGACATGGCCGCGCAGCCAGGGGCCGAGCGGGCCGGAGGCCGTCAGGTCGGAGTGGCCGAGCTGCAGGCCCTGGTCGCGCTGGCCGGCGGCCAAGGGGCGGGTGCTGTGCGTGAGGTCGAGCACGGCGCCGAACTGCCAGCGCTCCTGGCTGGACTGGGCTTGGGCGCTGGCGCTCAGCAGCAGCGCCAGCAGCAGGGGGAGGGATTTCATCGTCGGTCGCTAATGAGATTGCGTTCGCATCCAGTGTAGATGCAATTGACATTGCATTCGCATTAACGCCCGCGTGCGGGTGCTTGCGCACAATGCGCCCCCATGACCGTGATCGAACGCTCGACCCGCCAACGTGCCGCCATCCGCGCCGCCGTCGACAGCGCGGGGCGCCCCTTGCTGGCGCAGGAAGTGCTGGAGCTGGCGCAGATGGATGTGCCCGGCCTGGGCCTGGCGACGGTCTACCGCAACCTCAAGTCATTGACCGAGGCCGAGGAGCTGCGCGTGGTGCAGCTGCCGGGCGAGAACCCGCGCTACGAGCGCATGGGCCACAGCCACCATCACCATTTCCAGTGCCGCGGCTGCGGCAAGGTGTTCGACGTCCACGCCTGCCCGGGCGACCTGGGCAAGCTGGCGCCGCCCGGCTTCTCGGTCGAGGACCACGAGATCACGCTCTACGGCCAATGCGCCGACTGCGGCGCCAAGCAGGCGCCACGCCGGCGCATCGCGATCAAGGCGTCGCGCTGAGCCGATCCAGCATGCCGACGATGGCCTTCATCTGCGGCGCGTCGGCGCGCAGATAGCCCGGTCCGCCGTAGCCCCACCAGTCCCAGCAGCCGTTGACCGCCGCCTTGCCGGTCTGCGGGTAGAGCACGACGAGGCGGTTCGTCGCCGCCCAGGCGTTCAGGCCCGAGCGCTGCGCGAACGCGTCGCCGATCGTCGCCTCGTTCATCTGGCAGCCATGCAGCGCGACATGGACCTTGCAGCCGCCGCCACCGGCTGCCTCGCAGGCCGCCGGGATGTAGGCAAAGCCGTGGTCGCCGAGGTCGGCGCCGGCATGGAACGCGCGCTGGTCGAAGCGCAGCAGGCGGCCGGCGGCCTGCGGCGAGCGTGGCTGCAGCGGCCCCAGCAGCTGCTGCAGCAGCTCGCCGGCGAGGTCATGCCCGCAGGGCAGCAGATGCGGCGCCGCCATGCGATCGCATTGGCCATCGCCCTGTTCGACGACCCAGCCGTGGGCCGCCGGCACCGTGGCCTGCAGCTGAACTGCCGCCGCGGCGGGCAGCAGCGCCTGCAGCTGGGCCTGCAGCGCGAGCGTGGTCGCCGGCGCGACGACGCTGTCCTTGGCGCCGCTGAACAGATAGGCCCTGGACGCGGCCGGCAGCCTGATCTCGCCCTTCTCGGCCATCGCCCGGGCGTTCTTCACCAGCGCGTCGACATCGATCGGCGATCGACCCAGGCAGGGACCGAGGGCCTTGAACATCGAGCCCTCGGCGCAGCCGAAGGGACCGCCGGCCACGCTCGCCAGGCCGCCCGCGAAGCGCTCGCCCTGCGACAGGTGCAGCTGCACCGCCATGTAGGCACCGGAGGAGACGCCGGACACCGACGCAGGACCCTGCGTGCCGAGCGCCGGCAGCGCTGGCGTCTGGGCGATGGCGGGCGACGAGGCGAGCATGAACAGGCAGGTGCGAAGCAGGGTCATGCGTCGACTATGGCATCGTCGGGGCATGGAACTGCTGATCGACCTGCTGCAGCAACATGGGCTGTGGCTGGTCTTCCTGAACGTGCTGGCGCTGCAGCTGGGCCTGCCGCTGCCGGCCTGGCCGACGCTGATCGCGATCGGCGCGCTCAGTGCCGCCGGACAGCCGGCGCTGGGCCTGGTGATCGCGGTCGCGGTGGCCGCCAGCCTGCTCGCCGACCTCGCCTGGTTCTTCGCCGGCCGGCGCTGGGGACGGCCGGTGCTGCGCGCGATGTGCCGGGTGTCGCTGAGCCCCGACTCCTGCGTGCGCCAGACCGAGCGCATCTACGCGCGCTGGGGCGCGCCGTCGCTGATGGTGGCCAAGTTCATTCCCGGCTTCGCGGCGGTGGCGACGAGCATGGCCGGCCTGCTGCGCGCGCCGCTGTGGAGCCGCTTCCTGCCCTTCGATGCGATCGGCGCGCTGCTCTGGGTCGGTGTGCCGGTGGTCCTGGGTCGCACCTTCCATCGCGCCATCAACGAGCTGCTGGCGGCGCTGGAGGCCGCCGGTCGCTGGGGCCTGATCACCCTGCTGGCGCTGCTGGGGCTGACGATCGCGTTCAAGGCGCTGCAGCGCTACCGGCTGATCCGCCAGCTGCGCATGACACGCATCGAGGTCGACGAGTTGGCGGCGATGCTGGAACGCGGCGAGCGTCCGCTGATCGTCGACGTGCGCGCGCCGGCGGCGCAGCAGAGCTCGGGCCGCATCCCCGGTGCGCTGTGGATCGATGCGCAGGCCTTTGACGAGTCGCTGCGCGCGCAGGGTATGCAGCATCGAGTCGACGACGAGGTCATCGTCTACTGTGCCTGCCCGAACGAGGTCAGCGCCGCGGCCGTGGCGCAACGGCTGATGAAGGCCGGCTTCCGCCGCGTGCGACCGCTGAGCGGCGGCATCGAGGCCTGGCAGGCCAAGGGCCTGGGGCTCGATCAGGCGCCCTAGTCGACGGCGAGCAGCCGATCGCCCGCCCAGCGCTGCAGCCAGGCCACCGCTTGCGGCAGCGCCGCTTCGCCCTGGGTCTGCAGCCAGTCCGCCAGGGATGCCGCGCCGAGCAGCAGTGCCAGCGCCTCGGCCTCGTCGTCGGCCAGGCTGCGCCACTGCGTCTGGCCGTCGTCGCCGCGGCCGACCAGCAGCGCGTGAGCCAGCGGCTCGGGCGCCGGCAGGTCGGCCTCCTGGCCGGCATCACGGGCGGCGTTCAGCGCGTGCCAGAGCGGCGCCACCGCCCAGTCCAGCTGCAGCAGGCTGGCATGCGGCTGCAGTCGCGCGCGCCGCGTGGCCCATGCCGCGGGCGACTGGCCGCCCAGCCACTCGCGGCTCAGCGGCGGCTGCTCGCCGCCGTCAAAGGCCTGGCGCAGCGCCCAGTCGAGGCGTGCGAGGTCGGCCAGTGCCGGGTGCGGCGCCTCGTGGGCCAGGAACTCGGCGAACGCATGGCCATGCCAGCGGATGCTGGGTTCGCCAGGCGGCTGCGCGCTCGCGTACGCATCGGCCAGCGCGGCGAAGCCGTCGTCGCCGAGCGCCTGGGCGACGGCGGGGAAGTTGTCGGCCAGCGCGTCGCGCAGCCTGGCCCAGTAGGCATGGCGGTAGGCGGCCAGGCCGGGACCCGGCTGCAGCAGCGCGCCGGGGTCCGCGCCGTCGCGGATCGCCGCCTGCAGCGCCGCTTGCTGCGCGGCGAGCCTCATGCCACCGCCTCCGTGCGCCAGGCCGCCGCGGCGACCTCGCGCGCCTGCGCCAGCTCGGCAAGCAGCTCGGGCAGCGGCGGGATCTGGTCGTCGCGCTCGATCATCGTCGGCCGCCAACCGAGCCGTTGTAGGGTCCACGCGTAGAGCGCCCAGACCTCGTCGCGGATGGGGGCGTCATGGGTGTCGATGACGAGCTCGCCCTGGTCCTCGTGGCCGGCGAGATGGATCTGCCAGACCGCCTCCGCCGGCAGCGCGGCGATGAAGTCCTGCGGGTCGAAGCCGTGGTTGCGGTGGCTGACGTAGACGTTGTTGACGTCGAGCAGCAGCTTGCAGCCGCTGCGCCGCGTCAGCTCGGCAATGAACTCGGCCTCGCCCATCTCGTCGGCGGCGAAGCGCACATAGCTGCTGACGTTCTCGACCACCAGCGGCCGCTGCAGGCGCTCCTGCACCTGCTGCACGCGGTCCACGACATGGTCCAGCGCCTCGCGGCTGTACGGCAGCGGCAGCAGGTCGTGCAGCTGACCATGGGCGGTGCCGGTCCAGCACAGGTGATCGCTGACCCAGGCCGGCTCGACGCGCGCGATCAGTTGCTCCAGCTGGCGAAGGTAGTCGTCGCGCAGCGGCGTCGTCGAGCCGAGGTTCAGGCTGACGCCGTGCAGCACCAGCGGGTAGCGCTGCCGCAGTCGCTCCAGGTGCAGCAGCGGCGCACCGCCGCCGACCATGAAGTTCTCGGCAATGCACTCGAGCCACTCGGGCCTGCCGGCCCAGTGCTCGTCGTGCGCCCGCACGAGCTCAAGGTAATGCTCGCTGCGGGCGCCCAGGCCGAAGCCTTGCAGCATCGGCTTACTTGCCGTCGACGACCTTGCCGCCTTCCTTGGTGCACTCGTCGGCGCTCTTCTTGTAGACCCAGCCCTGGCCCTTGCAGCCGTTCTGGCCCTCGCAGCCGGACTTCGCGGTCTTGCACTCGCTCGACCCCTTGCAGCCGTTGACGCCGGAGCACTTGACCTTGGCGTCCATCTTGTCGGCCGCGGCGGCGGGCAGGGTGGTGGCAAGCAGTGCGGCGGCTGCGGCGGCGAGGGCGAACCCGGTCTTCATCGTCGATTGCATGATGGCTTCTCTCCTAGGGACGGTTGAGGAAACAACGCCGCCGGCCTCGGGATGAAGCTTGCGGACCACGACGCAGTCGAAGCCTGCGCCGTTGTCCTTACTACGTGCCGGAGTTTTTTCCGGCTTCGCGGGTTAACCCTTGCTGATGACGGCGGCCATGGCGAGCGCCACCGCCTCGACATTGCGCGTGTTCAGGCCGGCCACGCACATGCGGCCGCTGCGCAGGATGTAGACGCCGTGCACGGTCTTCAGCTCGTCGGCCTGCTCGGCGCTGAGCCCGGTGTAGCTGAACATGCCGCGCTGGCTGAGGAAGTAGCCGAAGTCGCGATCCGGCAGCTTGGCCGACAGCACTTCGTGGAGCGACCTGCGCATCGACTGGATGCGCGCACGCATCGCGTCGACCTCGGCCTCCCATTGGGTGCGCAGCTGCGGCGTGCCCAGCAGCGTCGCCACCACCTGGCCGCCATGGGTCGGCGGGTTGCTGTAGTTGCGACGGATGTTGAACTTCAGTTGGCCACGCACCAGCTCGGCCTGGGTGCGGTCGGGGCAGACCACCGACAGCGCCCCGCAGCGCTCGCCGTACACGCTCATGTTCTTGCTGAAGCTGTTGGCCAGCAGGAAGGGCAGGCCGGCGGCGAGCAGCGTGCGCACCGCGATCAGGTCCTGCTGCAGGCCGTCGCCATAGCCCTGGTAGGCGAGGTCGAGGAAGGCGAGCAGCTCGCGGCGCTTGATCAGCTCGGCCAGCTGCAGCCACTGCTCGCTGCTGAGGTCGACGCCGGTCGGGTTGTGGCAGCAGGCGTGCAGCAGCACCACCGAGCGCGCCGGTGCGCGCTCGAGCGCGTCGCACATGGCGTCGAAGCGCAGGCCGCCGCTGGCAGCGTCGTAATACGGGTAGACCTGGGTCGTCAGCCCCGAGCCCTCGAACACCGCGCGGTGGTTGTCCCAGGTCGGGTCGCTGAGGTAGACCTGGGTGCCGGGGAAGTTGGCCTTCAGGAAGTCGGCCGCCACCTTCAGGCCGCCGCTCGAGCCCACGCCCTGGATGGTGGCGATGCGGCCGGCCTGCAGCGCCGCCTGGCCGAGCGGGTCGCCGCCAAACAGCAGCTGCTGCACCGCGCTGCGGAAGTTCGCCGCGCCTTCCATCGGCAGATAGGGACGGGCACCCGCCGCCTGCACCACGCGCAGCTCGGCCTCGCGCACCGACGCCAGCGCCGGGATGCGGCCGTCCTCGTCGAAATAGATGCCGATCGACAGATTGACCTTGCTGGCGCGCGGATCCTTCTGGAACGCCTCGTTGAGGCTGAGGATCGGGTCACCGGCGTAGGGAGGGATGTGGGCGAACATGGGCGGGCCTTTGCGGGAAGACCCGCATTATTTGCGCTCCGCCTTCCCGCTCGCGGCGCGGCGAGCGCCGCCGCGCGGGTTCAGCCCCGTCCCACGAACGGCATCTGCGTCGCCATCACCGTGGTGAACAGCACGTTCGCGTGCATCGGCAGCCGGGCCATCGCCATGAAGGCCTCGGCGACCGAATCCAGATCCAGCTGCGCCTCGGGCCGGCGCGAGCCGTCGGGCTGCAGCGCGCCCGGGCCGTGCGCCAGGCCGGCGGTCAGCGGCGTGTCGGCGTTGCCGATGTCGATCTGGCCGACGGCGATGTGGAACGCCCGGCCGTCGAGCGCGGCGCTGCGCGTCAGGCCGGTGATCGCGTGCTTGGTGGTGGCGTAGGCGATCGACTGCGGCCGCGGCACATAGGCGGCCAGCGAGCCGTTGTTGATGATGCGGCCGCCCTGCGGCGACTGTGCGCGCATCTGCCGGAATGCCTCGCGCAGGCAGTAGAAGGCGCCGTTCAGGTTGACGTCGACGACCGCCCGCCAGGCGGCGCCGTCGACCTCGTCGGGCAGCGACGCGCCGAGCCCGCCGCCGGCGTTGTTGAACAGCAGGTCGAGACGGCCGAAGCGCGCCACGGTCTGCGCGAAGGCGGCGACCACCTGCGACTCCTGCGACACGTCGCAGGGCAGCACCAGACAGCGCTGCGCCGCCGGCATGTGCAGCGCCGCCGCCTGCGCGACGCTGTCCTCCAGCGCCTCGCGGCGACGACCGATCAGCGCCAGCTGCCAGCCCTGCCGGAGCAGGGCCAGCGCGCAGGCGCGGCCGATGCCGCTGCCGGCGCCGGTGACGATGGCGGTTTTCATGCGGGTCTCTCCATGGTGGCGGGGCGTGGCCGGCTGGCCAGCCAGAGCCCGGCGAAGCTGAGCGCCGCGTTCAGCAGCAGCAGCTCCAGGCCGATCTCGTAGCTGCCGAACAGGCGCTTCTGGTTGAGGTCGATGAGCCAGCACAGCAGCGGCGCGGCCACCGCCACCGGCAGCGTCCAGCCGGCGCGCAGCGGCCGGCGCGCCAGCATCGCGAACAGGAACAGGCCGAGCAGCGGTCCGTAGGTGTAGCCGGCGAGCTTCAGGATGAGGCCGATCATGCTCGGGTTGTCGACCCAGCGGAACAGCATCACGAGGCCGAAGAAGGCGGCGGCAAAGCCGAGGTGGACGCGGCGGCGGATCTGCATGCGCCGCGCCTCGCTCCAGTCGCCGCGCTCGTTCAGGCGCAGCAGGTCCAGGCAGGAGCTCGCGGTCAGCGCCGTCAGCGCGCCGTCGGCGCTGGGCAGCAGCGCCGACACCAGCGCGATCACGAACACCAGCTGCGCGAGCAGCGGCAGGTGCTGCAGCACCACCGCGGGAAACAGCGCGTCGCCGCGGGCGGCGATGCCGGTCTGCAGCGCGAACAGCTGCAGCAGCGCGCCCAGCAGCAGGAACAGGAACACCACGCCGAGCATCAGCGTGCTCATCAGCAGCACGTTCTTCTGCGCGTCGGCCAGCCGCGGCACCGAGATGTTCTTCTGCATCATCTCCTGGTCGAGGCCGGTCATCGCCACCGCGATGGCGACGCCGGCGAGCAGCTGCTTGGCCCAGAACAGCCGGCTGTCGGGCTCGGTCACGAAGACGGTATTGAGGCCGGCGGCCTCCATCTGCACCCAGGCCTGCAGCGGGCTCAGGTCCAGTGCCGACAGCACCCAGGCGCCACAGGCGACCAGGCCGATCAGCATGCCGCTGGTCTGCAGCGTGTCGGTCCAGACGATGGCCTTGACGCCGCCGTCCAGCGTGTAGAGCAGGATCACCAGCACCAGCACGAAGCTGGCCAGCCAGAACGGGATGCCCATCGGCGCCAGCAGGCCGTCATGCAGCACGCGCACCACCAGGTAGAGCCGCGCGGTGGCGCCGAGCAGGCGCGAGACGATGAAGAACAGCGCACCGGTGCGCTGCGCCTCCGGGCCCAGGCGCTGCGCCAGCACGCTGTAGATGCTGGTCACGCGCAGCCGGTAATAGAGCGGCAGCAGCACGAAGGCGATCAGCGCATAGCCGACGAACTGGCCGAGCGCGATCTGGAAGTAGCTGAAGGCGTTGCTGCCGACACTGCCCGGCACGCTGATGAAGGTCACGCCCGACAGCGAGGTGCCGATCATGCCGAAGGCGACCAGCAGCCAGTGGCTGTTGCGGTTGCCGATGAAGACGCTCTCGTTCGTGGCCGCACCGCCGCGGCCTGCCGCCCAGCGGGCGATCCACAGCAGCAGGCCGAAGTAGGCGAGCACGACGCTCAGCAGCAGGGCGGTCGACATGGAGGCGCATTGCACCACCGGAGCATGCCGACGGCCCATGCGCAATCGCCGGTCGCGAATCACCCCGGCTCATGGCGGCTACAGTGCGCCGGCCATGCTGCGACCGTTCCCTGTTTCCCTGTTGCTGGTGCTGGCGCTCGCCGGTTGCGTCAGCAAGCCCGCCCTGCTGGGCGGCCAGCGCATCGAGCCGGTCTACAGCCGCGAGACCTTCAGTGCCGACGAGAAGCATTCGCGCCTGATTGACGCACCGGTCGGCGAGGCCTGCGAGGGCGCGCGCCGCGCCTTGCTCAGCCAGGGCTATGTGGTGACCCGGGCCGAGACGCGGCTGGTGCAGGCCGCCAAGCGCTTCCAGCCCGAGGGCGAGGTGCATGTCGAGCTGAGCTTTCACATCGTCTGCGCCGCCGAGGGCGAGCGCACGGCGACGATGTATGTCAGCGCCCAGCAGGACAAGTACGTGCTGAAGAAGAACGCGAACTCCGCGTCGCTGGGCGTGAGCGCGATCGGCTCGATCTCGGTGCCGGTCGGATCGACCGAGGATTCGCTGGTCAAGGTGGCCAGCGAGACCGTGCCGGCCGGCGTGTTCTATGACCGCTTCTTTGCGCTGGTGCAACGCCAGTTGAAGCAATCCACGCTGGATTGACCGCGATCCCTGCAAATTGCGACGACAATCGCGCCTGCTTTGCCGCTCTGGACCTTGAGTTCTCGGGTCGTGGTGGATTCCTTCGGGAGCCGCCACAGGTTTTCGGTGTTTGATGTTTTGGGGCAGGAAGAGCAAAGCGCAGGTCCACCGGGAAACCAGGGCCGGCGCGGATTCACCCTCAGACTTCAGATATTGATAGAAAGACTCGCATGAGCACCTCGCAAACCGGCACCGTCAAGTGGTTCAACGACGGCAAGGGCTTCGGCTTCATTACCCCGGACAACGGCGGCCAGGATCTGTTCGCGCACTTCAGCGCCATCACTGGCAAGGGCTTCAAGAGCCTGCAGGAAAACCAGCGCGTCGAATTCGACGTGGTGCCTGGCCAGAAGGGCCCGCAGGCCGCGAACATCCGCCCGCTGTAATTGCAGCAGGCTTGAGAAGCCGGGTCGGCGCCGCGAGGCGCCCCCGGCTTTTTTGCTTTCATCTCTTACCTTTTCGGAGCTCCATATGGCCAAGGAAGAACTGATCGAGATGCGTGGCAAGGTCGACGAGATCTTGCCCGACTCGCGTTATCGGGTGACCCTCGACAACGGGCATCAGCTGATTGCCTACACCAGCGGCAAGATGCGCAAGCACCACATCCGCATCCTCGCCGGCGACAACGTGGCGCTGGAGATGTCGCCCTACGACATGACCAAGGGCCGCATCACCTTCCGCCACCTGCCGGGACGCGGCTGAGACCGCAGCGCGCGAAGCCCTGAGGGCTTCGCGACGCCCGCCGGCGCGGCGTCGCCGACACGGCGGGACGGCCCGACCCCAGCGTCACATCGGCAACACGAAGTCAAGCCACACTCGCGCCTTCGTCGCGAGTGAAACCCATGGCCAAAGACTTCAGCACCATGGAGGACAGCAACCCGTCCTCCAACCCCGACTTCCACAGCGTCTCCGATCCGGCGCGCCGCCAATGGCTGCGTGGCGGCCTGGGCACCGCGGTCGGCGCGTTGCTGAGCCCGCTGGCGGTACAGGGCGGTGCCGTCACCGCCCTGCTCGCCGGCTGTGCCAGCCTGCCTACGCCCGCGTCGAAGCTCGGCTTCAAGTCGGTGGCGATGTCGGAGGCCGACGCGGTGACGGTGCCCGAGGGCTATGTCGCCCAGGTCATCGCGCCCTGGGGCGACCCGATCGGCCATCTCAGCGGCCAGCCGGCTTTTCGCTTCGACGGCAGCAACAGCGCCGCCGACCAGCAGCTGCAGATGGGCATGCACCACGACGGCATGGCCTTCTTCCCGTTTGCCCAGGGCTCCAGCCACGGCCTGCTGGTGATGAACCACGAGTACGGCGACCACGGCCTGCTGTTCAAGGACGGCGGCCGCGAATGGGGTCCGGAGCAGGTGGCGAAGAGCCAGGCGGCGCATGGCTTCTCGGTGATCGAGATCCGCCAGCAGGCCGATGGGCGTTGGGCGCTGGTGCGGCCGTCGCGCTACGCGCGGCGCATCACCGCCAGCACGCCGATGGCGGTGGGCGGACCGGCCGCCGGTCACCGCCTGCTGCAGACGGCGTTCGACCCCGACGGCCGCCGCGTGCTGGGCACCTTCAGCAACTGCGCCGCCAGCCGCACGCCCTGGGGCAGCTACGTCGCCGGCGAGGAGAACTTCATCGGCTACTTCCGCGGCCCGAACCGACCGAACGCGCACGAGGCCCGCTGGGGCCTGCGCGCCGGCGAGCAGTACGGCTACCGCTGGGTCGAGCACGACGAGCGCTTCGACGCCGCGGCGCATCCGAACGAGCCCAACCGCTTCGGCTGGATCGTTGAGTTCGATCCCTACGACCCGCAGTCGGTGCCGGTCAAGCGCACCGCGCTCGGCCGCGCCGCGCACGAAGGCGCCACGGTGGTGCTGACGAAGGACGGTCGGGCCGTCGTCTACAGCGGCGAGGATGCCCGCTTCGAGTACATCTACAAATTCGTCAGCAGGGGCCGCATGCAGCCCGGCGGCTTCAAGGCCAATGCGAACTTGCTCGACGAGGGCACGCTCTACGTGGCCCGCTTCGACGCCGAGGGTCGCGGCCGCTGGCTGCCGCTGCTGCATGGCCAGGGTGGGCTGACGGCGGAGAACGGCTTCGCCGACCAGGGCGAGGTGCTGGTCAAGGCGCGCCAGGCCAGCGATCGCCTGGGCGGGACGAAGATGGATCGTCCGGAATGGATCGCCGTCGACCCGCAGGGCCACGTCTATTGCACGCTGACCAACAACAGACAGCGCGGCGCGCCGGGCCGGCCGCCGGTGGACGCCGCCAACCCGCGCGAGAACAACGTCGGCGGCCACATCATCCGTTGGAAGGAAGACGGCGACTTCGATGGTGAAGGCTTCGCCTGGTCGCATTTCGTGCTCGCCGGCGATCCGCGCGCCGAACGGCCCGAGGCTCGCGGCAATGTCCGCGGCGACGCCTTTGCCTGCCCTGACGGCCTGTTTGCCGACGCCCGCGGCGTGCTCTGGATCCAGACCGACATGAGCAGTGCCGACATGGGCACCGGCGTCGCCTTCCTGAAGCGCGACGCGACCCAGGGTGATCTCGGACCCAAGGAACTGGCCCGGCTCGGCAACAACATGATGCTGGCCGCCGACCCGACGAGCGGCGAGATCCGCCGTTTTCTCGTCGCGCCCCCGGGGGCCGAGGTCACCGGCGCCGACATGACGCCCGATGGCCGCACGATGTTCATCAACATCCAGCATCCGGGCGAGACCCCGGGCGATCGCAGCGATCCGGCCAACCCGACGGCGTTCTCCAGCTGGCCCGACGGGCGCAAGGACGGCCGGCCGCGCTCGGCGACGCTGGCGATCCGCAAGCTCGACGGCGGTCTCATCGGCACCTGAGCCACTGAGCCGGGCCATCGTGCCGCCGGGGCAGGCTGTGAGCGAAGGTTTCCGCGGTCGGCGGCGCGCTGCCGGCCGGCGTTAGGCTGCGGACCCGACTCTGACAAGGAGTGCAGCATGCACCGCCTCACCCGCCTCACCCTGTTGTCCTGCAGCCTGCTGCTGGGCAACGCCCAGGCCGCCGACATCGATGTCGGCGTCTCCATCGGCATCAGCCAGCCGGGCGTGTACGGCCGCATCGACATCGGCCGCTTCCCGCAACCCCAGGTCATCGTCGCCCAGCCGGTGCTGGTGCGGCCGGCGCCGCGACCGATGGAGCCGGTCTATCTGTGGGTGCCGCCCGGCCACCAGAAGAACTGGCGCAAGCATTGCCACCGCTACCAGGCCTGCGGCGCACCGGTCTACTTCGTGCAGGAGTCCTGGTACCAGGACCATGTGATGCGCGATCACCGCAAGGGTGGCAAGCACGGCGACAAGCACCGCGGCAAGGGCCACGGTCGCGACAAGCACGACCGCGACTGAACCGGCTTCAACTCGCCAGCCGCGCGCTCAGCCACTGGCTGGGCGTCTGACCTACGCGCTGCAGGAAGGCTCGCGACAGCGCGTTGGCGCTGCCGTAGCCGACCTGCTCGGCCACCGCCTTCAGCGGACTGCCGCGGCTGAGCAGGCGCTGCGCCAGGCCGATGCGCAAGCCCGCCAGGTAGTCGCCCGGCGGCGACCCGACGATCTCGCTGAACAGGGCCGCGAAGCGTGCCCGCGACAGCCCGGCGGTGGCGGCCAGGCGTTCCAGGGTCCAGGCGGCCGCCGGCGCCTCATGCACCGCGGTCAGCGCCCTGGCCAGGCGCGGATCGGCCAGACCGGCCAACGCGCCGACTTGCAGCAGGCCCTGGTGAAAGCCCAGGCGCAGCAGCTGCAGCACGATCAGCTCGGCCATGCGGCTCAGAACCGCGTCGCGGCCGCAGCGCTGCGCGAAAGCCGCGTCGAAGAACAGCTCGATCAGGTGGGTCAGCAGCGGCAGCTCGGCCAAGGGCAGCACCCAGGGACTGGGCAGACCGCGCAGCAAGGGGTTGCCGAACTGGGCGCCAAAGGCCACGGTGGCACAGACCATCTCGGCCTCCTCGGTCTCGAGCTGGTGCGGGCAGCAGCCGGCGAACATCAGCAGACCGGGCCGGTCCAGGGTATGGCGCACGCCCTGTGCGTCCAGCCAGTGCAGCCGACCCGCCCGCAGCAGATGCAAATGGCCGATGCCCTCGCGGGCCTCGTAGTGCTGGGAGCCGCTGCTGCTGCCCGCATGCAGCAGCTCGCAGTGCAGATCGAAGTGCGCGAGCAGGGGCGCCAGGCGGTCGTTCATGGGCTGAGGCGGCAAGACGATTGGTGTGAATTTTGAGACGTTTGCATTCTTGCAGTCTCATCTGGGTGCCGCATCTGGGGATTCAAGCCGGCTGGCCTGTCGTCAGCCGGTGCCAACCTTGGAGTCCCCCATGCCCGTCGCTCGTTCCCTGTTCGCCGCCCTCAGCCTGATGGGCCTAAGCACCCTGGCGCAGGCCGCCGGCCCGTTCCAGTCGGAGCTGCTGCACCTGGACCTGCCCCAGCCCTCGACGTCGGCGGTGTCGCGCCAGGCAGGCGCCAGCAAGGCGGCGCCGACGCCTGCCTTGGCCGCGCCGGCGGGGCGCACGCGGGCCGAGGTGCTGGCCGAGCTGCGCGAGGCGCGAGCGCGCGGCGAGCTCGACCACGCGGCCGCGGAAGTCGGGCTGCAGACCTTCTCGCGGCAAGCGGACACGCGGCTCGCCGCACGAGGCCTGCCGGCAGCCCGTTGACGCAGCCCGCGCCGGCCTTCCTACACTCGCCGGCATGCGGTGCTGGCCCTTGATCCTTTTTGCCCTGAGCAAGGCGGCGGTGGCAGCGCCCTGTCACGACCGCCTGCGCATCGGCTTTCTCGACACCCCGCTGGCGGGTTTCCTGAATGGCCAAGGCACGCAGTTCGCGGCGCCGCAGGCGGGCAGTCTGGTCGATGACACGCGGCGCACGCTGGAGGCACTCGGCTGCAAGGCCGAGCTGAAGCGGATGCCGGCGCGACGCCTGGCCAGCGCGCTGCAGGATGGCTCGATCGACATCATCGTGCCGCGTGCGGCCCAACCCGATCTGCTGCAAGCGTTCGCGTTTCCGCTCGATGCGCAGGGCAGGGCCGACACGCGCTTGAGCCTGGGCGAGGCGCGCACGGCGCTGTTCGCCCGCGTCGATCGCGGCTGGAGCGAAGCGCCCGCGCTGCCAGGGCGCCGCATCGGCGTGATGCGCGGCTCCTTGGCCGAGCAATGGCTGAAGGCCAGGCAGCTGATCGCGCAGGAGGTCCCCGACGTGCCGCGCGGCCTGGAGATGCTGCGTCGCGGCCATGTCGAGCTGCTGGCGATGCCGCATGTGCTGGCCTCGGCCGATGAACTGGCGCGCGAACCGGCGATCCGGGAACTGCATCCGCCGCTGGCCGAGCTCAGCTACTTCGCCCCCGCTCACCGCGGCTTTGCCGAGCGCCATCCGGCCTTCCTGCAGGCCTTCTGGCTGGGCATGTGCAAGCGCAGCCGCAGCCAGTTCCCCAAGCTGCCGCCCTGCCCGCCCTGAGGGCTTCCCTCAGGCCGACAGCCGCGCAAGCTGCACACAATCGGTGCAATGCGCATCGCACGCCGTCTCGGTCCCCTGGTGCTATTGCTTGCCGCCGGGTTGTCGACCGCGCAGGCGGCGCCGGGCTGCCCGCCCGAGCTGCGCATCGCGTTCCTGGACACCGATCTGCGGCCCTACATCAACGGACCGCATGCGCGCTTCGCCGAGCCGCCGGGTTTCTTGGTGGACTGGACGAAACAGGCGCTGCGCCGGCTCGGCTGCAAGGCGGAGTTGCTGCGCCTGCCGCAGCGCCGCCTGCTCACCGACCTGGCGCTCGGCGAGGTGCAGCTGGCGCCGGGCATCGGCCACAACGCCGAGCGGCTGACGCAGTACGCGTTCCCGCTGCGGGCCGACGGCAGCGTCGAGCCGCGGCTGTCGATCGGCGAGGCGCGGCTGTCGCTGTTCGTGCGCAAGGACCGTCGCGATCGCGTGCGCTGGGACGGCCAGCTGCTCGACGTCGAGCCGAACCGCATCGGCGTGGTCGCGCGTGGCGTCGAGGAGCCGCTGGCGCTGGCCAAGGGCTGGAACGTCGAGACCTCGCTGAACCATGCACGCAACGCCGAGAAGCTGCGCCGCGGGCGCCTGAACGTGGTGCTGATGCCGCACCTGGCACTGAGCGCCGGCGAACTGGCGCGCGCGCCCGGCCTCGTCGAGCTGCAGCCGCCGGTGCTGCGCACGCATTTCTACGCGCCGGCCAACCCCCGCTTCGCCGCCGAGCACGAGCGCTTCACGAAAAGCTTCTGGCTCGAGCTCTGCCGGGCCAGCCGCGGTCACTTCAAGGACATGCCGTCCTGCGGCTGACGCGGGCTCAGTCGATCACGCCGCGCGCCATGTGCAGTTCCGGCGTGTCGATCGCCGCCAGCGCCGCCCGCAGGCCGCGCCGCAGCTCGCTCAGCGCCGTGTCGGGGCCGAGTGCCGGCACGTGCACGAAGCCGGCCGGCAGCGCGGGGCGACGACGCAGGCGGTGCATCAGCCCGAAGAAGACCTGGTTGCAGACGAAGCTGCCGGCGCTGAAGGAGAGCTCGGCCGGCACGCCGGCCGCCTCGCTGGCGGCGACCATCGCCTTCACCGGCAGGCGCGTGAAATAGGCCGGCGGCGCACCGGGGTGCACCGCTTCGTCGATCGGCTGCAGACCGGCGTTGTCGGCGATGCGGGCGTCGATCCAGTTGATCGCCACGCGCTCGAACGACAGGCAGCTGCGTGCGCCCGCCTGGCCCAGCGCCACCACCGCCGCCGGGCGCAGCCGGCGCAGCGCGGCGTCGAGCGCCGGCAGGCTGTGGTCGAAGCGGCAGGGCAGGCAGACCGCTGCCACGCGCAGGCCGGCGATCACTTCGCCCTCCAGCGAACGCGCCAGCTCCCAACTGCTGTTGACGGCGGCGCCGTCGAACGGCTCAAAGCCGGTCAGCAGCAGCGACCTCATGCCAGCTTCTGCAGACGCGCCAGCGCCTCGTCCAGCGTGGCCTCGCGCTTGGCGAAGCAGAAGCGCAGGTGGCGGCGCTCGATGGCCTGGCTGTAGAACGGCGCCAGCGGGATCGCGGCGACGCCGATCTCCTGCGTCAGCCAGGCGGCCGCTTCGCGCTCCGCCAGGGTCGACACCGCGCTGTAGTCGACGGTCTGGAAATAGGTGCCCTCGCAGGGCAGCAGGCGCAGCGGTGTGGCGGCCAGCCCGGCGCGGAAGCGGTCGCGCTTGGCCTGGTAGAAGGCCGGCAACTGCAGCCAGGGCTGCGGGTCGGCGAGGTAGGCGGCCAGGCCCAGCTGCACCGCCGGGTTGACGGTGAACACCGTGTACTGGTGGATCTGCCGGAACGCCTGGCTGAGGGCGGCGGGCGCGGCGACGAAGCCGATCTTCCAGCCGGTGACGTGGAAGGTCTTGCCGAAGGAGCCGACGAGGAAGCTGCGCGCCGCCAGCGCCGGGTGCCGCGCCACGCTCTCGTGCCGCGCGCCGTCGAACACCATGTGCTCGTAGACCTCGTCGCTGACGACGAACAGGTCGTGCGCCTCGGCGATCGCCGCCAGCTGCTGCAGGTCGGCGGCATCGGCGACGCGGCCGCTGGGGTTGTGCGGCGTGTTCAGCACCAGCAGCCGGGTGCGCGGTGTGATGGCGGCGCGCACCGCGTCCCAATCGATGCGGTAGTCGGCCGTCATCGGCACGCCGACCGGCTCGGCGCCGGCCAGGCGGATCGCCGGTGCGTAGCTGTCGTAGGCCGGCTCGATCAGGATGGCGTCGTCGCCGGCTTGCAGCGCGCATTGCAGCGCGGTGTACAGGCCCTGGGTGCCGCCGGCGGTGATGGTGATCTCGCGCTCAGGGTCGTAGGCCTGGCCGTAGCAGCGCTGTAGCTTGGCGGCGAGCCCCTGGCGCAGCGGCGCCACGCCGGCCATCAAGGGGTACTGGTTGTGGCCGTCGCGCATTGCCTGGGCCACTGCCTCGATCAGCCGCGGGTCGGCGTCGAAGTCGGGGAAGCCTTGCCCCAGGTTGATGGCGCCATGCTGCTGGGCGAGCAGCGACATCTGGCTGAAGATGGTCAGCCCGGCAGCGGGCAGCTTGGTCGGCAGGGTCGGCATGCGCGAAGGATAGCCAGCCCGCCATGCCTTACAAACGCGGCCGTTCGAAAGGAATGCCATGTCGTACCGCCTGATCCGAATCGCCCTCGCGCTGGGCGCCCTGCTGCTCGGCGCGGCCCGGGCCGCCGACTGCCCGCCGATGCCGACGCCGCCGACGGCCGAGCAGCTGCAGCAGGGCCAGCGTCAGGCCAAGAACCACGGTGCGCTGTGGAAGCTGCACAAGGACGGACGCACCTCCTACCTCTACGGCTCGGTGCACCTGGGGCGCTTCGAATGGGCGTTCCCCGGCCCGCGCCTGCAGGCGGCGCTGAAGGCCACCGAGGTGCTGGCGGTCGAGATCGACATCAGCGCGCCCGGCTTCATGAGCGAGCTGCAGCAGGCCCAGGCCCAGGCGGCGCCGCTGCAGCTGACGCCCGACGAGCAGCGCCGCCTGGACGCCCAGGCCGACGCCGCCTGCCTGCCGCGCGCCGCGCTGGCCAGCATGCACCCGATCCTGCAGGCCACGACCCTGGTCAGCCTGGTCGGACGGCACGACGGGCTGGACCCGTCCTACGGCCAGGAGCTGGTGCTGCTGGGCGCGGCGCGGGCGCTCAAGCGGCCGGTGGTGGCGCTGGAGTCGGTGGCGCAGCAGATGGCGGTGTTGCTGCCGGCCGATCCGCTGGAGGCGCGCAGCCTGTTCCGCCAGAGCCTGGACGGCCTCGAGAACGGCGAGACCCGAACCACCCTGCGCCGGCTCAGTCAGGCCTGGGCCCAGGGCGACCTGGCCGCCGTCGCCGACCCGGCCAAGCTCTGCCAATGCCGTCCCAGCGACGCCGAACGCGCGTTCCTGGCCCGTCTCAATGACGGTCGCAACCCGCACCTGGCGCGCCGCATCGCCGAGGAGCACGCCAAAGGCAAGCCCCTGCTGGCGGCGGTCGGCCTGCTGCACATGACCGGCCCGCAGGCCCTGCCCAGACTGCTCGCCCGCGAAGGCTTCAAGGTCGAACGGGTCGTGGACTGAGCGCCACGGACCCCGGGCTTGTCCGCTCCCCCACTTGGGGGGGTCCTCCGACTTAGGGGGTACCGGCGGGGCTCCAACCCATCGACAGTCGGACCTACGCAGCGGGTGAGCCCGCAGAGCAGGCATCTGTCACCCCTTCAGCAAGTCGAAATCACCGCCAAGGAGCAAGCCCATGAACGCAACCTCGATCTTCCGCCGCTGCGCCGTCGCAGCCGCCATCGGAATGGGCAGCAGCATTGCCTCCGCGGCGCCCATCATCGTCAGCCTGGTGCCGTCGGCGACTCACATCAACATCGGCGAGTTCGTGAACATTGAGCTGCGCATCTCGGGCTTGGCCGACGAAATCCTGTCGGCTTTCGATGCCGACTTGTTCTTCGATCCGAATGTGCTGAACAGCGCGTCGGTGACGTTCTTCCCGGGCAATTTCACGACCGGAAGCGACTACTACTTCCAAGCCGACTTCGCTGGCCCGTACACGGAGTTCATGGCTGGCTCGCTGCATGACGACGACACCTTGGCCGGCTTCCAGCAGAACAGCTTCACGATCGGCTATTGGACTTTCGAAGGCACTGACAACGGCATCAGCCTGCTCGATCTTGGCGCCGACCTCGATTTCGAACGCAACTTCGTCGGCCGCCGCTTCCAGACCCTGGACGTGACCGTGCAGGGCACCTGCGTCGCTGTCGGCGACGGCCAGTGCCCGGATCGCGTCGTGCCGGAACCCGCGGCCTACGGCCTGCTCGGCATGGCCGCGCTGCTTGGCGGCCTGGCCACCTCGCGTCGCCGCCGCGACGACAAGAAGTCGGCCTGATGCGCAAGCCCGCCAGGGGGGCGCTGTGCGCCGCCCTGCTGGGCTGACTGCTGACCCCGAACCCGGTGACGGCGCAGGCCGCACCGGGTTCTGTCGTTTTGGCGCCGGCCGCCGCATCGGCACCGGCCGCCGATGAGGCGGCCCGCTTGCTCGCGCAGATCGAGGCGCGCATCGGTGTGCCCCGCTGCACCCAGGAGGCGCAATGCCGCAGCCTGGCGCTGGGCCAACGGCCCTGCGGCGGGCCCGAGGCCTACCGCGCCCACGCGCTGCAGGGGCCGGCACTCGATGAGCTGCAGGCGCTGGCGGCCAGGCACGCGGCGCTGCGCCGCGACGCACATCGGCAGAGCCGCCGTGTCGGCATCTGCCAACTGCTGCCCGATCCCGGAGCCTCCTGCACGCCGGCCGGCGTCTGCGCGCTGCGCGAAGCCCGCTGAACTGGGGACGCCGGTAGCGGCGTCGCGATGCGACGATGAAGGCCTAGCCGGAGATCGCGATGCCAGCCTTGAAAGTCTTGTTCGTCCATGGCGTGTCGGGCCACGAGCCGGGCGGCACCTGGCAGCCCGAGTGGCAGCGGGCGCTGGAGCAGGCGCTCGGCCAGCCGGTCAGCGCCGAGTTCTGCCACCTCGACGACCCGTTCAAGCACCTGCAGCTGAATGCGGTGCAGACTGCCGAGGCGGTGGCCCTGCTGCTGCGCAGCTGGCTGCGGCCGCAGCCCAAGGCCTTCGGCTTCGGCCGCGGTGGCGAATGGGGCGACGGCCTGCTTGAGGGCGTCTACGAGCGCACCGCCGGCATGGTCGCCGAATGGGTGCGCAGCGAGGCGGTGCGGCGCGAGTCGCGCGAGCTGCTGCGCCGGCGCATCGAACAGACGCGCCCGCAGCTGGTGTTCGCGCACAGCCTGGGCTCGCTGGTGGCCTACGACTGCTTCTCGCACACCGACACCCGTGCCTGCGGCGACGGCCTGCACCTGGTGGTGTTCGGCTCGCAGCTTGGCCATCCGGCACTGCGCGACAGCTTCGGCGGCAAGCTGCAGATGCCGCCCACGCTGGCCCGCCTGACCCAGCTCTACAACGAGCATGACCGCGTGTTCACCGAGGCGATGCCGCTGAGCGATCAGCGTTTCACGCGCATCGACACGCCGTTCAGGGACTTCCCGCTGCACCACGATGCCGGGCAGTACCTGGGCTTCGCGAAGGCGGTGCCGGGGCGCTGGGGCGACTGGTTCGAGGCCGCGGCGGCGCCACGGGCTCGCGCGCTGCGGCGCGCGGCGGTGGCCGCCGAAGCGCCCCGCAAGCGCGCGCTGCTGGTCGGCATCAACGAGTACCAGGACCCCGCCACCAGCCCGCTGCAGGGCTGCGTCAACGACGCCTGGCTGATGAGCGCGGTGCTGCAGGAGTCGGGCTTCGCCGCCGACGACATCCGCATGGTGCTGAACCAGCGCGCCACCGCGACCGCGCTGGTCGAACGCCTGCAATGGCTGATCGACGGCGCACGACCCGGCGACACCTGCGTTTTCTACTTCTCGGGCCATGGCGCGCAGCTGCCGGTCTATGGCGGCGACGGCCAGCGCGTCGAGGCGGTGCACGAGACCCTGGTGCCGCACGACTTCGACTGGTCACGCGGCCAGGCCTTCAGCGACCAGCAGTTCGCCACGCTGTACAGCCAGCTGCCCGATGGCCTGAACTTTCTCGGCGTGTTCGACTGCTGCCACAGCGGCGGCCTGACCCGTGGCGGCAGCCAGCGCGTGCGCGGCCTGAATCCGCCCGACGACATCCGCCACCGCATGCTGCGCTGGGAGCCGGCGATGAAGATGTGGGTGCCGCGGGACTTCGGCCGGCCCGGCGGTTCGGGCCACAAGGCGGGCGGCAGCCGCACGCCGGCCTCGACGCTGCGCCTGGGTGCGGCGCAGACCGTCGACGGCGCGGCCGGTGACGCGCGCCGTCTCCAAGCCGCCGCCGAGTACGGGCACCAGGGCCCCTACCGCCCGACCCTGCTCTATGCCTGCAAGGATGCCGAGTTCAGCTACGAGTACGACCACGGCCCGATCAGCCATGGCGCGTTCACCTACTGCCTGGTGAAACGCCTGCGTGATGCCCGTCAGGGGCGTCGCCGGCAGATGCCCAGCTTCGAGAAGCTGATGAAGCAGGTCAGCGACGAGCTCAAGCTGCTCGGCTACGCGCAGACGCCCCAGCTGGTGGCGCCCGATCACATCAGGGCGATGACGGTGCCCTTGTCAGCCTGAGCGAGCTGCCGTCGAGCGTGCGCAGGCGCAGCACGCCGTCGGCCTCGATGTCGAAGCGCAGCAGCTGCGGCAGCAGCGCCAGCAGCCTGGCCTCGGCGGCATCGGAGGCGCCCCAGCAGGCCATGCGCGTCATCGGCCCGGGACTCAGGGCGAAGCCGTCGGCGTCGGCCCGGTAGCTGCCGCTCAGGCGGTTGCAGCCGAGGCGGGCGCTGAAACGACCGTCCGCCTCGAAGCGCAGGCGCTGCTCGACCGCGCTGTCGAGCACGCGCCAGTCGCCGCCCTGCAGCAGCAGGGCGGGCTCGCCGCCGCAGCCCAGGTAGGTCTTGCCCGACAGCGTCAGGCTGATGCGCCAGGGGAAGGGCTGGCCCGTGCGGGCGTCGTGGCAGAGCGCCACCTCGGTGCGCAGCAGCAGCGGCTCGCCGCGCACCTGCAGGCCGAGCTGCAGCGGGCTGCCCGGCTGCGGCCGGGCGTCGATGTCGAGCGCGAAGCGGGTGCCGTCGTCGGCGCGGAAGTCGAGCTGCTTGGCGCCGAGCTCGGCGCGCCAGCCCGGCTCATGCCCGAAGGCGCTGGCGGCCTGCGCTGGCGTGGCCAGCGCCGCCACCAGGGCCAGCAGCAGCCGGTTGCTCAAAACGGGATGTCGTCGTCGAGGTCGTCGAAGCCGGTGGCCGGCTTCGGCGCCGGGGCCGGTGCACGCTGCGGCGCCGGGCGCGCGGCGCGCGGTGCCGGGGCCGAGTCGCCATGGCCGAAGTCGTCGCCGCCGGCGCTGCCGCCACGGCTGAAGCCACCGCCACCGCCGCCGTCCTCACGGCCGCCCAGCAGCTGCATCTGTTCGGCAATGATCTCGGTGGTGTAGGTGTCCTTGCCGTCCTTGTCCTGCCACTTGCGCGTCTTCAACCGGCCCTCGACGTAGACCGGGCGGCCCTTCTTCAGGTACTCGCCGGCGATCTCGGCCAGGCGGTCGTAGAAGACCACGCGGTGCCACTCGGTTTCTTCCTGGCGCTCGCCGCTGTCCTTGCTCTTCCAGTTGCGCGTGGTGGCGATGCTGACGTTGCAGACCGCGGCGCCGGAGGGCGTGTAGCGCAATTCGGGGTCGCGCCCGAGGTTGCCAAGAACGATGACTTTGTTGACCGAGGCCATAGCGAGCTCCGCACAGAGGCGTAAACAGGAGGGGCGGGGATCATAAATCGGGGCTGTGCCGCAGCCGTTCCCGGGCCGGCGCAAGCCGGTTGAACCCCCAGCGGCGGGGCGTCAGGCGACGGCAACAATCGCCCACCCCGTCAGCCCCTGCCCATCATGAACACGCCGCTGCCCCGACCGACCTTCGACCGATTCCTGCGGCATGAGGAGCTGATGCCGCTGCTCGAGGCCTATGTGCAGGCGCGGCCGCAGCTGGTCGAGCGCATCGTCATCGGCAAGAGCCACGAGGGCCGCGACATCGTGCTGCTGGCGCTGACCAACCAGGCCAGCGGCGCCCACGCGGAGAAGCCGGCGCTCTGGGTCGACGGCAACATCCACGCCGCCGAGCTGCTGGCGTCGACGGCGGTGCTGTACTACCTGCACCAGTTGCTCGAGCGCTACGGCAGCGACGCCGCGGTGACGCGCCTGCTCGACACGCGCACGATCTACCTGGTGCCGCGCCTGAATCCCGACGGCGCCGAGCTCGCGCTCGGGCCGCGGCCGCGGCACATCCGCTCCAGCACCCGGCGCTACCCGTACGACGAGACGCCGGTCGACGGGCTCACGCCGGAGGACATCGACGGCGACGGCCGCATCCTGGCGATGCGCGTGAAGGACGAGTTCGGCGGCTGGAAGCCGCACCCGCAGGAGCCGCGCCTGCTCGTCGCCCGCGAACCCGGCGAGTTCGGCGGCCAGTACTACCGGCTGATGCCCGAGGGCTTCATCCAGCATTTCGACGGCCTGCAGGTGCGGGTCAACCGCGACCCCGAAGGCCTGGACCTGAACCGCAACTTTCCCGAGGCCTGGCGGGCCGAGAACGAGCAGCTCGGCGCCGGTCCCTACCCGGTCAGCGAGCCCGAGGTGCGTGCCTGCGTCGATTTCGTCGCCAAGCATCCCAACATCGGCGCGGCGATCAGCTATCACACGCATTCCGGCGTGATCCTGCGCCCGAGCGGTCTGCGCAGCGACGACGACCTGCCGGCCGAGGACGTCTGGCAGCTCAAGCGTTTCAGCGAGCTGGGCACGCAGCACACCGGCTACCCGGCGATCTCGGTCTGGCACGACTTCAAGTACCACCCCAAGGAATACATCACCGGTACCCAGCAGTGGTTCTATGAGCAGCTTGGCTGCATGCACTGGGTGGTCGAGTTGTGGAGCCCGACCCGCGAGGCCGGCATCGCCAACTACAAGTGGATCGACTGGTACCGCGACCACCCGGCCGACGACGACCTCAAGCTGCTCGCCTGGAGCGACAGCCTGGGCGCCGACGCCGCCTTCGTCAACTGGCGGCCGTTCCAGCACCCGCAGCTCGGCGAGGTCGAGATCGGCGGCTGGGACCTGATGAACTTCTGGCGCAATCCGCCGCCGGCGCTGCGCGAGAAGGAGGTCGAGCGATTCCCGGCCTGGATGAACCAGCTTGGCCTGAGCCTGCCCAAGCTCGAGCTGCTGCAGGCCCGCGCCACCGCGATGGGTCCGGAGACCTGGCGCATCCGGCTGGCGGTGGCGAACAGCGGCTACCTGGGCAGCACGGTGACGGCGCAGGCCGACAAGCAGGAGGTGGTGCGCGGGGTCTGCTTCGAGATCCACCTGCCGCCGGGCGATCCGCATGTCGAGCTGATCAGCGGCGCGCAGCGCCAGGTCGGTCCGCAGCTGGCCGGCCATGCGCCCAAGACCAGCCAGCACCACTTCATTCCCAGCAAGGAGGTGACGGCGGATCGGGCGGTCGTCGAATGGCTGCTGCGCGCGCCGCGCGGTACGCGCATTCCGCTGAGCGCCAAGCATGAGCGGGCCGGCGTGGTGCGCACGGAGCTGGTGCTGGACTGAAGAGAATGGCGGCATGACCGCCACCCTGCGCGAGCGCTGGCCGCTCTACCTGAACCTGATCCGCTGGGACCGCCCGGCCGGCTGGCTGCTGCTGCTCTGGCCCACCTTGAGCGCGCTGTGGCTGGCGGCCGACGGCTTTCCCGGCTGGCACCTGCTGGCGGTGTTCGGCGCCGGCACGGTGCTGATGCGCTCGGCCGGCTGCTGCGTCAACGACGTCGCCGACCGGGACTTCGACCGGCACGTGGCGCGCACCTCGCAGCGCCCGGTGACCACCGGCGCCGTCGGCGTGAAGGAGGCGCTGGGCCTCGGCGCGTTGCTCGCGTTCACCGCCTTCCTGCTGGTGCTGACGACGAATCCGCCGACCATCCTGCTCAGCCTGCCGGCGCTGGCGGTGGCGATTGCCTATCCCTACGCCAAGCGCGTGCTGGCGATGCCGCAGGCGGTGCTGGGCGTGGCCTTCAGCTTCGGCATCCCGATGGCATTCACCGCCGTGCAGGGCCATGGCGACTGGGGCGACTGGAGCCTGCGCGCGATCCCCGACGCGGTGCCGGCGGCGGCCTGGGGTCTGGTGGTCGCCAACCTGTGCTGGGTGCTGGCCTACGACACCGAGTACGCGATGGTCGACCGCGACGACGACCTGAGGATCGGCATCCGCACCAGCGCGATCACGCTGGGTCGCTTCGATGTCGCCGGCGTGATGGGCTTCTACGCGCTGTTCCTGGCCGGCTGGTGGCTGCTGGGCACGCGCTTCTTCGGCCTGGGCGGGATCTACCAGGCGGCCTGCGTGCTGGCGCTAGTCCAGGTGATCTGGCACGGCCGGCTGATCGCCGGGCGCACCCGCGACGGCTGCTTCAAGGCGTTCCGGCTCAACCACTGGATCGGTGCCAGCCTGTTTGCCGGCATCGCCATCGACCTCGCGTTCAGAGCTTAGGGATGCGGATACGGCTCACCATCAGCGAGCCGGAGACCAGGTAGAGCAGGCTCAGCGGGTGCAGGCGGTAGCCAGCGATCTCGATCACGCCGCCCCAGAGCTGGGCGCCGATCGCCCCCTGCCAGGTCGCCAGCGCCAGCAGCCCGACGAGCAGGATCGAGGTCGGGATCGGCGTGCCTTCGAAGAACGCGACCTTGTCGGAGCCGGCGCTGAGCTTCTCGGCGGTGACGTTGTAGCGCGCCAGCCGCGACACCCCGCAGGCGACGAAGAACACCAGCAGGATGCGGTCCCACAGCCCCTGCATGCCGGCGGCGTAGGCGATGGCCGCCGGCACCACGCCAAAGCTGATGACATCCGCCAGGCTGTCGAGCTCGCGACCCATCGCGCTGCTCTGCTGCCGCCAGCGCGCGATGCGTCCGTCCAGCACGTCGAACACGAAGGCCGCCGGCACCAGCGCGCAGGCGTACAGCAGGTGCGCCGCCACCTGCGTCTGCAGATAGCTCATGACCGCGAACAGCGCGCCGACGCCGCAGGCGGCGTTGCCGAGCGTGAACCAGTCGGCGAGATGGAACTCGCGGATCATCGAAAACGGCTTCGGGCGCGGGGCGGGGTCTGGCGTCGACATGCCCGGGAGGATAGCGAGGCTGCGAATTTCTACCGTTCGGGGTCGTCACCCCCCTGAGGCGCGGGGGTAGGCAAGTGCCTGCGGACTGATCTTCTGGCAAAGATTGTTGGTCTAATGCCGTCAGATAGGCCCAGGAATCTCTGGGCTGCACGCTTCTCGAGCGAGGTCAGACCATGAGTGAGCAAGATCAACCGCTGGGCCCGGAAACCGATTCGGCGAATGCTGCGCCGACGACCCCCGGACGGCGCCGCCTGGGCGCGCTGGGCGCCGGCGGCACGGCGGTGGTGCTCTCGGCAGCCAGCCGTTCGGCGATGGCGACCGGCTGGGGCAGCTGCACGAAGTCGGAGCTCGCCTCGGGCAATCTGTCGCGCGACATGACCAACGCCAATCCCTGCGGCTGCAGCCCGGGCTTCTGGTGGAACCCGAACGGCGTGGCGATCTGGGACGATCCGCTGGTCACCGTGTTCACCGGGTATCGCCGCAACGCGTTGTTCAACACCGTGTTCCAGTGCAACTTCCAGAACCCGAACCTGACCCTGGCCAATTGCGGCCCGGCCACGAACCCGACCAACACCTGCGGCGCGAACGGCAACACCGCGATGCACGCGATCGCGGCGCTGCTCAACGCCGCCTACTACGGCACGCGCTACCCGGTTCCCGGCATGCAGACGCCGGCGGCCGTGATCACCAAGTTCAAGAACGCGTTCAACTCCCCGAACAAGCCGGCGGCGTTCGCGTCCTTCGTCAGCAAGGTCGACGTCTACACCTCCAAGTCGACTTGGTGCATCGGCAGCCAGCACGGCGGCGGTGCCTGACGTTGCGGAGGGTGCGCCGCTGCGGCTGCGCGCCCATCCCAGCCTGAGCTGGCGCCTCTACGAGGACGGCTTGGTCGTGCACGTCGGCGAGACCAGCGAAACCCATTGCCTGCCGGCGGCGCTCGCCGCCTTGCTGGAGTCGCCGGCCCGGCTGCTGCCCGTCGACGCGCTCGACGCGCTCGAACTCGAAGCCGATGGCAGCTACCGGGCTCCGACCCAGGTGGTGGACGAGCTACTCCGCCTGCAGATCCTGGTCCTGAATTGAAGGTCGCCGAACTCTCGCCGTCGGACCTTCGCGCCCGGCTGCTGGGACCTGGCTTGGTCCTGCCCTGCGGGCCGTTCACGGTGCGCCTGCGTTCACCGCTGCCGGTGATCGCCGAGGGCATCGCGCTGCTCTACGCCGACTTTGAGCTCGCCGACGCCGATGCCTTCATCGACTTCGAGGTCAGCCTGATGCCGGGTCGGGGCCTGCGACGCTGGATCAGGCCGCAGGTGCATTTCGACAGCGACGGCCGCCGCCCGTTCAAGCCGCTGCCACGGGAGCAGGCGCTGGCGATGATGGAATGGGGCCTGAACTGGTTGCTGACCTCGCACGCGCAGCAGTGGCTGATGATCCATGCGGCGGTGGTCGAGCGCGATGGCAAGGCCATGGTGCTGGCCGCCGACCCAGGCTCCGGCAAGAGCACCCTGTGCGCCGCCCTCGTGCTCAGGGGCTGGCGCCTGCTGTCCGACGAGATGGCCTTCGTGTCGCTGCAAGACGGCCGCTTGCTGCCGATCGCCCGGCCGGTAAGCCTGAAGAACCGCTCCATCGACGTCATCCGGGCCTTTTCCAGCGCCGCCGTCATCGGCCCCGCCAGCCATGACACCGTGAAAGGCACGGTGGCGCATCTGCGACCGCCAGCAGCCAGCGTGGCGGCGCGCGAACAGACCGCGAAGCCGGCGCTGCTGGTGTTTCCGAAGTACGAGGCCGACCAGGCCCAGCTGCTGCAGCCGGTGCCGCGTGCGCAGGCGCTGATGGAGTTGGTCGGGCACACCTTCAACTACGCGCTGCTCGGCAATCAGGCCTTCGAGGCGCTGGCGGATCTGGTCGAGGCGGTGCCGGCGGTACGCCTGCAGTACCGCAGTTTTGACGAGCTGATGCCCGCCCTCGACGCGCTCTGGGAGGAACTGCCATGACGGCGCCGTCGCTGCTGGTGCGCATCCTGCGCGAACCGGCCGCCGCCGCCGACCTGGCGCGCGCCGACTGGCAGCTGCTGCTCTGGCAGGCGCGCGGCGCCGAGCTGCTGGCCCAGCTGCATGCGGCGCTGCGCCACGGCGAGGCCCTGGCCAAGGCGCCGGACGCGGCGCGCCGGCACCTCGAACTGGCCGGATCGATCGCCGAGCGCCACCAGCGCGCCGTGACCAGCGAGCTGCGCTCGGTGTGGGCGGCCTTGGCGCCGCTCGACATCCCGGTGGTGCTGCTCAAGGGCGCGGCCTATGGCGCGCAGGGTCTGCGCGCCGGCGACGGCCGCATCTACAACGACATCGACCTGCTGGTGCCGAAGGCGCAGATCGAGGAGGTCGAGCGGCGCCTGTTGCATGCCGGTTGGATCGGCCAGCACATGGGCGCCTACGACCAGCGCTATTACCGTGAGTGGATGCACGAGATTCCGCCGCTGGAACACAAGAACCGCGGCACCGTGCTCGATGTGCACCACACCATCCTGCCGCCCACCTCCGGCATCCGCCCCGACCCGCTGCGCCTGATCGCCGCGTCGCGCGACGCGCCGATTGCCGGCTTCCGCGTGCTGGCGCCCGCCGACCAGGTGCTGCATTCGGCGGTGCACCTGTTCTTCGGCGAGTTCCACAAGGGCCTGCGCGACCTCTACGACCTGCACCAGCTGCTCAGCGAGTTCGGAGCGATGGCCGGCTTCTGGGACGAACTGGCGCAGCGCGCCGAGCTGCACGAGCTGAGCCTGCCGCTGCTCGACGCGCTCACGCACACCCAGCGGCTGTTCGGCACCCATGTTCCGCCCGAGCTGCCGCCGCGTCTGCGGTCGTTGCGCCGCAGCCCTTGGCCGCAGGCGGCACGCCACTGGCTGTTCGACCATGGCCTGCGCCCGCCACACCCGACCGCGAAGCCGTCCAAGCTCGCGCTTTGGCTGCTCTACGTGCGCAGCCACTGGCTGCGCATGCCGCCGCTGATGCTCGCCTATCACCTCGGCCACAAGGCCCTGGTCCCGAGGGCGGACGGCGGCTAGAGGGTCTTGGCGCCGAAGCTGTCGCAGGCCTCGATGCGACCGGCCTGCAATCCGTTCTGGAACCAGCGCTGGCGCTGAGCCGCGGTGCCATGGGTGAAGCTCTCGGGCACCACGGTGCCGCGGGCCGCCTTCTGCAGCACGTCGTCGCCGATGCGCGAGGCGGCATTCATCGCCTCCTCGAGATCGCCCTGCTCCAGCCAGCCCTTGCCGCGCTGCGAGTGATGCGCCCAGACGCCGGCGAAGCAATCGGCCTGCAGCTCCAGGCGCACGCTGAGCTGGTTGCCCTGGGCCTGGCTGAGCCGCTGCCGGGCCTGCTGCACCCTGGCGCTGATGCCGAGGCGGTGCTGCAAGTGGTGGCCGACCTCGTGGGCGATCACATAGGCCTGGGCGAAATCGCCTGGCGCGCCGAGCTGGCTGCGCAAAGTGTCGAAGAAGCCCAAGTCCAGGTAGACCTTCTCGTCGCCCGGGCAGTAGAACGGGCCCATCGCCGACTCGCCCTGGCCGCAGGCGGTCGGCACGGCGTCGCGGAACACCACCAGCCGGGGCGGCTCGTGCGCCTGCTGGCGCTGCGCAAAGTAGGCCGCCCAGACGTCCTCGGTGTCGGCAAGCACGGTGGCGACGAACTGCTCCGATTCGCTGCGTGCCTGCAGCGGCGCGCCAGCCGGGACCTCGGCCGGCAGCGTGCCGCCCTCACCCAGCAGACCCAGCACGGTCATCGGGTTGATGCCGAACATCCAGGAAGCCAGCAACGCGATGACGATGCCGCCCAGGCTCAGGCCCTTGCCGCCGATGCGCGGTCGCATGTCGCCGCCGCCGCCCCGCAGGTCCTCGACACGGTCGCTCTGCCGATGGCCTTGCCACTTCATGCCGCTCTCCCGTTGATCGCTGGATACGGCAGTCTAGGCGCGCATTGCTGCAGGCGGTCGCGCCGGCATCGAGCAGCCCCGCAGCCGGCGCCACACTGAGCCCCATCCCAGACCGCGAGGAGAAACCGATGCGCCGAATCGCCGCCCCCCTGTTGTTGCTGAGCAGCCTGCTGGCCGGCGCCGCCCACGCGGAGGACCAGGAATGGGTGCTGCGCATCAAGAAGGAGGCGCAGCAGGTCGCCATCACGCTGGGCGGCAGCACGCATTACGGTCATGGCCACCAGCGCACCAAGGGTTCGGGGGTGGTCGTCGAGAAGGCGCGCAGCCTGGCGGGCTTCAGCAAGGTGCGCCTCGACGGTCCGGTCGACGCCCGGCTGGTGGCCACCGACCAGGCCGCGGTGCGCGTGCGGGCCGACGACAATATCGAACCCCTGGTGACCACGACGGTGGAAGGCGACACCCTGGTCATCGGTATCCAGCCAGGCAGCGGCTTCTCGACGCGCAACCCGGTGCGCGTGCTGGTCGACTTCAAGCAGCTGCAGTCGCTGCAGATCAAGGGCTCGGGTGACGCCGAGATCGACCGCCTGAAGGCCGATCGTTTCCAGCTCGAGCTCAGTGGCAGCGGCGACGCCCGCGTCGGGCTGCTGGAGGTGAAGACGCTGCAGGCCAGGCTGTCGGGCAGTGGCGACCTGCAGCTGGCTGGCAGGGCCGACGAGCAGGAGTGGGAGCTCAGCGGCAGCGGCGATGCCAGCGCCGCCAGCCTGTCGGGCCAGCGCGTGAAGGCGCGGCTGTCGGGCAGCGGCGACCTGCGGCTGGGCGTCAGCCAGGAGCTGGACGCCGAACTCAGCGGCAGCGGCGACCTGCGCTACGCCGGCCGACCGAGCCTGAAGAGCCGCATCAGCGGCTCAGGCGAACTGCTGTCGCGCTGAGCGGGAGCGGCTCAGCGCCGCAGCAGACCTCCGAGCTGGCCGAGCAACTCGTCCATGCCGACCGCCTCGGGCAGCCGGCCCTGGGGCGTGAGCCGGTCGACGGCCAGCGGCAGCTGCTCTGCCAGCTGGGCGGCAATCTGCGCCGGCTGCAGGCCGAACTGCTGCGCCAGCTCGGCCAACTGCCCACCGCCCAGCGCCTGCTCGATCTGCGCCGCCGAGACTGGCAGGTTCTGCCCGGTACCGACCCAGCTTTGCACGAGCTCGGCCAGCCCGCCCTCGCTGAACCGCTGCACCAGGCCGGCCAGTCCCTGGTTGCCGCCGAGCTGCTGCAGCAGCGCGCCGACCAGGGCCGCGCCGTCGCCACCCTGGCTGTGCTGGCCGGTCGCGGCCCCGATCAAGCTGTCCAGCAGTCCCATCTCAGGCTCCTTCGCAACGAGGACGACGATTGGCGCATGGCTCAGACCGGCGTGTCGAGCCCCCTGCGCAGCTGCACCGCCTCGGCGCAGTCGCTGAGCTCGATCTGCGCACGGCCGGCCAGATCGGCCAGGCTGCGCGCCAGCCGCAGGCAGCGGTGGTAGGCGCGACCCGACCAGGCCTGCTGCTGCGCCACGCGCTGCAGCAGCGCGGCCGCTGCCGGCTCGGGCTGCGCATGCTGATCCAGCGCCTGCCCCTCCAGCAGCGCATTGATGCAACCCTGGCGCTGCAGCGCCTGCGCGCGCGCCGCCGCCACGCGCCGTGCGACGACGGCGCTGGCCTCGCCCGCCGGCGCCGAGGCCAGCTCGGCCGCCGGCAGCACCGGCACTTCGACGCAGAGGTCGAGCCGGTCGAGCAACGGGCCCGACAGCCGGCCCCGGTAGCGCTGCACCTGCTCCGGACTGCAGCGGCAGGCCCTCAAGGGATTGCCAAGATGGCCGCAGGGACAGGGGTTCATCGCCGCCACGAGCTGGAAGCGCGCCGGGAAGCGGCTTGAGCGCGCGGCGCGGGCGATCTGCACGACGCCCGTCTCCAACGGTTCGCGCAAGGCCTCGAGCGCGGCGCGCGGGAACTCGGGCAGCTCGTCGAGAAACAGCACGCCGTGGTGGGCCAGCGAGATCTCGCCCGGGCGCGGCGGCGAGCCGCCGCCAACCAGCGCGACGCTGCTGGCGCTGTGGTGCGGGCTGCGGAACGGCCGCTGGCGCCAGCTCGCCGGATCGAGCGGCGCACCCACCGAACGCAGCGCCGCGGCCTCCAGCGCCTCGTCCATCGCCAGCGGCGGCAGCAATCCCGGCAGCCGCTGCGCCAGCATCGACTTGCCGGTGCCCGGTGGTCCGACGAAGAGCAGGTTGTGGCCGCCGGCAGCCGCCACTTCCAGCGCCCGCGTGGGCAGCAGCTGGCCCCTGACCTCGCTGAGATCGGGCACCGCCGCCGCTGCCGCCGGGGCCACCGCCGGCGGCGGCGGCAGCGGCGGGGCACCGGGCTGCAGCGCCGCCAGCACCTCCAGCAGGTGGCCGGCCTGGCGCACGTCGATGCCGGCGACCAGCGCCGCCTCGGTGGCGCTGCCCGGGGGCAGCACCAGCCCGCGCTCGGCGCCGCGCAGCGCCAGCGCATGGGCCAGCCCGCCACGCACCGCCTGCAGCGCGCCGCTCAGGCTCAGCTCGCCGGCCCATTCCCAGCCGGCCAGCCGGTCGGCGTCCAGCTGACCGCTGGCGGCCAGCAGCCCCAGCGCGATCGGCAGGTCAAAGCGCGCGCCCTCCTTGGGCAGGTCGGCCGGCGCCAGGTTGACGGTGATGCGGCGATCGTGGGGGAAGCGCAGGCCGCTGCTGGTGATCGCGGCGCGCACGCGCTCGCGCGCCTCCTTGACCTCGGTATCGGCAAGCCCGACCAGCGTGAAGCCCGGGAGGCCGTTGGCGAGGTGCACCTCGACGCGCACCGCCAGCGCGTCCAGCCCGACCAGGGTGCGGCTCTGCAAGGTGGCCAGGCTCATCGACGCTCCTCCCTGGGCCGGATTCTGAACCGGGAGACGCGCCCCAAACCGGTGCACCAATCCGGTGCGTCGGGGACTCGACGCCCGCGGCTGCGCTGTTTTGGTGCAGAAAGCGCGGCCCCGCACCGCGTCCGACTTGGCACGAAAGCTGCGCTACCCAGGGGGATCGCCTTGTCACCTCCGGAGTATTTGCATGACTTTGACCCGTTCCTTCCTGCTCGCCAGCTGCCTGGCGCTCGGCCTCCCGGCTGCCCCCGCGTTTGCCGACGTCGCCTTCAACGCCAGCGTCACCAGCGACTACCGCTACCGCGGCATCTCGCAGACGCGACTCAAGCCCGCCGTGCAGGGCGGCGCCGACTGGAGCGATGCCAGCGGCTTCTACCTGGGCGCCTGGGGTTCGACGATCAAGTGGATCAAGGACGCCGGCGGCGATGCCGATGTCGAGATCGATCTCTATGGTGGCTACAAGACCGAGATCGCCAAGGGTCTGACGCTGGACGTCGGTCTGCTGCAATACGTCTACCCGAGCAATGACCTGAATCCCAGCGCCAACACGCTGGAGGGCTACGGCGCCCTGAGCTTCGGCCCGGCGACCCTGAAGATCAGCCGCAGCTTCACGAACCTGTTCGGCTTCGGCGACAGCAAGGGCTCGATGTACTACGACCTGTCGGCCACCTTCGACCTCGGCGACGGCTTGTCGCTGACGCCGCACATCGGCCGTCAGACCGTGAAGAACCTGTCGGCCGCGTCGTACACCGACGTCTCGCTGACGGTCAACAAGACCATCGACGCGCTGACCTTCAGCCTAGGCGTGGTGGATGCCAAGACCGGGGTCTATTTCAGCCCGGTCGGCAACAAGGACCTGGGCAAGCGCGGCGTCGTCGGCTCGGTCAAGTTCGTGTTCTGAGGAGACCTTCATGAAACTCATCACGGCCGTCATCAAGCCGTTCAAGCTCGACGAGGTGCGCGAGGCGCTCTCGGCGATCGGCATCCAGGGCCTCACGGTCACCGAGGTCAAGGGCTTCGGTCGCCAGAAGGGCCATACCGAGCTGTACCGCGGCGCCGAGTACGTCGTCGACTTCCTGCCGAAGGTGAAGATCGAAGCGGCGGTGGCCGACGCGGTCGTCGACCAGGTCGTCGAGGCGATCGAGAAGGCCGCCCGCACCGGCAAGATCGGCGACGGCAAGGTCTTCGTGCAGTCGCTCGAACAAGTCATCCGCATCCGCACCGGCGAGACCGGTGAGGCCGCGCTCTAAGAACACGGAGATCCCGTCATGAAGAAACTGCTTGCCGTGCTGGCGCTCGGCGCCAGCTTGCTGGCGCCGGCTTGGGCCCAGGACGCCGCCGCCTCGGCCGCCTCCGCGGTCGTCGAGGCCGCGTCGGCCGTCGTCGACGCCGCCGCGCCCGCCGCTGCCGCTGCCTCCGAGGCCGCCCCCGCTGCCGCTCCCACGCCGCCCAAGTTCGACAAGGGCGACACCAGCTGGATGATGGTCGCCACGCTGCTGGTGATCCTGATGACCGTGCCCGGCCTGGCGCTGTTCTACGGCGGCCTGGTGCGCGCCAAGAACATGCTGTCGGTGCTGATGCAGGTGATGGTCACCTTCTCGCTGATCGTCGTGCTCTGGGTGATCTACGGCTACAGCCTGGCGTTCACCGAGGGCAACGCGTTCATCGGCGGCTTCGACCGCGTGATGCTCAAGGGCGTCTGGGACAACGTCGCCGGCACCTTCTCGCCGGCCGCCACGTTCAGCAAGGGTGTCTACATCCCGGAGATCGTGTTCGCCGCGTTCCAGGCCACCTTCGCCGGCATCACCTGCTGCCTGATCGTCGGCGCCTTCGCCGAGCGCATCAAGTTCAGCGCGGTGCTCGCCTTCTGCGCGATCTGGTTCACCTTCAGCTACCTGCCGATCGCCCACATGGTCTGGTTCTGGATGGGTCCGGACGCCTACGCCAGCGCTGAGGTCGCCGCCGAGATGACCGGCAAGGCCGGCCTGATCTGGCAGCACGGCGCACTGGACTTCGCCGGTGGCACCGTGGTGCACATCAACGCCGCCGTCGCCGGTCTGGTCGGTGCCTACATGGTCGGCAAGCGCGTCGGCTACGGCAAGGACGCGATCACGCCGCACAGCCTGCCGCTGACGATGACCGGCGCCGCGCTGCTGTGGGTGGGCTGGTTCGGCTTCAACGCCGGCTCGGCGCTGGAAGCCAACGGCTTTGCCGCGCTGGCCTTCATCAACACCTTCGTCGCCACGGCGGCGGCGGTGCTGGCCTGGATTGCCGGTGAGGCGATCCTGCGCAAGAAGGCGTCGATGCTGGGCGCCGCCTCGGGTGCGGTGGCCGGTCTGGTCGCCATCACCCCTGCCGCCGGCAACGTCGGTGTCGGTGGTGCGCTGATCATCGGCGTGATCGCCGGCTTCGCCTGCCTGTGGGGCGTCAGCGGCCTGAAGCGCTTGCTCAAGGCCGACGACTCGCTGGACGTGTTCGGCGTGCACGGCGTCGGCGGCATCGTCGGTGCGCTGCTCACCGGCGTGTTCGCCAGCCCCAACCTCGGCGGCCCGAGCATGATGGGCGACTGGGTCACCGCCACCATGGTGGCGCCGGATGCCTACTCGATCGTCAGCCAGGTCTGGATCCAGGCCAAGGGCGTGCTGATCACCATCGTCTGGAGCGCCGTGGTCGCGGTGGTCGCCTTCAAGCTGGTCGACCTGACGATCGGCCTGCGCGTCAGCGAAGAGGAAGAGCGCGAGGGTCTGGACATCGCCAGCCACGGCGAGACCGCCTACTCGAAGTAAGTCGATCCGGGGCGTGAGCCCCGGCTCGCACCGCAAGGGCCGCCATCGTGCGGCCCTTTTCTATTGCAGCGTCGGTGGCGGCGAGGCGCGCAGCATCAGCTCGACGATCTCGCGCAGCCGGCCCGGCGCAAACGGCTTGGCCAGGAAGTAATTGACGCCGGCATCCAGCGCCGCCTGGCGGTCGCTGGCCTCGGCGTGGCCGGTCAGCATCAGCAGCAGCGCGTCGGCCAGCTGGGCGTCCTGCCGGAACGCGGCGCAGACGGCGAGGCCGTCCAACGGCCCCGGCATCTGCTGGTCCAGCACCACCAGTTCGGGCCGTGCCACCTGCGCGATGCGCAGCGCCAACTCGCCGTTGGTCGCCTCGTAGATCGCGTAATCGCCATCCTGAAGCGCCCAGCGCACCAGGCGACGGATCTCGGCCTGGTCGTCGACGATCAGGATGCGGCGCTTGCTCATGGCGTCAAAGCATAGGACTTGCAGACCGCCGCTTCGTCCCCAAGTCAGCGCATCGTCCAGAAT